>Ga0081540_1000074_pt1 | contig 107172 bp, 103 predicted proteins | sample TabmetS2T1R1_FD_71024 | JGI IMG/M metagenome (GOLD analysis project Ga0081540, IMG submission 71024) | Tabebuia heterophylla rhizosphere microbial communities from the University of Puerto Rico - S2T1R1 | ecosystem: Host-associated > Plants > Roots > Rhizosphere ...
CGTACCTCGCGACCTGGTGCACCCAGCGCTTGCCGACGTAGGGCACGTCGCAGACCACCCGCGGGGTGGCGAACCCGGGCAGGTAGCCCATGATCTCCTCTTGCAGGGCCTGGCCCTCGGCCAGCGTCAGCCGCCAGTGCTCGCTGCCGGGGATCATGTCGCACATGTAGAAGTAGTAGGGCATGATCCCGGCCCCGTCGAGCAGGACGAAGCACAGGTCGAGCAGGGCCGCGGCACTGTCGTTGGTGCCGCGCAGCAGCACGCCCTGGTTCCGCACGTCACGGACGCCCGCCTCCAGCATGGCGGCGGCCGCCTGGGCGACCAGCGGGGTCACCGACTGGGCGGCGTTCACGTGGGTGTGGATGGCGATGCTCACCCCGCGCGCGCGGGCCGTGCCGGCCAGCCGGGCCATGCCCGCCCGCACCTCGTCGGACAGCCAGTACTGGGGCAGTCCCATCAGCGCCTTGCTGGCCAGCCTGATGTCCCTGATCGAGTCGATCTCGAGCAGCGCGGACACGAACGACTCCAGCCGCGGCCAGGGCAGGTTGGCGACGTCCCCGCCGGAGACCACGACATCGCGCACCCCGGGCGTGCGGCGCAGGTAGGCCAGCATCGCGCCGAGCCGGTCCTCGCGGGCCAGCGCGAACTTGTGCTTGCCGGTCACCGGGGTGGGGTTTCCGACCAGGTCCATCCGGGTGCAGTGGCCGCAGTACTGGGGGCAGGTGGGAAGCACCTCGGCGAGAACCTTGGTGGGGTAGCGGTGGGTGAGGCCCTCGACCGCCCACATCTCCGCCTCGTGCAGCGAGTCGCGCTGCGCGTACGGGTGAGAGGGCCAGTCGGTCCGCCGGTCGCTGAACACCGGGATCATGTACCGCCGCACCGGGTCGGCGTAGAACGCCCCGGTGAACCCCGGGTCGCCCGGCGCAGCGGCCGGGGCCATGGTGTTCAGCATCTGCGGCGGCACCAGCATGGACATGGTGGCACGCTCGCGCTGGTCGCGCTCGAGGTCGTCGAAGAAGGAGTCGGCCAGTCCCGGGCCGGTGACCTGCCGCAGCTGCCGCACGTTCTTGACGCAGTGGGCACGCTGCCACTGCGCGGATTGCCAGTCGGCTTCGGACACCCCGGCCCAGCCGGGGAACCGGCGCCAGTCGGGTTCGGCTAGCTCATGTCGCTGGTATACATACGGCTGCGAGACCATGACAGCCTCCTCCCCAGTTCTTGCATGATACCGAAGAACCTGCGGTACAAAACGGAGTGAACCGTAGATTTTCCTGACGGGTATCGATGCGAGGATCCTGGCACGTCCGAAATATTTCCGTACAGACTGGCTATCATACAAAGAACTTGCCGATTGAGCGGCTAGAGACAGGAAATTATCCCGAACGGGCCTGGGTGTCGGTTGTACTGGCGGGAGGGACCAGCCACATGATTACGTCGTCCTCACCCCTCGGGCTGCACCGGGTGATCGAGCCGCCGGGCGTGTTGCCCCAGGCCGCCTGGCGCCTCGACGCCAGCCCGGCCATCGCCCCCGACGAGGTCCGGATCCGGGTGGACCGCCTGAACCTGGACGCCGCCTCCTACCGCCAGCTCCGCGAGGCTTACTCCGCCGACCCCGGCAAGATCCGCCGGGCCGTCCTGGACATCATCACCACCCGCGGCAAGATGCAAAACCCCGTCACCGGCAGCGGCGGAATGCTGACCGGCACCGTAGAAGAGGCAGGCCCCCGATCCCCGCTAGGCCTAACCCCAGGCCAGCGCGTCGCGACCCTGGTCTCCCTCACCCTGACCCCACTGCAGATCACGGACGGGCTGAGCCAATGGGACGGCCAGTCCGAGCAGGTCCCCTGCCAAGGCCACGCCATCCTCTTCGCCAGATCCATCGCGGCGGTGCTGCCGGATGATCTGTCGACGGAGCTCTCGCTCGCCGTCATGGACGTCTGCGGCGCCCCCGCCCTAACCAACCGCGTAGTGAAGAAGGCGACTGATGTGACGAAGGGCGCGGAGGTGGTGGGGGGGCCTGTGGTGCTGGTCGTGGGCGCGGCCGGGAAGAGCGGCTCGCTGTCCGCGGCAGCGGCCCGCCAGGCAGGCGCCGCCAAGATCATCGGCGTAGTCCCTACGGAAGACGAAGCCGCCCTGCTGCGCGACCCCCCCGCGACCGCGAAGGACGGAGGCGCCGAGGGGGCGGCGACGGACGTTCGGCCTCGTCCGGCGACGCAGCCCGCGGCGCCGCAGTCCCCCCTGGTAGACGCGGTAGTGATCGCCGACGCGAGAGACCCGCTTGGACTCGCGGAAAAGGTAGAAGCCGCAGGCGGGCCGGCCGACGTGACCGTCGTGTGCGTGGATGTCGCGGGATGTGAAGGTGGTGCCATCATGTCGACCAAGCAAGGCGGGACGGTGATTTTCTTTTCCATGGCGACGTCGTTCAGCGCAGCGGCGCTCGGCGCCGAGGGCATGGCCGCGGACGTGACGATGCTGGTAGGAAACGGGTATGTTCCGGGCCACGCGGCCTTCGCGCTGGACCTTATCCGGACCACTCCATCGGTACGGCAACTGTTCGAACGGCGGGTGACGTCATGACCGGCAAGCTGAACCTCGATCCGGCGCTCGTGGCCCGGGCCCGCGAGCTGGCCCGGCTGGCCGGGCAGCCGGTCACCGACCTGGCCCGGACGCACACCACGGTGTCGGTGGAGCGGGCCGTGCTGCGGCTGGCCGGCCTGGACGGGGCGGACGAGGACGGGATGCCGTGGGTGAACCGGCTCACCGACGCGGTCCGCGAGTCGGTCGGGCTTGAGCACGGCGTCGCCCTGCCGGCCTGGGACGCGCTGCTCACCGGGGGCTATCGCGACCTGCGCACGCTGGCTGTCGACGCGGGCAGCGGCCTGGTCAAGTTCCGCCTGCCCATGGGGGCAGACGCGGACGCGGCCCGCGAATCGGCCGCCCGTTCGGTACGAAAAGGCCTCGACCGGATCGATGCCCAGCGCGCCGAACGGGACGCAATGGTGGCCGCTACCTCCGACCCGCCGATGCCGTGGATCTACCTGATCGTCGCGACCGGGGACATCTACGAGGACATCCCGCAGGCGCAGGCGGCGGCGCGGGAGGGCGCCGACGTCATCGCGGTGATCAGGTCGACCGGTCAGTCGCTGCTCGACTACGTGCCGGAGGGCGCGACCCGCGAGGGCTACGCCGGGACGTACGCCACCCGGGAGAATTTCCGGCTGATGCGCGGCGCGCTCGACGACGTGTCCCGCGAGCTCGGCCGGTACGTCCGGCTGACCAACTACGCCTCGGGCCTGTGCATGCCGGAGATCGCCTCGCTGGCCGGGCTCGAGCGCCTCGACATGATGCTGAACGACTGCATGTACGGGATCATCTTCCGCGACATCAACCCGGTGCGGACGTTCATCGACCAGCGGTTCTCCCGGCAGGTGCACGCGCGGGCCGGCATCGTCATCAACACCGGCGAGGACAACTACCTGACCACCGCGGACGCGGTGGACGCGGCGCACACCGTGGTGGTGTCGCAGCTGCTGAACGAGTACTTCGGCCGCGAGGCGGGCCTGGCCGACGGCCAGCTCGGGCTGGGGCACGCGTTCGAGATCAACCCGGACGTGCCCGACTCGTTCCTGCTCGAGCTGGCGCACGCCCAGCTGATCAGGGAGCTGTTCCCGGACGCGCCGCTGAAGTACATGCCGCCGACCAAGCACATGACCGGCAACGTGTTCGCCGGGTACCTGCTGGACGCGTTCTTCAACCTGGCCGGGGTGATGACCGATCAGTCCATCCTGCTCATCGGCATGATGACCGAGGGCATCCACACTCCGTTCCTGTCCGACCGCGACCTGGCCCTGGAGAACGTCCGGTACGTCCGCCGCGCCGCCGGGCGGCTCGGCGAGTCGTTCCGGCCCGAACCGGACGGGTTCGTCGCCCAGCGTGCCCGGCAGGTGCTCGGCGAGGCCATCGACCTGCTCGGCCGGATCGGCACGCAGGGGCTGCTGACCGCGATCGGCGAGGGGACGTTCGGCGTGACCAGGCGCCCGGCCGACGGCGGCCGCGGGCTGGACGGCGTGGTCAAGCAGGCCGGCGGCTACTACAACCCCGCGACCGAGATGCTGGAGGCGACCTCATGAGCCTGACCGGAACTCAGGGGGCTCAAGGGATCGTGCGCCCGTACGGTGACACCACGGGGGACGGCCGGGTGCAGGTGTCGTTCACGCTGCCGGTGCCGTTCGGTGATGAGGCCGAACGGGCCCGGGCCGAAGGCGCCGCCCTGCAGCTCGCGGGCAAGATGGGCCTGGACCCCGCGATGGTGGTGCACGCCAAGGGGATGGGGCCCGACTTCACCTTCTTCATCGTCTACGGCCGCGTCAGCCACCTTGTCGATTTGTCGGCTATTACCGTGGCCGAACGGGAGTTCCCGGTGCTGCCCGCCGCCGAGGTGAACCTGCGGGTCCGCTCGGCGCTCGGCCGCAAGCTGGTCGTGGTCGGCGCCTGCATCGGCACCGACGCGCACACGGTCGGCATCGACGCCATCCTCAACGTCAAGGGGCACGCGGGGGAGAAGGGCCTGGAGTACTACCGGGAGATCCGGGTGGTGAACATGGGGGCCCAGGTCGGTGTGGCCGACCTGGTGGCCCGGGCGGCGGCCGAGCACGCCGACGCGGTGCTGGTCAGCCAGGTGGTGACCCAACGCGACGCGCACCTGACGAATACCCGCGAGATGTCGGCGGCGTTCCATTCGGCGTTCGGCCTGGATCGGCCGCTGCTGGTGGTGGGCGGCCCGCGGTTCGATCCGGGCGCGGCGCACGATCTGGGCGTGGACAAGATCTTCGGCCGCGGCACCACGCCGGGCGAGGTGGCCAGCTACCTGGTGCATGCGCTGGCCGCACCCCGGGAAGGAGCAGCATGACCGTCGGACTCACGGTAACCCACCGCAGGTACGTGACGTACGCGGACGCCCACTACGGCGGGAACCTGGTCAACGGGGCGTACGTGCTGGACCTGTTCGGCGACGTGGGGACCGAGGCGTCTATCCGGATGGACGGTGACGAAGGTTTGCTGGCGTCGTATTCCGACGTGCAGTTCCGCGCGCCGGTGCGGGCCGGTGACGTCATCGAGGTGACGGCCACGGTCACCGCGGTCGGGCGCCGCAGCCGCCAGGTCGCCTTCGAAGCCCGGGTGGTCTGCCGGGCCGATCCGGCGCGGGGCGACTCGGCGGCGACGGTGCTCGCCGAGCCGATCGTCGTGGTCACCGCGACCGGGACCGTGGTGGTGCCGCCGCCCGCCGGCTGACCCCCTCCGCCCCCTTCAGCGCCGGAGCGTATCGGGCTACGATGGAAGCGCTCCGAAGGTGGTGGCGGGCATGCAGAGGTTCAAATACCAGGCCCTGGTGACGCCCTTCGCGGACGATGACGGCGACGCGCGCTCAAAGCTCAGCTCCGGCTCGCACCGGATGGTGCTGCGCGCCGAGAACAGCGAGACCCACCGCAGCCAGGTCTTCCAGGCCCTGGTCGACGGCGAGGAGGGCGGGCCGTTCCGGGTCGGCAGCCCTCAGATCATGGTCACGCTGCGGGTCATCGGCGACGACGTCTCCGACTATTTCGAAATCGGCAGTCACTTCAGCCTCTGGTCCGGGCATGATCTCGGGCGGGGCGTGGTGACCCGGCGGCTTCATCTGTAGATCCGTATCTGTAGATCCGTGGCTGGTCGCCGCTATGGTGCAACGGTGACCACATCTTCGGAATCGGCCGCGGGGCTGCTGCCGGCCACGCGCCGGGCGCTGACTCACCGGGTCGCCGTCGGCCAGGCCGAAGGCCGGACGCCGTCGCTGGCTGCGGCGGTGGTCCGGGACGGCGGCCAGGCCTGGTTCGGGTCCCGGAGCATGCTGGCTGCGCACGAACCCGACGGCGACACCCAGTACCGCATCGGCTCGCTGACCAAGACGTTTATCGCGGTGCTGGTCATGCGGCTGCGCGACGAGGGCCGCCTGGACCTGGCCGACCCGCTGGGCAAGCACCTGGACGCGGGCCCAGCGGGAGGCCGAGCGGCGGGCGCCACGATCGCCCAGCTACTCTCGCACACCGCTGGCCTGGCCTCGGAGACCCCGGGACCGTGGTGGGAACGGAGCCCCGGTGAGCTCCGGCCCGGGCTGGCCGACATCCTGAGCCCGGCGCCGCATCCGGCCGGCCGGCTATTCCACTACTCCAACCCCGGCTACGGGCTGCTCGGCGCGCTGGTCGGCCAGCTGCGCGGGCACGGCTGGGAGGAGGCGCTGCGGCAGGAGATCCTGGACCCGCTCGGCATGGCCCGCACCACCCTGGCGCCACAGGAACCGCACGCGCGCGGTTTCGCGGTGCATCCGTGGGCGGACGTCATGCAGCTCGAGCCGGCCGACCCCGCCGGGCTGATGGCTCCGGCGGGAGAGCTCTGGTCGACCGCGGACGACCTGTGCCGGTTCGCCGTCTTCCTGCTGGACGGCGACGACCGGGTGCTGCCCGCGGCGACGCTGACCGAGATGCGCACTCCGGCCTCGCCGCCCGGCGACGAGGCCTGGACCGGAGGATACGGGCTCGGCCTGCAGTTGTTCCGCCACGACGGGCGGGTGCTGTACGGCCATTCCGGCTCGATGCCGGGCTTCCTGGCCACGCTGTGCGTGAGCACCGCCGACGGCGTCGGCGCCATCACCCTGGCCAACGCCACGTCGGGCCCCGACATCAGCGGGATCGCCCTCGACCTGGTGCAGATCGTGACCGACAACGAGCCGGGCCTGCCGGACCGCTGGCAGCCGCGGCCAGAGATCGACCAGGCGCTGCTCGCGCTGACCGGCCCGTGGTACTGGGGACCGCGCGCCTATGTGCTGCGCCTTATCGCCGGGCGGGGCCTGGAGCTCGGCCCGGCGACGGGCCGGGGCCGCGCCTCCCAGTTCCGTGCCCAATCCGACGGTACCTGGACCGGCCTGGACGGTTACTACACCGGCGAGACCCTCCGCCTGGTCCGCGGCACCGACGGCACGGTGGATCATCTCGACCTGGGCTCGTTCGTCTTCACCCGGGAGCCCTACGGCCCGGACGGCCCGGATCGCCCGTCGGCCGCCCGCCCGGACCCCGAGGGCTGGCGAGCGTTCTTAGGCAGTGCCTCCGGCTCCTCATATGGGGTAGCGCGTGGGTTCGGTGGTGTAGGCACGCCCGGCCGGGGTGGTCCAGCGGAAGGTGCCGTCGGGGAGCTGGTCGACCGTCCACTTGGGGTGCTGCTTGAGCCGGTGGTCGTGCCGGCACTTCGGGCCCGTGTTACACAGGCAGGTCCGGCCGCCGGCTTCATGCGGGGTGTTGTGCTCGAGGTCGCATTGGCTGGCGGGTCGCCGGCAGACCGGGCTGGTACAGGTGCCGTGCCGGACCTGGGACAGGTGCCGCAGCCTGGCTCCGGCGTCGTGCCCTTCGGCTTGATGCCGGTGGTCGCAGGGGTCGGTGGTCAGGGGTTCCAGGGTGATGATCAGGTCCGGCCCGGGCCCTGGAGTGCTCAGCCGCCAGGGGCCGGAGCCGCCGGGCGGCCCGTCCCGGCTGGCCGGGATGAAGGAGAACCCGGGCGGATCTGGTCCCGCGCGTTTCCTGTGGTTCTTGGGCGCTGGCCGGGCGCAGCCGTGGCCGACCGCGTGGCCCTTCTCATCGGTCAGCGTCACGCACCAGGTCGACTTCGGGTTGGCCGCGGCGGCGGCGGCCAGGTCGCGGGCCAGCCAGGGGTCGACCGGGCCCAGGCCCGCGAGTTCGCCGGGCCGGTCCGCGAGGCCGGTCAGGGTGGCCAGCGGGACGGTCAGGGTGACCCGCCCGGCGAACCCCGCGGGCGCCGGCGGCTGCGCGGCCGGCTCAGCGCCGCCGGGGCGGGGGCGGGAGTCCTTGCCCAGCAGCAGGTCCAGGTAGGCCCGGGCGCGCAGCTCGTCCATGCCCCCGTCCAGCCCGGCGGCCTTCAGTTCGGCCGCCCAGGCGGTGATCCGCTCGTCCGCGGCCAGCACCTCATCCGGCGGGAGCTCGCGGCCCATCAGGGCGGCGTTGCCGGAGTCCTCGGCCCACCGCTCCACCCGGGCGAACCTCGCCAAGGTCTCCCGGCGTTCCCTGGCCTTCTCGGGGGCGACTTCCATGACGGCGCGGGCGATGGCGGCGCGTAGGCTGCCCGGGGTCAGCCGGCCCCCCCGGTCGAGCACTTCCTGCTCGGCGGCGCGGGACTCGGCCTCATCCAGCAGCGAGGTGGCGTGGGCGATCAGCTGGGCCTTGTACCGGGAGATGATCCCGTCACGCAGCGCCGCGGCGGTGCCGGGCAGCCGGACCGCCAGGTCCCGGGCCAGGTCGAGCAGCGTCCCAGCCGCGGTGCGGGACTCGGCGAGCGCGCTGGCCAGCTCGTCGTCGGCGAACTCCGCATAGGTCTCCGGCATCCGTCCTGGCCTCTCGGGCTGGCGGTCCCTCCCGGGGTTGCGGCGGTACAGCTCCGCGACAGCGGCAAGCTTGCGGGCGGCCATGTGGGCTTCGAGGCGGTCCCATGCGGACAGCACGCCGAGCAGCTCATCATCGGACACGCCCGGGTAGGAGTCATCGTCCCCGGCCGCGGCATCAGCCGACAGGGCCAGGCCGGGGCAGGCGGGCATGACATCCAGCACCATCCCGGACCCGAACGACGCTGCCTGGCTCGCGGATTCTCCCGGGTAGGCCCGCGCCGAGCCAGGCTGCCCCGGTCCGCGCCGTCCCGCTACCGCGGCCCACACGGCGGGCCCGGCCGCAGCGCCTTCGCGCGCCCCGGCGAGCTCCTCGGCGGTCAGCGGGGTGAAATCTTCCCCGTCCTCATTGGCGTCGAGGCCGGGCGCCTGGTCGTGCTCGCGGGCCCGGTCCAGCCAGGTCTCCCGTTCCGGGTCGCGGTCCAGCCAGGCGAGATCCTCATCCCACCCAGGGTCCGCGGGAACCGGTTCCGGAGGCATGTACCACCACCCGTTCGGGATATCAAACCATGTAGAACATAATAGCGGAACCCATGCTTATTCTCAACAAGAAACGCCCAGCTGAATCAAAATTTAGAACAAAGAAGCTATAGTTTGTCATGTGACGGATGGGTGTGGTGGGGTACCGGACGGCGGAGCGATCCGGCCATGATGCGGCGCTGGGGGGAGCGGTCCGGCTACGTGGTCGCGGTCGTGGTGCGGTAGCGGGTCATCGGACCCAGGAGGCCGGGGACCACGGCGTACGGGGTCATGCCGAGGCGCTTGACGACGGCGACCGAGGCGGCGTTACCCTCGTCGACCTCCGCCAGTACCTCGGGCAGGCCGAGGCGACCGAGGCCGTATTCCACCACGGCCCGGGCGGCCTCGGTGGCGTACCCGTGACCCCACGCGCCGGGCGCCAGGCTGTAGAAGATCTCCAGGCCCGAGTCCCCCAGCGGCCGCAGCCCGGCCGTGCCCACCAGGCCGGCCGCGGAGCCGAGCTCGATGAGCCAGATGCCGAACCCGCGTGCGGCGAAGTCGCCGATGCTTTCCTCGATGGTCTCCGCTACCTCGGCCGCGGACAGCGCCGCGCCGTCGAACAGGAACCGCCGGACGTCCGGCTGCGTCCAGTGGGCCAGCAGCGCGGCGTGGTCGCCGGCCGTCACCGGGCGCAGCACCAGGCGCTCGGTGCGCAGCTGGTGGTCCACGCCGCCAGACTACCGAGCCGTTCACCGCGCGGCGCGCCTCCCCGGCACCGCTCTGGCCTGCGGATAGGGTCAAGGGCTACCATGGCTACTGCGTCGTGGCTCCTTAATCGGACATTTCATATACCAGTTCGGAGACAAGCCCATGGTGGTAAGTGTTCGGCGGCACCAGCACACGCACCTGCCCAGGCGCCGCAGCGGACACACCACCACGGTCGTCATCGGCGCCGAACGCTTCTGCCTCACCGCCAACCAACAGCACGACGGGAGCCTCGGCGAGGTCTTCATCCACTGGGGTAAGCACGGCACCAGCGCGGCCGGCCTGGTGAACGCCTACGCCGTGGCCTTGTCGCTCGGGCTGCAGCATCAGGTGCCGCTGGCCGAGCTGATCCGGCCCGGGCTCGACCAGTTCTTCGTGCCCAACGGGCACACCGACGACCCGGAGATCCCGCGGGTCCGTTCCGCGGTCGACTACATCGCGCGGCGCCTGGCCATCGACTGGCTGCCCGATACCGAACGAGCCGAGCTGGGCGTCTACACGCTGACCGAGCGCGTTTACCGGGCGCGTACCTGGATCACCGCCTGCGAGCTAGCAGCCCGGCCGTCATCACCTCTAGTACTTCCCGCAGGGTGCCGGTGAAGTCCAGCCGCAGGACGGCCAGCGCCGGGTCGGCGGCGTAGGCGGCCAGCATGGCGGCCGACGGCTGGGTGTGCGGCCACAGCGCGGCAGTCGTCATGACGGCCGCGCCGGCCAGCCGGAACGCGTCCGGCTCGCCGAGTTCGGGCACGGACCGGAGCAGCAGGGCGCTGAGCGCGCCGATGCCCGCGATGCTGGCCCGCTTGTACCGGGCGGCGACCTGCGGCGACACGTTGCGCTCCAGCACCGCGGCCTGCGCGCTGATCAGGTCGCACAGCATCGGGCGGGTGGCGAGCGAGGCCGCCACCGCGCCGGCCAGCTGATCCGACCGCCCGGCTACCGGATCCCCGGCGACGACCGCCCCGGCCAGCTCGGTATCCAGCTGGCCGAGCCAGTCCTGCCAGGCCGAATCCAGCAGCTCGAGCAGTACCGCCTCACGCGACTCGAAGTAGCGCAGCACATTCGACTTGGCGAGCCCGGCGCGCCGGCTGAGCTCGTTCAGCGTCACCTCGGCCACCGGCATCTCGGCGAGCATCGCGGCGGCGGCGCCGAGGATCGCCTGGCGGCGCGCCTCGCGCTGCTCTTCGCTGCGGGCTCGCTGGAACATGACCACGCTCACATTTTACAGACCGCTGGTCCCTTGCGTACAGACCGTCGGTCTGATACGTTCACTCGTATAAGAGACCGATGGTCTACTACGAACCACAGGGAGAGGGCCATGTACGCGGTTCCCGATCAGGCCGGAAAGCTCGTCGTCGTCACCGGGGCCAACAGCGGCACCGGCCGGGAGGCGGCCCGGCGCCTGGCCGGGGCCGGGGCGGACGTGGTGATGGCGGTCCGGACGGTCGCCAAGGGCGAGAAGGCACGGGACGAGATCCTCGCCGAACAGCCCGGCGCCCGGCTCGAGGTGCGCCGCATCGACCTGGCCGACCTGGCCTCGGTGGCGGAGTTCGCCGACGGCCTGATCGGGGACGGCAGGCCGGTCGACATATTGATCAACAACGCCGGGGTGATGGCGCCGCCGACCCGGATGACCACCGCCGACGGGTTCGAGCTGCAGTTCGGCAGCAACTTCCTCGGGCCGTTCGCGCTGACCATGCGGCTGCTCCCGCTGGTGCTGGCCGCGCCCGCGCCGCGGGTGGTCACGATGAGCAGCGGCGTGGCCAGCTACGGCCGGATCCGTTTCGACGACCTGCAGTGGCAGCGCGGCTACCGCCCCAACCTGGCCTACGCGCAGTCCAAGCTGGCGGACCTGATGATGACCCTGCACCTAGCCGACCTGGCCGCCAGGAACGGCTGGAACCTGATCAGCAACGGCGCCCATCCCGGCTTCACTCGCACCAACCTGCAGACGGCCGGGGCCAGCCTGGGCCGCGAGGCGCCGAAGCGGACGCCGTTCAACGGCTTCGGCCTGGTGCCTTCGGACTTCACCATCCTGCCGTCGCAGGAGGTCGGGCCGGGGACCGAGCCGCTGCTGTACGCGGCGGCCGACGCCGGCGCGGTCAACGGCGGCTACTACGGGCCGAGCCGGTGGTTCGGCCTGGTGGGACCCGCGACCGCCGTCCGGCCGCCGCGCCGAGTCCGCGACGCCGCCACCGCCGCCCGGCTCTGGGCCGAGGCGGAGCGCCTCACGGATGCGGCTCTCCCGGCCGGAGCTGCACCTCGCTAGCTCTCCATGCTGAAGGTGAACATCTTCGCGGGCTCGATCCGCGCCGCCACCGCGTCCAGCGCGTTCAGCCAGCTCTCGAACTCCGGTCCCTGCCTGGGCACGTACCAGTCCAGCATGGCCTGGCGCAGCTCGGCGGCGGCCGGGTCACGCAGGTCGAGGAGCTCGGCCCGGCCGTGCACGGTCACGGCCAGCTCTTCCCCGGGCAGGTGAGTGGCGCTGACCGCGGGCCGGGCGGCCAGGTGCCGCATGCGCACCGAGTTTCGTCCGGAGCTGAACCAGAACGTCCCGTGCAGGAAATAGCCGTCCACCGGGCCGGCCAGCGGCCGCCCGTCGGCGGTCACCGTGGCCACGGTGAGCAGCCGCATCCCCCGCAGCCGCCCGGCCAGGTCCGCGGCCGGCAGCCGGCGCTCCCCGGTGATGATGCCGCGCAGGTGCTCACCCGCGCCCGCCATGCTGCGGTCCAGGAGTAGCTGCAGGTTACCGAGTTCTTCAGGCGTCTCGAGCATCCGCCGATTACATCACGGGGGTCCGACATTCATGACCCCGAACGGGCCGGGTATCCGCCCTGGCCTAGCCGATCTCGGCGGCCAGGGCGGTGAGCTTGGCCTCGGGCACCTCGTCGGTGGTGAAGTAGACCAGCATCTGCTCCGGGTGGTCGGCGACCTGCAGCACGGTGTGCTGGAAGGCCACGTCGCCCAGGGCCGGGTGATGCAGGTGCTTGGTCCCGCTGCCGACCGGGGCCACATCGTGGCGCGGCCACCAGCTGCGCACCTCCGGGCTGGCCTGGTGCAGGCGTTCGGTCAGGTCGGTGAAGTCGGGGTCGTCCGGCCTGCGGCCGGCCGCGGCGCGGAACCGGCCGAGCATGTCGGACGCCTCCTTCTCCCAGTGCACGTAGACCTTGCGTGCCTCGGGGTCGGTGAACATCCACCAGATTAGGTTGCGGTCGCCGGGGGCGCGGGCCGACCAGTCGGTGAACAGCGCACGGGCGGTCCGGTTCGCCGCCAGCACGTCCCACCGCCTGCCCTTCAGGTACGCCGGGTACGGGTCGAGCCGGCCGACCAGCGCAGTGACCACGGGCGCCGTCGCCTCGGCCTGGGCCTGGTCCTCGGCCGCCAGCGTGATCCCGGCCAGCTGGAACAGGTGGGCGCGTTCGGCCGAGCTCAGCCGCAGCGCGCTGGCCAGGGCGGTCACGACCTGCCGGGAGGGCCGGACGTCGCGGCCCTGCTCCAGGAACGTGTAGTAGGTGGTTGACACGCCGGCCAGCTGGGCCACCTCCTCGCGGCGCAGCCCGGCGGTCCGGCGGCGGGTGCCCGCGGGCAGGCCCACGTCGGCCGGTGTGAGCCGGTCGCGGCGGGACCTGAGCAGGTCAGCGAGCTCACTGCGTGAGGCTGAGACCATGGTACTGACATTACTAGTAAAAACGTGATCAGGATACTAGTTCCCGAGCGTGGCATGCTGGCCTCCGTGACGACAGCGGACGATACCTCCAGCGAGCTGACGCTCGTGGTCAACGGGACCGCGCACCGGCTCCGCCTGGACCACAGGACCACCCTGCTCGACGCGCTGCGCGAGCACCTCGGGCTGACCGGGACCAAGAAGGGCTGCGACCACGGCCAGTGCGGGGCCTGCACGGTACTGGTCGGTGGCCGGCGAGTGAACAGCTGCCTGCTGCTGGCGGTGATGACGCGCGAAGCCGAGGTCACCACCATCGAGGGCCTGGCCGGCCCGGACGGCGGGCTCCACCCGCTGCAGGCCGCGTTCGTCGAGCGCGACGCGCTGCAGTGCGGGTACTGCACGCCCGGGCAGATCTGCTCGGCGACGGCCATGCTCGGTGAGGCCGCCGCGGGCTGGCCGAGCGCGGCCAGCGCCAGCGTGACCGGTCCGATCGTGCTCGACCCGCCGGAGATCCGGGAGCGGATGAGCGGGAACCTGTGCCGGTGCGGTGCCTACGTCAACATCCTCGCCGCGATCACGGACGTGGCCGGGGAGGCCCGGTGAGACCGTTCGGCTACCTGACGCCGGGCGATCCGGCCGCGGCGATCGCCGCCGTGACCGGGCGGACCGGCGCCGCCTTCCTGGCCGGCGGGACCAACCTGGTCGACCTGATGAAGCTCGGCGTCGCAGCTCCGGACCTGCTCGTCGACGTGACCGGGCTGCTGCCGGACCGGATCGAGCCGACGGCCGCCGGGGGGCTGCGGATCGGCGCCGGGGTCCGCAACAGCGACCTGGCCGCCGACCCGCGGGTCCGCGCCGGGTACCCGGTGCTGGCCCGGGCGGTGCTGGCCGGGGCGTCCGGACAGCTGCGGAACATGGCCACGGTCGGCGGCAACCTGCTGCAGCGCACCCGTTGCCTGTACTTCCAGGACGTGACCAAGCCGTGCAACAAGCGGGACCCCGGCTCGGGCTGCCCGGCCCGGGCCGGCGACCACCGCAACCTGGCCATCCTGGGCGGGTCGCCGCACTGCGTGGCCACTCATCCCTCGGACATGGCGGTGGCGCTGGCGGCGCTGGACGCGGTGGCGCATGTCGAGGGGCCCGCCGGGCCGCGGGTGATCCCGCTCGGCGGCCTGTACCGGCTGCCCGGTGACGCGCCGGACCGGGAGACCACGCTGGAGCGCGGCGACCTGATCACCGGCGTGGAGATCCCGCCACTGGCCTGCGCGCGGAACTCGGCGTACCGGAAGGTGCGGGACCGCGCCTCGTACGCGTTCGCCGTGGTGTCGGTCGCGGCCGCGCTCGACGTGGCCGACGGCAGGGTCAGGGACGCGCGGCTCGCTATCGGCGCGGTGGCGCCGGTGCCGTGGCGTGCCCGGGCCGCCGAGCGGGTGCTGGCCGGGCGGCCGGCCACGGCGGAGTGGTTCGGCCGCGCCGCCGACGCCGAGCTGGCCGCGGCGGTGCCGCTGCCGGACAACGCGTTCAAGGTGATCCTGGCCCGCAACGTCATCGTCAGGATGCTCTGTGAGCTAGCCGGGGCTGGCTCGTGACCGGGCGGGTGGACGGGCCGGATAAGGTCACGGGCCGGGCCAGGTACGCCCTCGAGCACCAGGTGGACGGGACCGCCTACGTGTGGGCCGTGCCGTCGGCGATCGCCCGCGGGACGATCCGCTCGGTCGACGCCGCCGGGGCCCTGGCCCTTCCGGGCGTGCTCGCCGTGATCACGCCGGACAACGCGGCGCGGCTGCCCGGCGCCGATGACCCCGAGCTGGCCCTGTTCCAGACGTCGGCGGTCGCCTACCGCGGGCAGTTCGTGGCCGCGGTGGTGGCTGAGACCCTGGAGGCGGCGCGCGAAGCGGCCGGGCGGGTCGTGATCGAGTACGAGCAGGCGGCGCACGACGTGATGCTGACCGCGGACCACCCTGGCCTGTACAAGCCGGCCTTCGTCAACCCGCGCTACGAGACCGATACCGCGGCCGGGGACTTCGACGGCGCGTTCGCTGCCGCCGCGGTCCGTGTCGACGCCACCTACCGGACCCCGGCCGAGCACAACCACCCGATGGAGCCGCACGCCACCGTGGCCGTCTGGCGTGGCAACGCGCTGACGGTGTACGACGCCACCCAGGGCCCGTCCCGCACGGCCGGGCAGGTCGCGGCCGTGTTCGGGCTGGAGCCCGGACAGGTCCGGGTGATCGCGGAGCACGTGGGCGGAGGCTTCGGCGCCAAGGGGATGCCGCGGGCCAACGTGATCCTCGCGGCGATGGCCGCGCGGGTGACCGGACGCCCGGTCGCGTGCGCGGTCACCCGGTCACAGATGTTCGCGGTGACCGGCCACCGGGCCCCGTCGATCCAGCGGGTGCGGCTTGGCGCCGGCCCGGACGGGAGGCTGACGGCGCTGTGCCACGACGTCATCGGCCAGACCTCCACGCTCAGGGAGTTCACCGAGCAGTCGGCGGTGGCCACCCGGCACATGTACGCCGCGCCGCACCGGCGCACCACCCACCGCGTGGTCCGGCTGGACGTGCCCACGCCGTCCTGGATGCGGGCGCCGGGGGAGTGCCCGGGCATGTTCGCGCTGGAATCGGCCCTGGACGAGCTGGCCGAGGCGTGCGGTACCGACCCGGTGGAGCTCAGGCTGCGGAACGAGCCCGCCGTGCACCCGGAGACCGGCCAGCCGTTCTCCAGCCGGAACCTGACCGCCTGCCTGCGCGAGGGCGCCGCGCGGTTCGGCTGGGCCAGCCGCGATCCGGTCCCCGGCGCGCGGCGGGAGGGCCGCTGGCTCACGGGCACCGGCGTCGCCGCGTCGACCTACCCGGCTCGGGCGATGCCCTCGCAGGCACGGGTGACCGTATCGCAGTCCGGGCGCTACCAGGTGCTCATCGCCGCGGCTGACATCGGGACCGGCGCGCGCACCGCGCTGCTGGCCGTCGCGGCCGAGGCGCTCGGCGTGCCCGCGGCAGCCATCGACCTGCGCATCGGCGACAGCGCCCTGCCGCCCGCGATGATCGCCGGCGGCTCGATGGGCACCGCGTCCTGGACGTGGGCGGTGATCAAGGCCTGCCGCGCGCTGCGCGAGGCGGTCCGGGCCAGGGACGGGGCCGTGCCGCCGGGCGGGCTCAGTGCGCACGCCGACACCACGGCGGACATCGGAGCGCTCGCATCGGGGCCGTGGGCCGGCCGGGCCAGGTATGCCTTCGGCGCCCAGTTCGCCGAGGTGCGGGTCGACGCCGACACCGGGGAGGTCCGGGTGCCGCGGCTGCTGGGCGTGTTCGCGGCCGGCCGCATCGTCAGCCCCGCGCAGGCCCGGTCGCAGCTGATCGGCGGGATGACCATGGGCCTGTCCATGGCGCTGCACGAGGAGAGCGCGATGGACCCCCAGTTCGGCGACTACCCCAACCACGACCTGGCCGGGTACCACATCGCGGCGCATGCCGACGTGCAGGACATCGACGCGGTGTGGATCGACGAGGAGGAGCCGGACCTCGGGCCCGCCGGGGCCAAGGGGATCGGCGAGGTGGGCATCGTCGGCACGGCCGCCGCCATCGCCAGCGCGGTGTACCACGCCACCGGGATCCGGGTCCGCGACCTGCCGATCCGGCTCGACAAACTGCTGAGAGGAAAGCCGTCTGAGCCCGGCCACGCACCCGCCGCCGGACGCGGTTCAAGCCGGCATGACGGCGCTCTCCCGTAGGCTCGTCGGGTGATCAAGGAGACGGACCTGACGCTGGCCGACGGTCGCACCTTGCACTTCCGGTCGGCGGCCCTGGACTGGCTGGTCGCCCGGGCCTGAGGGCCGCCCACCGCTGTCGTCGGCGGTGCCGGTCAGCCCGCCGCGCTGCGCTGCTGGGGTGGCCGGCTGATCCGGGCGGAGAACAGGTCACGGAGGCTGACCACGCCGTGGACCCGCCGCCCTTCCATGATCGGCAGGTGCCGGAAACCGTTCAGGAGCATGATCTGGGCCGCCTTCTCCACCGGTGTGTCCGGGCTCGCGGCCTGGGGGTCCTTGGTCATCCAGGCGGACACGGGCACCGTGGTGAGGTCCGAGCCCGATGCCGCGGCCTTGAGTACGTCGCGTTCGGTGAGGATTCCGGCCAGGAATGTGCCCTGCATGACGAGGGCCGAGCCTACTTTCTCGCGCACCATCGCGGCGGCGGCCTCGGCCACCGGGCTGTCCGGGCTGGTGGATACCATCCGCGAGTCGACCAGGTCGCCGACCGTGAGCGGACGGCGGGCTGTGTCAGCCACTTTCGCCGATTTCGAACAGTTCGGACTCGTCGTGCGGAGCCGACGGCCCGGCGAGCTCTTCGGACAGGAGCCGCCACAGCGAGCCCGCCCACTCGGACAGCTGCGGCCACCGCATCCAGAACAGCTGGAGGGTCGTCTCGTCAAACTGGGTGTGCGCCTGCTCGGGAGATACCGAGTGGGTAAAGTCCTCGAGCTGGTGCATCAGGTCGAGGAACCGGTCAGCGCTGCCATCCATTCAATCACCTCCAGGGGGAGCCGAGGGTCGGCCACTACGGGGGGTGGCCGGGCGGACGTCGGGAGACGTTAAGTGGGGTGATCCATACCCCGAAAGCACCACGCGCAAGAGAGCAGACGCTGCTTATTTTTCCTCGCCGCGCCCGAAAGGTCTAGACCCCTGAGGCAACGAGAGTGTCCCGGCCCGGACACGCCGGCACTACCGGCTAATCGTTGCAAATTGTAATTAACTATTGTCGCTCGGTAGTCAAACGACCGGGGTTGACGGTTGACATTACCGGGATCGGGGGTAAGTTTCTGATCAGTCCAGCACCGGGCTCGCCAGCCGGACCGGCGGGCTGATCAGGTCCGGGCCACGCCATGGCAGGGGCGCCCGCAGCCAGCCGCCCCCGAGCCAGGCGTGGCACTAGGACGGGCAGGAAGGGCCTGCCGCGCTTATCCGGCTGGGCGGGGGGTTGGGCCTGGAAAGGGCCCGGGCACCCAGTAGACAACGGGGACCAAGCCCGTGGCCAACGGGACGGACTCCGGTCCGAAGGCGCTGCCCGGGTCCTTTCTTTCCGCGGCTCGCGGCGAATGAGGCACGAATCTGAGGGCAGTTTCGTTGCTTTCGCGGGGGGCGTGCTCGGCGGGAGGCGAGGCCGGCGGTCCGAAGCCGGAGCGGGGATATCATGGCCTGCACTGTCTGTGACTAAACCATGGGCGTAACTAACCTCCGGAATTGAGTACCGCCCGTTAAAACTAACGCAGCGATAGGCAGGGGTCGTGACTGAGCCAAACCCGTCCGCCGGGCCGTCGGCGAACCGGATCGTCATCGTGATGCCGACGTACAACGAGCGGCAGAACCTGGAGTCCATCGCGGGCCGGGTGCGAGCGGCGCTGCCGACGGCGGACCTGCTGGTCGTGGACGACAACAGCCCGGACGGGACCGGTGACCTGGCCGACAAGCTGGCCGAGGCCGACCCGCACGTGCACGTGATGCACCGGACCGGCAAGGCGGGCCTGGGCAAGGCCTACATCGCGGGGTTCGGCTGGGCGCTCGAGCGCGGTTACGACGTGATCGTCGAGATGGACGCGGACGGCTCGCATCAGCCCGAGCACCTGCCTGGCCTGGTCGCCGCGCTGAACGGCGCGGACCTGTCCATCGGATCCCGGTGGGTGCCCGGCGGCAAGGTAGTCAACTGGCCGAAGACCCGCGAGGCGCTGTCCCGCGCGGCCAACATCTACACCCGGATCATGCTCGGCCTCGGCGTCCGCGACGCGACCGCGGGGTTCCGCGCCTACCGTGCCGCCACGCTGCGGACGATCAGCCTGGACCAGGTGGAATCGACCGGGTACTGCTTCCAGATCGACCTCACGCTGCGCGTCGCCGACGCGGGCCTGCGGATCGTCGAGGTGCCGATCACGTTCGTGGAACGGGAACACGGCGCGTCGAAGATGAGCAACAGCATCATCATGGAGGCGTTCTGGCGAGTCGCGCAGTGGGGCGTGCAGCGCCGCCTGGGACGGCGCACGACTAGCTAACCCGCGGGCTAGGCGCTCCGGCGGTGCGAGCGGCTGGTGTCCTGTTCGGTGCTGCGGCGCTCCCTGATCACTTCGAGGCGCTCGGCCAGCACGGCTTCGAGATCCTCGACCGTGCGGCGCTCCATCAGCATGTCCCAGTGGCTGCGCGGCGGCTTCACCTTTTTCGGCGACGGGGATTCCCCGGTCGCCGCGACCGCGATCGCCCCGCAGATACGGCACTCCCACGTCGGGGGAAGTTCCGCCTCGGCGGCGAAAGGCACGCTAAAATGGTGCCCGTTCGGGCAATCAAAGGCAACGTCCTGACGGGGTGCCAGGTCGGTGTTCCTGTCGTTTTCGTAGCTCGTCGCACCGAGCCGGGTCCCGCGAAGTGCGCGTTCGGCCATGCTTGCTGCCTCCCAGGCGGTCAGCGGTCTTCTCAGGCAACGCTGAATACCCGGACAAGATTCCCCTCCACGACGTTACCCAACCGTATTTCGCCGGAAAGATCGGCTGTGACCCGCCCCGGCATCCGCCGCCGGCCGAGGTTAGGCGCCCATTCTGGGGTACCACTGGCCGCGCTCGATCAGGACCTCACGCAGCGTCTCGATGTCGTCGGTCATGATCCCGTCCGCCCCCAGATCCAGGAAGCGGGTCATCCCGGCGCGGTCGTTGATGGTCCACACGTGCACGTCCAGGCCGAGGGCATGGGCGCGGCGGACGAACGGCCGGGTGGCCAGCCGGCCCGGCACCTGGGCGCAGCAGGCCCCGGCCTGAGCGAGCCGCCGGGCCAGCAGCCGGGTCGGCGGCTCCTGGGACCGGCCCGGTACCGAAGGCCCCGCAGAGCCCGCGAACCCCGCAGACCGCGCGGAGCCCACGCCGATCGAGTACCGGACGGCGGCGATCGCGGACGGCGAGGTCGTCATGCAGACCGGGTGATCGAGCAGCTTGCGGACGGCCCGCAGCCGTGCGCCGGAGAACGAGGTCACGCACACCCGGTCCCATGCGCTGGTACGGCGCAGCACGCCCGGCAGCAGCGGTATTCCCGCCTCGTCTTTGAGGTCGATGTTGAACCGCACGTCGGGCCACGCCCCGAGCAGGTCCTCGATCAGCGGGATCGGTTCCGAGCCGGCCACCCGCAAGGCGGCGACCTCGCGGTAGGACTTCATGTTGATCGGGCCTTCCGCCTCCGTCACCCGCTCGAGGTTGCGGTCGTGGAACGCCATCAGCTTCCCGTCGAACGTCGCCCGCGCGTCCGTCTCCAGGTACGCGTAGCCCAGCTTGACCGCATGCTCGAACGCGGGCCAGGAGTTCTCCGGCGCGTGGGCCGCACCGCCACGGTGCGCGAACGCGATGGGACGGGGATGATCGAGGAACGGTACGTACACGAACGTATTATGCCCAGAGGGCGGGCTGACCTGGTGAACTGCGGATGTCCACCAGGTGCCGCCTGGGCGCCCGGCTAGCAGGACGTCCAGTCCCGGCGCCGGGCCTCGGCCATCGCGACCGCCGCCGCCACCGCGACGTTCAGCGACCCGACCCGGCCCGGCTGGGGGATATAGGCGACCGCGTCGGCCACCGCGAGCAGCGCCGCCGTGCAGCCGTGGTCCTCGTTGCCGACGGCCAGGCACACGTCGCCGTCCAGCGGCGCCTCGTGCAGCGGGACCGCGCCGTCGGCCAGCTCGACCACGACCACCCGCAGGCCGGCGCTCGCCGCGGCCTTGGCCGCGGCCGCCGGGTTCGGTTCCACCGTGGCCTCGACCAGCCGCTGGGTGCCGAGCGCGGTCTTGGCCACCCCCGGATGGCCGAGCGAGGCCGTGTTGCCGCACAGCCACAGGTGGTCCGCGCCGAACGCGGCGGCCGAGCGGACGATCGAGCCCACGTTGAACGGCTGCGCCACCGAGTCGAGCAGCAGGGCCAGGCGCGTATCGCTGGCCCGGCGCCACTCCCGGTTGAGCCGTTTGACCTCGGTAGGGCGCAGCTGCCGGGGCGCGCCCGCCCCGGTGGGCCCCGGATGGCTCACGAGCTGCTCACCCCGGCCCGTTCGGCCTGATAGTCCACCTGGAGCAGGCGGTAACCGCTCCGTGCGGCCAGCCGGGTCACCGGCCAGCCCTGCCCGGCCAGCCAGCGGTGCAGCGAGTCGGCGCCCAGGTTGCGCCCGACCACCAGGTAGGCGTGGCCGGCCGGCTCCAGCCGGCCCAGCCAGCCGGACAGCAGCGCGTGCAGCGCGTCCTTGCCGATGCGGACCGGCGGATTGGACCAGATCGCGGCGAACCTGGCCGGCAGCGCGGCATCGCCGGGGGGCAGGCAGCGCACGTTAGCCAGGCCCGCGGTCCGGGCGTTCCGCGCGCACAGCCCGAGGGCGCGCTCGTTGACGTCGACCGCCCACACTGCGGCATCGGGCGACCTGGCGGCCAGCACGCAGGCGACCGGGCCGTAGCCGCAGCCCAGGTCCAGCACGTCACCGCGGGCCGGCGGCGCGGGCGCCTCCTCGAGCAGCAGGCGGGTACCCGGGTCGAGCCGGCCGGGGGAGAACACCCCGGCGTCGGTGGCCAGCTCCAGGTACACGTCGGGCAAGACCACCCGGACCTGGCCGGGCCGGTGCGGGGCGCCGGGCCGGGCGGAGAAGTAGTGGTCCGTCACCGGCCTTACCGGGTGGCCCGGCTGGCCGGCGCGGTCGGCTGAGACCGGCCGGGCTCGTCGCCCAGGGCCGGGTTGATGAAGCGGCGGGTGACCCAGCGCTCGACGATGAACGTCATGATGGGGACGGTGCCCGCCAGCAGCATGATCAGGGTCGGCTTGACCCCCAGGCGCAGGCCGCGGGCCAGGAGCCAGGCGCACGCCAGGTAGACGATGTACAAGATGCCGTGCACCACGCCGACGTCGCTGGCCACAGCCGGGTGCCCCGCCACCTGGAGCGGGATGCCGACAAAAACCAAGATCACCAGCGCCACGCCGGTCACGTAGGCCATTACCCGGTACCGCAGCACCGCTGCTCTCACTGGTTACATCTCCTATCGAAGTCCGTGCCGCCGGCCGTGGCCCTTGACCTCGGCGTTGAGCCGCGCCAGGTAGGCGTTATACGCGCTGAGCTCCTCGTCCTCGCCTTCGTCGGGCGAGCCGGCGCCGGCCTGCACGGAACTGACCTGCATGGACCCGGTCACGCCGGCCGGCAGGCGCTCCGCCTCGGCGGCGACCTCCCGGGGGTCGGGCATCTGGCCCCGCCGGATCCGGAACTCATCCCGGATCGTCTTGGCCCAGAAGACCACGGCGAACCCGGCGAACAGCGGCCACTCGAACGTGTACGCCCAGCTCAGGGCGTTGCCGGCCAGCGCGCGGTGGAACTGCCAGTCGCCCAGCCAGAGCATCCCCCAGAACGAGACGACCATGAGCAGATGCCAGCCCAGCCAGCGGGGCTGGATCAGGAACCGCCAGACGGGACCGTCCGGCGCCGACGCGGGCGCCGGCGCCTCGGCGGCGGCGGCGTGGGCGGGACCCGCGTTTTCCATGCCGCCAGGGTAGCGCCGACCGTGGATAATTCCCGCATGGGTCTGCGTACCGGCTTGGCCGCCCCGGGCAGGCGGCTGCCTGACCGCCTCGACGACCTGCACGGGCCGTGGCAGGGCACCGTCGTGCTGCCGGTGCACCTGAGCTGGCATCAGTTCCGCGAGTTCGACGTGGCCAGGCAGAAGCCCCGGCTGCTGCTGTACAGCATCGTGATCAGCCAGGGCCGCCGCAACGACCTGGCCCGGTTCCTCAACGCCGAACGGCTGCGCGAGGACTGGCCGGAGCTCCGGCTGCTGGTCAGCAGCCGGATGCGGCGGGCCTGCGAGCGCAAGCTCGGCTTGTCCCCCGCGGGCAGCGACGCCACGCTCGGTATGCCAGGCTGATGACATGCGCAAATACGTGATCATGGGTGTGCAGGGCAGCGGCAAGGGCACACAGAGCCAGATGCTGGCCGCGGACCTGGACCTCGTCCACATCGGCGTAGGGGATATCTTCCGCTGGAACGTGCAGAACCACACCAAGCTGGGCGCCCAGGTCCGGCGCACCATGGCGACCGGGGAGCTGGTCGGGGACGACCTGGTGGAGTCGGTGGTCAGGGACCGGCTCACCCAGCACGACTGGAACTTCGGCTTTATCATCGACGGGTTCCCGCGCAACCGGCGGCAGGCCGAGTTCTTCCTGGAGAGCTACGACATCGACGGTGTCATCGTGCTGGACCTGCCGGACTCCGAGGTCCGCCGCCGGGTGCTCAACCGCAGGCTGTGCGCCGACTGCGGCATGGACTACCACCTCATCGACAGCAGCCCGAAGGTGGAAGGCCGGTGCGATTCGTGTGGCGGGGAGCTGGTCACCAGGGAAGACGACACCGAGGAGGCACTGGCGGTGAGGCTGCGGGACTATCACGAGAAGACGAACCCGGTGATCGACCTATTCCGCGGCAAGGAGTACGTGTTCACCGTGGACGCGCGGTCCGCGCCCGAGGTGGTCCAGGAGCAGATCAGGAAGTGCTTCGGCCTGCCCCCGATGACCGCGCGCAAGCCACGGCAGCCGGGGGCCGCCGGTGCGTGAGATCGCGGTATTCGGCGGCAGCTCGCACCCGGCGCTGACCGCCGAGATCTGCGCGCACCTGGACGTGCCGCAGCGACCGGTCCTGCTCAAGCGGTTCGCGAACGACTGCCTCGAGGTGCAGCTGCAGTCCAACTGCCGGGAACGGGACGTGTTCATCATCCAGTCCCTGGTCCGGCCGGTGCAGGAGCACCTGGTCGAGCTGCTGCTGATGGCGGACGCGGCCCGCGGCGCGTCGGCGGCGCGGGTGAACGCGGTGATCCCGCACTACGCCTACGCCCGGTCCGACAAGAAGGACGCACCGCGGATCTCCATCGGCGGCCGCCTGATCGCCGACCTGCTGGTCACCGCGGGCGTCAACCGGGTGCTCACGCTGAACCTGCACTCGCCGCAGGTACACGGATTCTTCTCGGTGCCGGTGGATCACCTGCACGCGCTGCGCGAGCTGGCCGGGCACTTCCGCCAGCGGGATCTGTCCAACGCCGTGGTGGTCTCACCCGACCTGGGCTACGCCAAGAGCGCGGCGGCGTTCGCCCGCAGGCTCGGCCTGCCGGTCGCGGCGGGCGCCAAGGAGCGGATCAGCGACTCGGAGGTGCACATCACCGCCATCATCGGCGATGTGGGCGGCCGGGACGTGATCATCCTCGACGACGAGATCTCCCGCGGTACCACCGTGTTCGAGCTGCTGGACCGGCTCCGCGAGCAGGGCGCGCGCTCGGTCGCGGTGGCCTGCACGCACGGGCTGTTCGCCGATAACGCACTGGACAAGCTGGCCGCCTCCGACGTGACCGAGATCGTGTGCACCAACACGGCGCCGCTGGAGGCCGAACACCCCAAGCTGACTGTCCTGTCGGTGGCCCCGGCGCTGGCCGAGGCGATCAGCCGGATCCACATCGGCGAGTCGGTCAGCGCCCTATTCGACTAGCCCCTATTCGACTAGCTGGGTTCGACTAGCGGTCTCCACCACCCAGGCGAGCACGAGGGCCTCCTCCATCCACGCGTCGTAGCGGCCGCTGCGCCCGCCGTGCCCCGCCTCCATCTCGGTCTTGAGCAGGAACGGACCACCGTGGGCGGTCGCCCGCAGCCGGGCCATCCACTTGGCCGGCTCGTGGTAGGTCACCCGGGTGTCGTTCAGCCCGGTCAGCGCGAAGATCGGCGGGTAGGCCTGCCCGGTGACGTTCTCGTACGGGGTGTACGACTTCATGTACGCGTACACCTCCGGGTCGTGCAGCGGGTCGCCCCACTCCTCCCACTCGGTCACGGTCAGCGGCAGCGACGGGTCCAGGATCGTGGTCAGCGCGTCCACGAACGGCACGTGCGCCACGATTCCGGCGAACGCGCCCGGCGCCATGTTGGCCACCGCGCCCATCAGCAGCCCGCCCGCCGAACCGCCCCGCGCCACCAGCCGGCCCGGCGACGTCCAGCCCGCTTCGGCCAGGTGCCGGGCGCACGCGATGAAGTCCGTGAACGTGTTCTTCTTGCGCAGCAGCTTGCCGTCGGTGTACCAGGACCGGCCCATCTCGCCGCCGCCCCTGATATGCGCGATCGCGTACACGAAACCGCGGTCGAGCAGGGACAGCACCGGGATGGAGAACGCTGGGTCGCGGGAGAGCTCGTAGCTGCCGTAGCCGTACAGCAGGCACGGCGCGCTGCCGTCGCGCGGCGTGCCCGTGCGGCAGACCAGCGAGATCGGCACCCGGGTGCCGTCGCCGGCCACCGCCCACTCCCGGTGCTGCTCGTAGTCCTCGGACCGGTATTCGACGCCGGACGGGGAGGGGAGGACCGGCTGCCGCTTGAGCAGGGTGAGCTCGCCGGTGGCCATGTCGCAGTCGTAGACCGATCCCGGTGTGACCAGCGAGGTGAAGGACAGCCGGTACCGGCTGGCCTGGAACTCCGGGTTCGCGCCCGGCCCGACCCGGTAGACCGGCTCGCCGAAGGCGACCTCGTGCTCCCCGTCCTTGCGCAGGATCCGCAGCCCGGTCAGGCCGTCGCGGCGGAAGTACACCACGGTGTAGTCGGCGAACGCGTCCACCCCGAGCAGCCGGGTGTCGGCGCGGTGCGGCACCAAGGGAGTCCACGTGCCCGGATCGGTCAGCGCCGCGGTGGCGATCTCGAAGTTCTCCGCGCCACCGTCGTTGTGCAGGATCAGCAGATGGTCCCCGGCGTGCTCCACGTCGTAGTCCACGCCCTGGCGGCGCGGCGCCACCACGGTGAACCCGGCCGTCGGATCGGCGGCGTCCAGCAGCCAGACCTCGCTGGTCAGCACGCTCGAGCTCCGGATCATGAGGTAGCTCTCGCTGCGGGTCAGGCTGACCCAGACGTGGAAGCGCTCGTCCGGCTCCTCGAAGACGATGGTGTCCTCGGCGGCTGGTGTGCCGATCCGGTGCCGCCAGACCCGGTACGGCCGCCAGGCCTCGTCCACGGTCGTGTAGAACACGGTAGAGCCGTCCAGGGACCACGCGCAGCCGGCGTAGGTGTCCGGGATCTCGTCCGGCAGCGTGGCCCCGGTGGCCAGGTCCTTGATCCGCAGCGTGAACCGCTCGTTGCCGGCGAAGTCGGTGGAGTAGGCCAGCCAGCGCTGGTCCGGGCTGGTGCGGAACGCGCCGAGGCTGAAGAACTCGCGGCCGACGGCCAGCTCGTTGCCGTCGAGCAGTTCCTCCTCCCCGTCCAGCGGCTTGCCGTCCGCGGGGATCGGCGGGATCACCTCGCCGGGCCGCACCGCGCGGCGGCAGTACACCGCGTACTGCTTGCCCTCGACCGTCCGCGAGTAGTGCCACCAGCCGCCCTTGCGCACCGGGACGGACAGGTCGCTCTCCTGGGTGCGCGCCTTGATCTCCGCGAAGATCTGATCACGCAGCGAACCCAGGTGGGCGGTGAGCTCGTCGGTGTACTCGTTCTCCGCCCTCAGGTAGTCGATGGTGTCCGGGTCGTCCTTGTCGGCGAGCCAGGCGTACTCGTCGACCACGGTGTCACCGTGGAAGGTGCGCGGGCTGGGGATCTTCTTGGCCTCGGGCGGCACGATCGTCATGAGAGCCCAGTCTAACGACGCGCCCTGATGAGGCGGCGGCGCGCGGCTTTGGCACCACGGGTGCTGGATCCGGGGTTTCACGTCGTTCTGACTTGTCCGGCGCGTACGGACCGCCCCCGGGAGGGCCGGCGCGAAGGTACCGGGCTAACCTTGCCACTGGGAAGCTTGGTGTCAGCGGGAAAGGGGCGTTCGGTGACGGAGTGGTCACATGTTCCCGCGGTCGCCCGTCCGCTGCCCGAGCCGGAGCCGCAGGCGGTGCTCGCTCCGCTCACCAGTGCCGCGATCTTCATGGTGCTGACCATCGACCCCGGCGGGGAAGAGACCGTCAGGGACCTGCTCGCCGACTGGGCCGGCTTGCAGCGGTCGGTCGGGTTCCGCGTCCCCGAGGCGCCGCTGGCCGCCGTGGCCGGGATTGGCTCGGGCGCATGGGACCGGCTGTTCTCCGGACCGCGCCCGGCCGAGCTGCATCCGTTCCGCGAGCTCGCCGGAACCCTCCACCGGGCCCCCTCCACACAGGGTGACCTGCTCTTTCACGTCCGGCACGAGCGGATGGACGTGTGCTTCGAGTTCGCCAGCCAGGTCATGACCCGGCTGGCCCGCGCCGCCACGGTGACCGACGAGGTGCACGGGTTCCGCTACTTCGACGAGCGCGACCTGCTCGGCTTCGTCGACGGCACCGAGAACCCGGTCGGCCGCGCCGCCGGGGTGGCCGCCCTGGTCGGCGACGCCGATCCCGGCTTCGCCGGCGGCAGCTACGTCATCGTGCAGAAGTACGTGCACGACATGGACGCGTGGAACGCGCTGCCCGTCGAGGAGCAGGAGAAGGTGATCGGGCGCACCAAGCTGTCCGACATCGAGATGCCGGACGACGTCAAGCCGGCCAACTCGCACGTCGCGCTGAACACCATCGAGGAGCCCGACGGCACCGAGCGGCAGATCCTGCGAGCCAACATGCCGTTCGGCCAGGTGGGCCGGGGGGAGTTCGGCACCTACTACATCGCCTACGCGGCCACCCCGAGCGTGACCGAGCAGATGCTGGTCAACATGTTTATCGGTAACCCGCCCGGTAACTCCGACCGCATCCTCGATTTCTCCACGGCGGTCACCGGCGGCCTGTTCTTCGCGCCGTCGGCTGACTTCTTCGACGACCTCCCGGATCCGCCCGGCGCGCTTCCGGATACGCCCGGTGCGCTTCCGGACCCGCCCAGCGCGGCCAGGCCGGAAGGGCCCGGTTCCCTGGGCATCGGCAGCCTGAAGAGGAGCATGTAGCAATGAACAACCTGTATCGGGAGCTCGCTCCGATCTCGGACGCCGCCTGGGCGGACATCGAGCAGGAGGCGCGCCGGACGTTCGAGCAGCACGTGGCGGCCCGCCGGGTAGTTGACCTGGCAGGTCCCGACGGCCCGACGCTGGCCAGCGTGAATACCGGTCACCTGACCGAGGTGGACGCCCCGGCGGACGGCGTGATCGCCCACCTGCGGGCGGCCCAGCCGCTGGTCCGGCTGCGCGTCCCGTTCACGGTCAGCCGGGACGACGTGGACGCCGTCGAGCGCGGCGCGCAGGACGCCGACTGGCAGCCGGTCAAGGACGCGGCCAAGAAGATCGCCTTCGCCGAGGACCGGGCGGTGTTCGAGGGCTACCCGGCGGCGGGCATCACCGGGATCAGGCGGAGCACCTCCAACCCGGCCCTGTCCCTGCCCGGCGAGGTCCGGGACTACCCGAACGCGGTCAGCCAGGCGGTGAGCTCACTGCGGCTGGCCGGGGTGGGCGGCCCGTTCTCGCTGCTGCTGTCGGCCGACGCCTACACGATGGTGAGCGAGACCTCCGATCACGGCTACCCGATCCGCGAGCACCTGGCCCGCGTCGTCGACGGGGAGATCATCTGGGCACCCGCCATCGACGGCGCGTTCCTGCTCTCCGCCCGCGGCGGCGACTTCGAGCTGCGGCTCGGCGAGGACCTGTCGATCGGTTACCTCACCCACGACGCCGGCACCGTGCGGCTGTACTTCGAGGAAGCGCTGACGTTCCTGGTCTACACCTCCGAGGCCAGCGTGTCACTGACGGCGGCCAGCGCGTAGACCACCCGGGCCCGACGGGTTCCGGGCCAGCCCGGCTGGCGTTAGCGTTGGCAGTGCGGGGCCATCGACGCGGTTACGCGCAAAGGAGACGCCATGCATCCCATCGACCCGTCGCCTCCGATCAACCCGATCAGCGCCGCCTGGAACACGGTGGCGCGGTTCGACGACTACGACGCGGCCCAGCGGGCCGTGGACCGGCTGTCAGACGACGGCTTCCCGGTTGAGAAACTCGACATCATCGGCACCGACCTGCGGACCATCGAGCGCGTGACCGGGCGGCTGACCACCGCGCGGGCCGCGGGCGCCGGCGCGATCAGCGGCCTGTGGGTAGGCGTGCTGTTCGGCCTCCTGCTCGGCCTGTTCACCAACGGGAACGCCTGGTTCGCCGTGATCCTGGTCGGTGCCGCCCTCGGCGCGGCCTGGGGTGCCATCTTCGGTGCGGTCGCCCACGCGGCCACGCGCGGCCAGCGCGACTTCAGTTCCGTCCGGACGCTGTCCGCCAGCCACTATGACCTGGTCGCCCGGGACGGTACCGTCGACCAGGCCAAGAACATGCTGCGGCAGGCCGGCCTGCTGCCCGACGCGGTTTAGCTGCGGTTCGGGGAGGGCTACTCGTACCGGGTAGGCGGGAAGGGATGGTGCTCGTTGATGTGCCCCAGTTCGCCCTTGTCCTCCTCGCGGCGGAACTCGGCCCGCTCTTCCTGCCAATCCTCGTTCTGCGTGATGTCCTCGGGCTGCGGCGGCGTGTCGGTGGCCGGGGGCACCTCGTCCGGGTCGTAGGCGTCGAGCCCGGCGGCGACCCGCTCTTCCTCGGTGAGCCGGGCCAGCTGCTCGTCCTGGTCGTCGTCGAGGTACTGCGACGCGCCCCCGTGTTCACGGCGGTCCCGGTGGAATCGCTCGGGGAAATCGTCCTGCTCTGACATCGCGCCTCCTGGAGTATCGGCGATCGGCTCCTAAGTTACCCGCCCGGGGCGCATCGACTCGAAGCGGCTGCGCGGTCCGCGGTTCATCTCTGCTTGGTACGGTGGCTGCCGACCGCTGGACCAGCCGAAACGAGCCTAGGAGAGGCCATGACGTACTGCACCGTGGTGGAGTTCGAGTGGGCTGGGGACTTCGATCACGAGGGCTTCAGGCGCACGCTCGGCCGGCTGAGCGAGGAGTCGCCGTCGCCGGCGGGCCTGCTGAGCCGGATCACCGGCATCGACGCCTCCGGCGCCCGGGTGATCGAGGTCTGGCGGTCCGGCGGCGACGCGCAGGCGTTCGCCCAGCAGAGCGCCCCGCTGCTGGCCGCGGTTCCGATGCCGGCCCCCTCGCGGGTGACGGGCTTCGAGGTCACCTCGTACGAGGTGACCTGACGCCCCGCGTGGCGGTGCTCGCGTCCGGGACGACGGCAGGGGACGATGGGCACCGCGGCCTCCCGCGGATCCTGGCGGTGCGCCCGCGGCCGCGCGTGGGCCGGCAACGACGGTCGCGTGCCGTCGACCGGGAATGACCGTCGGCGCGTGGATATACGGCTCATGGCGTTGTTTCACCGAAACATCAATGGGTTTACCCGAAGTCGCTGCAAAAGATCGTCCGATTACATCTAGCGACCGCTATAGCAGTGTTCGGTGAATTACGTTGGGTAGCTTGTGGATGAGCTGTGCATAAGCCGGTGGATAACCGCTGTAGCGTGCGGATAACCGCCGGTATTCTGTGGATATCATGTGGACGCGGAAAAACTTGAAATGAATTCCCCCGGACTCTTGCGCGACGGCGGGGAAAGCAGTAGAAATACTTTCACCGTTGGAAACGGGAACCGTCCGGGGGCAACTCCGGGACGCGGGAAGTACCGGGAAACCGGCACGTCGCGCGGGTTTCCGGTACCGGCGGGCGGCGCGTAATGCCGGGTTGGCCGGGCGACTGGCGAGCCGGGTGTGACGCAGCCAGGCGAGGCCCCCTCCATCTCATACATGGAGGGGGCCTTGTCGTGTTCTGCCCGGTAAAGATATTCTTCCCGTCCGCGGCCCGCGCGCAAACCTGGCGGCATGAGCGAAAGCGGGCAAGCTGGCCCGAATTGGATCCGGTGGCGGATCAGCCGGTATCCCACCGCGCCCGCAGGGCGGAGGGCTTGCGGAAGACCAGGCCGCGCGGGGCGCTCGGGTAGCCGGGATCCAGCCGCAGCCGGGGGAGCCGGGCCAGCAGGGTCCCGACGGCGACCTGCGCCTCCAGCCGGGCCAGGTGCGCGCCCAGGCAGAAATGCGGCCCGTGCGCAAAGGCCAGGTGGCGCCCTGCGTTGGCTCGGCGCACGTCGAACACGTCCGGGTCGGCGAACACCGCCGGATCCCGGTTTGCCCCGGTGATGGACACGGTCACCTGGTCACCAGCCTGGATGGCGGCGCCGCCGAGCCGCGTGCCGACGGTCGCGTACCGGTCGACGACCGCGGCGGCCGGCTCGAGCCGCAGCGACTCCTCGACCGTGGCGGCCACCAGCCCGGGGTCGGCGAGCACCAGGGCGAGCTGGGCGGGGGAGGAGAGCAGGTGCAGCAGGGCGTTGGCGATCATGCCCTCGGTGGTCTCGATGCCGCCGAACATCAGCACCGCCGCGTTCGAGATGGCCTCCTCCTCGGCCAGCGGCCCGGTGACCTCCGCGAGCAGGGAGTCACCCCGGGCGATCACCTCGCGCAGGCTCGCGGCCAGCTCACCGAACGCCGCCGTCCCGCCCGCCGCCACGCTGGTCGCCTCGCCGGCCCCAATGGCGGCCCCAGTGGCCCCAGTGGAGGCCCCAGTGTCGGCTAGAGTGCCGCGGCCCGCGGCGGCGCCTTCGGCCTGCACCGCGGCCACGATCCCGTCGTACCAGGTCAGGATCGTCGCTGGGTCCGCCTGGCCGAGGCCGAGGACCTCGGCCATGACCGCGGCCGCGAGCGGGCCGGCCACGGCCCGGCGCAGTTCGGCCGCGCCGAGCGGCTCGATCGCCGACACCAGGCGGCCGGTCTCGGCCCGGGTGAACGCGGCGAGACGCGCGTCCACCTCGTCGTGCCGGAAGGGGCGGTTGAACGGGCCCCGGTGGCGCGCGTGCGGCGCGCCGTCCAGCGAGAGCATGCTCGGCCCGACCACCCGGGCGGTGGAGAAGCGAGGATCGTCGACGGTGAACGTGCGCGCGTCGCGCAAGACCGCCACGGCCAGGTCGTAGCCGGTGACCAGCCAGGTGCCCAGGACCGGGACCCAGGCGGCGGGCGCCGCGGCGCGCAGCCGCGCCAGCACCCGATGCGGGTCCCCCTCCAGGTCAGCCAGCGTGACTCGGTCGGCCGGCGTACTCGATTCTGACACGGTAACCCTCAGGATAGGTTGAGGGGATGGCGGATGTGCGGATCCTGCTCATTTCCGGCAGCACCAGGCGCGGGTCGGGCAACACGGCAGCGCTGCGGACCGTCCAGGCGCTGGCGCCGGACGGGATCACGGCGGAGCTGTACGACGGGCTCGCGGCGCTGCCCGCGTTCAGCCCCGACGAGGACGAGCGGCCGCCAGGCCCGGCGGCGGACCTCAGAGCGCGGATCGCGGCGGCCGATGGGCTGCTGTTCTGCACCCCCGAATACGCCGGCACGCTGCCCGGCAGCCTGAAGAACCTGCTGGACTGGACGGTCGGCGGCGGCGAGATCTACGGCAAGCCCGTGGGCTGGATCAACGTCGCCGTGGGCGGCCGGGGGACCGGCGCCGAGGCGCACCTCGCCATGGTGCTCAGGTACGTCGGCGCGGTCGCCGCCGACGGGGCGTGCGTCCGCGTGCCCGTCCCGCGGGAGGCGGTCGGGCCGGACGGGATCATCACGGACCCGGCGATCCGGACCGCCCTCGGGACCGCTCTCAGCGCCCTCGCCGGGGCAGCCACCCCGTCCGTTCGGTAGATCGGGCCGGTATCGACCGGGGATCCCGGGCGCGGCAACTACCGCGGCCACACGGGCTACGGCCGGTATGAGTACTGGGCGCTCGGCGAGCACCCGTCATCCCGTTAACCGCACCGTTCAATATCCGTCAGCTGACCGATGTATTGCGCTGCAAGTTGCAGCAGCATTTTCGACGCAAGGCGCATCGAGCAGGTCGCTGAGAAACCGGATAGACGCGATGATGACACAGACCCGCCCCACCGAGCTACACCAGCGTCGCATCGTGATGACCAGGAAGCCGGCCGCGGCGGCCGAGGCCCGCGGTCAAGTCCGCGCGGTCATCCGCGCCTGGAGAATCCCGGTCGATCCCGACATCGCCGTCCTGCTCGCCAGCGACCTGGTGACTCATGCCATCGTCCACTGGGACAGCGCGACCATCACGCTTGCCGTCAGGTGCTCCTGCGATCAGCTGCGCGTCGACGTCTACGACACGTCGCTTCCGCTGCCGATGGCGGTAGACGAGCAAGCCATGACCGAGACCCGGCCCGGGCTGGCGCTCCTAGCCTCCCTGGCGACCGAGTGGGGGTCCTTCCTGACCTTCACCGGTAAGGCCATGTATTTCGCGCTCGCGTTCCAGCCCGACTGGTAGCTCGTTCAAGAAAACAAAACCGCGAAGTGAAGAGGAAACGTGAGAAGCACTACGCTCAGCAGCCGGCGCGAATGGCCTGGATCAGGTTCGTACTGGATCAAGAGCTCGTTGAGCTACGCCAACGGCAACTGCGTCGAGGTGGCGAGCCTGCCCGGGGGCGAGATCGGCGTTCGGAACAGCAGAAACTCCACAGGGCCCGTCCTGAGGTTCACGTCGGATGAATGGCGCGCCTTTCTCGGCGGCGTCAGGAACGGGGAGTTCGACAGCTTCGGCAGGTAGCGACCTGACTATGCCGAGCCGCGCGCCGCCGAGGAACGCAGCCCATCCGGCCCGGGTGAACCTCAGCACAGGCCCGCCCGGATCCCGGCTGTCGCGGATGCCGATCCAGCCGCCGGGCAGTTCGGCCACCTCGACGCAGTTGCCGTTGGCGAAGCTGAAGGAACTCTTGACCCAGGGCACGTTCATCTGCTCACTCCTCATGGCCGGAGGCGGCCGGCCCGGTCGCGGTGCCGGTGCTCGGACAGCTATAGCCCGACCTCAAATCGTAGGTATGTTCGAGTCTATTAGATAGACAGCATAACAAGGCGAAAACTAGTGAGCCAAGGGTCCTGGCCGGCCGGGTGCCGGCTCCGGCCATGGCCAGGCCCGGATCGGTCTGCGCTGACGCCAGGCCGGCCGGCCGGCCGGCCGTCCGTCGCCGCGGCCCGGCCGCCGGCATGGGGCCGGCGGGCGTTGTCTCTTTTTAGGCCCCCGCAATTTCACGAAACGCGAGATTTGCCGACTAGTCCGCAAATAACGTGGGAGTAACGGCGCGCCTTATCACTACCCCGAACTAACGGATGATACCGATGTGACTCGACGGGTGTTCGTTCCTCGAGTTGCAGAATTTGATGCTCCCTTATCGCTACGGCCTGTTCGTTATAGCAAGTGTTCTAGTTCCGGGAAGAGCAAGAAGATGGCACGACGTCAGGCTGGTGAGCTCCGGCTTGCCGGCATCCTGGTGGGTGGCGTACAGCCGTGGTGTCCATGAGCGCGGGGGGTCTCGAGACATCTCGGCCGGGTCGGCGGCGACCAAAGGATGAGCAGGCAGGGCAGCGCGTGTAATAACAATGGCACCTGCATGTATAAAACGCACTGAGCACCACGACAACAATAACCACACGGTAAACGTGCCGTCACTGCGGCGTGCGCTGGTTAACCGTAATTTTGCCAAGCTGTGGTACGGCCAGGCCGTGTCCGCGGTCGGGGACACGGTCTTCGGCACGACGCTCGTGCTGTGGGTGTCGCAGGTTCTCGTGCGCGGCTCGGCCTGGGCTCCCGCCGCGGTCAGCGGGATCCTGGTCGCCGCGGGCGCGGCGGTTGGCCTGGTCGGGCCGGTCGCCGGGGTCTTCGTGGACCGGTGGAACCGGAAGCTGACGATGATGCGGACCGAGGCTATCCGTGCGGCGATGGTTACGGGCCTGACGGGGCTGTCGTTCGTTCCGATCCGCGACCTCCCCGTCGGGCTCTGGCTCGCCGCCGTCTACCTTGTCGTATTCGTGCTGAACGGGGTCGGCCAGTTCTTCAACCCCGCCAGGTTCGCCACGACCGGGGACGTCGTGCACGGCGAACAGGATCGCATACGAGCGGCCGGACTCGCCGAGGCCACCGTGTCGGCGGCCGGGATCGTCGGGCCGCCGATCGCGGCGCTCTTGCTGTTCACCGCTGGCTTTCAGTGGGCGCTGGCCGTCAACGCCGCCTCCTATGTCGTGTCTTATCTGGCCATCCGCTTGCTGCGGCTCGCGCCAGGACCTCGCTCACCGGCCCCGGCTGACGCGGGGAGCACCGGCCTGTACGCGGAGTTCTCGGCGGGCTTGCGGCTCTTCGCGCGTAACCGGTTCCTGGTGACGCTGCTGACGGTCACGGTGATCTGCCAGTGCGGCACCGGTGCGATCAGCGCGCTGAACGTGTTCTTCGTGACCCGCGACCTGCACGCCTCGTCCGGGCTGTTCGGCATCGCGGAGACCGCGATGGGGGTCGGTTTCATCATCGGCGCCCTGGCCGCCGGCCGCATGGTGCGGTGGATCGGCGCCCGCGCGCTCACCTGGTCGGGCCTGCTGGCAACCGGCATCCTGGCGGCTGGCTACGCGCTGCAGCGCAGCTTCCCCGCAGGCCTGGTCATGCTGGCGATCTACGCCATTCCGATCGCCATGCTGAACACCGCCGTGGCGCCCCTGCTGCTGGACGCGGCGCCGCGTGAATACATGGGCCGGGTGATGGCGGTGTTCATGCCGGTCAACCAGCTCGCGTCTATGCTCTCGGTGGTCATCTCCGGCTGGCTGACGAGTACCGTCCTGCGCAGCTTCCGTGCCTCCTTCGCTGGCATCACGCTCAACTCGGTCAGCCTGATATTCGTCGTGGCCGGCGGCCTGATCTTCGCCTCCGGCATCCGCGCGTTCGCGGCCCTGCCCGGAACCAATATCCCCTGAACCGCGTCACGGTAGCTATGGACGAGCGGCCGCCTCGATCTGAGCGAGGTAATCGAGGCTCGCGGCCTCGGCGCTGGTGCGCCGGACCAGCGCGGGGGCGTCGCCGCGCAACTGGCGGTAAAGGGCGACCGACGCGCGCAGCGCGGCAGCACAGCCGTGCGCGGTGTGGTCGCCGACCGTGGCCTCCAGCGCCGGTACCAGACCGGGCGCCATCTGCTCAAGGCGTCGCACCCCGGCGGCACGATGTCCGCCGTCCCGCGCGATGAGCGGTCCGAACACGATCGCCCGGAGGGCGGCGAGCATGTCGAGGCATTCGAATAGCTCGCCGCGCCCCAGCTTGGTGGCCCCGTAATGGATCCAGACCCAGAACCGGTCCTCGATCCATTGCGGGTCCGGTTGCGGCCACGCCGGCCCGGCCCTTCGCAGTGCCGCATCGAGCGCGCCGTCACGCTGCCACAGGATCAAGCCGTCCTCGACCCGCTGGTCAAGCTGGCTGTCGGCCACGAATTTCAGATCGACATGCACGGGCGGCGGCCCATAGAGAGCGATGAGGAGGCGCGGCTCGCCGACGTGCTCGCCGCTGAAGCAGGCCAGCAGCGGCCCCAGGCCGGCCGCGAAGGCGGGGGCCTCGCGGAGCAGTTCGGGCTGATGCTCGTCGCGGCAGATCACGACGAGGTCCAGGTCCGAGAATTCGTCCATGGTTCCGGTGGCGGCTGACCCGCCGGCCGTGAGGCCGACGACTCGCGGATCAGCCTGGATGGCCGCGATCACGGCTTCGACATATGGCCGGACGTGCGGCGGCGCCCAGTCGGCGATGGTCATGAGGTCACCGTACGCGGCGCGGCCGCCTCATGAGGAGGTTGCTCGTCCTCGGCAGCCGATCACAAGAAAAGAGAGGAAAACATTCCTCTCCACTTTCAATATATACCGCACCTGGGGGCTTGCGGCAAGACCCGGGTCATGCCGCATAATCGCAGGCCGGGGACATATTACGGAAAACGGGGTCGCGAAATGCGTGTGGTGCTGTCGGCGTGCGAGCCGCGCGGGGGCATCTCTCCGCGCGTGCCATTCGGCCTGCCGGAGGGATGTGATGCGTTTCCGCGTGTCTTCTGCGCGCAGCGGTCGCCAGCGATACCAGATCGGAGCTGACGACGCGATGTTCCTGACTACCAGCGCGTTTGATCTTCCCGACCGTCTCGCGGCCAAGGCCGACCCGGCGTTGATCGCCGGCGACGAGCAGCACTTCGCGGCCATCGCGGAGAGCCTGGAGCAGTCGGTCGCTGACCTGTCCGACCGCCTCGATGCCGAGCGCAGGGCGCCCGGCGGCATCGGCCAGGCGGCAATGGACCGGGACATGGAGGTCCACCGGCTGGCCGCTCGCCTGCGCGTCCTGCGCCGCTTCGGCCTGGACCTGTGCCTCGGACGCATGGTCAGCGCGGACAGCCCCGAGCCCGTGTACGTCGGACGGCTCGGCCTCACGGACAAGGCGGGCCGCCGGCTGCTGCTCGACTGGCGTTCCCCCGCGGCCGAGCCGTTCTTCGGAGCGACCCACGCCAACCCGATGGGCCTGGCCAGCCGGCGCAGGTACCGCTGGACCCGCGGCCGGGTCAGCGATTACTGGGACGAGGTGTTCAACCCGGACGGGCTGGAAGGGCACGCGGCGCTCGACGACCAGTCCGCCTTCATCGCCAGCCTGGGCGGCAGCCGGTCGGCCCGGATGCGAGACGTGCTCGGCACCATCGCGGCCGACCAGGACGCCATCATCCGCGCGGGATCGCGCGGTGCGCTCGTCGTCGACGGCGGTCCGGGTACAGGCAAGACCGTCGTCGCCCTGCACCGCTCCGCCTACCTTCTGTACTCCGATCCCCGCCTGGGTCACCGCCAGGGCGGCGTGCTGTTCGTCGGTCCGCACCAGCCCTACCTGGCCTATGTCTCCGACGTGCTCCCCAGCCTCGGAGAGGAAGGTGTACAGACCTGCACCCTGCGAGACCTCGTTGCCGAGGGAGCCACCGCGACGATGGAGACCGACCCGGCCGTGGCCCGCCTGAAGTCGTCCGTGGACATGGTGAAGGCGATCGAGGCGGCCGTCAGGTTCTACGAGAAGCCGCCCGTCAAACCCATGACGGTCGAGACCCACTGGTCCGACATCTCGCTGAGCGCCGACGACTGGGCCGAGGCGTTCGACGCGGCAGAACCCGGTACTCCGCACAACGAGGCGCGCGGTCAGATCTGGGAGGAACTGCTCGCGATCCTGATGGACTCCCACGACGGCGACGTCCCGGAGCACCAGCTCCGGAGGTCGCTGACCCAGAACGAGGAGCTGCGCACGACCTTCAACCGGGCGTGGCCGCTGCTCGAAGCGGCTGACCTCGTCGGAGACCTGTGGTCGGTACCTGCCTACCTGCGCTTGTGCGCTCCCTGGCTCAGCCCCGATGACGTCCGGGCGCTGCAGCGCACGGACGCGCAGGCCTGGACGGTGTCCGACCTGCCGCTCCTGGACGCGGCACGACATCGGCTCGGTGACCCGGAGGCGTCCCTGCGCCAGCGCCGGCATGACGCTGCCGTCGCCGCCGAACGCGAGCAGAGGGCCCAGGTCGTGGACAACCTGATCGAGGCCGCCGACGATGAGTACGGCGTCGGCCTGGTGACGATGCTGCGCGGCGAGGACTTCTACGACGCCCTGGTCGACGAGGCCGCACTGACCGTCGGCCAGCCGGACCTGCTCGCCGGGCCGTTCGCGCACATCGTCGTGGACGAGGCTCAGGAACTAACCGACGCAGAGTGGCAGATGCTGCTGCTCCGCTGCCCGTCCCGGAGCTTCACCATCGTCGGGGACCGTGCCCAGGCCAGGCACGGGTTCACGGAGTCGTGGCAGGAACGGCTCGAGCGGATCGGGCTCGACCGGATCACCCTGGCCTCCCTGAGCATCAACTACCGGACGCCGGAGGAGGTCATGGCGGAGGCCGAGCCGGTCATCCGGGCCGTGCTCCCGGACGCCAACGTGCCGACCTCGATCCGCACCAGCGGCATCCCCGTCGTGCACGGACCTGCTTCGGACCTGGGCCCGATTCTCGGCGCATGGCTCGCCGCGCATGCCGAGGGGATCGCCTGCGTCATCGGCGATCTGCCATCCCGGGCGGGCAGAGTCCGGCCGACGTCCCGGGTCCGGTCGCTGACCCCGGAGCTGTCGAAGGGACTCGAATTCGACCTGGTCGTCCTCATCGACCCAGAGGCGTTCGGTACGGGCATCGAAGGAGCGGTCGATCGCTATGTCGCGATGACCCGGGCGACCCAGCAACTCGTCATCCTCACGACCTCCTGACGTCGGTTGACGCCGATGGGCCGGACCGCCGCGGAGCCGGGTGCGGACCGGCCGGGCGGGTATCCGCGCGGGGTTGCCGGCCGGGGTGCCTGGCTGCAAACTTGCCTGGTGGGCCAGGGCCACGGGCGATCGGCCAATGAGGGGTCGCCGGATGAGGCAGTCATCCGGACGCCAGACCGGCGGCTGCGGGTATTCGTGAGTTCCACGCTGGGCGAGCTGGCCGAGGAGCGGCGGGCTGTCTCGCGGGCCATCTCGGCGTTGCGGCTCAGCCCGGTGATGTTCGAGCTCGGGGCCCGGCCGTACCCTCCGCGGGAGGTGTACCAGCAGTACCTGGCGCAAAGCGACGTATTTATCGGACTGTACTGGCAGCGGTATGGGCAGCCAGCCCCCGGCGCGCGGGTCTCCGGCCTGGAGGAGGAGTTCGAGCTGTCCGGTGACCTGCCCCGGCTGCTGTACATCAAGGGGCCGGCGCCCGACCGCGAGCCCCGCCTGGCCGAGCTGCTAACCCGCATCCAGGATGAGGCCTCGGTCTCGTACCGCCATTTCCGGACTACCGCCGAGCTGGGCCGGCTGGTGCGCGATGACCTAGCCGTGCTGTTGAGCGAGCGGTTCGCGGCCGCCGGGCATCCGGCCGCGGCCGTGGCACCGCTACTGCCGGACCGATCACGCGACCCTCGCCCGCTGCCGGTCGGCACCACCTCGCTGATCGGCCGGGAGCAGGATATCGGCGAGGTCGTCGGCCTGCTCAGCCAGCCTGGGGTGCGGCTGGTGACGTTGACCGGGCCGGGCGGGATCGGCAAGACCCGGCTGGCGGTGGCAGCGGCCGGGCAACTGCAGGGCCGATTCGGAGCGGGCGTGGTGTTCGTGCCGCTGGCCGCGGTCACCGATCCCGGGCGGGTCCTAGCCGGCATCGCCCGGGCCGCGAGAGCCGACATAGCCGGGACCGGCTCGCCGCTGGATGTCCTGGCCGAGCGGTTCGCCAACGGCGCCTGGCTGCTGATCCTGGACAACATGGAGCAGGTGGTGGGAGCCGGCCGCGATCTGGCCGAACTGCTGGTCCGCTGCCCGGAGCTGGCGATCCTGGCCACGAGCCGGACGGTGCTGGGGCTGGCCGCCGAGCGGGAGTACCCGGTGCCGTCCTTGCCGCTGCCTGCGGGCGCGCCGCCCGGCTCGGTGGGCGTGCCCGTGGCGGAGGTGGCCGCTTCGCCTGCGGTGGCGTTGTTCGTAGACCGGGCCCGGGGGGTGCGTCCCGGTTTCGCCCTGACCGAGGGCAATGCCGCGGCGGTGGCCGAGATCTGCCGGCGCCTGGAGGGATTGCCGCTGGCGATCGAGCTGGCCGCCGCCCGCACCCGGCTGCTGGACCCCGGCACCCTGCTGCGCAGGCTGGCGGCCTCCCTGGACGCGCTGGGGACGGGCGCGGTGGACCTGCCCGAACGCCAGCAGACCCTGCGGGCGACGGTGGAGTGGAGCGTGGGCCTGCTAGGGAACGCGGAGCGAACGCTGCTGGAGACGGTGGCGGTGTTCGTGGACGGGTGGACCATTGAGGCCGCCACCAAGGTCGCGGACCTGACGGAGGACCGGGCGCTGGAGCTGTCGGAGGAGCTGGCCCGGCACAGCCTGATCTACCTGGACGCCAGCGCGCCCGGCCCGCGATCGCGGATGCTGGAGACCATCCGGGTGTTCGTGGCCGAGCGGCTGGCCGCCCGTGCCGACGCCGCCGAGATCGAGCGCAAGCACGCCAGCTACTACCGGGCACTGGTCGAGCAGGCTGACCAGCCACTGCGTGGCGCCGGGCAGGGGGAGTGGCTGGAGCGGCTAGAAGCCGAGGCGGGTAACCTGGCCGCCGCTGTGCGCTGGCACCTAGCGCACGATCCAGCACCACTGCCCCATATGTTCCGGGTCTTGTGGCCGTTTTGGTACCTGCGGGATCACATCCGCGAGGCTCGCGGCTGGGTCGACGAACTGCTTCTCGTCACCTCTCTCGGCCCGGAAGCCCGCGCCGAGCTGGAGTGGGCCGCGGTGGTGACGGCGAACGAGATGGGCGACGACGCAGCGACCCTCGCCGCTCGCCAGCGCCTGGAACCGCTGTTGGATTCGGTCGCGGATCCCTTCCTCGGCGCGGCCTGCGAGCTGGTGATGGCATGGACAGCACCGATCACGGGCGACGTCGACGGTGCCGTGCGGTCTGGGACGATGAGCCTTGAGCAGTTCCGTGCCCAGGATGAGCCATTCTGGACGGCGATGGCCGCTGCCGGTGTCGGCGGCGCGGAAACGGTCGCGGGCCGCTACGGTGACGCACTGCGCCACCTGCGCGAGATGCGCGACATCGCGGACCGCTTCGGCTACGCCTGGCTGGCCGCCTGGTCACGGGCCCTGCTGGGCACCGTAGCCATCATGCAGGGTCAGCTGGACCAGGCCCAGGAACTGCTGGATGAGGCGCTGGACCTGAGCGTGGCCCTCCGCGTCAGCCGCAACGTAGCCCTGTGCCTGGCCGCATTCGCCCGGCTGGCCCTCGCTGAGGGCGACCCCGAGCGGGCGGCGCTGGCAGCCGGGGCGGCCGACGGCCTGCGACAGCGGGCCGGACTGCGGGCCTGGCCGATACTGCGGCGCGGGGAAGCCGACCTGGCGGCCCGGCTTCGCCAGGTCCTGGGCACCACGCGATTCGGGCAGGTGTTCGACTCGGGAGCCGGGCTCAGCCAGCGGGAGGCGGCGGCTGCCGTCCGAGGCCAGCCTACGGCGACGCGATAGCGGGGCGGGCAGCCAGCCCAGGGAGTAGAGTAAGCAACAGTCCCCGGGTTCGTGAGCTTGTCGATGGCGGCCTGCCAACCCCGATCGGGCCTGTACCAGGACGTGTGATGTTAGCCGGTTGCCGGCGAGTCGACCTGATCTTCCTTCAGTCTCTGTGAAAGGATCTCGCCCAAGCTGATGACTTGTCGTCTCGGGTGAAGTCGAGGGAGGTGCGGGTTGGCTCTCGCGCTGGTGCGTGACCTGCGGGAGCACCGGGTGCCGGCGAGCGCGGAAGAACTCGCCGAGTTCGAGACTGACGTGCTGGCCGGGTTCGTGCTGGCGCGGGCCTCGGCGGGGCTGGCCGACAGCACGATCCGGAACGATACCGGCCACTTGGAGCTGATCCGGGACTGGTTCGGGCGGCCGCTGTGGGAGATGCAGCCAGCGGACGCCGATGCGTATTTCGGCAAGGTGCTACGCGACGTGAGACCGTCGACGCGGACCGGCCGTGCGGCCGCGCTGACGGTGTACTTCCAGTTCCTGGAGCTTCGGCACAAGATCGAGATCTACAACCTGACCGGTCGCGTGGCCGAGTGCCCGCTGGATGAGATGAACCGGCCGCGCGCCTCGGTCGATCCGCAGTTGCGCGTGCCGCCAGCCGAGGAGGAGATCGAGCTCCTGTTCGCTGGGTGGCGCGGGGAGCTGGCCACCTGTCGCAAGTTCGCCCCGGCCGCCCGGAACTACGCGGCCGCCAGGCTGGAGGCCGACGTCGGCCTGCGGGTCAACGAGGCCTGCCTGCTGGACCTGGATGACGTGCGGTGGGAGCTGGGCCGGTTCGGCAAGCTCAACGTCCGCCACGGGAAGGGCTCGCGGCGCCGGGGGCCGAAACCGCGGCTGGTGCCGCTGATCAACGGCGCGGACCAGAACCTGCGCTGGTTCATCGAAGACGTGTGGGGCCAGTTCGACGCCGACCATGCCAGGGCCGGGGCGCCGCTGTTCCCGTCCGAGCGCAAGTGCCGGGACGGCTCGTGTGCGCGGGCGACCGCCGATGTGTTCCGCCGGTCGCTGGCCGAGGCCGCCGAGCGCCACCTGCCGGCCTGGGCAGGCAAGCTGACGCCGCACGTGCTGCGGCATTACTGTGCATCTCAGCTCTACCGGGGCGGGATGAGCCTGTTCGCCATCCAGGAGCTACTAGGTCACGCCTGGACTGGCACCACGGCCAGGTACATCCACGTTCACGGCACCCACGTGGAAGACGCCTGGGTGGTCGGCCAGCAGCGCGCCGCCGACCGATGGAAGGGACTGGCCCGATGAGATGGAACCTCCGGCTGGCGGCGGCCAACCGCGGCATCTGGAAGGCCAGCGAGCTGCAGCGGCTGCTCGCCGAGCGCGGCATGGTGATCAGCGCCGGGAAGATGTCCGGCCTGTGGTCCGGCCAGCCGAACACCGTCAGGCTCGACGAGCTCGACGTCATCTGCGCCGTGCTCGGCTGCGGCGTTGCCGAACTGCTGCTGCCCGAACCCGAGACAGTGCCCCGGCCTCAGCCGGCTGGCGGTGAGCAGGCCCCTGCCGTGGCCGAGGCCCGCCCGGTCGCTCCCCGCCCCCGCGGGGGCAGGTCGCTGCCGCCCCGGTGAACTGCGCGCACTGCGGCACGCCGATTCCCGCGGGAAGCCGCCGGGACCGGGCCTACTGCAACAACAATTGCAGTGCGCTCGCCTCGTACTACCGGCGCAAGAACGGCGCCGCGCCGCCGCCGCGCTGGCAGCATCCGGCGCCCGGGTCGGCCGACCCGGTGCTGGGCGCGGCCGCCGCCCTGGCCAGGCAGCTCGGCGAGACCCATGGCTGGTCACCGTCTACCCTCCGGTGCGCCCTAGACGGCCTGATGGTATTACTCGACGGCCGCCCTGCTGGCGAGCGCGTCACGCTCACCGAGATCCGCACGCGCACCTCCCGGCACACCTCCGTTCCGCGAGTCGCAGAAGTCCTGGCCGGGCTTGACCTGCTGGAAGACGACAGCACTCCCGCGATCCGCTCCTGGATCGAGCGCCGCGCCGACGCGCTGCCCTGCGGTTTCGCCGGCGCGGTCCGGGCCTGGCTGCTCGTGCTGCTCGACGGCGATGCCCGAGCCCGGCCCCGCTCGCACGCCAGCATCTACGTCTACCTCGCCGCCGTCCAGCCGCTCATCGAGCAGTGGTCAGCAGACCGTGACCACCTCCGCGAGGTCACCACCGCCGACGTCACGGCCGTGCTGGATCCGCTGCGCGGCCACCAGCTGCGCACCACGACTGTCGCGGTCCGGTCGCTGTTCCGGTTCGCCAGGAAACGCGGACTGGTCTTCGCCAACCCCGCCGCGCGGCTGAAAGCCGCCGACCCCGGCGGCAGCCTGCTGCCGATGACCGACGCCGAGATCCGGGCCGTCGAACAGGCCGCCACCAGCCCCGCCCAGCGGCTGATCGTCGCCCTGGCCGCGGTCCACGCCGCCCGCTGGGCCGCGATCCGCGATCTCACCCTGGACGACCTCGACCTGCCCAACCGGCGCATCACCATCGCCGGGCACTGCCAGCGGCTCGGCGAGCTCACCTGCCGGGCGCTGCGGGCCTGGCTGGACCATCGCCGCGCCACCTGGCCGTGCACCCCCAACCGGCACGTCCTGATCTCCGAGAAGACGGCCCTGGGTTCCGGGCCGGTCAGCAGGGGCTTCCTCGCGTGGAACGTGCAGCGGCACGGCGTCAACATTGAGCGCATCCGCCGCGACCGGGTGCTCCACGAGGCGCTGACCGCCCGCGCGGATCCGCTGCACCTGGCCCTGGTCTTCGGCCTGTCCCACGCCACCGCCAGCAAGTACACGCTCATGGCCTGCGACCTCCTGGCTGACCAGCCCGCCGAGGCTGCCGGGGCGTAGCACTACGCTCCCGCCGGAATCCCGCCGTTATCCGGCATTGAAGGCCCGCGGCCCGGGAGCTGCCGCGTGCTTCTGGGAGGACACTAGGGGACATGAGCCGCGAGCGCGCGGAAAGCTACCTGCGGCAGCTGGCAGAGGCCGAACTGCGGCGCGCGCGGACGTTGCCCGCGGCCGGCATCCCGGGCCGGCAGAATACCGCCAGGCTCGCAATGGCGGCACAGGCGCTGGTGGCCGTGGGCGCTGTCGACATCGGCACTGCCGAGCAGATCCGGGCCGACTTCGAGCTTGCCGTCGCTGTCCGCCAGCCCGGCCAGGAAAACCAGGCCAGCCCGGGTCAGCGCGGGCTGCCGCCGGACGCGCGGAGGCGGCTGGCCCGGCTGATGCACAGCCCTGCTGGCCGGGCCGGCGCCGTGGCGCTCCCCGTCTCCGGCCTCAGCACGGGACACACCCGGCCGGCGCCGCGCCGGGCATCGTGGCGGGTAGTGCCGGTCGGCCAGGTGATCGCGATCCGGGACAACGACGTCCGCCGCGAGTTGCTCCTGGTGGCTTACCTGCAATCTGCGGACGGCGCGCGGCTCACCATGGCCGGCTGGCCGTTGCGCCCGCTTACCGCCGTAGATGACCACGGCGCCAGCTACCAGCTCGGATTCCGCGGCGGGCATGCGGCGGCCGAGCTCCTGCTGCGCCCGGACCCGGCGCACCATATCCGCTGGCTTGACCTGACCGCGGCCCCCGGCGAACCCGCCACCCGCATCGACCTGGACCCGCAGATCCCGGCACCCGACGTCACCGTGACCCCGAACGCACACAGCCCCGGCGAGCTCCTGCTCGACGTCATCGCCGCCCGGATCCTCTGCAGCGGGGCGGCCGTCCCGCAGTACGACCTCGAGCATCCGCCCGCCGGCGCGGCCGACCTGCGCGCGTTTATCGCCGACGGGCCCGGGGACATCGTCGCCGCGCTGCACGCGGCCGGCGCGCTGCCCCCGGCTAGCCCCGTCCCCGGCCAGCTCGCCGGACTGTGCACTAGGGTCGGTATCCCCGGCCACGGCATCACCGCGCCGCCCGCCGCGGACCTTCCCGAACCGTGGCACAGCATGCTGACCCGCCCCCGCCGCCTGCCGCAGGCCGCGCCCGGCATCGCGGCCGCGACCATAGCCGAGCTGCCCGAGCTGGACGGCGCCCACATCACGATCCTCGGCCTGCACCACGCTACGATCGTCGGCCTGCACAACAGCGCTACGCAAACCATCGTGCACATGCTGGTCAGCGGCGTCACGCCAGAGGACGACTGGACCTACGGCAGGGTAATCCGGCCGCTGCCGGCGCTGTGGGTCCGCGACAGCAGCGGCCGCTGGCACGCCACGCGCACCAATGGCACGGGCCCGACGGGAAACAGCGGCGAGGTCATCTTGTGGCTTGAGATCGTGCCCCCGCTGGACAGCGGCACCGCCTGGATCGATGTGGTCGCCACCGGGCGATCGGCCGAGGTCCGGGTCCGGCTGCCGATCTGCTGGAAGTTAAACCCTCAGCAGCGATCCCTTGGTTCCCGGAGTTGACCGCGTCACCTGGGTCCAGCTCCCTGGCGCACTGGCCACGCCGGACGCCCGGTCATCCACAGCCGGCCCATGCCGGATCTCCTGGCTGACCAGCCCCCCGAAGCTGCCGGAAAGCAGCGCAACCCTCTCGGCGAACCCCACGAAGTTCCGGAGCTATCAGGTGCTCAAGCCGTCGGTTCGTAGTGAAGAACCTTCAGTCGGGCTGAACTCGCGGGCGACGTGCTGGTAAGAAACGTGTCACCAACCCCAAACGAGCGTGATCATGCTGGTCAGACGGGAAAGTCGCCGATAACGCCGTCGTAGCGCTACCGCACGTCGGCCAGGGCGAAGCAGGAGTAGGCATCCAGGAACTGGCGGGTGGCGCGGCCAATCCAATATGATAACAGCAAGAAGCGTGCGGCCGGATTGGCGCAGCGTCGGCTGGGGGAGAGCAGCTGGCGTCTGATCCTGGCGGCCGGATCGCCATCTAAAACGCGACCTGGGGCAGGTCCTGGCCGGGCCGGCTGGCCGAGTGCGGTGTCGGGGGTGCGCTGTGTGTAGCCCGGCCTGATCGGGGCAGGTGCAGCAGGTCCGCATACGCGATTCCTGCTGAGGAGAGTTCTTTTCGTGACTTCCATTCCGGACATCACGCTGAACAACGGCCAGACCATCCCGCAGTTCGGCTTCGGCGTCTTCCAGATCGAGCCGAAGGACACGGTCGCCGCGGTGAGCACGGCGCTCGAGGCCGGGTACCGGCACATCGACACCGCCGAAATGTACGGCAACGAGGCCGAGGTAGGCGAGGCCATCGCCAGTTCGGGCCTGGACCGCGGCGAGGTCTACGTCACCAGCAAGCTAAGCAACGACGCGCACGAGCCCGACGAGGCCCGGCAGGCCTTCGATGAGACGCTCAAGGCGCTCGGCACCGACTACGTCGACCTGTTCCTGATCCATTGGCCACTGCCGACCCGATACGGCGGCGATTTCGTGCAGACCTGGCGAACGCTGGAGGAGTTCTACCGCGAGGGCCGGGCCCGGTCCATCGGCGTCTCCAACTTCCAGCCCCACCACCTGCGGCGCCTGCACGGTGAGACCCAGATCATCCCGGCCGTCAACCAGATCGAGGTGCACCCGTACCTGACTCAGGACGACGTGCGCGCCTTCTGCGTCGAGCACCAGATCGCGGTCGAGGCCTGGTCGCCGCTGGGGCAGGGGAGTGTCCTCGACGACCCGGTCATCCGGTCCATCGCCGAACGGACTGGCAAGACCCCGGCTCAAGTCGTACTGCGCTGGCACATCCAGCGGGGCGACATCGTGTTCCCCAAGTCGGTCACCCCGGACCGGATCCGGGAGAACATCGGCATCTTCGACTTCGAGCTGTCCGCCACCGACGTCGAGGACATCACGGTGCTGAACAAGAACGAGCGCACTGGCCCTGACCCCGACAAGTTCGACGGGCGGTAGCACGGCGTCTCACCAGGTCGGGATGGCCGCGGTCGCGGCCACCTGGCCGACGCCGGGCGTGCGGGTGGTGCTACGCCCGACCTGGCGGGCCAGGTCGGCGAACTGGGCCGAGTTGATCACCGCCGCCCCGCCCGGGTCGTTGTTGAAGTAGACGTACACGTCGGCCTCATCCGGCCAGGTCTCGGTCAACCGCGCCACCCAGGACCTCAGCGCCTGCGACCCGTAGCTGGGCCACGGCTGGGCCGTGCCCTCGTGGAAGCGCAGATAACCCCACGTCGCGGTACGCCACAGAGGTGTGATCGGGCGGCCGCGCCGGTCGGCCCAGCACAGCGTCGCGTTGTGCGCGGTCAGGATCTGGCATATCTCGTCGGTCCACCAGGTCTCGTGCCGCGGCTCCACCGCGAGCCGGAGCCCGTGCTCGCCCAGTGCAGCGGCCGCCGTCCGGAACTCCCTCAGGCACGCGTCCAGCGTGTCCGGGTCGGCCTTCAGCGTCGGCGGCAGCTGGAGCAGGACCGGCCCGAGCTTGGGTCCCAGCCCGGCCGCCGCACCGAGCAACCGGGCCACCGGCTCGGCCGGGTCGCGCAGCCGGCGTACGTGCGTCAGATACCGGCTGGCCTTGACCGCCATGACGAAATCGCCCGGGGTCCGCTCCCGCCAGGCGGCGAACGTCTCTCGTGACGGCAGCCGGTAGAAACTGTTGTTGTTCTCCACGGTCAGGTAGCGGGTGGCGTAGTGCTCGAGCCACAGCCGCTGAGGCACGCCCTCGGGGTACAGCCCGCCCCGCCAGTCGCGGTACTGCCAGCCAGACGTCCCGATCAGCATCGGCATAGGCACTACCTGCCCGCTGGCCCGGATCCCACGCAGATCATGATCGGCCCGTCCTAGCCCCGCTTTCCGGTGATCCTGCCGCCCGCCGCCGGGCCGGTGACCGGTGATGTTCGCAGTGGCCCCTGCGGCTGTCGTGGCTCCGGTCACGTCGTACCGCCCCGCCGCGGGGGCACGCGCCGGTGGATCAAACTGCATGAATGCCCCGTTCATGTCGCTTGAGCTGCATGAACGGGGCATTCATGCAGTATCCCGCGGTGCGGGCGGGCCCCGGGGCGCGGTAGCTGCGGGACGGGCGGGACGGGAGGTGGCGCCGGGGCCGGGAACAACCGGGCCGGGGACGCCGGGCCGGACGGCGCAGCCGCGACCTGAACCGGCGGATAGCGGCTGGATCAGGCTGTAACCCCGCCAGTGAAGTTCTTTAGGTGCCAATGAGGTCCGGGGGAGCAGCGGTGCGCCTTACTGGCAATGGCGGTCAGCCGCCGCGCCCCCGGATTCCTATCGGCTCGGCCAGCAGCAGTGACTGGGCGCTGTGTACGCGAGCGGCTTCGAACAAGGTGCGGGGGAGACCGGAACCTCAGCCCCGTGCCGGTAGCGGCTGGCTCAGCCGCAGGTGGTTGCCGCTGGGGTCGCGAACGGCAGCGTCGCGGACGCCGTAGGGCTGGTCGATGGGCTCCTGAAGGATCTCCGTCCCGGCGGCGCGCAGCGATTCGAAGGTTTTGTCTAGGTCGTCGACCTGAATGAAGACCGCCAGGTCGCCTTTGGCGACAATCTCGCGCATCGTCTGCCGGTCGGCTGGCGGGATGTGATGATCCACAGCTGCCAGCAGCAGGTCGTGAGTGTCGCCGGGGGCATGGACGGTGAGCCAGCGCATCTCCGGCCCCATCGGGACGTCATCGTGGACCTCGAAGCCGAGCCGCTGGGTGTAGAAGGCTAGCGCCTCATCCAGGTCGGTGCAGAACACGGGCGTGTGGGTGATGGAAAGTGCCATGTCGGCGACTTTACGTGCGGCCGGCCAGGAACGCTTCTCCAATCCTGCACGGCTGCGCGACCCACCTCGGGCGTGCCCAGGCGCGCGTCATGCACGGCGGGACCCGTGTGAGCCGCGAGTGGTCGCGCGCCTTGTAGACGGACGGCGGCTCGCCGACGAGGCGCGTGAACGTCGAGCTGAACGAGCCGAGCGAGGTGAATCCCACGGCCATGCACGCGTCAGTCACGGACATGTGACCGTAGCGCAACAGCGCCATCGCCCGTTCCACACGCCTGGCCTGCAGGTAGCCGTACGGTGTATCGCCGTATGCTTCGCGGAACCGGCGAGAGAACAGCGACGGCGACATCAGCGCGGCACGAGCCATCGCCGGGACGTCCAGCGGTCGCGCATACTCGCGGTCCAGCAGGTCCCTGGCCCGGCGCAGATGCGCCAACTCAGCAACCTCCATACGAGGACCGTACACCGTGGCGAACCAGCATCACCGTGCCGGAACGGCGCTCGATGAGGACTTCTATATCCGACCACCATCGTGCGCACTCAAATGCCGATAATGTACATTATGTAAAGTTAGCTATGGAGCGGCCCTCCCCGGCCCTGCCTGAGGGGTGCTAACAGCGCCCTCGGTAGGCGCCGCTGGTGAAGGTGGTCCAGGGGCGCCAGTTGGTGCCGTTGGCAGAGATGATCACGGCGGCCCTGGCGTTGCCCAGCGGGTCGTAGGTCGACAGCGAGCCGTGGTTCGTGTTGATCTGCCAGTAGCCGCGCTCGCCGACCGGGCCGGTGGCGAACTGCCGCCCGCTCGATTCGGCCATGGCGATCTCCGCGGCCATGAAGGCGTGGGCGGATGAGCCGCCCGCCTTTTCCCACAATTGCTCGAGCCCGTGACAGCTGAGCGTCCCGCTCGGAATCGCCGAGGTGGTCAACGCGGTGGGCGTGGCTGGAGTCGATGTCATGCTGCGGGCCGGTTTGCCGGGAATCTTGAGCACCTCACCCGGGAAGATCATGTCCGGGTCGTGCACAACGGATCTGTTGGCCTGGTAGAGCCAGCGCCAGTCGGCCGCGTGGCCGTAAAACCGCTGCGCTATGGAGGACAGCGTGTCGCCTGGCCGGACCGTATAGCGGCGGGTCGGCTCATGGTGAATGACCAGGGCACCGGCGTGTGCCTGCTCGACAAACACCGCGCTACTGACGGGGACCTTGGCGGCCGCGGTCGCGTGCGGGGCGGCGGCAAGCACACCCGCGACCGCCATCGCCGGGACGGCCTTAGTGGCCTTCTCCGCCACGTTCTGTACCTGCGACGGTGCCGCGTGCCTGCCGCTTCGCCTGTAATGCTGCGGGCGGCGGTGCCGGGGTGATGGATTCACAGAATTTCCTCGATCGTTCCACGCCCGGAGGACGATCCGGGTATGAGCCAGTGCCGCGGCCGCGTCGATTCCAGGGCCCGGTTAGCCCGCTCTCTTCAGGTGCTCGAGATTCAATATGGTGACCGTGAGTACTTGGCCGCTTACTTCCGGATACGGCCGGCTCGATCGGGGTGTTCAGATGGCGACGGCGGCGTAATAAGCCGGTAATGTTCTCGGCCGGCCGCTGACGTCGCGTGACCCCTGCAGGGCGACCTTCAGGAGTCCTCGCCCGACCGAGAACGTGATGGGCTGACGGCGCGGAAGGCGCCAGGACGAAGCGGGCTTCCGCGTACCTGGCTGACAAGGGTCCGATGGGCGGCGTGGAGGGTGCGGACGGCCGCGCGCGAGAGGCCGGGTTTGACCGGCGGCTGTCCGCCACGCGGCCGCCCGGGCTTGGTCGGGATCCACAGGTAGCCAGGGTCGCTGCCCTCGAGCTCGGCGACGATCGCCGCCCGGACGTCGAGCCACCGGTTCAGGATCTGCACGGTAGCGCCGCTGAGCGGGCAGGAACCGTCGGTGATATCGACCCGCGCCTCACCGTCCAGGTGCAGGGCGCTGACCTTGAGCCGGGCGAGTTCGGGCACGTTCCGGCCGGTGTCGGCCACGAGTGCGGCCACGGCGGCGGTGCGGATCGCCGTGGCCGCGTTGGCGTGGATGGGCCTGCGGACGGCTAGGTCGTGCAGGAGGCGCTCAGTGTCAGCCGGGGTCAGGTAGTCGCCAGCAGCGGGCGGCCGCCGGTCATAGCGGTCGGGCAGGCAGAGGAATTCGGCAAAGGCGTTATAGGTGTCGATACGCACGCGCATCGAGTTGGAGTACGCGGCGGCGGCGGGCCCGCCGAGGGTGTTACGGCTCCGGGTCTTTCCGTCGGCCGCGTCAGCGAGCCAGGCGGCAGCGCGCGCGGGCTCCATGAGCTCACCGATCGAGATATCGGCCGTATCGGCGGTCCGCTGGACGTGCTGCAGGTACTCGTCCAGGAAATGCTGCCGGATCCGCCGGGTGGTGACGCTGAAGTCCCGGCGGGCTAGATAACGGATGAAGTCATGGATGGCGTCATCCGCGGGCCTGCGGTTCTCCCCCGTTGACATGACCGGAAGGCTACACGCTTCCTGCTGATAACAGCAAGAAGCGTTAAGTAAACACTAACCCTGCCTACCTGTCCGCCTGAATCCCGGTCCGGGCCGAACCAATTCGAACCTAACCGGTTCACACTGATCCGACCCGATCCCCTATCAAGCAACAAGATGAACGCAGCGGCCGTCTTCACGCTTCTTGCTGTTATCAGGCTGCTGGCCAGGGCGATCAGGGAGAAGTGAGCGCTGTCATCGCCAGCGGCTATCCGGCTTCGCGTGCTGCCACGCGAGCCTGCTCCAGCTGGTCGACGCTGACCGGGCCGCTCCCCGGCAGGCTCGCGGTTTTCCACGCCTGCTGCGCCCGGGCCACGTCCCCGTCCGCCTCCTCCAGCACCATCTTCTTGGCCGCGGTACTGGGTACGGCTCCGTCGGTTCCGAGGTCCATCAGGTGCGCCAGCATCCGGACCGACTGGTTCCGCTGCCCCGTCTTCCGCTCGTTGTACCGGTAGACCAGCACCCAGCGTCCCTCCAGGGAACGGGCCCGCTGGATCATCGCCTGGCCGCGGTCGGTGTCCTTCTGCTCGGTGCGGATCGGCTCGCTCTCGCCCGACGGCAGGCGCAAGGTGAGCAGCCCGCGGCGGCTCGTTTCCTCGATCTCGACCTTCTCCAGGAACGCGATGAAGGTCCGCGCCGATTCCAGCCGCTCGATGTCCTGCTTCGCCTGCTGGGCGATCAGGTGCAGGTCCACGGTCAGGCCGTGGACCCGGCGGCCCCACGCCGCCTCCTCGCCAGGCGGACACGGTCCTGCCGCGTGGGTGGCCGCGATGACCAGGCTGTAGTGGCTGTCGTCCACGGGCCCCATTATGGTCCGCTCGGTATCAGGACTGGTGCAGGCGAACGCCCGCTCCCCCTCGTGTCCACGCCCGGCAGTCACGCTTCTTGCTGTTATCTCAACCGGACTACGGCACCAGACACGGGAAGATCTTCGTCGGCACACGGAAAGATCTTCGTCGGCTCGGAGAACTTCTCCAGCACCTCCCTCAACCAGAACCGTGAACTCGGGCTGATCATCTCCAGTCACGCCGTCATGTCCGCGATCGCCGGCACGTTCGCCTCGGACTTCCGGAACGGTCAGCACTGGTCCTCGGCGTAGGCTGCGATCATGACGGTCAACCTGGTCCGATCCGGCCGCCTGTACCCGGGCGTCCCCTACGCGTACGCCGCGGTCGCCCCGCGTGGCTCGCTGATCTTCACCGCCGGGGCGTGTCCCCTCGACGACCGGGGTGACGTGGTCGGCGCCGGTGACGTCCGGGCTCAGGCCAGCCTGGCCATGGCCAATCTCGCCACCGCCCTGGCCGAATCCGGCGCCACGCTGGCCGACGTGGTCAAGACCACCGTGTTCGTCGCCTCGGCCGAGCGGGCCGATCTCGTCGCGGCCTGGGATGTCGTCAGCGCAGCGTTCGGGGAGCACGACGCGCCCAGCACCCTGCTCGGCGTGGCCGTGCTCGGCTACGCCGGCCAGCTGGTCGAGATCGAGGCCATCGCCGTCGCCCCGGGATAATCGCGGCAGCGGCCACTCCAGCCGCATGATCCCGCCGACGGGCAGGCGCGCCCAGGCCGCGGCGAGGTCCCTGACGCCGCTGATGGCCAGCGCGATCGTCCCGTCGTTCACGCGCCCGAGCAGGCTGGCCACCCGCTGCCGGTAGTCCGCGTCTGCCTCCTCGCCCGGCTGGAGACGGGCCCGCACGCCGTCCGGTGTGTCCGGCCCCTCCTGCCACCGGTTCACCACCGCGTTCGTCGCGGCCTTCGCGACCAGGTGCCCGTGCCAGTTCCTGGCCGCGAGGTCGTCGAGGGCCACATCGGTGACCAGCCGCGCCCGGCGGCCGTGGCTACGGGTCCTGGCCAGGTTCGCGGCGGCGAACCCGCCGCGGGCCAGCACTCCCCACAGCCCGTCCTCGATGCCGAACAGCGACTCCACGACCAGGTGCGGGAGGTCGTGCACGACATGCACTGCGACCTGCCGGGTGGACCCGTCCGGCATGCTCATCCAGGTCCGGTCGAGCGCGGAGGTCTCGCCCTTGACGAGGGTGATCTCGGCCACTCCCCCAGTCTGGCACCGTGGCCAACTCAGGCGGGAACCGGCGCGGGCACCGGGGGAATCGAGCCGGACGGCGGGAGCACGGGCACGGCGGCCGGCACGGTGTCCGGGTAGATCAGCCCGGTGCCCGTGTTGAGCACGACGACCTCGTCCGTCCCGGCCAGCCAGCCGGACTCGCGCAGCTGCCGGACGGCGGTGACGCACGCGGCGCCCTCCGGGCAGATGAAGCTGCCCTCCAGGCGGGCGACCGCGCGCTGGTCGGCGAGCAGCGCCTCGTCCGTCACGGCTACGGCTGTCCCGCCGGTGGCGTAGAGCGCCTGCAGGATGAGGAAGTCGCCTAGCGCGTTCGGCACCATGATGCCGAACGCCACCGTCTTCGCGTCCGGCCACGGCTCGCTCGCCGTGGCGCCGGCCTCGAACGCCCGGACGATCGGCGCGCAGCCCGTCGCCTGGACCGCGACCAGCCGCGGCAGGTCGCCGGACACCCAGCCGAGCTCGCGCAGCTCGCGCAGGGCCTTGTAGATGCCGATGATGCCCACGCCCCCGCCGGTGGGGTACACGATCACGCCGGGCAGCCGCCAGCCGAGCTGCTCGGCGATCTCCAGGCCCATGGTCTTCTTGCCCTCGATCCGGTACGGCTCGCGCAGCGTCGAGGTGTCCTGATAGCCACGCCGCCGGGCCACGGCGGCCGCTACCAGCTTCCCGGCGTCCCCGATCAGGCCGTCGACCAGGTACAGCTCGGCGCCGGCGGCCGCGCACTCGGCCCGGGTGATCGCCGGGGCCGCCGCGGGCATCACGACCAGGCTCCGCAGCCCGGCCCGGGCCGCGTACACCGACCAGGCCGCCCCGGCGTTGCCGTTGGTCGGCATGGCCACGGCGGAAACCCCGAGCTCGGCGGCCCGGGAGACGCCCACCGCGGCGCCGCGCGCCTTGAACGTGCCGGTCGGGATCAGCCCCTCGTCCTTCATCAGCAGGTTCGGCACGCCGAGCGCCCGGCCGAGACGCGGCAGCGCGAGCAGCGGCGTCATCCCCTCGCCGAGGCTTACCACCCGGCCGGGCGCGCGGACCGGCAGGAGCTCGTGGTAGCGCCACAGGTCCGGCGGCCGGCCCGCGATGTCGCGCGGGGACACCGCGACCTGCCCCGGGTCGTACCGGGCCAGCAGCGGAGATCCGCAGGAGCAGGTGCCCTGCACCAGGTCGGCGTCGTGGCGGGCGCCGCAGCGCGGGCACTCGAGGTGGGACAGGGCGGAGTACGTCACTGCCCCCCGGCGAAGGCGATCAGCTCGGCCGGGGACCAGGTCAATTGGCCCGAACGGAGCTCGGTCACCGTCTCCGCCACCCAGCGAGCCTCGGCGGCGAGCACAGCCCGCTGGTACTCGTTCTCCAGCATCGCGATCCTCGGCAGCCCGTGGCCGGCTTCGGCGGCCGAGTTCGCGTCCAGCGCGGCGAGCATCGCGGCCAGCCGCTGGGCGCGCCGCTCCAGCACCTCGGCGAGCTCGGCGTGGTCCAGCATGAGCACGTGGGACAGGGCGGCGGGGAACTCCGGGTACTCCTGCCGGGGCTCGGCGAGCATCTCCTCCAGCCAGCGCCGCGCCGTCTGCCGCCCGGCCTCGGTGACCTCGTACACCGTCCGCTCCGGATAGCGCGGGTCGCGGCCGGTCTCGCGCACGGCGATCAGGCCCGCGGCGAGCAGCCGCTCGATGGTCCGGTACAGGCTGGTGCGCTGCTCGACGTTGACGACCTGGTCCTTCCCCCACTGCTTGATCAGCCGCTGGATGCCGTAGGGATGCAGCGGCTGGTAGTGCAGCAGGGCCAGCACGGTCAGGGCCAGCGGTGAGCTGCGCGGTGCGGGTGGTTGAGCCATGTCCCCGATACTACTCCCAACGATTCTAGTTGACCTGCTACTAGTTGCTGAATAACTATGTCGGCCATGGTCTGCCGCGCGTACGTCCAGGACCTGCGCCAGGCCGCTCGAACGGCAGCTAACCCCACCGTGGACGACCCCACGCGGGCAGCTCGCTAGCCGGCCCTGGCGAAGCCTGAGCCCAGGCAGGCTGGAGCGTAGTCTCGGAGCATGCTAGGAACCGTGACCGTACTGCGCCGGTACCCGGTCAAGTCCATGCTGGGCGAGGAACTGGACGCGGCCGAGGTGAGCCGCAGCGGACTGGCCAGGGACCGGCGCCTGGCCGTGGTCAGCCGGCGGACCGGCAAGGTGGCGAGCGCGAAGTACCCGCGGCTGTGGCGGGACATGCTCACCCTGTCCGCCGAGGCCCTGGACGACGCCGTCCGGATCACGCTGCCCGACGGGAAGACCGTATCCAGCGCCGATCCCGGCGTCGACGAGGTCCTGTCCGCCGTGCTCGGCCAGCCCGTCACGCTGGCCGACACCCCGCCGCCGGGGGCCGCGCTGGACCGGGCGGTGCCCGAGGCCGTGCTCCGCGACGGGATACACGCCCAGGTCGCGGCCACGCTGATCGAGATCGGCGCGGCCGCGCCGCCGGGCACCTTCGTCGACTTCGCGCCGCTGCACCTGATCACCACGGCGACGCTGGACCGCATCGCCGAGCTCAGCCCGTACCGTCGCGTCCGGCTGGAGCGCTACCGGCCCAACGTGGTCATCGGCACCGTGGCCGATGGCTTCACCGAGAACGACTGGCTCGGCCGGGATCTGCACGTCGGCGACGACCTCGTGCTGCGCGTGATCGCCAGGACGCCCCGGTGCGCCATTCCCACCCTGGCCCACGGCGACCTGCCCCGCGACACCGAGGCCCTCCGCGTCGTCGCCCGGCACAACCGCGTCAGGCCGCTGCCCGAAGCCGAGCCGGAGCCGTGCGCCGGCGTCTACGCCGAAGTGCTGCACCCGGGCCGGATCCGGGCGGGCGATCCGGTCCGCCCCGCCCCTTAAGGCCCCGTCCTTCAAGGTCGGGCCTCGTAGCACACGGCGCTAGCTGTGCAGTTCGGCCCAGACGACCTTGCCGGGCCAGCCGGAGACGCGCTGCCAGCTCCAGCGGTCACACTGCGCCGCGACGAGCATCAGGCCGCGCCCGCTCTCGTCGTCGGGCCCGGGATGCGCGGCGGCCGGCGCGCCGGGGATGACGTCCCACACCTCGATCAGCAGTTTGAAGCGGTCGCTGGCCAGCCGCAGGACGACGACCGGCATCCCGGTCGCGTCGTACCGCGGGTGGCCGTCCGGGGCGGTCGAGGCCCGGACGGCGTTGGTGACCAGTTCGCTGACGATGAGCTCGGCCGCCTCGGCCAGGCCGGCCAGGCCCCATTCGTGCAGCACGGCGCGGGCGTGCAGCCGGGCGCACGGGGTGGCTCCGGGCAGGGCCCCCAGCGGCAAGGTTGACGACAAAGGCCAGGTATCCGATATACCGGGCGGGTCCGTGACGGGATCCGCCCACGTCACGACGCTGCCCTCGCCCATAGTCCGGGGTGCCCCCCTTTCAACTTCCAGTGTGCCTGGTCACTGTCTTGTCGGGTGAGAGAATTGTTGGTTACGTCGCTCTTACGATGATCACATCGGCGATATCCAGGCAAAACGACACGCCGATGAGCGCAGAAATACCTGGCTTGGCACGGCATCAGGTGCGGAACCGGCGGTGCAGCTCGCGGACCTGCTGGTCCAGTTCCGGTACCGGGCCCTGCACGGTCAGGCCGGGCGCGACGTCGCGGATCGCGAGCGCGCGCACCGGGGACGACGGCGGCACGCCCAGCTCGGCCAGCCACGCCGTCAGCTGCTCGGACGAGCTCACGTACACGATGCGGCCGAGCCCCACCCACGCGTGCGCGGCGGCGCACATCGGGCAGTGCTCCCCCGAGGTGAACACGGTGGCGCCGGCCCGGTCGGCCGCGGTCATGCTGGCCGCGGCCCAGCGGGCCAGCTCGAACTCCGGGTGCCTGGTCGCGTCGCCCATGGTGTTCTCGCGGTTGCGGTCCTCGGCCAGGACCCGGCCGTCGGCCGCGACGAGCACCGAGCCGAACGGGTGATCCCCGGCGTCCACGGCCTCGGCCGCCAGCTCCACGCAGCGGCGCAGGTGCGGCAGGTCTTCCGGGGCGATGCCGCCAGGGTCGCTGCCGGCGTGCGATGGATGAGTCACCTCAGCTCCGTTCGGTATCAATGTCCTGTGATCGTGCACGTTCGGCCACGGTCGCCAGCGTCCGCCACGCCCTCTCCGGCTGGGTCGTCTCGCGGTGGTCGCCGTTGAACGGGTCGAGCACCACGGTGTCCGCGCCGAGCGAGCGCAGCTGGCCGAGGTCGGCCATGATCTGGTCGATGGTCCCGTGCCCAGCCAGCCGGTCCCCGCCGGAGACCGGCGCCGTGACCGGCGCCTCGGTCAGCCGCAGGGCGATCCGCGGCATCAGGGCGGGCGCGGGCCGGCCCTGGTCCGCGGCGCAGGCGGTCAGCCGGCCGGCCGCCCCGGCCAGCCAGCCGGGGGTGAACCGCAGCGGGTGCCAGGCGTCGCCCAGCCGCACGGCCCGGCGCAGCGCGGCGTCGCTGTTACCGCCGATCCAGAGCGGGATGTGCCCGCTGCGATAGTCCGTCTCGTCCTGCCAGGCGGCCCGGATCGCGAGCAGGTGCTCGTCGGTCAGCCGGCCGCGGTCGCCGAACGGGACGCCGAGCGCGCCGAACTCCTCCCGCGCCCAGCCGACGCCGACGCCGAGCACCAGCCGGCCGCCGCTGAGGTCGTTGAGGTTGGCGGCCATCCTGGCGATCAGCAGCGGATGCCGGTAGGGCACGATCAGCACGGTCGTGCCGAGCCGGATCCCGCGGGTAAGGCCGGCCAGCCAGGACAGCGTGGTGAACGGCTCGTAGAACGGTGCCGGGTACTGCTCCGCGACATCCGGCGTCACGGCGATGTGATCGGACACCATCAGCAGGTCGAAGCCGAGGCCCTCGACCGTCAGCGCCCAGCGCCGCAGCACGTCCGGGTTCGTGCCCGGGCCGAAGTTCGGGACGTTGACGCCTAGCCGCACTGGCTCAACCTATCGATTAACCATTCGGGCGCCCGGACCGGGGCCGGTATGCTGTATTCCGTGAACGGTTACGGACAGCAGGTGATGATGCCCCGCGCGCGGGGCCACTGACGCGTCCGGACGTTCCTTTTCCGAGGCCCTGCGACGGGGCCTCGATGTGGTGTACGCGCACGGAGCCCCAGCTAGGAGGCTGCGATGACCGCGACCTACATCACCACGACCATCCCCTACGTGAACGCGCGCCCGCACATCGGGCACGCGCTCGAGCTCGTCCAGGCCGACGTGCTGGCCCGCTACCACCGCCGATGCGGCGTCGCGGTCCGGTTCCAGGCGGGCACCGACGACAACGCGCTGAAGAACGTGCTCGCGGCCGACACCGCCGGATTGGGGGTGCGGGAGTTCGTCGACCGCAACGCCGAGGCGTTCGGTGCGCTCGGCGATGCGCTCACGCTGAGCGTGGACGACTTCATCCGCACCAGCCGCGACCCCCGGCACCGGCCCGGCGTCGAGGCGTTCTGGCGGGCCTGCTCCGGGGACCTGTACCGGCGGCAGTACACCGGCCGGTACTGCACCGGCTGCGAGCAGTTCTACACCCCGGCCGAGCTGAACGACGGCCGCTGCCCTGAGCACGGGACCGAGCCGGAACTCGTCGGCGAGGAGAACTGGTTCTTCCGGCTGTCCCGGTACGCCGCGCCGCTGCGGGAGGCGATCACCACCGGTTTGCTGCGGATCGAGCCCGCCGGGCATCGCAACGAGGTGCTCGCGCTCATCAACGGCGGGCTGGCGGACTTCTCCGTGTCACGGCCCGCTGGCCGGGCCGGCGGCTGGGGCATCCCGGTGCCCGGCGATCCGGGCCAGGTCGTCTACGTATGGTTCGATGCGCTGTGCAACTACGTGACGGCGCTGGGCTACGGCCAGGACGACCCAGCCCGTGACGGGGCCTACCGGCGCTGGTGGGCCGGACCGGGGAACCGCGTCCACCTGCTCGGCAAGGGCGTGCTGCGGTTTCACGCCGTCTACTGGCCGGCCATGCTGCTGGCGTCCGGGCAGCAGCTGCCGACCGGCATCTTCGTACACGACTACCTGACCGCCGGCGGCCGGAAGATCAGCAAGTCCGGCGCCGGCTCGCCGGCCCGCAGTCCCGGGGCCGACGGTCCTGGCGCGCTCGAGCCGGCCGCGCTGGCCGCGGAGTACGGCGCCGACGCGGTGCGCTGGTGGCTGCTGCGCGAGGTGCCGCGGGTGGGCGACGCCGACTTCACCGTGGCGCGGCTCGTCGCCCGGGCCGACGACGAGCTCGCCAACGGCCTGGGCAACCTGGTCAACCGGGTGGTCGCCATGATCGGCCGCTACCGGGACGGCCGGCTGTCCCCCGGGCCCGGCCATCTCGCGGCGCCCGGCGGTGAGGGGCTGGCCGCCGCGTGCCGCCAGGCCGGCGACGCGGTCGGCGCCGCCCTGGAGAACTTCGACTTCCGGCAGGCCACGGCCGCGGTGTGGAGCATCGTCGACGAGGCGAACGGCTTCGTCAACCGGGCCCGCCCCTGGGAACTGGCCAGGACCGGACCGGGCGGCGACCAGCAGCTGCTCGACGCGGTGCTCGCCCAGCTGCTGGGCGCCTGCTCCGTCCTCGGCCGCGAGCTTGCGCCGTTCCTGCCCGGCACGGCAGCCCGCGTTGCCGCCCAGTGCACGCCGGGCGCAGACGGGCGGCTGCCGGGCCCGCGCCCGGTGTTCCGGCGCCGGGCCCGGCGAGCCCGGTCAGTACCGGCGGCCGGGCTCGGCGTGGAAGAGCCGCAGCAGGAGCAGCAGCACGAAGGCGCCGATGATCGACCCGATGATCCCGACCAGGTGGAAGCTGTGAATGCTCAGTGAGTGGTGCTGGATGAGGTTCTGCAGGAAACCCCCGACGAAGGAGCCGAGGATGCCCAGCACGATGGTGCCGAAGAAACCGATGGGGTCCCGCCCGGGCAGGAGCAGCCGGGCGACCGCGCCGGCGATGAGGCCGACGATCAGCAACACGATAATGAAAGTAACCATGCCGGTCAGCTTCCCCGCACCCGGATTTTATGTGCGCTTAGCCAGATCGTGATGAAGCTAGCCGGCCAGCTCGCGCTCCAGCGGGGTGCGGAATCGCGGCGTGATCAGGGTCTTCGCGTGCCGCTGGCCGGCCCCGATCCAGTCGCGCAGGCGCTGCGCCTCGGCGGCGATGGCCGCCGCGGCTTCCGCCCCGGCGTCCTCGAGCAGCCGGACCGCGATCTCGCCGTCCTTGCGGTGCGCCCAGCCGCCGACGATCCGGCCCTCCCACCAGGCCGTGGGGCCGATGTTCCCGGACCGGTCGAACAACGCGGGGGCGTGCTCGCCGACGTACCAGGCCCGGTCGCGCCAGCCCATCGCGGTGGGGTCCAGGGCGGGCAGCAGCGCCGCCCACGGCCCGGCGGCCGGCGGCGCGTCCTCGTCGGCCGCCAGCATGACGCCCGGGGTGCCGTCCAGGTCGACCTCGGCGATCTCCAGCTGATCCAGCGCCTGCTTGACCTGCCCGGCCGTCCACCCGGTCCACCACTGCAGGTCGGCCCGCGGGGCGGGGCCGAACCCGCGCAGCCAGCGGCGGGCCAGCTCGGCCCGGGCGGCGGCGGCCGGCGGCCGGGGCTGGTCCGGCGCGGCGGCCCAGGTGAACTGGCTGGAGGTCCACCCTCCGCGCGGGCGGCCGCGCACGATGAGGCCCTCGGCCGACAGCAGCGTGAGCAGCCTGGTGGTGACGTTCACCGGGCCGCCGTAGCTCTTGTCCGCGGCGTAGACGATCTGGGCGCGCAGCCGCGGCTCGTCCTGGGCGAGCTCGCCGCCGGTGGCGCTGCCGCGGGCGGCCAGCGCCTGCACCGTGGCCTCGCCCACCTCCTTGAGCCAGTTCGCCCCGTCCGCGGCGATGCCGGACTCCTCCACCCGCCGGGCCAGGTCCCGCCGCATCCGCTCGGCGATCTGGTCGGTGCAGGCCGCCTGGATCACCGGCACCAGGGCAGCGGGCACCACGAACACCGTCCGCCGCATCCCGAGCATCCGTATCAGGGTGCGTTCGGCGTACAACGCGTGCTCGATCTCCGCGTGGCCGGCCCCGGTGCGGGCCCAGGCCGACAGGTAGACCGACGCCGGGTCGGTGCCGTGCAGCCCGATGATGTCCGCTACCGCGCTGACCACTGGGTCAGGCGCCGTGGCGGCCCTGGGCGCGAGGTGGTGCCGGGCCGCCAGCCGCGCCCGCCGCTCGGCCACCCCGACCGGCCTGATTGCGCTCCCCATGACGACGACCCTACTCAACAGCCCGGCACGGTACCGTCGGACGATGATCACCTTCCGGCACCCCGGCACCATACTGACCGACCGGTTCTTCGCCGTCCCGCTCGACCACCAGCGGCCGGACGGCGAGCAGATCGAGGTGTTCGCCCGTGAGGTCGTCGCCGCCGACAAGGCCGGCACCGACCTGCCCTGGCTGCTGTTCCTGCAGGGCGGCCCCGGGTTCGGCGCGCAGCGGCCCGAGGGCAGGAATTCCTGGCTGAACCGGGCGCTGGAGGACTACCGGGTCCTGCTGCTCGACCAGCGCGGCACCGGCCGGTCCTCCCCGGCGAACCGGAAGACCCTGGCCCGGCTCGCGGCCGCGGGCCCGCAGGCGCAGGCCAGCTACCTGACTCATTTCCGCGCCGACAGCATCGTGCTCGACGCCGAGCTGATCAGGCGCGAGCTGACCGGCGAGCCGTGGAGCGTGCTCGGGCAGAGCTTCGGCGGCATGTGCGCGGTCACCTACCTGTCGTTCGCGCCGCACGGCGTCAGCGAGGCGTTCATCACCGGCGGGCTGCCCGGGCTCACCGCCACGCCCGACGATGTCTACCGGCGCACCTACCGCACCGTCGCGGGCAAGAACGCCGCCCACTACGAGCGGTACCCGCAGGACGCGGACGTGGCCCGGCGGGTGGCCGACTACCTGGACACCCACGAGGTCCGGCGGCCGGACGGCGCGCCGCTGACGGTGCGGGCCTTCCAGTCGGCCGGGATGATGCTCGGCCAGGCCGACGGCAGTCACGCGCTGCACTACCTGCTGGAGGACCCGTTCGCCGGCGATGAGCTCTCCGACGCGTTCCTGTACGCGATGATGGACCAGCTCAGCTTCGCCAGCGGGCCGCTGTACGCGCTGCTGCACGAGGCGTGTTACGCCCAGGGGTGCGCGACCCGGTGGGCGGCGGAGCGGATCAGGGGCGAGTTCGCCGAGTTCGACCCCGCGGCTCGAGGGTCCGCGCCGCTGTACTTCACCGGGGAGATGATCTACCCCTGGATGATCGACGCCGACCCGGTGCTGCGCCCGCTCCGCCAGGCCGCCCGCATCCTGGCCGAACGCGATGACTGGCCGCCCTTGTACGATCCGGCCCGGCTGGCCGCGAACGAGGTGCCGGCGGCCGCCGCGGTCTATTACGACGACATGTACGTGGACCGCGAGCTCTCGATGCAGACGGCCCGGGCCATCCGCGGCCTGCGGACCTGGGTGACCAGCGAATACGAGCACGACGGCCTGCGAGTCAGCGACGGGGCCGTACTGAACCGCCTGATCGGCATGGTCCGCGGCAACATCTAACCGTTTTCTGTCCCTGTTTCCGTCCCTGGCCGCCCGGTCCCGCCGGGCACCTTAGGGTGGGACCGTGCGTGGACTGGCCCGCGTCCTCGGTGTTCCCGCCGCTCTGACCGGGCGGCGGCTCGTCCTGGCGATCGCGGCCGTGGTGGCGGCGGTGGCGGCCGCCGGAGGCACCGCGCTCGCCCTGACCACGTCCGCCCCGTCGCACGCGGTGTCGGTGTCCCGGGGTGATCTGACTACGGCCGCGCTCAAGGTGACCGCGGGGACGCCGTTCCTCGACGTGAGCATGGGCCGGCTCGGCGGCACGCTGCTGCGCGTGTCGACGCCGGACGGTGCCCCGGTCCGGCCGGTGCTGTCCGGCTCCCGGCTGATCGTGCTCTCGCTGGCCGGCGCCAGGGTCCCTCCGGGGCACGCGCAGGATTCCCGGTACGTGGTCAGGGTCGTGCTCAATTCGGCCGTCTCGTGGGCACTTGACCTGGCGGGCGGCACCCAGCGGACAATGGCCGACCTGCGCGGCGGCACGGTGACCGGGGTCGCGGTGACGGCGGGCTCGGCCGTGCTCGACGTGAGCCTGCCCCGCCCGTCGGGGACGCTGCCCATCCTGCTGGCCGGCGGGGCGAGCCAGTTCCGGCTGAGCCTGCCCGGCGGCGTCCCGGTCCAGGTGACGGCGGGCGGCGGCGCGTCCTCCGTGTCGGTCGACGACCAGGAGCTGACCGGGATCGCGGGCGGCACGGTGCTGACGCCACCCGGCTGGGCCACCGCCACGTCCCGCATCGACCTCGACGCGACCTCCGGGTTCTCGCAGCTGACGGTCAGCCGCTGGTCCTCCCCCGGCTCCTAACCCCGGCCCGGGCGTGCTTGGATTGCCTGTAAACCCTGACGAATCCATCCGGCGACGACGCCAGCGGAGGTAGCGCGTGGACATCGGAATCGGCCTGCCCAACACGGTGCCCGGGACAGAGGGCAGGACGCTCCTCGACTGGGCCAGGAACGCTGAGGAGGCCGGCTTCAGCACCTTGGGAACCATCGGCCGCCTGGTCTACCCGAACTACGAGGAACTGATCGCCCTGTCCGCGGCCGGCGCGGTCACCAGCCGGATCCGGCTGACCACCAGCGTGCTGCTGGCTCCGCTGTACGCCAACACCGCGCTGTTCGCCAAGCAAGCCGCCTCGCTCGACCGGCTCTCCGGCGGGCGCCTGGTGCTCGGCCTCGGCCTGGGCGGCCGCGACGACGACTTCACCGCCAGCGCGCTGCCCACCACCGGCAAGGGGCGGCGCTTTGATCAGCAACTGACCGAGATGAAGCGGATCTGGGCCGGTGAGAGCTACGGTTTTGCCGGCGCGATCGGGCCCGAGCCGGTTCGGCCCGGCGGCCCCGAGCTCATCCTCGGCGGCACGGCGCAGGCCAGCTTCCGCCGGGTCGCATTGCTCGGCGACGGCTGGATCTCCGGCGGCGGCACGCCGGAGATGTTCGCCGAGGCCGCGGCCGCGGTCGACAGGGCCTGGACGGAGGCCGGCCGGCCCGGCAAGGCGCGCAAGCTCTCGCTCGCCTACTTCGCCCTGGGGCCCGACGCCCGGAACCAGGCGGACAACTACCTGCTGCACTACTACGGCTGGCTCGGCGACGTGGCCCGGCAGATCGCGGCCGGCGCCGCCGTCAGCACCGAGATGGTCAAGGGCTACGCCGGCGCGTTCGCGGCGGCGGGCTGCGACGAGCTCGTCTTCATCCCCACCACGGCCGCGCCAGACCAGGTCGGCCTGCTCGCCAGCGCGGTCCTCTAGCGCCGGGCCGGGCCGCGGACGGCGGCTAGGTAGCCGAGGATCGCATCACGGTTGCGGCTGAGGCAGTCGATACGCTGCCCGAGCCGTCCGGCCTCGCGTTCCAGCAGTTCCGCTGTCTCGGCGGTCAGGCACTGGGCGGGCAGGTGGATCCCGCACGCCAGGAACGGCAGGATCCTGCGGATGATCTCGGTGGTAAGGCCGGAGTCGAGCAGGCCGCGGATCTGCTCGACCCGGTCCACGTCGGCGGCGTCGTAGCAGCGGTACCCATTGCTGTCCCGTTCGGGGTGCAGCAGGTCCTGCTCCTCGTAGTAGCGAAGCAGCCGGGCCGGGACGCCAGTCCGGCAGGACAGCTCACCGATCAGCATCGGGCCGGGACGGTCATTTGCCTTCACATTAGTGTGAAGGCTTCAGCATGGTCGGATGCTTCCCGACACGTTCCCGTGGTGGGGCCTGCTGGCCCTGGCCACGGCGGCCTTCACCGACGTGGTGACCGACCTGCTCCCGGCCGGGCTGCTGCCCCCGATGAGCACCGGCCTGCACGTGCCCGAGGCACGCATCGGCCTTCTCGTCAGCGCGTTCGCGATCGCCTCGGCGCTGGCCGCGATCCCGGTCACCGCCGCGCTGCGCGGCCTGCCCCGCCGCCCGGTGCTGATCGGGGTGCTGGCGGGCTTCGCGCTGCTCAACGCCGTCACCGCCGTGTCCGGCTGGTACCCGCTGACCTTCGCGGCCCGGCTGCTGGCCGGCGTGATGGGCGGCACGCTGTGGTCGATGCTGGCGGGCTACGCGGCGCGGATGGTTCCGGCCCGGCAGCGAGGCCGGGCCATCGCGGTCGTCCTGGCCGGCATCACCGTCGCGCTGTCCGCCGGCATCCCCGCCGGGACGGCGCTCGCCGGGGCGCTCGGATGGCGGGCCAGCTTCGGCCTGCTAGCGGGGCTGGCCCTGCTGCTGACGGCCTGGATCCGGTGGCAGGTCCCCGCGTTCGCCGGGGAGCCCGCGGACCGGCGCGCCCCGCTGCGCCGGGTCGCGCGGCAGCCCGGTATCCGCGCCGTCCTCGCGGTCACCGTGCTGCTGCTCACCGGGCACCAGGCCATGTACACCTACGTCGCTCCCTTCGCCCCGGGCCGGACCAGCGTGGTCCTGCTGGTCTTCGGCGGCGCCACGGTGGCCGGCATATGGATCACCGGCGTCGTTGCCGACCGGTACCTCCGGCCCGTCCTGCTGGCCGCGCTGGGCCTGATCGCCGTGGCCATGCTCGTCCTGGGACTCGCGGCGCGAGCGCCGGCGGCGTTGCTGACCGCCGCGGCGCTGTGGGGGGCGGCGTTCGGCGGGGCGCCGACCCTGCTGCAGACCGCGCTGGTCGACGCGTCGGGCCCGGCCAGCGCGGACGTGGCGACCGCGCTGCAGACCACCGTGTACAACGTCGGCATCGCCGCCGGGTCACTGGCCGGCGGCCTGGTTCTGAGCGGCACCGGGGCCGCCGCCCTCCCCTGGGTAACGCTGGTGTTCACGGTCGCCGCGCTGAGCACCGCCGGGGCCGCGCGGCGCAACGCCTTTCCCCCCGAAAGGCGGGAGGAAAGGGGAATACCCGGGCGCGTGGCGCTGTTGCCGCGGGCGTGACGGGACAGCCGCAAGAAAACGTGCAGTTCTGGTTCGATCCGCTGTGCCCCTGGGCCTGGATCACTTCCCGCTGGATGCTGGAGGTGGAGAAGGTCCGGCCGGTGCGCACCGAGTGGCGGATCATGTCGCTGGCCTACCTCAACCTGGTCCAGCACGAAGGCAAGGGTCTCACCGACGATTACCTGGAACGGATGAGCAAGGCCTGGGGGCCGATCCGGGTGGTCGCGGCCGCGGCCCAGGACCGCGGCCCGGACATCCTCGGGCCCATCTACACCGCCATCGGGACCCGGTACCACGTCCAGGGACGCCGGGAGGATCCGCAGGCGATCCCCGAGGCCCTGGCCGAGGTGGGCCTGCCCGCGTCGCTGGCTAGCGCGGCGGACAGCACCGAGCTCGATCAGTTCATCAAGGACTCGCATAACGAGGCGTTCGACGATGTCGGCCTGGACGTCGGCACCCCGGTCATCCGCATCCGCGGCCACGCCATCTTCGGTCCCGTCGTCACGCCCGCGCCGCGCGGCGAGGCGGCCGGCCGGCTGTGGGACGGGGTGGCGCTGGTGACCGAGACGGACGGCTTCTTCGAGCTCAAGCGGAGCCGGGACCGCAAGCCCTCCTTCGACTGAGCCTGTCGCGCCGCGGAACTGACAGCCGCCTAGCCCGTGGTTCGGCTTGTATGACGTAGATCCCGCGAGCTCAGCTTCGTTACGGGCGGACGCCCGGGCACGCGCCACGGCCTGTTCGGTGCACAAGGGATGCTTCTTGTGTTACTTCTTGGCTCACGCATGTTGGCCAGGACCCGAGGTGGTGTGATGTCGGACCGTCCGTTTGAGCTCACCTGGACACCCGAGGGGATGGTGGCGCGGGTTCGGCTGCGGGGCAGCTCGGTGCTCTCGTCGCCGATGCTGAACCGGGGCACCGCGTTCACGCAGGCCGAACGGGAGGCGCTCGGACTCACCGGGCTGCTGCCCGACGGCGTGTCGACGATCGAGGGGCAGCTGAGGCGGGTCTATGCGCAGTACCTGCGCCAGCCCGATGACCTGGCCAAGAGCCTGCATCTCGGCCAGGTGCGGAACCGCAACGAGGTGCTGTTCTACCGGCTGCTGACCGAGCACATCCACGAGATGCTGCCGATCGTGTACACCCCGACGATCGGGACCGTGATCCAGCGGTACAGCCTGGACTTCGGCCGTCCGCGCGGGGTGTACCTGTCGGTCGACCACCCCGACCAGGTGGAGACGGCCTTCCGCAACTACGGGCTCGGGGCCGACGAGGTGGACCTGATCGTCGCCACCGACTCCGAGGGCATCCTGGGCATCGGTGACTGGGGGGTGGGCGGCATCGCGATCGCGGACGGGAAACTGGCCGTCTACACCGCGGCGGCCGGCCTGCATCCCCGCCGGGTCATCCCGGTCGTGCTGGACACCGGGACCGACAACCCCGACCTGCTGGCCGAGGACATGTACCTGGGCAGCCGGCACCCGCGGGTCCGGGGTGAACGGTATGACCAGCTGATCGACGCCTACGTCAGCACCGCCACCCGGCTCTTCCCGCACGCCATGCTGCACTGGGAGGACTTCGGCGCCGCCAACGCCCGCCGCATCCTGCTGAAGTACGCCGGGACCTGCTGCACGTTCAACGACGACATCCAGGGCACCGCCGCGGTGGTGCTGGCCGCCGCGCTGTGCGCGACCCGCACCGCGGGCACGGCGATGGGCGATCAGACGGTGGTGATCCACGGCGCCGGCACCGCCGGGATCGGGATCGCCGACGCGCTGCGCCAGGTCATGATCGACGAGGGGCTCGGCTCTGACCAGGCCACCGCGCGGTTCTACGCCCTGGGCAGCAAGGGCCTGCTGACCAGCGACTACCCCGGGACGCTGCGCGACTTCCAGGTGCCCTACGCCCGGACGGCCGCCGAGGTCGCCGCCTGGCCGCGCGACCCGGACGGCCGGATCGGCCTGGCCGAGGTGGTGACCCGGAGCCGCGCCACCATGCTGATCGGGACCTCGACCCAGCCCGGGGCGTTCACCGAGCAGATCGTCACCGCGATGGCCTCGCACGCCGAACGGCCCATCATCATGCCCCTGTCCAACCCCACCTCGCACTCCGAGGCCCAGGCCGCCGACCTGATCGCGTGGACCGGCGGGCGGGCGCTCATCGCGACCGGCAGTCCCTTCGCGCCGGTCCCCTACCGCGGGGTCGAGTACCAGGTCGCCCAGGCCAACAACGCGCTCATCTTCCCCGGTCTCGGCCTCGGCGTCACCGTCAGCCGGGCCCGCCGCGTCAGCGACGGCATGCTCGTCGCCGCGGCCGACGCGCTGGCTGGCCTGGCCGACGCTACCGCCCCGGGCGCGGCCGTACTGCCCCCGGTGACCAGCCTGCGGGCGGTATCCGCCGCGGTCGCCGAGGCTGTCGCCCGGGCGGCCCGGGCCGAGGGGCTCTCCGACGTGCCCCTCGATGGCCTGGCCGAACGGGTCCGGGCGGCCATGTGGGAACCGGCCTACCCCGCGGTGGAGGCGGTCTGACGATGCCGTGGTCCGTGCGCGCGGTGCCGTTGCCCGACGGCGACCGCCCGGCCGACCTGTGGATCGATGCGGCCGGATGCCTGGCCACCGCGCCGGTGCCCGGCGCCGAGCCGCTGCCGGGTCGGTACGTCGCGCCTGGTCTGGTGGACGCGCACGCCCACCCCGCCGTGGGACCAGGACCGGCCGCGCGCGACAGCGCCGGGACGCTCGGCGAGCTGGCCACGTGGGCCGCCGCCGGGGTCGGCCTGGTCCGCGACACCGGGTCGCCGGGAGGCTCGGTGCTGAGCCTGGAGCGCGGCCCCGGGCTGCCGCGGCTGCAGGCCGCCGGGCGCTTCCTCGCCCCGGCGGGCCGGTATTTCCCCGCCTTGCTGCCCGAGGAGGTACCGCAGCAGCGGCTGACAGAGCTAGCACTGGCCGAGCTGGCGCGCGGGGCGGACTGGGTGAAGGTGATCGCCGACTTCCCGCCCGTCAGCGACGGGGCGCCCTCGGGGCCGCCAGGCCCGACCTACGCCGCCGAGGCGGTCGAGGCGATGACCGCCGCCGTGCACGCCGCCGGGGGCCGGGTCGCCGCGCATGTCACCACGGATGCGGTCGCCCGCCTGGTGCGGGCCGGGGTGGACTCCGTCGAGCACGGCACCGCGCTCGACGAGTCCACGCTGCGGCTGATGGCCCAGGCCGGGACCGCCTGGACGCCGACGTTGTGCGCGGTGCTCGCGGTGCCCGGCACCGCATCGGAGGCGGCCCGGCGGCGGGTCGCCGGGTACCGGGAACGGCTCGGCGAGCTGCTCCCGCTCGCGCACCGGCTCGGCGTGCCCATCCTGACCGGGACTGACGTCGCCGGCACCCTCGCCCGCGAAGTGGCGCTGCTGGCCGAGCACGGGCTGCCGCCCGCCGCCGCGCTCGCGGCCGCGACCACTACCGGGTACCGCTTCCTCGGCGAGCCGTTCGACCAGCCGGGCCGGCCGGCGACGCTGGTGACCTACCAGCACGACCCTCGCGAGGACCTCGCGGTATTGTCCTCGCCGAGCGCCGTCGTCATCGGCGGAGTCCGGGTCCGCTGACGGTCAGGGGGTCATGCGGCGCCGAAGGCCACGTAGGCCCGCGCTGTCGCGTATGAGCACGGATCGTCTCCAATGCTCAGCCGTACGTCTCGTAGCGCCTGCGATGCTGTCGCACCGGCGGCGAGCCGCTCGTGCAGGGCGAGGGAGACCTGCACGGTGGCCGCGTCATTCACCGGCACCACGGGGGCAAGCACTCCGGCGGTGCCGAGTTGCCCGAGTGCGGCGACCAAGCCGAGCAGCTCGTCGGCACCCGCTGAGGCGGTCACTCCCGAGTCGCAGCACGAAAGCACCAGCCGGTAGGGTGCACGACCGAGCCGCTGCAGGTCGTGCACTGTCAACGGCCCATCATCCATAAGGAGCGAGGAGAAGAGCGGGTTATCGGGACGGAACGTCCCGTGGGCCGCGATGTGCGCCAGCCAGCGGCCCTCCAGGGAAATGAGCACTTTTTCCGCGGTGGCCATCCCGGCGGTGAGGATTTCCGCATTCGGGTACCGATCAGCCAGCGCTACCGCCTCGGCCCCGGCGCCCTTCAGGCCGGGCCCCACCACCACGGTGACCGTGCGGTCGCCGGGCGGCCTGATCCCTCGTGCGTGCAGCCATGCCAGCGCTGAGGGAGCGACGGTGACAGCCCGATTGACCAGGGCCGGCAGCAAGCCCCACGGCACAGGATGCAATGCGGCCGGCGGCACGATCACGACCGGGCCATCATCTAGGTCGTCGACGGCCGTAGCCAGGATCTGCTCTTGCAATCGGGTACCCAGTATCTCCAGCGAAGCCAGACCCGTTTGCGCCAATTCCGATCTGACGTCCCCCTTCGCGCTGTTCGCCGGCCCAGGCCTCGCGCGATAGGCGAGCCGCCGCAGGACGAACCGGCTGAATTCGGCCGCGCGCACGGCAGCGTCCCACGTGCCGGCGACGTGATGGCGAACACCGGCTGACGTGGCGACGAGGACATGAATGCGGCCGTCGAGGTTGATGATCTCTACCAGCCTGGTCTCCCCGAGTGCTGCCAGAATCCTGTCAATCTCGAGATGCTGGGCGTCGGCGTTCGCCGCGCTGCCGGACGTTCGCAGCGCGTGACCTCGTACCTCGTCTTCGAGGCGTCGCCGTTCCCGCTCCAGCGCGGCGACCGGTCGCCCTTCGACCGTAGCCTGGTTGAGATGGCGCGTGCTCTGCCGCAGCATCGCAAGCCTGGCCGCGAACTCATCGTCATCCGGAGGGCGTACCGGGGGAATCGAGGAGGTCCTCGCGCGCCAGCGTTCGGTCCACCGCAGCAGCATGGCAGGGTCGTCCGCGGCCAGTGCCTCACGGACGGCGATCGTGGTCAACGCGGTGCCGTGTGTCGTCGCAGCCGCCCGCATCTCGACCGCTCCCAATGTGAGCTGGTATGCGTCGATGACCTGCAGGCCACGCTCACAGGCTTCAAATATTGCTCTCCGGCGCCCTGCTGCTTCGGCACGCAGTGCCGCCGCATGCCAGCCGGATACCCGGTTCTGCGCTGATCCACGATACCGGGCGCGGGCCGTCCTCAGCAGGTGCGGGCGGGCGGCTGCGGTATCCCCGAGGGTGAGCGCTACCTGGGCCGTGAGCAGATGCGCCTCGACCGCCTCGGCCATGCGGTGCCGGTCAGCCGCTGCGGCCAGGTGCGCGGCGTCGCGCAGGAGCCGGCGGCTCCGCTCGCCGGACCTGAAGCGTGCGCGGACAATCGTGAGCCGTGCGAGCGTCTCGCCGCGTCCGCGCTCCTGCCGCCGGAAGAGCCGGACCGCCTCCCTGGCATACGCCCTGGCGATCTGGGGATCGTCAGCGGCCAGAGCGGCCTCTGCCGTCCGCACCAGGGCGTCGGCCCGGTAGGCCGCCGAAGCGCCCTGACTCCGCAGCAGGCCGACCGCCTCCTGTCCGTGGCGGAGGGCGTCTTTGTACAGACCCACCGCGAGCAATGTGGAGCAGCGGACCTCCGACAGCTCGGCCGACCGCACCCCGGCGTCGGCGTACATCATTTCCGCGGCGTCGTAGTGGGCGAGCGCCTCGGGGACCTGCCCGTAGAGCGATGCCACCAGGCCGCGGTTACTGCGCACGTTGGCCGCTTCGAACGTCCGGCCGGCATCGGTCTGCAAGGCTTCAGCTCGAGTGAGCGCATTCTCGGCACGAGGGGCGTCGCCACGATCGATGAACGCGAAGCCAAGGTTGTTTAGGGCCCGGGCCTCCCAGAGGCCATCACTTGCGGCGCGGAACGTCCGCACCGCACGCCGGTACTCCTCGATGGCCTCATTGATGCGGCCGAGGATCACCAAGAGGTTTCCGCGGCGTAGCCGGACCTGCGCCGCCGTGACGCCCGATGCCATGCTGAGCGCAGCGTCCAGCTGACGAAGGGCTTCTCCGCTGCGGCCAGCACAGGCCAAGGTGATGCCGAGACTCGCCTGGACATCGGCCTTGCGCTCATCTCCGCACGAAGCGGCCGCGGCTAGCGCCGCGCGGAGATACCGGAGCGCCTGGGCGACATCACCCATTTCCCGTGTCGCGATTCCGAGCGCTTGTCCGGCATACGAGCGAACGTACGGATCGCGGTTGGCCGCCAGCATCCGCTCGGCCATCCGCGCCGTGTCCCGGGGCCGGGAAAGCGCACGCAGCGGCAGATCCTCGACCGGGCCTTGCCGGGCCAGTTCGGCTGAGGACGCGCTGTGCTTCGCATCCCCCTGCGGCATCCATCAAGAGTAGGAAAGATCAAGCGACAAGGATAGGGACTTTAGGGCCGGTAGGGGTGAAGAATGAGCTGGTATCAGTGAGTACGGGAGAATTCGCTAGGGGGAGAAGCATGTCTGAGGACAGGAACGAATTCCAAGAGTCGGCCGCGCGTGAGCGCATCAACGAGGCGACGCTCCAACGGTTGGTTCCCGAAGTGCAGACGGCACTGGAAAATGCTCCGGATGTACGCGCCTGGCCGCTGAACTGGCACGACGATAAGTGGGTCGACTACTTCTACCACAGCAGTTCCCTGCTGACCCGCGACCGTGACCTACCGCGCGTGCAGGACGCACTCCGCGCTCTGGGCGCATGGCGCGACGACGCCGGGGACTCTCTGACCACCGGCGTAACCAGGCTCGGCGTAAGTGTCCGGGAGTCCCAGCACACGCCGGACCTCGTCGAGGACCTTGACAGCCGGCTCGGTGCCGGCGTCGCTACGCTCGATCACGCCTTCATCCTTACCGGCCTGCTCCACTGCCCCGCCACCGAACCCGAACCGGTCATCACTCCTGCCGCAGCGTACGACCCCACGGTCGTCCGGGATGCCCTCTGGCCTGGTATCGGCGATCTGTCAGCAGGGCGTGACGTCGCGGTCTCCGTGGTGGACACCGGCCTGCTGGCCGGGGCGAACGCCTGGGCCCCGTGGATCGAGGGGGTACGACCGGACACTAGTGCTGATATCGAGGACCCGGATCAGCTCACGGTCAACTCGATGAAACACGACATGGACGGTTTCGCCGATCCGTACGCCGGCCACGGCACGTTCGTGTCCGGTGTGATCCGCTGCGTCGCCCCGGCCTCGGAGGTCGTTGTGGAGCGCATCCTCGATGTCTCCGGCTTCGCCCGGGAATCCCGCCTTATCCAGCAGATTCACGACGCGCTGGCACACTCGCCTGACATCATCAGCATGTCGGCCGGGTGCTACACCAGGAGGAACATTCCTTCTCTTGCCTTTCAGGTCCTCTGGGAAGAGCGGTTGAGCCAGCTTGGCGGCATCGTCCTCGTGGCCGCCGCGGGCAACCAGTCGGTGACCACTCCCTTCTGGCCGGCCGCATTCCCGTGGTGTGTCGGCGTCGGCTCGATGTCTCGCGACGGGCAGCGTCGCTCGTGGTTCAGCAACCACGGGGCGTGGGTCGACGTCTACGCGCCAGGGGAGGACATCGTCAACGCCTACGCCCATATGAAGTACAAGACGATCGTGGACGGTGACGTGCGGGACACCTCCGCGGGCATCGTCAGCTGGAGTGGCACCTCTTTCTCCACGCCGATCGTCGCCGGGCTGATCGCGGCCCGGATGTCGCGAACCGGAGAGAACGCACGACAGGCTGCGGACGCGCTACTGGTAGCCGCCCGCGGCCAGTTCCGCCCCGGGGTCGGGCCTCGTCTCTTCCCCTGACCGCCTCCGGGGTGCGTTAGCGAGAGCCGGCGCTGGTGACCACCTGGCGGCGCAGCTGCCCGCGGGAGGCTTCGTGGAAGCCATGGACGGCAAGCCAGTTCCTGATCCATGCGCCGTCGGGATGCGTGCCCGGCACCACGTTGTAGATGTAGTTCAGGCCGCGGGCGGCGGCTTCGTCCTCCAGCCGCTCGAGGATGAAGGCGCCCACGCCGCGGCCGCGCCGGCCGGGCGCGACGACGAAGGTGATGCGCGCGTCGCCCCACTCGGTATCGAGCCAGCCGTACCCGGCGACCTGGTCGCCGTCGGCGACCCGCCACCATTCGTCCGCGACGGGCTCGCCCGGCGCGGGTCCGGCCAGGCCGACCGCGGCCAGCTCGGCCGGACCGAATATCCGCTGCTTGTCGGCGTCCCAGCGGGGCGAGTTCTCCTTGGTCCAGGTCAGCGCCATGACTGTCCTCTCACGTCAGCGATCCTCCGGCCGCGGCGATCCGCCGCAGCAGGGCGGACGGGCGGTAGCGGTCCTCGCCGTACCAGGCCTGCATCGCGTCGAGTATGCCCACGATCGTGGCCGGCCCCCAGCGGTCCCCCCAGGCCAGCGGGCCCAGGGGGTAGTTCGTGCCGAGCCGCATGGCGGTGTCGATGTCGGCGGCGCTGGCCACGCCCTTATGCCTCGCGTCGACGGCCCCGTTGACCAGCATGGCGACGGTCCGGGTCACGACCAGGCCAGGGGCGTCGTCGACCTCGTATACGGCCAGGCCGGCCGCCTGCAGCAGCCCTGTGGCCTCGGCCACCGCGTCCGCCGGAGCGCTGTCGGACGCCGCGATGGCGATGGCGGCCGCGCTGGCGTCATCAAGGGCGCGGTCAACCACCACGGCCGGCCTGCCCCGTGCGGTAGCGGGCCTGCCGTCGCAGCGCACCAGCACCGCGCCACCCGGCAGCTCGACCGTCCCGTCGCGGCGCTCGCCGGTCCGGATCTCCACTCCAGAACGGCCGAGAAGGATCCGGAGCGGCGACTCGCCGTGCTCGGTGACCCACGATGGGGCCGAACGAGCCGGAGCGGCGTCGGGTTGCGACGGCTCCGCGTCGTCGCCGTAGCGAAACCAGCCGCGGCCGGTCTTGCGGCCCAGCCAGCCGGCTTCCACCATGGCCCGCTGCAGCAGCGAGGGCGCGAACCGCGGGTCGTACCCGAACGCGGCCCACACCGACCGGGTCACCGCCTCGTTCACGTCCTGCCCGACCAGGTCCATCAGCGCGAACGGCCCCATCCGGAACCCGCCCGCCTGGGTCAGCACGGCGTCGATGGTGGCCGGGCTGGCGACCCGCTCCTCGGCCAGCCGCAGCGCCTCGGCGTAGAACGGCCGCGCCACCCGGTTCACGATGAACCCGGGTGTCGCGGACGCCTGGACGACCTGCTTGCCCCAGTCCTGCGCCAGCCTGGTGACGGCCGCCGCCACGGCCGGGTCGGTGGCCAGGCCGCTGACCACCTCGACCAGCCGCATCACCGGCGCCGGGTTGAAGAAATGCAGGCCCACCAGGCGTCCGGGGTGGCTGAGCCCGGCCGCGATGGCGGTCGGCGACAGCGACGAGGTGTTCGTGGCCAGCACGCAGTCGGGCGCGACGACCTTCTCCAGGCCGGCGAACAGCGCCCGCTTGACGGCCAGATCCTCGGCCACCGCCTCGATCACGCACGCGGCCCGGGCCAGCTCGCCGAGCTCGCCGGCCACCTCCAGCCGCAGGTCAACGGGGGCCTCCAGCCTGCCCTTCTGCACGAGCCTGGCGACCCGGTCGCGGACCGCGGCGACCGCCCGCGCGGCGGCGCCCTCGGCGGCGTCGTACACGATGACCGGATGGCCGGCCACGGCCGCGACCTGCGCGATACCGGCGCCCATGGTGCCGGCCCCGACCAGGGCGACCGGCGCGGCCCGGTCGATCACGGGGCCGTCCCTTGCATGATCACCGCGGCCTGGGTACGCAGCTCCACGCGGCGGATCTTGCCGGTGGCCGTGGTGGGGTACTCGGTGACGAAGACGATCCGGCGGGGCCGTTTGAAGGACGGCAGGCCGGCCCGGCAGAACTCGATCAGCGCGTCCTCGTCGCCGATCGCGCCCGGGCTGAGCAGGACAAAGGCCACCGGCTTTTCCAGCCCGTCAGTGTCGTTGACGGCCACCACGACGGCTTGGGCCACGTCGTCATGCGCCAGCAGCCGTGCCTCTACCTCGGCCGGGGAGACCCAGATGCCGCTGGCCTTGAGCATGTCCCCGGTTCGCCCGAGGCAGGAGTAGTACCCGTCCGCGTCCACCACGTAGGTGTCCCCGGTGCGCAGCCACTCCCCCTGGAACACCTGCCGCGAGGCGTCGTAGCGGGACCAGTACCCGGTCGCGGCCGACGCGCCCCGGACGAACAGCGTCCCCGGGGTGCCGGGCGGGACCTCCAGCCCGTCCTCGCCGAGCACGCGCAGGTCGTAGCCTGGCACCGCGACCCCGGTCGTGCCCGCCCTGACCTGGCCCGGCCGGTTGGACAGGAAGATGTGCAGCATCTCGGTCATGCCGATCCCGTCCAGGATGTCGACGCCGAACTGCGACGTCCACCGCTGGTACAGGGCGGCCGGGAGCGCCTCGCCGGCCGAGGCGGCCAGCCTCACCCCGGCGAGGGCATCCGCGGGAAGACCAGCGCGGAGCATGTTGGCGAAAAAGGTAGGACCGGCGAAGAACAGCGTGGCGGCGTATTTCCCGGCCCGTTCGGCCATAATCTCGGGACGTGCCGGGCTCGGCTCGAGCACGGCGGCGGCCCCGGCCGACATCGGGAACAGCACCGAGTTCCCCAGCCCGTAGGCGAAGAAGGCCTTGGCCGCGGACAGGCACCGGTCCTCCGGGGTGATCCCCAATACCTGGGTGCCGTAGGTCTCGCACACCACCTGCACCGAGCCGTGCCGGTGCATCGCGCCCTTCGGTGTCCCGGTCGTCCCCGACGTGTACAGCCAGAAGGCCGGCGAATCGGCGGTCGTCGGGTAGATCTCGTCCGACTCGTCTTCCGCGTCAGCCAGCACGCCGTCGGTCACCACCGCCATGACCTCGGTCACTCCGGCGAAGCCTAGCGCGGCGGTCACCACGTCCCGGTACGCCGCGCTCACCGCGACGACCCGGGCCCGGGAGTCGGCCAGGATCTCGGCGATGCCGTCGGCGTGCAGCATGGTCGAGATCGGCACCGGCACCGCGCCGATCCGCATGGCCGCCAGGTACACGACGACGAACTCGGGCGAGTCCGCCATGACCATGACCACCCGCTGCTCGGCTTGCAGGCCGAGGCCGCGCAGGCCGCGGGCGGCGTGCGCGACGCGGTCGGCAAGTTCGGCGTAGCTGAGGTCGCCGGCTACGCCGGTCAGCGCGAGGCGGTCCCCGCGCCCCGCCCGGACGTGCCGGTCCAGCAGGTAGTCGCAGGCGTTGAACAGAGCGGGCCCGGATGTCACTGCGGCCCCCTGCTCAGGCGAGGTGCACGTAGTCGTAGTCGAACGGCTGGCCGTTGATGCCGTTGCGCGGCGGTGCGATCCATGCGGCAATCTTGCCCCGCTGGTGCACCGGCTGCATCAGCGACCGCACGTATGTCTTGTCCACGTCCGTGGGCAGCCAGTCGCCCTGGCGGCGCTCCCACTCCTGCGCCGGGATCTTCTCGCCGTCCGGGGTGGCCTCGATCGCGGCGAACGCGCCGACCTTGCGGTTGAAGGCGACGTGCGGCAGCTTCAGCCGCTGCTTCACGCCTCCCTGCTCCAGGATGCGGTTCCACCGCTTGACGCCGCCCTGGCAGTCCGCGATGTACTCGCGGCGCAGGTCGGTGTTGAGGCCGACCAGCGCCGAGACCTCGGTCTGCCCGATGCTCAGCTCGCCGCTGGCGTCTTCGGACAGCGCGTCCACCATGATCGCGTCGCTGGTGAGCTTGTGGTCGTCCTTGCGCCGGTCCTCCAGCCACCGGCCCTTCAATCCGGCGGTGTAGTAGTTCGCCACGTTGGTGGAGGTCTCACCGCCGAACAGGTCGAGCGACACGGAGTAGTGGAAGTTCAGGTACTTCTGGATGACCGGCAGCGGGATCGCGCCCAGGCCGCCCACGTCGTCGGTGTCATGCTCGCGCATCACCTCGACGGTGCGCTGCACCACGCGGTCCACGCCGGTGGTGCCCACCATCATGTGGTGCGCCTCCTCCTTCAGCATGAACTCGCAGGTGCGGCTCAGCGGGTCGAAGGCGCTTTCCTTCAGCGTGCCGAGCTGGTACTTGCCGTCCCGGTCGGTGAAGTAGGTGAACATGAAGAACGACAGCCAGTCCGGGGTTTCCTCGTTGAAGGCACCCAGGATGCGCGGCGAATCGAGGCTGCCCGAGTTGCGGTGCAGCAGTTCCTCGGCCTCCTCCCGGCCCTCACGGCCGAAGTAGGCGTGCAGCAGGTAGACCATGGCCCACAGGTGCCGGCCTTCCTCGACGTTCACCTGGAACAGGTTGCGCAGGTCGTACAGGCTCGGCGCGGTGGCGCCCAGGTTGCGCTGCTGCTCCACCGAGGCGGGCTCGGTGTCGCCCTGGATCACGATCAGCCGCTGCAGCTCGGCCCGGTACTCCCCCGGCACCTTGGCCCACACCGGCTCGCCCATGTGCTCGCCGAACCCGACCGTGCGGCCCGGGTCCCGTTCGGCCAGGAAGATCCCCCAGCGGTACTCCGGCATGGCCACGTGACCGAACTGCGCCCAGCCGTCCCGGCCGACGTTGACCGCGGTGCGCAGGTAGACATCCTGGGTCGGCAGCGTCGGGCCCATCGTCTGCCACCAGTTAAGAAAGTTCGGCTGCCAGGATTCCAGCGCGCGCTGCAGCCGCCGGTCCTCGTGCAGATGTACGTTGTTCGGGATCTTCTCGGTGTAATCGGCGGTCGTGGTCATGGGGTTCAGACTCGCTTCCGGTCGAAGACGGCCCGCTGGCCGGTGCCGAACCGGCGCAGCGCGCCGTCCGGGCCAGATGCGTTGGGCCGGTTGAATATCCAGTTCTGCCAGGCGGTCAGGCGCCCGAAGATCTTGGTCTCCATGGTCTCCGGGCCGGCGAACCGGTAGTTGGCCTCGAGACCGGTGAGCGCGTCGGGGCTGAAGCTAGACCGCTCCTCGGTCGCGATCCTGATCTCCTCGTCCCAGTCGATGTCGTCCGGCGCGAACGTGACCAGGCCCAGCTCGGCCGCGTCCTCGGCCTCCAGTGCCTCGCCCTTTCTCTTGGCCGCGGCTTCGTAGCCGGCCTGGTCGCCCCAGAAGCGGGTCTGCAGCCGGGTCAGCCCGTTGCTCATCGTCAGCGGACCCAGGTTGATGTCTCCGAGGGTGATGGTCGCGGGCTCGGCGTCGGGGTCTTTGTCCTCGAATATCCCGGCGAGCTGGAACGAGCGGTCCGCGGCCAGCGCCAGCTCGAGCAGCGAGCCGGCGAAGCAGCTGCCCGGCTCGATCGCCGCAATCAGGCTGCGGCTGGTCACGTCGAGCCGCCGCAGCGTGCGCTTGAGGTAGTGCAGCACCTCGTTGGCGAACCAGTCGTCCTTGCCGCCCAGGAGCAGTTCGTCGTGGGCGAGGACCAGGGCCGGGTCGCCTTCGGTGCGGAGGACCCAGGTGCCGAGCTCGGTCTCGTTGGTGCGCAGGTCCAGGATCAGGTCGTCGAGCTCGCGGGTCACCGCGAGCGGCCAGAACTCCGCGCCCTGAGCGGTGGCCTCGGCGATACCGGCGGGCGGGTCGTCATGCGGGCCTTTTACCGATATGTCGACCCGGCCCGCGTCGCGGTCCAGGCGGGCTTCGACGTGGTCGTACCTGATGACGTCGCCGTCGGCGGTCTTGGTGAGCGGGGTCAGCTCGACGCCGGCCGCGTTCTCCGGACGGCTGGAGCGGCTCGCCAGCTCGGCCGCCCGCTCGGCCACGGTCTCGTCCCAGCGCGGGCGCGGCACGGCCTCGTCGACCAGGCGCCACTGCACGGCCTTCTTGCCCCCGACGCCCTCGGACTTGGTGGAGAAGTAGTCGGCCAGGTCCCGCCGCACGTGCCGCTTGTCGGACACCCGGGTCAGCCCGCCGGTGCCCGGCAGCACCCCGAGCAGCGGCAGCTCGGGCAGCGACACCGCCGAGGACCGGTCGTCGACCAGCATGATGTGCTCGCAGGCCAGCGCCAGCTCGTATCCGCCGCCCGAGGCGGTGCCGTTCACCGCGGCCAGGTAGGTCTGACCCGAGTGCGCGGTGGCGTCCTCGATGCCGTTTCTCGTCTCGTTGGTGAACTTGCAGAAGTTCACCTTCCAGCCGTGCGGCGAGGCGGCGAGCATGCGGATGTTCGCGCCGGCGCAGAAGATCTTCGGCTTGCCGCTGGTGATGACGACGGTGCGCACCTCGGGATGCTCGAAGCGCAGCCGCTGCACCGCGTCGTACAGCTCGATGTCCACGCCGAGGTCGTAGGAGTTCAGCTTCAGCTCGTAGCCCGGCACCAGGCCGCCCTGCTCGTCGACGTCCATCGTCAGGGTGGCGACCGGCCCGGCGGTCGATAGCCGCCAGTGCTTGTACCGGTCCGGGCTGACGCGGAAGTCCACCCGTTCGGTGTGTACCGCTTCTGTCTGTACCGCCTCGGTCATGGCACGGTCCTTCCTGCCGGTAATTCATACTCTACAAAACTTGAGTTCAACGTCAAGAGTTCGTAGTATTTTGGTTGTCATGACCGAGGCAAGCCTGGGCGAGCGGCCCCCGACCCTGCTGCGCCGTCACGCCGCGGGCACGGACAGTGCCCGCGGCGTGCTGTTCACCGTGCTCGGCGAGCTGGTCCTGCGCACCGGCGGGGAGGCCTGGACGTCGGCGTTCATCGACGTGTTCGGCCGGCTGGGGGTCGAGGAGAAGGCGGCCAGGCAGGCGCTGATGCGCACCGCGGCGGACAACTGGCTGAGCTCGGAGCGGGTCGGGCGGCGCACCGTGTGGCGGCTCACCCCGGCGGCGATGAGGCTCCTGCGCGACGGCACCGAGCGCATCTTCGGCTTCACCGCGGTCGCCGCGGACTGGGACGGCCGCTGGACGATCGTGATCGCGCGTACCCCCGAGGCCGAACGGGCCGCCCGGCACGTGCTCAGGACGCGGCTGCGCTGGGCCGGGTTCGGCAATGTCATGCCGGGGGTCTGGCTGAGCCCGCGCAGCGACCGCGGCGACGAGGTACGCCAGATCCTGGAGCAGGCCGGGCTGCCGGACGGGTACCTGTTCACCGCCGAGCACCAGGGCGGCGGCTCGCTGGGCACCCTGGTCGGCCAGGCCTGGGACCTGGGTCGGCTGACCCGCGAGTACGACGAGTTCATCGAGGCGTTCAGCGGCGAGGCGAGCTCCGATCCGCTCGTTCGGGTCATCGACCTGGTGCACGCCTGGCGCCGGTTCCCGTGGATCGACCCGGGCCTGCCGGCCCAGTTCCTGCCCGCGCCGTGGCGCGGCACCGCGGCCGCCGCGCTGTTCGCCCGCCTGCACGCCGCATGGGCCGACGACGCGATCGCCGAGTGGAAGCAGCTGCTGGCCCGGGCGTAGCCCTATGGCAGGCCGCTGCGGAGCGCGGTCACCCGCTGCACCGCGCCGGTGAACGTGGCGGGATCCAGCTGGCCGCCGTCCAGCGCGCCGGCCAGGGCCGTGACGACCGCCTGCCCCTGCGACGGGTCCTGCGCCGAGCACAGCAGCAGGTCCATCCCGGCCTGGGCGGCGAGCACGGCGCGCTGCCCGTAACTGCCGAACGCGGCCAGGGCACCCGCCTCGATCGCGTCGGTAATGGTCACGCCCTGGTAGCCGAGCCGGGCGCGCAGCTCGCCCTGGATCACGGCCGGGGACAGCCCGGCCGGCTTGATGGCGTCCAGCGCCGGGTAGACGGCCCAGGACGCCATGATCAGCTTGACCCCGGCGGTGATGGCCACCGGATATGGTGCCTCGTCCTTGGCGCGCAGGCCGGACAGCGACACGCCGAGGGTGACCGGCCCGGCGTCGGTGTTCTGCGACGTGGTGGCCGAACCCAGGCCGGGGAAGTGCTTCGCCGTCGCCGCCACGCCGGTCTTCTGCTGGGCGGTGATGAAGGCCATCCCGCAGCTGGCCACCACCGAGGCGTTGCTGCTGTAGGACCGCTGGAACTGATCGATGAAATTGCCGGACTTGTAGTACACGTCGAGCACGGGCGCCAGGTTGACGTTCATGCCCACGCCGGCCAGGTTCTGCCCCGCCCCGGTCCCGGCCGAGCCGGCGGCCGAGACCGGTTTCTTGGACGCGCCGATCTGCTTCTCCGACATGGCGGGGGCGCCGGGCAGCCGCCGGACCTCGCCGCCCTCCTGGTCGGTCATCAGCAGCAGCGGCGAGGCTACCGGGCTCTGCTGCTGCGCCTGGCGCAGCTGCTGGATCACCGAGGCGATCTGGGTCTCGCTGGAGATGTTTGCGCCGAAGAAGATCACGCCGGCGGCCTGGCCCGCGCTGATCTGCTGCAGCAGGGCCGACGGCGGGGTCAGTCCCGGGTAGGAGTAGATCACCCGCTGCCCGGCCAGCTGCTGGGACGTCAGCCCGGCCGCCTGAGCGGGCAGCGTCCCGGTCCAGGCCAGCGGCGCCGCCGCTCCCAGCGCCAGCAGCGTCTTGAGCGCATCGCGCCGGTCCAGGCCGGATTCTTCGGTCACCGTCACTCCCCTCCCGTTGCCCGATTTGATCGTGCCCGCCCCGGCCGCCCTTCACTCCGAGCACCCAGCATTCCGTGGATCCCAGTGCTCCTGCGCCCTGGTGACACCACAGTGACCGGTGATCCCGCCACTCGCCCGACCCAGCTCCGCGGATACAGCATGGATGTCGCAGCCATGTCGCTGGAGCTGCATGGCTGGCCGGCTGCTAGGTCATCGAGAGCTGACCATCCCGGGCGGCTTCTGCGGGAGCCGGGCCGGGTCGTCGAACAGCGGGCACTCGTCCAGGGTCGGGCATTCGCACCGGGTCGCGGCCTCCAGCCAGGCGCGGACGATCTCGGTGCGCTCGATCAGCTCCCGGACCTCGGGCAGCTTCCTGAGCGCCACCTCGCGGAGCCGCTCGATCGCGGCCTGGTCGCCGTCCGAGGCGGACAGCAGGTCCCTGATCTCGTCGAGGGTCAGGCCCGCCCGCTGCCCGGTCTCGATCACCGCGAGGGTGCGCACGGTGCCCGGGCCGTAGACGCGCCGTCCGCTCACCCGATCCGGCCGGGGCAGCAGCCCGATCTGCTCGTAGTAGCGGATCGACGACGGTCGCCGGCCTGCCTGCGCGGCGACCGCGCCGATGGACATCGCACGGTCCTGGCTTGACATCAAGTCGACTTTAACAACGATCCTGAGACTCATGGCGAAGAGCATCGACATTGCGTGCACGCTCGGCATGGCCGACCTCGCGGCCCAGGGCCGGCGCTGGCAGCGGCTGATGGCCCGGGCGCTGACCGAGCGGGCCGAGACCGCGGACGGCCTGCGCCTGACCTTCCGGCCCGAAGCCGAGGACGAGCTTCGCGCCCTGGTCGCCGTCGAGACCGGGTGCTGCGCCTGGGCCGCCTGGACAGTCGAGCCGGCCGGCGGGGAGGTCGTGCTCGACGTCCGTTCGGCCGATGAGGGCATCGCCACCTTGCACACCATGTTCCGCTGACCGCCACGCCGGGCTGGGCTCAGGCGGCGGCCTGCTGACGGCCCGGCATCAGCCTGGTCAGCGCGGCCACCAGCAGCAGCAGTACGCCCATCTGGAGCACGCTGCGCTCGAAGGCCAGGCCGTAGCCGTGGCTGAGGGTGCCGAAGAACAGCACGCCGGTGACGGCTACCCCGATCGAGTTACCGACCTGCTGGGCGGTTGACAGCGCCCCGGACACCGAGCCGGCCGTGGCCGGGTCGGCGTGCCCGAGCACCGTGGTGGTCAGCGGGGTGATGCACAGCCCCTGCCCCGCGCCGAGCAGCACCAGGCCGGGGAAGAGCCAGGCCACCGCGCCCCCGTGGGCGGTGGCCAGGTAGAGGGCGCCGTTCGCGGCCGCGGCGAGTACCGCGCCGGCGGCGATCACGTTCCGGCCGAAACGCATGGTCAGCGCCGGGGCCTGGAACGAGGTGATCAGGTAGCCGCCCGCCAGGAAGGCGAACACCGCGCCGGCGGCCAGCGGGGACAGCCCGCGGCCCTGCTGCAGGTACAGGCCGAGCACGAGGTAGCTGGCGGCCTGCTGGCACCAGAACACCGTCTGGGTGATCAGCCCGGCCCGGAGCGGCCAGGAGGCGAACACCCGCGGGTTGAGCAGCGGCACCCCGCCGCGGTCGGCCTTGCGCCGCTGGTGGGCGACGAACGCGATCGCGAGCGGGACGGCGGAGCCGAGCGCGATCCAGGACCAGGCCGGCCAGCCCTGCTGCCGCCCGTCGACCAGCGGCAGCACGATCGCCACCAGGCACGCGGTGATCAGGGCGACCCCGGCCAGGTCGAACCGGGAGCCCTGGCCGGCCCGCGACTCCGGCACCAGGCGGCGGCAGGCCAGCAGCGCGGCCACGCCGAGCGGCACGTTGATCCAGAAGATCGCCCGCCAGCCCATCCCGGCCAGGTCGGCGCGGATGAGGATGCCGCCGATGAGCTGCCCGGAGACCGCGGCCAGGCCCATGACCATCCCGTACACGCTGATCGCCCGCACCCGGGCCGGGCCGCTGTAGACCACGCCCAGGATCGACAAGATATTGGGGGCCATCAGCGCGGCGCCGACGCCCTGGAGTATCCGGGCCGTCACCAGGACGGCCGGATCGGGCGCCAGGGCGCACGCCGCCGAGGTGAGGACGAACACCGTCATCCCGGCGGCGAACATCCGGCGGCGGCCGAACTGGTCACCGAGCCGGCCGCCGGTCACCAGCAGGACGGCCGTGCTGATGGCGTAGCCGGCCACGATCCACTCGATGGCGCCCTCCCCGGCCCGCAGGCCCTGCTGGATCGCCGGGAGCGCCACGTTGACGATGAAGAAGTCCAGGACGAACATGAACGTCCCGATCATGAGCACGGCCAGCGCGGACCAGGACCGGCCGCCGGCGGTCTGGACAGGGCTCGGAAGGGTGCGTGTTGCGGTCATGCCCCGAGCCTGTGGCCTCCCCTAACGGGAGAGTCAAGCGGTCTGGAAGACCGGCCAGCAGATCTCGGTGCGATGCCGGGACAGGTCGGGTTCGGTGAACGGGACCAGGAAATACTCGCGGATCGGGCCCTCGATGCCGATGGCCCGTTCGGCGACGATCGTGCCCAGCGCGCCGTAGGTCTGGTCGGAGTCGGCCGGCGACCCGCAGTGCAGCATCACCGCGGCTTCCACGCCGGGAATGGTGGTGACCGTAGCCCGCCCGCCGTCGGCGACGGGGCCGTCGACCGGGACGAACGCGGTCAGCTCGGCCTCGGCGAGCTCGAAGTACCCGGCCGGGAACAGCGCCCCGCCGGGGCCGGCCGGGGTCAGGCCGGCCCGCTCGATCCGGCCGTAGATCTCGCCGAAGACATCGGTGCCCCAGGCCCAGGACTGCTGGACGGTTACCATGCCCCGAACGGCCAGGGCGCGTGTGGCCGGGATCGAGCGGAACTCGACCTCCGGGCGCACCGCCGGCGCCTCGAGCAGCGCCCGCAGGCTGGACACGCTCATCTGCAGCTCGGCCAGCTTGGATTCCATCGCGTTCAGGTGCGCGATGATCTCCTTGGTCCTGGTCTCTACGTCCGGCGCGGTCAGGACGGCCCGGACCTGGTCCAGCGGCATGTCCAGGTCGCGGAACCGGCGGATGACCTGGGCCACCGGCACCTGGCCGGTGTCGTAGAACCGGTAGCCGCTCGACGGGTCGATCCGGGCGGGCTCGAGCAGCCCCTGGTCGTGGTAGAAGCGCAGGGCCTTGACGCTGAGATGCGTCATGCGGGAGAAGTCGCCGATCGGCACCAGGACGCTCATCAGTACAGGATCAACCCTCCCCTAGCGGGAGAGTCAACGGAACCCACGCCACTCCGTCGAAAACGCTTTGACCACATCGGACATGATCAGCGACGCTAGCGCAGTCATGAGGATGCACGACGGCGAGGCCGACATCGACGCCGAGCTCGTCCGCCGGCTGGTGGCCGCGCAGTTCCCGCGGCTGGCCGGGCTGCCGGTGACCCCGTTCCGGTCCACCGGGACGGTGAACGCCATCTTCCGGCTCGGTGACCGGCTCTACGCGCGGCTGCCCCGCGTGGCCCGGTGGGCCCGGGACCTGGAGACCGAGAGCCACTGGCTGCCGAGGCTCGCTCCGGGCCTGTCGCTGCGGGTCCCCGAGCCGGTGGCGAGGGGCGAACCGGGAGACGGGTATCCCTGGTCCTGGGCGATCTACCGGTGGATCGACGGGCAGCCATACGCCGATGAGCTGATCGCGGACGAGCGCCAGGCCGCCCGCGATCTGGCCAGGTTCGTGACCGGGCTGCGCCGGGCGGATACCGCGGGCGCGAGCCGCGCCGGGCGCAGGCCGCTGCGCGAGCTCGACGCCGCGACCCGCGAGGCGATCGAGTCGGCCGGCGACGACATCGACCGCGACGCGGTCATGGCCGCCTGGGAGCTGGCCCTGAAGGCGCCGGCCTGGGACGGCCGGACGCCGGTCTGGATCCACGCCGACCTGCTGCGCCCCAACCTGCTGGTCGACGGCGGGCAGCTGCGCGCGGTCATCGACTGGGGCGCGGCCGGCGCCGGCGATCCCGCCGCGGACCTGATCGCCGCCTGGGCCGTGTTCGGTCCGGACGGGCGGGAGACATACCGCGACGCCCTCGGCGACGGCGACGGTGCCTGGGACCGGGCCCGGGGCGTGGCCCTGCATCAGGCGGTGATGCTCATCCCCTATTACCGCGAGACCAACCCCGCCATGGCCGCCCTCGGGCGGCGCACGGTCGGGCAAGTCCTCGCCGATCTCAGGGCACGGGGAGGGGGCGCGGCGGGACCGGGGCCGAGTGCACGATCGAGGTGGTAGTGCGGCCGTGCGGGGTGAACAGGTCGAGGATGGGTTCCAGGTCGTCGATGGACTGCAGGTAGACCTTCATGAAGTAGCAGTCCTCCCCGGTGATCCGGTAGCACTCGGTGACGTTCGGGACCTCCTGGGCGATGCCGGGGATCAGCCGCAGTCCCCCGCCGACCGGGCTGATCCGCACGATCGCGAACAGCGTGTAGCCGAGGGCCCGGGGGTCGACCTCGGCCCGGTAGGTCAGCGTGCCGTTCTCTTCGAGGCGGCGTAGCCGGTCCGCGACGGCTGGGCCGGACAGGCCGATCCGCCGCGCCAGTTCGGCCACCCGCAGCCGGGGCGCGGCCTGAAGCTCCGCGACGATCCGGCGGTCGATGGCGTCCATCGGGGCTTCTGGCATTTCGAAGGCTTGACGTACGAAATTCCTTTGTTTCAACGGCATTTCCATGCTTACTCCCGCATGTTGGCCATTCTCGTCGCACCGCTAGCTTCATAGGCTAACTGCTCATGTCGGTAAACGCGACGAACCGGGTGCGCGATGACGCTGCATGAACCCCCGGTTCCAGGGCGTTCTGAGGCCGTGAAACCCGGGGTTCGGGGCGTTGGCGCGGGAGCCAGCGGGGCGCAGGGGGCGCAGGGGGCGCAGCGGCGGCTCGGCCGGGTGCCGCCGCAGGCGTTCTTCGGCGTCAGCGCCGTCTTCCACTACCTGGGCCCGTCGCTGGCGGTGCTGCTGTTCGCCCGGCTGGACGTGCTCGGGGTGGCGTGGCTGCGGGTGGCCAGCGCGGCCGCGGTATTCGCGCTCTGGCGGCGGCCATGGCGGCGCGTCCGGCCGCTGGGCCGGGGCAGCCGCCGCACGCTGCTGGCCCTCGGCACGGTGCTGGCCGTGATGAACACGGCGTTCTACCTCGCGGTGGACCGGCTGCCGCTGTCCACGGTCGGCGCGATCGAGTTCCTCGGCACCGTGATCCTGGCCGCCGCCGGGGCGCGGACCCCGCGCAACGTCGTGGCCCTCATCCTCACCACGGCGGGCGTGGCCGCCATCACGACGATCCGCGTCACCGGGCAGCCGCTCGGGTTCGTCTTCGCCTTCGCGAACTGCGCGCTGTTCATGCTGTACATCGTGCTCGGCCACCGGATCGCGAACGAGGGCGGCCCTGGCGGCCTCAGCGGGATCGACCGGCTGGGGGCGGCCATGCTCATCGCGGCGGTGGTCGCGACGCCGTGGGGCCTGGGCGGCGCGCTGCCCGCGTTCGGCCATCCGGCGCTGCTGCTGGCCGGGGCCGGCGTCGGCGTGTGCTCGTCGGTGATCCCCTACGTCACCGACCAGCTGGCCATGGCCCGGCTGTCCCGGGTCACGTTCTCCCTCATGCTGGCCCTGCTGCCGGTGTTCGCCACCGTCATCGGCGCGATCGTGCTGCGCCAGCTGCCTACCGTCCAGGACGTCGCGGGGATCACCCTGGTAGTACTCGGCGTCGCCCTCCACTCCGAACAACCACAACGAGAGGAATAACCGTGGAATACGTACGGCTGGGATCGGCCGGACTGCAGGTCTCCCGGATCTGCCTGGGCATGATGAGCTACGGCACTTTGGCCGAACGGGCCTGGCACCTCGACGAGGCAGCGGCCGAGCCGATCGTCAAGGCCGCCGTCGACGGCGGCATCACGTACTTCGATACCGCTGACACGTACTCCGACGGTGTCAGCGAGCAGATCACCGGCCGCCTGCTCGGCAGGCTTTTCGATCGCCGTGACGACTACGTGCTGGCCACCAAGGTCTTCTTCCCGATGGGCCCCGGACCCAACGACGGAGGGCTGTCCCGCAAGCACGTGCTGGCCGCGGTCGACGCGTCGCTGCGGCGCCTCGGCACCGACTACGTGGACCTGTACCAGATCCACCGGTGGGACTACGAGACGCCGGTCGAGGAGACCATGGAGGCGCTGCACGACGTGGTCAAGGCGGGCAAGGCCCGCTACATCGGCGCCAGCAGCATGTTCGCCTGGCAGTTCGCCAAGGCCCAGCACGTGGCCGAACGCAACGGCTGGACCAGGTTCGTCTCCATGCAGAACCACTACAACCTGATGTACCGGGAGGAGGAGCGGGAGATGCTCCCGCTCTGCGCCGACCAGGGCGTCGCCGTGCTGCCGTACAGCCCGCTGGCCCGCGGCATGCTGGCCGGCAACCGGAACCGCCAGGGCGAGCGCCGTACCACCCGGGCCGGAGACGACCCGCTCTCGGACGAGAGGTACAGCACCGACGCCGACTTCGACGTCGTGGACCGGCTGGCGCAGGTCGCGGCCGAGCGCGGCGCTCCCCCGGCTCAGGTCGCGCTGGCCTGGCTGCTCGGCCGGCCCGGCGTGACCGCGCCCATCGTCGGCGCGACGAAGCTCGGCCACATCAGCGACGCGCTGGCGGCCGTCCAGCTCACCCTGACCGGGCAGGAGGTGGCCCGGCTGGAGGAGCCGTACGTCCCGCACCCGGTACTCGCGCACCGCTAAGACCTGGATAGCCTGCCCGGGTGGTGGCGGATCGCGAGACGCGCAGGCTGTCCTTCGGATCGATGGCGACCGACTAATCTGCCGGTGCCTGCGCAGCACGCGCCTTCCCGGCTAGTGCCTGTTCGCTAGCGCACCGGCATCCGCGCAGCGCCAGGGAACACCACTGGCCTCGTGTTTCACAAATGCATCCGCGCCGACCGGCCGGCGGGTGCGATCATGGGCGGATGACGGCATGGCGGGACGTCGAACAGGCAGAGCCGGAGTTCGCGCAGCGGGTGCGGGCGCTGTTCGACGGGCACCGGCACAAGACGATCGCCACCCTGCGGGCCGACGGGTCGCCGCGGATCTCCGGGATCGAGGCCGCCTTCGAGGATGGCGAGCTGGTGTTCGGCTCGATGGCGAACGCCCGCAAGGGCGCGGATCTGCGCCGGGATCCCCGCTTCGCCCTGCACAGCGCCACGGTCGACCCGGTCGAGGGCGCCGAGGCGCAGTGGCCGGGTGAGGCGAAGATCTCCGGCCGGGCAATAGCGGCCGGGCCCATCACCGAAGGACCGGACGGCGACCGCTTCCAGGCCGACATCGCCGAAGTCGTGCACACCCACCTGAACGCCGGGGCCACGATGCTCGTCGTGGAGTGGTGGACGCCCGCGCGCGGCCTGCGCCGGACCGAGCGCGAGTAACCCATGATGGCCCGCCAGGTCCTCAGGGCTCAGAAATCTCTTTGGTGTTACGGCGTCCCTGTCATTACGCGCCGGACTGCCTGCCGGAGGACCCGCTCCGGTTATCGTGATGGATCAGGGGCTTCGTGGTTGATCGGGTGTATCCGGATCCCCCGGATCAACCGCATAGCCCAATACCGCGTAGCTTCGGTTGATCTATGAGCGGGTGGCGTCGGCCTGGCTGTGGCCCGTGGTGCTCGCGTGTTCCCGGTTTGCTGCCGTGACTGGCTGTGCGGGCCCGGCGCCCGGTTCTTACCGCATGGATGTCCCAGCCATGCACCTGGAGCAGCATGAACGCGGCATTCATGTCGTACGGCCCCGGTACGCGTGGTGCCGGAGTGACGGGGGTCCGCTCCGGCGTCTGCGCCGCAGTCCACGCACCAGCAAAGCTAAGCGGCATCGCCGCATAGCCCGGATCAACCACGCTAATGTGCGCCTATTTGGCGTACTGGTGTCGCGTAGGCCGCGGTCGATGAAGCGGATCATCCAGTCGAAGCTTCGGTCCGGGTCGGCGTCCCACTGGAAGCCCCGGGAGGCGTCCAGCATGGCGAACCCGTGGATGGTGCAGCGGACGGTCCGGATGGCGTGGTTCATCTCGTCCTCGCCGATGCCGTAGCCGCGCAGCACCGCGGCGATCGAGTCGAGCACGCGGGTGCTCGCGGTCAGCAGCGGGTCGTCCGGCCCGCGGAACTCGGCGCCCACCGTGGCCGTGTAGCGGCCCGGGTGCGCGGCCACGTAGTCGCGGACCGCGGTCAGCAGCGCGGATAGCGCGTCGAAGCCGGCCCGGCCCTGCACCGCGTCGCGGATCACCTCGCCGAGTTCGGTCATGGCCAGGGTAGCGACCTGGTGCTGCAGGTCGGCCAGGCCGCCGACGTGCTTGTAGAGGGACGGCGCGCGGACGCCGAGCCGGTCGGCGAGCAGGCCCATGGTAAGGCTCGCGTATCCGGTCTCGTCGGCCAGCCCGGCCGCCGCGGCCACGACATCGCCGCCGTTCAGCCCCGCTCTAGGCACGGGCGTGCTCCTTGAGGAACGGGATCACCAGCGCGGCGACCTCGTCCGGGGACTGCGCGTGCGGGTAGTGCCCGGCGCCGTCGACCATCGCCACCGTGCCCAGCCCGGACGGCATGGCCGCGGCGATCGCCTCCCCCTCGGCCCGCGGGTCGGCGAAGTCGGGGTCGAGCGAGCCCATGATGATCAGCGCCGCGCACCTGACGTTGGGCAGCTGCGCGCCGGCGTCGGCGGGCGTGGACTTGCCGGTCTTCATGAACTCGGCCATCCGGCCGGGCTCGCGCAGCTTGGCCGCCAGCGCCGCCATGTACTCGGCGTAGTCGGCGGGCCTGGCCGGGTAGGCCACGTCGAGATAGCGCAGCCACAGGCCCAGGCTGTGGAACAGCTGCATGCCCGCCAGCCGCGTCATGCCCCGGCGGTAGCGCCGGATCCGCAGCAGGCCGCCCAGGCTGATCGTCTGCGTCTTGGTGAACGGGTTGATCTCGACGATGCCGCTGACCAGGTCCGGCTCCAGGGCCGCCGCGATGGTCGCGGCCCCGCCCGAGATGGAGTGCCCGACGATGACGGCGGGACCGCCCAGGTGGCGGATCAGCGCGAGCAGGTCGCCCGCGATGTCGGTGCGGGTGATGGCGTCGGTGCCGGTGACGGACTTCCAGCCCATGCTGGACTCCCCGTGCCCGCGCAGATCGGCGTTCACCACGCGGTACCCGGCCTGGGCCAGCATGGGCGCCAGGAACCGGTAGGCCTGCCGCCGGTCGCCGATGCCGTGCGAGAGCACCACCAGCGGCCCGCTGCCGGTCACGTCGTACGCGATCCTGCCGCCCTCGACGTCCAGGAACTCAGTCATTGTTATCCTCCCTGTCCGGTAACGAACACGCGCATGATTAACTCCCGTGAACAGATGACGTGGACGTGCCTGGCCTGGCGTGCATTGCGGCGCGGGGCCAAGGCTCCCGGCGTGCCGCTGTGCTCTAGCCTCGGGGCGGTCAGGGTGAGCGGTCATCGCCTCATCCGGGTGATCCGGCGTCGCCCGGGTAGCGTGGCGAGCCAGCCGGTCGGCAGCCGGCTGAACCGGCCTGACGGGAATTGCTTCGACCGGGTGATCGCCGCTCATCCCGGCAGCGGTCAAGCTCGCTTGTATGCCAGGTACGACCGGCAGCCAGCTCGCGGTGCCCGTCAGTTTGCCGGTTCACGCACTATGAGGGCTTGTCCTCGGCGGGGGCGTCGTCGTCTGGGGCCAGGTGGTGCAGGATTCGTTCGTTGAGGGCGGCGAGCATGTCGAGCTCAGCCGGGGTGAGCAGGTCGATGAAGTTCCGGCGGACGTCCTCCACGTGCCCGGGCGCCGCCTTCTCGATGGCGGCGCGGCCGGCCGGCAGCAGGCGGACCATGGTGCTGCGGGCGTCGTCGGGGTTGGGCTCGCGGCAGATCAGCCCGTCCTTCTGCATGCGCCGCACCTGGTGGGAGACACGGCTCTTCTCCCAGCCCAGTGTGGTGCACAGGTCGTGCGCGGGCATGCGGTCCCGGTCGTGTTCCGAGAGCACCGCCAGGATCTGGTAGTCGGCCGCGGACAGGCCCGATTGCTGCAGGCCCCGGTTCAGGTGCACGCCGAGCTGATGATGCGCGTGCTGGAAGGCCCGCCAGGCGCGGTCTTCACGAGGGCTCAGCCAGTTCGGTTCCATCAGCCGCCATGCTACCCGATTGGTTGACTCATCAACAAACCTTGCTTAAGGTGGACCAGTCAACCTTTTCGTCGTCAGTTCAAGACGGGACACCTCATGAGCAGCATCAGCATCATCGGCACCGGGAACATGGCCCGCGCCATCGGCGCGCTGGCGGTAGCGGGCGGCAACACCGTCGAGATCCTGGGCCGCGATCAGTCCAAGGCCGCTGACCTGGCCAGGTCTCTCGGCGGCAGCACCACGACGGGAGAGTGGGGCGCCGTCCCGGCCGGGGACATCGTCATCGTGGCCCTGTTGTACGCCAGTGTCGTCCCGGTCGTCGCCCAGTACGGAGACGCCCTCGCGGGCAAGGTCATCGTCGACATCAGCAACCCCTTCAATGCCGCGGCCGACGGACTGGCCCACGGCGAGGACACCTCGATCGCGCAGGAAGTCGCCAAGGCGGCCCCGGCCAGCGCCGGCGTGGTGAAGGCATTCAACACCATCTTCGGTCACGTCCTGGAGAAGGGCCGGCCCGATGTCTTCATCGCTGGCGACAACGCGCAGGCCAAGGCGGGCGTGGAGGCGTTCATCGAGAGCCTCGGGCTGCGCCCGCTGGACGTCGGCGGCCTGGAAATGGCGCACTGGCTGGAAGGAACGGGCCTGGTCGTGATGGGCCTCGCCCGCCACGGGGTGGGGAACTGGGATTTCGCCCTCGGCGTCACCGAACTTCCCGGCTGAGCCGCACCGCCCCCCGGTCCAGGCCGCCAGCGAACAAGGGCGCCATGCGTCCTGACAATGGTTGATGGATCACCGAAAGGGCCTCGCTCGTGTCAGATACTAATGAATACATGCTGCCTACCGATGGCGAATTGGCTGCTGCCGTGCGGCACAGAACCGCCAATTATGGCGCTGCATGCAACCCGCTGCTGTCCGCTGGAGCGCAGACCCTGGGATCGCTCTACAATGGTGGGCTTGAACCCGTTGCGGGGCCCGCAACCGGGCAGGGGCCGCTGATGGCGCCTGCCGGCCGGTTTCCGCGCGGCACCCTGGTGCCGCTGTCCGCCGCCCGCCGGTGGGACGGGCGGCGCGTCAGGGGATGAGGCTTAGTTCGCGGCCCCGGGCCACGGCCTCGGTACGGTTGGCCGCGCCAAGCTTGCCCAGGACGTGGCCCACATGCTTTTTAACGGTGTCCAGGGTGACCACCAGTTCGCGGGCGATGGCCTGGTTCGACCGGCCCGCCGCCACCATTGTCAGCACCTCGAGCTCGCGTCTGGTCAGCGGCTCAATGATGCCGGAGGGGCCGGGATCAGCCGCGGGCGGCCCGGCGGCGAAGGCACGGTGGAGCTGGGCCAGGTAGCCGAGCGGGACGCCGGCGGCGGCCTGGAACCCTGACCCGGTGCGCTGGGCCGCGATGAGCCGGCCGAGCAGCGCTGCCATCGGCGGGCCCTCGTCGGCGAAGACCCGCACATAGCCCCGCGGACAGGCGAGCAGGAGCGCCCCGGCCAGGGCCGTGACCCCGCCTGCCTCATCGCCGGTGGCGGCCAGCGCCAGCGCCCGCAGCGCGCCGGTCTCGATCAGGCTGCCGGTACGGCCCTGGGCAACCGCCGCGGCATGCAGCCGGTCCAGCAGTGCCAGCGCCTGGCCGGGCCGGTCCTGGGCGAGCAGGATCCGGGCCAGCACCAGGTGCCCGGACTCGCGGGCATAGCTTGGCTCATCGTCCGGGCCGAGGCCGTTCTCCTGCGCGAAACGGGCCGCGGCGGCCAGGTCGCCCTGGTCCAGCAGCAGCCGGGCCCGCCGGGCGGGGACCGGGTTGAGCAGGCCCGGCGGACCTGGTGCGGCCTGCCCGGCCTCGGTGATCGCCGCCAGCGCCCCGGCCGGATCGCCCGTGGCCTGCCGGATCATCGCCAGGGTGGCCAGGCCGCTGGCCAGCGGGGGGGTGTAGACGAACTGGCGGCACAGCGCGATGCCCTCGGTCACGTGCCGCAGGGCGACGTCGAGGTCGTCTCGCTGGTAGGCGATCTCGGCCAGCCCGGCATAGCTCGGTCCCGCGGCCGGCACCGGCCGGCCGGCTGTGAGCAGGCTGCCCAGGGCCTGCTCACAGGTCAGCGCGGCCGCGTCCAGGCGGCCCTGGGCGAGCTGGATCAGCACCAGCTCGTACCAGCCCCATGCGATCAGCGTGAGCTGGCCGCTCTCGCGCCACTCGGCGACGCTGGACGCCAAGGCGCGTTCGGCCTCGGTCAGCCGGCCGCGCAGCCATTCGGCCACGGCCAGGAATCCGTGCGCGGTTGCGCTCAGCGCCCGTTCTTCTGATTTGCTCTCAGCCAGGGTCTGCGTGGCGAACGCGGCGGTGGCCTCGGCGTCGCCGTGGAGCTGGGCGAGATAGCTGCGGTTCAGCGCGGTCAGGGCCGGGACATTGATCAGGAAGCTGGCCGCGACACCGGCCGTCGGCTCGAATGGCTCATCGGCCCAGCCGGGAGGCGCGTACTCAACCGCGTCCAGCAGCGGTTCCATGACTTCGGGGTGGCCGCTGTCGGCGGCCAGGTGGGCCTGCGCCAGGAGCAGCCGGGGACGGGACCTGACCACGCCGGCGGGGAGGACCGACAGCCAGCGGTCGATGGTGGCCGCCTCGCCTAGGATGCGGTGGACCAGGTCGAAGTGCTGCTCGATGATCCGGGCCGCCCAGAACATCTCGCCGGCTGCGGCCGCGTGGCCGATGGCGTCGTCGGCCAGCCCGTGCTGCTCGTACCAGGCCGCGGCGTGGCGGTGCAGCTGCGCCAGTCGGCCGGGCTGTTCTTGCTGCAGGCGGGCGCGAAGCAGGTCGGCGAACAGGTGATGATAGCGCCACCAGCCGCGCACCTCATCCAGCGGGATCAGGAACAGCCCGGCCCGTTCGGCCTCCTCCAGCAGCGCCTGGCTGCCCTCGCGGCCGGTGACGGCGTCGCACAACGGGCCGCTGAGCCGGCCGAGCACCGAGGTCTCGAGCAGGAACATCCGCAGCTGCTCGTCCTGCCCCTCGAGCACCTCTTCGCCCAGGTAGTCCAGGACGTACCGGTGGCTGCCGGTGAACGCGGCCACGAAGCCGGCGGCATCGTCCTGCCCGCGCAGGGACAGCGCGGCCAGCGCCAGTCCGGCCGCCCAGCCCTCGGTCCGGGCCGCCAGCGCCGCCACCGACGCATCGGGCAGGGCGGACGCCGCGTGCTGGAGCAGCTCCCCGGCCTCCGCGGGGGTGAACCGCAGCTCGGCCGCGCGTATCTCGGTCAGCTGGCCGCGGGCCCGCAGCCGCGCCAGCGGCAGCGGCGGGTCGCTGCGGCTGGCTAGCACCACGCATATCCCGGCCGGCTGGTGCTCGACCAGGAACGCAAGCGACTCGTGCACCTGCCGCGCGTTGATCAGGTGGTAATCGTCGAGGACGAGCAGGGCCTGGTCCGCGGCCAGCTCGTTGATCAGCGCCGTGACCAGGCCCTGGAACGACGTCGGCGCGGGCGGCCCGAGCAGCGGGCCAAGGCGGTCGCCGGTCCCGGGGCGGGCCCGGTCCAGCGCGGCCACCGCGTGCCGCCAGAACCGCGCCGGATCATTGTCGGCCGGGTCCAGCGACAGCCACGCGGCCGGGAACTCGCCGCGGCGGGCCCAATCAGTCAGCAGGACCGTCTTGCCGTACCCGGCCGGCCCGCAGACCAGGACCAGCCCCCGCGCCAGGCCCTCATCGAGCCGTGCCGTCAGCCGCGGCCGCGGCACCAGGCCCGGCCGCGGCCCAGGCATGTGCAGCTTGGTGGCGAGCAGGGCATTGGATCCCGGGGCTGTCACTGGCGACTCAACCATCACTGACATGCACGCGCTAGCGCCTCCGCAACCCCCCGTCTCGCTGCTGGAACAATCTAATCGTAAATTGGCCAGGCCCGGCCAGTCCCTCGGACGGCCAGCCGCAAACCTGACCTGGCCAGGGCGGTGCCTGGGGCCGCCGATGAGGACTTCGCTCGCGGTGCCAGGGGTTGAGCGGTGGTTGAGTCTCATCGTTCCCGCGAGCGTCGTCACGGCAGCCTGCGAAGAAAGCCGGAAGAGAGGTTGATCGGGCCCGCTCGGGGGTGCTTGCTGACCGTGACCGGTTTGACCTTGACCTCTCCGCCGCACTGGCATGGAAGAACTGACGATGCCGGGCAGCGAATACGTATGCAAAGTTTCATGATCTATAGCTGAATCTGGTGCCAGGACCGCGACGCCCCAGCGGCCGAGCCGGAAATATTGGCGCAGCCAGATCGAATAGGAATGCCTACTGAAGCAGTAGGCATATGGGAGCCTGAGCGCGCAGATTGACCTGTTCTGGTCAGGGGATTGCCGCCCAGCTTCGACCGTCGGGACGTGGGAGGCTTATTCGCCAATGCGGAGCGGTTCGGTGCGGCGCCGCGACTGCGTGAGGCATAGGCGCCCTCAATGCAGGTGGCGGAGCTTGCCTGCGGTGGCCTGGTCGGCTGGCAGCCTCACGGTGAGGTGCTGCTGGTCGTCGCTGGCGGTGATGAGCTTGATGTAGTCGAGGCTGAGCACTCCTGCGGCCGGGCGTTGGTATCCCTTGCGGAGTTGCGGGAATCGCGCGGCTCTGTGTTCCTGCCTCAGTTCGACCGCGGCCATTTCTTATGCGCGTCGCGCCGATCGTGCGGCGAGTGCACGGATGCCCGGCTTGCTGAGATGGTGTTCTCGGCGAGGGCATTGCTCAGTCGAAGAGAGAGAGGTCGATGGAGTCTGCGAGCGCCTGGTAACCGGCGTCGTTTCCGTGGATGTGGTCGCCGGTTTGCAGGTCGTCGCGGATTCTGGTGGGGTCGGCGGGGTCGCGCCAGGCGGCGTCGAAGTCGAGCACGCCGTCGAAGGCGCTGCTCGTGCGGATCCATGAGTTGACCTGTTCGCGCGCGCTGTCACCCTCGGGTGAGTACATCTCGGAGCGGCCGTACGGGGCGATGGTCGCGGCGTATACCTTCGCCCCGTGCGCGCGTGCCCGGGCGGCGAGCTGGAGGTGGGCTGCGATGACGTCGTCCGCCGTGACAGGCGCGCCGGGGAACATCGCGAGGAATCCGGCGGTCTTCTCGTCATGCGGGGCGAAGGAGAAGACGAGGTCGTTGCCCGCCGCGATTACTACGTGGGCAAGACCTGGCGTCGCGAGGACGTCTCGGTCGAAGCGGGCGAGGGTGGCGGCGCCCATCCCGTCGGCGAGCATGCGGTTGCCGCCGATGCCCTGGTTCACCACGCAGAGCGTGTGTCCGCCGCGCCCGGTTAGGCGCTCGGCGAGTACATCGGTCCAGCGGCGGTCGGCGCCGGGGGTTGAGCCGATCCCGTCGACGCGGGAGTCCCCGATAATTGCGATGGATTTCGTGGGTGCGCCGGGCAGTACCTCCACGGCGGAGAGCAGGGCTTGCGTCGGGAGGGGCGCGGCATTCGCGGGCAGCGAGGCGAGCGTGGTCGCGTCACCGGGGAGGATCCAGCCGAGCGCGTTGTCGGTCCCGTGGCAGGTGCAGGTCTCGACCTGGTCGGGCAGGTGGAGGCTGACCGTCAGGCGCGAGAGTGCAGGGACAGGCAGATCGACGGGGTCGCTCAGGATGGGTGCACCCGCCGGCACGGTTATGGTGGGCTGGCCGCTGAAGGTCAGAGCGTGGTCGGTTCCGGCTTGGATCTCGTGATCGGACTCTGCGAGGCTGATGTGGGCGGCGCCGATGGTGAGAGGCGTGGTCCCGTACTCGTTGCTGATGCGGATGCGGGTGCGGCGTCCGCCGCCGCTGATACGGACTACCTGACGCAGTGTCGCGTCCGCGAAGGGATCGATCGCGATGACCGAGCTGTCCGGTGCCTGCGGCGAGGCGCCCCAGGTGCGGACCCAGCCGGACCCGGCGGGGTCCGATCGCTCGAGGCTGGACAGGGAGCTGGCGTTTCCGGTCATGGTTGTAATCCTCAGTTGCCGATGTCGGTGCCCGCGCCGGGGCCGGTGAAGGTACGGCCGGGTCCGGCGGTGCCGGCGGTGCCGTTCTCCCGGATTGCGATAGTGACGGCTGCCGGTGCCATGCTGCCGCCGGGGATGCCGGGTGACTGCGCCACGGCGTCACCCGTGCTGGCGGCGCGTGCCTGTCGCGTATCCCGGGGCCGGCGGGTCCATATCGATACTCCCGCGCAGACAGGGCCGATCAGGACCGGGTAGACGGCGGCGCGTTCGACGAGGCCGACCAGGACGTTGGCTCCCGAGCCGGCGAGGGCGAGGAAGCCCGCCATTGAGACGAGCCCGAACACGCCGAGCGCGACCATGGCCTTCCCCGGTTTCCGGGAGACTCCGATGTGTCGGTGGAGGCGGCCGAGAACGATGACGAGCACGTTGCCGCCGACGATGCCCGCAAAGGCGCCCAGGCCGTGGTACGCGTCGGTGCCGTCTTTCATCGCCTCGCCGGATCCGGGGAAGAGCGCTAGCAAGACGCCGCCAGCGGCCAGCAAGGCTGCCGGGATGAGTGCCGTCCAGCGACGCCGGCCTTGCAGGCCTCTGAGCATGGCGACGCCGGCGAACACCGTGATGCCGAAGAGGAAGAAGCCGGTGTTCATGACCCATGCGAGCGGTGAGTACATGAACTGCCCGAGTGCCCGTGAGGGGCCGTGGACCCCGAGGTCGCTGATGTAGTGATAGGTGTAGCTATAAGGGGGGTTCGTCCATGCCGCGGCGGCGATGAACTCGGCGAGGAAGAAGATTACTGCTCCGGCGATGAGCACCGCGCCGGCGGCGCTGCGCTGCGCTATCCGGCGCGCCTCAGGGGCCAGCGATTCAGGCTTTTCGTAGTTCAAGGGTTCCTTTCGCTCAAGGCCGGAGCGGGAGTTGATGTTCTCGGTCATGGTCGGGGTCCTTTCAGGTGCCGGTGGTGGTGCCGGCGCCAGGGCCGGCGGAGGTTCGCGCGGGTTCGGTCATGCCGCCGGTGTCGCTGTCCCTGGCAGCGATGGCGCCGGCTGCCAGTACGGCGTCGTCGCCGCCGCAGATGCCGTGCGGCTGCGCCGCGACCTCGCCCTCGGTCGTGGTGGCTAGTGGTTGCTCGATGACGAAGAGAAGGACGACGAGCGGGATGAGGTAGAGGAAGAGCGGCGCCAGAGCGTGGCTGCAGATCCCGGTCACGATGTCGCGCACCGGCGCCGGCAGGCTCCTCGCTGGCCGGGGGTCAGAACGCGTGCGTCGCCGGAGATGCCGGCCGGTCGGCAGTCCGGCCAGCCGCGCGGTGAACAGGCTGCCACGACAGCGGCGGCGACCGGGGCGCCGACTTGGCGGGAGTAGTTGTTCGTCGCGGTCGCGACGCCGGCCACCGAGACCGGGAACGCGTTCTGCACGACGAGCACGAGGATTTGCAGGCTCGTGCCGAGCCCGGCGCCCATCACGCCGATGCAGAGCTGCAGATGTCGCTTCACTCACACACTAAGTATACCAAGACTAGTTTTACTGTCAATGTAGTCAGAGTGTGACGCTACAATCGAGCCCATGGCTGATGAAGCGGCCGTAGGGCGCCGCCAGCGGAAGAAGGCCGCAACGCGTGCGGCGATCCTGGACGCGGCAACGACACTCTTCCTCGAGCGCGGCTTCGACGCGGTCAGTGTTCGTGAGATCGCGGACAAGGCGGACGTCTCACCCAAGACCGTCTTCACGCACTTCCCCCGGAAGGAGGCGCTCGTCTTCAGCGACGAGGACGAGCGGCATGAGCGGCTCGTGGCCGCGGTAAGCGGCCGGGCGCCGGGGACTGCGATCTCCGACGCACTGAAGGCGCACTACCTCTCCGAGATCGCCGCGCTGGGGTCCGGGCTCCAGCGCCAGATCCTCACCCTCATGGAACAGACCCCGGCCCTCATGGACTACGCGGAAAAGATGTGGTTCCGCCACGAGGACGCCCTGGTCGCCGCGATCACCGAGGAGTCCGGGCTCACGGAACCGAGCGACGAGATCCGCTTCTACGCCCGGTTCGCCCTGGACATCCAGCTCATCGCCATCCGCGACGCGGATCCAGAATCGACCATCGATGCAGGGTTCCGGCTCCTCGATGAGGGCTGGGCACGCTACCAGGACCAGGTCGGGGCTTAGCTTGTCGATTTGGCCAGGGCTATCTTGCCTGCCGTGGCAGTCCGCACGGTGGAATGGATGCTGCAGATAATGCCCCGGTGAGGAATGACAGTCCGGCACCGTCGCCGGCGGCGCGTAGGGAGCACAGCCTGCGCGGCTAGCTGCCGCTGGCGGGCTGGATTTTTGCCTGCAGGCGCTGGAATGAGATCCGGGGCGCCAGGGTCAGGGCATCGGCGGGCGCCGCAGGAAATCGGCGGCCAGGCGGCGTGGCGAGAGGGCCTGATCCCGGTAACCGCTGACGACGCGGAAGAACAGTGGTCCGACCAGCTGGGCAACGGCCTGGTCGACGTCGGTCTGGGCCGGGAGGTCGCCGCGGCCGATGGCCCGTTCGATCACCGGCCGCGCGCTGTCGCCGAGAAGATCGGTCGTGGCGAGCAGGCCGGCGACGGCGGGATCGTGCTGCGCTTCGCCCAGCAGCGCCCGGTAGGCGGCGCCGGCGGCCGAGCCTGTGAGGAACCGTGACACCGCTTCGAGGTAGGCGGTGACATCCTCGGCCGTTGTGTCCTGTGGGTCGGGCGCGAGCTCGCTGGCGGCGTCGATGACGCTCGCCTCGAACAGGATCTCGGCCTTGGTGGACCACCACCGGTACACCGTCTGCCGGCCTACGCCCGCGCGCTGGGCGATGCCCTTCATGGTCATCGCCGCGTAGCCAATCTCGACCAGCAGATCATCCACCGCGTGCAAGACCGCGACACGGGCGCGCTCGCTCCGTGGCCGGCCCCCGTGCGCGGGCGTCCCCGTCACCCGCCCAGTATATCTAGGCATCGTGTCTCGTATCAGCTATTGTTTCGAGACATGATGGCTCGAAGCTAGGCGAGACGCCCGCTCGCTAGCCTGGTGACGGTACGCACGCTCGGCGAGCTCGGCAGCAGTGCGATGCTGCCGTCCCAACTCCTGCGGTGGGACGCCGCCTACGCGGAGCGGTGGATGGGCGCGGTTCGGCGTGAGGTGCTGGACCGAATGCTCATTTTCGGACGCCGGCATTGCTGGCTGTCGGGCCGAGCGATTCAGCGGTCGTGCCGGCCGGGAGATCGAGCTACTCATTCGACCGGTCGGCTTGTTGTGTCGGGTTCAGTACGTGACGCACAATTCTGGTGTCCTTGGCCTCGACCCAGCCGCGGGAGGCGCCGATGTCCAACGTCGTCACGGATTCGATGCGTGATGCCGGGACGCCTGACGACGTCGTCGTCACGGCCACCGCACGCGAGCCCGTCACCGATGCGACCCTCGGCATCGCCGTGGCGGCGGCGGGAGCCGACGCGGCCGTTCCGGCCAACCGCCTGGTCACCATCGGGGACTCGCTGACCCAGGGCTTCCAGAGCGGCGCGGTGTTCCATACCGACCTGTCCTGGCCGGCGATCGTCGCCTGGGAGCTGGGCTGGTATGACCAGTTCCGCAAGCCCGTCTACGGCGGCCCCGGTGGGCTGCCGCTCAACATCGAACTGCTCCTGCGCGACCTGGAGCACCGCTTCGGCGCGGACCTGGACTGGTGGGAGTTCCCGCTCGCGCTGTTCCAGGGCCGGCAGTTCATGGATGGCGTGGAGGACTACTGGGAGCGCGGTCCCGGCTCCAGCTTCCCGAACGTGACCGGGATCAACCACAACCTCGCCATCTACGGCTGGGACGTGCGCGACACGCTCGAGCGCACCTGGGCGAGCAGCCAGGCACAGCTCAAGGCGCCCAAGGACGACCTGATCAGGCAGATCGTCGAGAATAACGGGCAGCGCGCCGCCATGTACGTGCTCCCGCGGGTGCCCAGGCGCACGCAGTCGCTGACCCCACTCGGCGCCGCGGCCGATCTGGGCGGCCAGGACGCCGACGGCATCGAAACCCTGGTGGTCATGCTCGGCGCGAACAACGCGCTCGGGAGCGTGACCGGGCTCAAGGTGGTGTGGAGCGCCGCCGGGTATGACGACCTCCGCCGCAAGGACCAGTACTCGGTCTGGCGGCCGACCCATTTCGAGGCCGAACTGGGGCAACTGGCCGCCGAGGTCCGCACGGTCAAGGCGCGCCATGTCATCTGGTCGACCGTGCCGCACGTGACCATCGCCCCGATCGCACGCGGCGTCGGCGGCAAGGTCGCGACGGGGTCGAGGTACTTCCCGTACTACACGCGCCCGTGGATCGATGAGCGCCGCTTCGACGCCCACCGCGACCCGAACATCACCGCCGCCCAGGCCCGTGCGGTAGACAGCGCCATCGACCAGTACAACGACGCGATCGTCGAGGTTGTCCGCGCCGCCCGCAACGACGGGCGAGACTGGTACGTGCTCGACGTGGCCGGACTGCTCGACCGGCTCGCGGCGCGTCGGTACCTGGACGACCCGCTGGCCCGGCCGCCGTGGTGGACGCCGTACGAGCTGCCGACGGCGCTGCGCCTGCTGTCGCCCGTGCCCGACTCGAGGTTCCTGCTCGGCGGACCGCGTGGGCGCATCAGCGGCGGGCTGTTCTCGCTCGACGGGGTCCACCCCACCACGGTCACCTACGGCATCCTCGCGCAGGAGATCATCAACATCATGCAACTCGCCGGCGTGCGCTTCTTCTCCCGGAACGGGCAGGTTGAGCGCACCGGGCCGGTCAGAGTCGACTTCGAGCGGCTCGTGCGCCTGGACACCTTGATCACATCGCCACCGGCCCTGCTCACCACCGGCCTTGGAGTGCTGGGATGGGCGGACCAGGCGCTCGACGCCATCAAACTGGCGCTCCCCTTTGGTTAGCTACCTGAATCCGGACACCAGCCGATCCAGGCGTCCAGACCTACCCTGAGGGAGTCGCGTTCGGGTCACCGCGGCGGTGTGCTGCCCTGGGCGCTGCTGGTGGCCGGGAGCGCGGCCAGCCTGGCCGCCAACGTCGCCGTAGCCGAGCCGACGGCAACGGGTCGGGTGATCGCGGCGTGGCCGTCGTTCTCGCTGATCGCCGCCTACGAGCTGCTGATGCGCCAGGTCCGCCGGGCCGCGGAGGAAAACGCCTCGCACCGGCGTTCATGACGGTCAGCCGGATCGGTAGCGCTTGCACCCTCGGCCACCGCTAGCGGGGCAGGCCACCACGAGCAGATCGATCGATCCCGCTGCGCGGCACGGTGGACTGCCGACGCCATAGGCAAACATTAAATTCCGCAGAGCCGACGTCGGCAACGTCAGAGCATGGAACATCCGGTCGGTTTCGACCGCTCGCACGGGCCTGGCCACCATCTGGAGGGAAGATCAGCGCCTCCGCTGCGCTATCGGCTCCGACGTGCAGAACACGACGTTCTGCACGGCCGGGCAGCGCCCGCACGCGGACCCACCGTCCGCGCATAACGAACACCTCTTTGTTTCAAAGTCAAGGGGGAAGCGCTGGTGTGGTGCGGGAGTGGCCGGCAGCTGGGATGGCTGTGTGCCGGGGCGGCGGTCCTCCTTTCCCGCTGCGGGGCATTATCGGCTCTCTCGTGGCCGCGTCGAGGACGCCCTGCGGGCGCCGCTGCGCGGCCGGGCTGCGCCCGGTCCTGGACCCGGCCGCTCGCTCGCACGGGGTGGCAGCGGCGCGGGAAAGGAAGCAGCGGGGGTCATAGGGTGGGTGGCAGGCCCGGGAGTGGCTTGCCCGAAGAGCCGGTGGTCGGGGTGTGAGCCGGCCGCCCTGGATGCAGAGTGGTTCCCCGGTTGCCCTCCCGGGCTCTTGGCAGCGGTGGCTGCGGCGCGCCGGGCGTCTTCCTGCAGGCAGCCGAATATGGCGTCGCTGATCTGGCGCTTGAGCGCGCGCAGCGCTTCTTTCGGAGTCTTGCCCTCGGCCAGTTTCTTGTCGTAATAGGCGCGGCCCTTGGTGTGCCGGTACCGGATCTGGGTGACCGCGACCATGTGGATCGCGTGATTGAGCCGGCGGTTGCCGCGCCGGGACAACCGGTAGACCTTCCGGCCGCCGGAGGACACCTCGATGGGGGCGGTGCCGTTATAGGCGGCGAACCGGTCCCGGTTGCCGAAGCGGGACACGTGGCGGACGTCGCCGATGACCGCGGCGGCAATGACCGGGCCCACCCCGAACAGCCCGGTCAGGCTGGTCCCGGCCGCCCGGACCGCGACGGCGGCCTTCTTCCTGGTCTCGCGGATCCGCACGTCGATCCCGCGCAGATCCTCAGTCAGCTCAGCGGCGAGCTCCCAGCGGGCCGCGTCCACCGCCCCCGCCGGCGTGACCGACTCCAGGAACCGTGCGGCCTGGCCTGCGGTGATCTCGCCGGGAACGCCGCCGGCCACCAGCTCGCACAGCACCTGGTGCAGCCGGCAGGCCACTTGGGTGCGGGCCCGGCCCAGGTCCCGGTAACGCTTGGACCAGACCTTGAGCACCGCGGCGTGATCATCACGCCGGGCCTCCCGGACATCAGCCGAGCGCAGCGCCGCGACCGCTACCGAGCGGGCATCGCTGGGATCGTTCTTGTTGATGTTCCCGGTCGCCAGCAGCCGCACCCGGGCGGCCAGCTTGGGCGGCACGTCCAGCACCCGCTCACCCGCCGAGAGCAGCTGCTGGGCCAGCAGATGCCCCAGCCCGCCGGCGCCTTCGACCGCCCAGGCCCGCTCGGGCCACGCCTGCGCCCACTCCAGCAGCCGCTCGGCCTGGATCGCCGAGGCACGTACCCGCAGCTGGCCCAGCGGCTCCTCAGCGGCGTTGATCGCCACCGCCGTGTGCGAGGCCTTATGCGGATCCACCCCGATCATCACCACCACCATGACTGGCATCTCCTTCCGCTACCGGGGATGAAGACCGTGGCGGGCACGCCCAATTCCAGGAATCACAGCGGCGCTCGCGCCCCTCTTTCGAGCCACGCCACGGCGAGGCCCCGGCAAGCAGGCACGTCGTTCGAAAGCCAAGCCCAGCAACGGGCCGGCAGCGGATCTGAGAGCCAGGCCTGCCGGGACCTCTCAACGCTACGAGCCAGGCTCACTGCCATCCCGGCCGGTCCCGCAACGCCTGTCAACAATTGGGCGGATCGTGCGGGTTGGCGGCGGGCAGCCAGGCCCGTGATCCCTGCCACTGTGCGTGTACGTGATCGTGGGCTAGGGTGCGGGCCATGCGCACCTTGCACGTCGGCCTGCGGGTCAGCGATCTGGACCGGTCACTCGCGTTCTACAGCGCCGTCGGCTACACGGTCCCGGGGACCGTCGAGGGGACGGCTTTCGGCAGCCTGAGCATGC
>Ga0081540_1000075_pt1 | contig 106804 bp, 101 predicted proteins | sample TabmetS2T1R1_FD_71024 | JGI IMG/M metagenome (GOLD analysis project Ga0081540, IMG submission 71024) | Tabebuia heterophylla rhizosphere microbial communities from the University of Puerto Rico - S2T1R1 | ecosystem: Host-associated > Plants > Roots > Rhizosphere ...
AAAAAAAAAAACCGCGCGGCCGCGGCAGGCGGGGTGCGCCCCCCCCCCCGGGGGGGGGGGGGGGGGGGGGGGGGGGGTTCGCAACAAACGCAGCGCGAACCAAGTACCCCCCTCCCCAACCCTCCCCCACCCGAAGTCGGATGTTTCCGACTTCGGCAACTTTATATGCCGAACTCGGGTAAACCCGAGTTCGGTTGGGGAGGGAGCACGCAATGCCTGCGGCGATGCTTGCGACGAACCAGCAGCTACGCCGCCGCGACCTTCGTCAGGAACCGGTCGATCTCCTCGCGCAGCTGCATGGCGCGGCTCGACGCGTCGGACGAGGTCTGCCGCGCGTCGGCGGCCGAGCGCGCGGTGTCGCCGACCGCGCCCTGCACGCCGGCGATGTTGTCGACCACCTGCCGCGTCGCCGTCGAGACGCGGGTGATGTTGCCGCTGATCTCGGCGGTGGCGAGCTGCTGCTGCTCGATCGCAGTCGCAATGGTGCTGGTATTGGTGTTGACGTCGTCCATGGTCGTCGCGATCGCGCGGATCGCCTCGACAGCCTCCGAGGTCGAGTTCTGGATCGCGCCGATGCGCTGGGCGATGTCGCCGGTTGCTTTCGCCGTCTGCGTGGCGAGCTGTTTCACCTCGGAGGCGACCACGGCAAAACCCTTGCCCGCCTCGCCGGCGCGCGCCGCCTCGATGGTGGCGTTGAGCGCCAGCAAGTTTGTCTGCTCGGCGATGCCCTGGATCAGCGACAGCACGTTGCCGATCTCCTTCGCCGCCGCGGCAAGGCTGCTGATGCGGTTGGCGGCGTCCTGGGTGCGCTGGTTGGCGCCGGCGACCACCTCCATGGTGCGGGCGACGCGGTCGGAGATCTCGCGGATGGACGCAGACAGCTGCTCGGTCGCGGCGGCGACCGCGCCGACATTGTCGGACGCGGAGGTCGAGGCGCTGACCGTCTCGGTGGCGCGGCCCGAGGTCTGATCGGCGATGTCGGAGAGCGTGCGGGCGGTCGCCTGCATCCGGTCCATGTTGTCGGAGACGACGGCGAGATGGTCCTTCACCGCCGCGCGAAACGACGTGATCAGCGCATCGACGGTCTTCTGCCGCAGGTCGCGCGCGGCCTGGTCCTGCGCCTGTGCGGCCTGGAGGCGCTCGCGCTCGATGGCGTTGTCCTTGAAGACCTGCACGGCCTCGGCCATCCGGCCGATCTCGTCCTTGCGGTCGCGGCTCGGGATGCCGGTCGCGAGGTCGCCGGCGGCGAGCCGGCCCATCGCCTTGCGCATGCCGCCGAGCGGCCGCGTCACGCTGCGCGCGCCGAGCACCGTGATGCCGAGCAGCGCGAGCCCGATCAGGCTGCAGCCGAGCACGATGTCGTTCGACAGGACGGCGCCGTTCTTGAGCTGGCCGTCGATGGTCGACACGACCTCGAGCACGCCGCGGACGTCGCCGAGCTTCCAGCCCTTGCGCGGCGATTCGGGCGCGGTGTTGTGGCAGTTGACGCAGGCCTGGGCGCCGAACGTGTCGGCGACGGCGACGCGCACGACCTGCTTGCCGTTGCGAATCTCATTGCGCGAGAAGACTTCCTTGGGGTTGGCCTCGAGGAAATCGAGCGCCTCGCGCTGGAACTGGTCGAGCTGGCGCGCGGCGCGGTTCGGGAACGGATACTTGCTGTAGAGCGAGATGGTGGTGTCATTGTTGGCGAGCACGGCGCTCATGTCGTGCATCAGCGTTGCCGGGACCGGGATCGCCTTCGGATTGTTCTTGTGGTCGACCGAGGTGACCAGCGCGCCCGAGGCGAGCGCCTTGCCGACCACATTCTCGGTGTAATAGGCGCGGATCAGCTTGAACTGGTTGGCGATCGGCACCGCGGCGATGATGGCGTCGCTGGTGGCGTTGCGCGCGATGATCTTCGGCACGATCAGCCAGCTGCCGACCACCGCAACGATGATCGCGATCGGCACCGGCAGCACCAGTCGCAACAGCAGCGAGCGGCGGAGCGGCACCGGGTCGGACACGGTCTCGGGTAGGGTGTCCGTCGGCGTGGTCGAGACGGCAGATATGGTCGTGGCAGGCATGGTGGTGCGGCCCCCGCTTCGAACGAAGTTTGACTGACCGGATGCGATTGCCGGAGTGTGCGCCCAGCCGGCGCGGCAACGCTGTCCCTGGGACATGCCGCAGCTACGAGAATGCCTTGCGGCGGTTTCCCCTGGGTTAAATGAGGGTTGCCAAGTCGTTAATCACGCGCTTGTTATGGGCATCATCCCGAAAAGTGGTCACCGGTTTTCGGAAAAGATGATGCCCCATTCAAGAAGCTGATCCCGCACTCCATCACACTGCAGAGCTGTCCATGCGCATCACCGGCATCACCGACATCGTCGTCCCGATCTCGTCCTCCATCCGCAACGCCTATATCGACTTCTCGACCATGACCGCGAGCGTGGTTGCGATCGCGACCGACGTGACGCGCGATGGAAAACAGGTCGTCGGCTTCGGCTTCAACTCCAACGGCCGCTACGCGCCGCAGGGCCTGCTGCGCGAACGCTTCATTCCGCGCCTCAAGGCGGCGAAACCCGACGAGATCAGCGACGCGCGCGGCATGATCGACCCGTTCAAGGCCTGGGACGTGATGATGCGCAACGAGAAGCCGGGCGGCCACGGCGAGCGCTCGGTCGCGGTCGGCGTGCTCGACATGGCGCTGTGGGATGCCGTCGCGAAGGCGGAAGGCGTGCCGCTGTGGCGGCTCCTGGCCGACCGCTACAACGGCGGCAAGGCTGACGCGACCGCCTGGGTCTATGCGGCGGGCGGCTACTACTATCCGGACAAGGACATTGCCGCGCTGACCGACGAGATGAAGCACTATCTCGATCTCGGCTACGCGACGGTGAAGATGAAGATCGGCGGCGTGCCGCTCGCCGACGACATCAAGCGCATCGAGGCGGTTCTCAAGCTGCTCGGCGGTGAGGGCTCGAACCTCTGCGTCGACGTCAACGGCCGCTACGACCTCGACGAGGCGATCGCCTGCGGCGACGCGATCGCGCCGTACAAGCTGCGCTGGTACGAGGAGCCGCTCGATCCGCTCGACTATCTGTTGCACGCCGCGCTGGCCACGCGTTACGCCCCGCCGCTCGCCACGGGCGAGAACCTGTTCTCGATGCAGGACGCGCGCAACCTGATCCGGCACGGCGGCCTCCGCGCCGACCGCGACTGGCTGCAATTCGATCCGGCGCTGTCCTACGGGCTGGTCGAGTACATGCGCACGCTGGAGATGCTGCGCATGCACGGCTGGTCGCCGCGCCGCTGCGTGCCGCATGGCGGGCATCAGTTCGCGCTGAACATCGCCGTTGGGCTCGGACTCGGCGGCAACGAAAGCTATCCGCAGGTATTCGCGCCGTTCGGCGGGTTTGCCGACAATTGCGCGGTCAAGGACAGCCGGGTGGCGATGCCCGACGTGCCGGGGATCGGCTTCGAGGCGAAGAACGCGCTCTATGCGGTGATGAAGCCGATGATGGCGGCGTAGGGTGCGTAGGATGGGTTGAACGAAGTGAAACCCATCGGCTGACTAACCTGCGGCGACTCACATGATGGGTTTCGCTTTCGCTCAACCCAGCCTACGAGTCACACCGTCCTGCTTAGTGCGCCTCGTCCCAATTGTCGGCCGCACGCGCGTCGACCGACAGCGGCACTGACAGCGAGATCGCCGGGAACGGCGCGTCCTCCATCACCTGCTTGACCACCGGCAAGGTCTTGTCGACCTCGCTCTGAGGCACCTCGAATACCAGCTCGTCGTGCACCTGGAGCAGCATCTGCGCCTTGAGCTTCTTCTTCTGCAGCGCCGCCTCCATGCGGATCATGGCGCGGCGGATGATGTCGGCGGCGGTGCCTTGCAGCCGCGCGTTGATGGACGCGCGCTCGTTGAAGGCGCGGATCGACGCGTTCGAGTGGGCGATCTCGGGGTAGTGGCACTTCCTTCCGAACAGGGTGAGCACGTAGCCGTTCTTGCGGCAGAACTCCTTGGTCTCGTCCATGTAGGCGCGAATGCCGGGGAAGCGCTCGAAGTATTTCTTGATGTAGGCGGCCGCCTCCTCGCGCGGAATGCCGAGCTGGTTGGCAAGGCCGAACGCCGAGATGCCGTAGATGATGCCGAAGTTGATCGCCTTGGCGCGGCGGCGCACCTCGCCGGGCATGCCCTGGATCGGCACGCCGAACATCTCCGAGGCAGTCATGGCATGAATGTCGAGGCCGTCCTTGAAGGCGTTTCTGAGCGCGGGAATGTCGGCGATCTCGGCGAGGAGACGCAGCTCGATCTGCGAATAGTCGGCTGAGACGAGCTTCATGCCGTCGTCGGCGATGAAGGCGCGGCGGATCTTGCGGCCTTCCTCGGTGCGGATCGGGATGTTCTGCAGGTTGGGCTCGGATGACGACAGCCGGCCGGTCGTGGTCGCGGCGAGCGCGTAGTTGGTGTGGACGCGGTGGGTGCGCGGATTGACGTAGCCGGGCAGCGCGTCGGTATAGGTCGATTTCAGCTTGGTGACCTGCCGCCACTCGAGGACCTTTTGCGGCAGCGCGTGGCCTACCTCGGCGAGCTCGTCGAGCACCGAGGCTGATGTCGACCACGCGCCGGTCTTGGTCTTCTTGCCGCCGGGCAGGCCCATCTTGCCGAACAGGATGTCGCCGAGCTGCTTGGGACTGCCGGGATTGAGCTCCTCGCCGGCGAGGTCCCTGATCTCGGCCTCGAGGCCGGCCGCCTTCTGCGCAAAATCGCCCGACAGGCGCGAGAGAACTTGCCTGTCGATCGAGATGCCGCGCCGCTCCATGCGCGCGAGCACTGGCACGAGCGTGCGTTCGAGCGTCTGGTAGACCGTCGCCATGTGCTCGGCCACGAGCCGCGGCGCCAGCACGAACCACAGCCGCAGCACCACGTCGGCGTGCTCGGCGGCATATTCGGCCGCCCTGTCGATGGTGACCTGGTCGAACGAGATCTGCGACTTGCCGCTGCCGATCAGGTCGCCGTGGGCGAGCGTCTTGTGGCCGAGCAGGTGCTCCGCCAGCGACTCGATACGGTGCGAGCCGCGCCCGGCATCGAGCACATAGGAGATCAGCTGCGTATCGTCGCAGCCGCGCATCTCGACGCCGCGCCCGGCGAGGACCTGATGGACGAATTTCAAATCCTGCGCGAGCTTGAGCACCGAGACGTCCTCGAGCACGCCCTTCAGCGCCGCGATCGCGTCCTTCTCCTCGAGCTGGTCGGGCGCGCGCTCGCCGACGAACAGGCCCTGCCCGCCCGCCTCGCCGCCCTGCCGATGACTGAGCGGCACGTAGCACGCTGCGTTGGGCGCGACGGCGAGGGCGATGCCGGCGAGCTCGGCCTGCATCGGATCCTCGCTCGAGGCCATCGTGCCGATCGCGAGCAGGCCCGTCTCGCGGGCACGTGCGATCCAGGCCTTGAGCCGGTCGGCGCTGCGAACCGTCTCATAGGCCTTGCGGTCGAACTTCGCGTCGCGGGCGGCCTCCGCGCGCGATGCGGCGAGTTCCGCCGGCGCGAAGCCGCCATTGGCCCCGCGCGGGCGGTCCTTGATGGCCATGCCGCCGCCGGTGAGCCCGAGCGACGATTGCGCAGGCGCATCCTGGCGCGGCCGCGCCGCAGCCGGCGCGCCGCGCGCGACGTCGTCACCCTTCGGCGAGGCGGCCGACCCGGCGCCGCCCGCCTTGAGCGTCGCGTCCGCCTCGATCTCGCCCGGCTCCATCTCGGAAAACTCGGCGACGCGCCGCGTCAGCGTGGTGAATTCCATCGCCTTGAGGAACGAAATCAGCCGCTTGTAGTCGGGATCGTGCACCACGAGATCGGCGAGCGGCACGTCGAGCTTGACCTTGTCGTCGAGGGTGACGAGCCGCTTCGACATGCGGGCCGCTTCGGCGTTGTCGATCAGCGACTGGCGGCGCTTCTCCTGCTTGATCTCGGCGGCGCGCGCGAGCAGCGTCTCGAGGTCGCCGTACTCGCCGATCAGCTGCGCCGCGGTCTTGACGCCGATGCCCGGCACGCCCGGCACGTTGTCGGTCGAGTCGCCGATCAGCGCCTGGACCTCGATCACCTTCTCGGGCGGCACGCCGAACTTCTCGATCACCTCGGCGCGGCCGATCTTCCGGTCCTTCATCGTGTCGTACATGATGACGCAGTCGTTGACGAGCTGCATCAGGTCCTTGTCCGACGCGACGATGGTGCAGTTGGCGCCGACCTCGCAGGCCTCGCGCGCGTAGGTCGCGATCAGGTCGTCGGCCTCGAAGCCGAGCTGCTCGAGGCAGGGAATATCGAACGCGCGCACCGCCTCGCGGATCAGCGGGAACTGCGGGCGCAGGTCATCCGGCGGATCCGGCCGGTGCGCCTTGTAGTCCGGATACATCTCGGTGCGGAACGTCTTCTCGGACTTGTCGAACACCACGGCGAGGTGGGTCGGCTGATCCTCCGGCTTCATGTCGCGGAGAAGCTTCCACAGCATGTTGCAGAAGCCGAGCACGGCGTTGACCTGCAGCCCGTCCGACTTGCGGTTGAGCGGCGGCAGCGCGTGATAGGCGCGGAAAATGTAGGACGAGCCGTCGACCAGGAAGACGTGGTCGCCCTTTTTCGGCTTTTGCGGCTTGGATGCTTTGGACATGGACGGCTCTTATATAGGCGGCCGCCCGGATTATCACCCTCTGCCGGCCGGAGGCTACCCCGGCCGGGAAAACTCGTGTGCCGGTTCAGAATTTCGCTTGTTGGAGCATGATCTTTTCCGAAAACCGGTGTCCACTTTTCGGGATCATGCTCTAGATGTCGTAATAGAGGTGAAACTCATATGGGTGCGGCCGCAGGGCGATCGCGTCGACCTCGTTGTCGCGCTTGTAGCCGAGCCAGGTCTTGATCACGTCAGCAGTGAACACGTCGCCGCGCAGCAGGAAGGCGTGATCGGCCTCGAGCGCATCGAGCGCCTGCTGCAGGGAACCGGGCGTCGATTTCACCGCCGCGGCTTCCGCGGGCGGCAGGTCGTAGAGGTTCTTGTCGATCGGGCTGCCCGGATCGATGCGGTTGTCGATGCCGTCGAGCCCGGCCATCAGCATCGCGGCAAACGCCAGGTAGCCGTTGCAGGACGGATCAGGCGTGCGGAACTCGACCCGTTTGGCGCGCGGGTTCGGCGAATACATCGGGATGCGACAGCAAGCCGAGCGATTGCGTTGCGAGTACACGAGATTGATCGGCGCCTCGTAGCCCGGCACCAGGCGGCGGTAGGAATTCGTCGTCGGCGCGCAGAACCCGCACAGCGCCCACGCATGCTTCAGCAATCCGCCGATGTACCAGCGCGCAATGTCGCTGAGCTGGGCGTAGTTCTTGTCGCTGTAGAACAGGTTGGTCTTGCCCTTCCAGATGCTCTGATGCACGTGCATGCCCGACGCGTTGTCCTCGAACAGTGGCTTCGGCATGAAGGTCGCGGTCAGGCCGTTCTTGCGCGCGACATTCTTGATCACGTATTTGTAGAGCATCAGGTTGTCGGCCATGCGCGTGAGCGTGGTGAAGCGCATGTCGATCTCGCCCTGCCCGGCCGTCGCCACCTCGTGGTGATGCGCTTCGATCGGGATGCCGAGCGACTCCAGCGTCAGCACCATCTCGGTCCGCAGGTCCTGCAGGCTGTCGACCGGCGGCACCGGGAAGTAGCCTTCCTTCTGGCGCGGCTTGTGGCCGAGGTTGGGCCCCTCCTCCGCGCCGGAATTCCAGATGCCCTCCGTCGACTCGATCTCGTGATAGGCGAAGTTGATGCCTTGCCCGTAGCGCACCTCGTTGAAGACGAAGAACTCGGCTTCCGGTCCGAAATAGGCGGTATCGCCGACGCCGGTCCGATCGAGATAGGCCTCGGCCTTCTGGGCGATGTAACGGGCGTCGCGGCTGTACGGTTGGCCGGTGACCGGGTCACGGATGTTGCAGATCAGCACCAGCGTTGTCGCCGGCGTGAACGGGTCGAGAAATGCCGTCACCGGATCCGCGACGACCAGCATGTCGCTTTCCTGGATCTCCTGGAAGCCGCGGATCGACGAGCCGTCGAACCCGATGCCCTCGCGCATCGCGTCGGCATCGACCGCGCTCGGTGGCACGGAGAAATGCTGCCAGGTACCCGGCAGGTCGGTGAACCGCAGATCGATCATCTGCACGTTCTGATCCTTGATCGCCTTGAGGACGTCGTCTGCTGTCTCGCAATTCAAAAACATGGTCTCGCTCCCACGTTTTCAATCGCCCACCCGTCATTCCGACCAAAAGGGGTTCGCCGAGCGCGCAGCACGCAAGCTCGTCTCGCTGCGCCCAGGCGCAGCGCGCCGCAAAGGAAGACTCATCCGCGCTGCCGTGACCGCTGTTCAGCTCTCGTGCGGCCCGCGCATCATTTTCAGCGCTGCTTCCACGTGTCGCCAGGTCTCGGCCTGCTCGTCATCGCCCTGCTCTTTGCAGGCGAGCGCCTTTTGAGCGGCCTCGGCAATGGCCTTTTCGCCATGCGCGTCGAGCAGCTGCCGCGCATAGTCTTGGATGTCCATTTCTCGGATTTGCATGGCGTCATGCTCCTCGTCCCCACGCGACGGCGATGCCGATCGCGCACCAGAACTGTAGGTTTGACACCTGACAGACGGATAATAGCACACTTGGCGGGTCGAGTCCCCGCCGCAGCTATGAGTCGCGACTTTGTTGTCTATTCCGCCGGCTGGAGCGCGACGCGGCGCTTGGCCGGCGCAATCCAGAACGCCTCCGGCCGCTCGAACAGGAACCGGGCGAAGCTGCCACGCACCGTCCACCAGATCGCCAGCGCGCCAAGCACGCCGGACGCAGTGACGAGCGCCGCGACGGTTCCGATGTCGGAGATCACGCCGAGCTTGAGCAGCAGGCTGCGCGAGATCGCCATCGGCAGGAAGAAGGCAAGGTAGATCACGATCGAGTTCTGGCCGAAGTAGCGCAGCGGACTGGCGAGATGGCTGAGCGCGAGCAGCGCCGACACGGCGACCACCGCGGCGGCGCCGGCGAGGCCGAGGGCGAGCGAGATGACCGGGAGCGTGGACAGGCCGCTGAACACCATGATGCCGTTGAGCACGCCCCAGAACAGCAGCGAGCCGACGGCGAGCGCCGGCCAGGCCTGCGCCTCGGCAGCGAGCGTGAAGATGCGCTGCGCCAGGATGTAGCCGGTGTAGAAATAGACGAAGCGGGAGGCGAACTCGTCGATCACCGTCCAGCCGGTCTCGATCGGCGCGATCTCGAGGCCCGCGGCAACGAGCCAGATCGCGAGCGGCGGAACGCCGAAGCTGCGCGCGGCCTTCACCACCACGAAGAAGATCGGCAGCAGGTAGATGAACCACAGGGTGCCGAACGGCTCGACGAAAGCTTCGAGATAGAGAAACGGTACGTGGTTCCAGCCGTGCTCGGCGGCGAAGCTCGGCGCCTTGAAGGCGAACTGGATCGTCACCCACAGCACGTAAAAGTAGGCGAAGTGCACGACCTTGCGGTCGAGGTAGGTCCGCCAGTCGCGATTGATGACGTTGGCGAGGAACAGGCCGGAGATCATGAAGAAGTCCGGCATGCGGAACGGCCGCGCGAACTCGACGACCGCGTGCAGCCAGCCCGTCTTCCCGGCGGCCGCCTCGACGCCGAGCGTCGAATGCATCATCACCACGAAGACGATGCAGAAGCCCTTGGCGTAGTCGACCCATTCGACCCGCTCGGCGGTCCGGACCTGATCCATGACATGACCCATTTCAGCGCCCCCGTGCCATATTCGGACGGATTTCCTTGTGATCCCTTACCTGTCACGGGTGAAACGCAACAAATGTGCCGGCCTGTCGTTAATTCGGGGTCTCGCTTTTCTCGAATGATTTCTGTTACAGAGCACCGCAATCCCGCCACTCGTTAACCACATCGCGTGGAATCCGCATGCGCATCGCAATGATCGGCACCGGCTATGTCGGCCTCGTCTCGGGGGCGTGCTTTGCCGATTTCGGCCACCAGGTGACCTGCGTCGACAAGGACAAGGACAAGGTGGCGGCGCTCAAGCGCGGCGAGATCCCGATCTACGAGCCTGATCTCGACCGGCTGGTGGCGGACAACATGGCGGCCGGGCGGCTCGACTTCACGATCGACCTCAAGGGGCCGGTGGCGGAGGCAGACGCGGTGTTCATCGCGGTCGGCACGCCGTCACGGCGCGGCGACGGCTACGCGGACCTGAGCCACGTCTATGCGGCAGCGCGCGAGATCGCCGCCGCGCTCGCCGGCTACACGGTCGTGGTCACCAAGTCGACGGTGCCGGTCGGCACCGGCGACGAGGTCGAGCGCATCATCCGCGAGACACGGCCCGACGCCGAGGTCGCCGTCGTCTCCAATCCGGAATTTCTGCGCGAGGGCGCGGCGATCCGCGACTTCAAGCATCCCGACCGTATCGTCGTCGGCACCGAGGACGAGCGCGCCGGCAAGGTGGTCGCCGACATCTACCGGCCGCTCTACCTGAACCAGGCGCCGATCATGGTGACCCGCCGCCGCACCGCGGAGCTGATCAAGTACGCAGCCAACGCGTTCCTCGCCACCAAGATCACCTTCATCAACGAGATCGCCGACCTCGCCGAGAAAGTGGGCGCCGACGTGCAGGAGGTCGCCCGCGGCATCGGCCTCGACAACCGCATCGGCGGAAAATTCCTGCATGCCGGGCCGGGCTTCGGCGGCTCGTGCTTTCCGAAGGACACGCTCGCGCTGATCAAGACCGGGCAGGACCACGACGCGCCGCTGCGCATCATCGAGACGGTGATCGCCGTCAACGATGCGAGGAAACGCGGCATGGCGAAGAAGGTCGCCGCCGCGTTCGGCGGGCAGCTGCGCGGCAAGACGGTCGGCGTGCTCGGGCTCACCTTCAAGCCGAACACCGACGACATGCGCGAGGCGCCGTCGATCCCGCTGATCGCCGCGCTGCAGGACATGGGCGCCAAGATCCGCGTCTATGATCCGGCCGGTATGGAGCAGGCGAAGCCGGTGCTCAATAACGTGACCTATTGCGACGGCGCCTATGACTGCGCCGAGGGCGCCGACGCGCTGGTGATCGTCACCGAATGGGAGCAGTTCCGCGCGCTCGACTTCGATCGGCTCAAGGAGCTGATGGCGTGCCCGGTCGTGGTCGACCTGCGCAACATCTATCGGCCCGAGGAGATGGAACAGCACGGCTTCCTCTATGCCGGCATCGGGCGGCCGAACGGCGCCAAGATGTGAGCGCGCCGCTCCCGATCGACGCTGCGCTGCCGGACCTCAAGCGCGCGCTCGCGGACAGCGCTTGCGCGGTGCTGGTCGCGCCGCCGGGCGCCGGCAAGACCACGCGGGTTCCGCTGGTGCTCGCCGAGGAGGCGTGGGCCAGGGACAGGAAGATCCTCGTGCTGGAGCCGCGGCGCCTCGCGGCGCGCGCCGCCGCCGCGCGCATGGCCTCGACCATCGGCGAGAGCGTCGGCGATACGGTCGGCTATCGCGTGCGGTTCGGCTCCAAAGTATCGAAACGCACCCGCATCGAGGTGGTGACCGAGGGCATCTTCACGCGCCTCGTGCTCGACGACCCGACCCTCGAAAATGTCGCCGCGGTGCTGTTCGACGAATTCCACGAGCGCTCGCTCGACGCCGATCTCGGGCTCGCCTTGGCGCGCGACGCGCAGCAGGGCCTGCGCGAGGACCTCAAGCTGCTCGTCATGTCGGCGACGATCGACGGCGCGCGCATCGCCAGGCTGCTCGGCGACGCGCCGGTGGTGGCGAGCGAGGGCCGCGCCTTCCCGGTCGACACGCGCTATCTCGGCCGCGACCCGCGCGCGCATATCGAGGCGCAGGTCACCGATGCGGTGACGCGGGCGCTGCGCGCCGAGGCCGGCTCGGTGCTGGTGTTCCTGCCCGGCGCCGGCGAGATCCGCCGCACCGAGACGTTGCTGAAGGAGCGCGTCACCGACGCCGCGGTCGATGTCGTGCCGCTCTACGGCGCGCTCGACGCCGACGTGCAGGACCGCGCCATCTCGCCGGCGCCGGCGGGCCGCCGCAAGGTGGTGCTGGCGACGTCGATCGCCGAGACGTCGCTGACGATCGAGGGCGTGCGTATCGTGATCGACTCCGGGCTCGCGCGCGTGCCGCGCTACGAGCCGGACGTCGGTCTCACACGGCTCGAGACCGTGCGCGTCTCGCGCGCCTCCGCCGACCAGCGGCGCGGCCGCGCCGGCCGCACCGAGGCCGGTGTCTGCTACCGGATCTGGGACGAGCCGCAGACCGCGTCGCTCGAGCCTTACGGCAAGCCGGAGATCCTCGCCGCGGACCTTTCGTCGTTCGCGCTCGACCTCGCGCAATGGGGAATCGACGCCGACAAGCTGATGTTCCTCGATCCGCCGCCCAAGGCCGCGCTCAGCGAGGCGCATGCGCTGCTGCGCGAGCTTCACGCAATCGATGCGGACGGCCGCATCACCGAGGAAGGCAGGAAGCTTGCAAAACTGCCGTTGCCGCCGCGGCTCGCGCGCATGATCGTCGACGCCGCGGTGGAAGGCGCGGGCGCGATCGCCGCAGACATTGCGCTCGTCCTCACCGAGCGCGGGCTCGGCGGCGACGACGCCGACCTCGCGCATCGGATCGATCGGCTGCGACGCGACCGCTCGCGGCGCGCCGAGGATGCGCGGCGGATGGCGCGGCGCTGGGCGGAGCTGGCGTCTCCCGCCGCGCCGCGCGGTGACGGCGACGCAAGCGTGGGCTCGCTGCTTGCCCTCGCCTATCCGGACCGCGTGGCGAAAAACCGCGGCGGCGGCAACGGCGCGTTCCTGCTGGCGAACGGGCGCGGCGCCAACGTCGATGCCGCCTCGGCGCTGGCGCGCGAGCCGTTCCTCGCCGTCGCCGAGATCACCGGCAGCGCCGCGCAGGGCCGCATCGTGCTGGCGGCGGCGATCACGCCGGAGGAAATCGAGCAGCGCTTCCGCCACGAGATCGCGGCGCGCGAGGAGGTGGCGTTCGACGCAGCGAGCGCGAGCCTGCGCGGCCGCAAGAGCCGGCGCCTCGGCGCCATTGCGCTCGCCGAGCAGCCGATGCCGATCGTGCCGGGCGAGGCGACCGCGCAGGCGCTCGCCGCCGGCATTGCGAAGCTCGGCATCGCCCGCCTGCCGTGGACGAAATCGCTCACCCAGTGGCGCGACCGCGTAATGTTCCTGCGCCGCGCCGAGGGCGACGAGTGGCCGGATCTGTCGGACGCGGCGCTCGCCGACACGATAGCGACGTGGCTCGCGCCGATGCTCGGCGATAAGACCGCGCTCGGCCAGATCGGCGCCGACGAGCTGACCAACGCGGTCGAGGCGCTCCTGCCGTGGGCTCTGCGCCGCCGGCTCGACGCCGAGGCGCCGACGCATTTCACGGCGCCGACGGGCTCCAACGTGCCGATCGATTACGAGGCGGAGGAAGGTCCGAAGATTTCCATCCGCGTGCAGGAGCTGTTCGGGCTCGACCGCCATCCGTCGATCGCCGCCGGCAAGGTGCCGCTGGTGGTCGAGCTGCTCTCGCCCGCGCATCGCCCGGTGCAGATCACCCGCGACCTGCCGGGCTTCTGGCGCGGCAGCTACGCTGCGGTGAAGACCGAGATGCGCGGGCGCTATCCGCGCCATCCGTGGCCGGACGACCCGCTCTCCGCGCCGGCGACGCGCCGCGCCAAGCCGCGCGGCACGTGAATAGATAAAATCCCACCCAACGCCGTAACGACGCATTTGCCACGGCGGCCGAAACGGCCGCGAATTGCCCCTGACGTTAGGACCTTGCTTGCGGTTGGCGTGCCAAATAACGCGTCGATCGACCCGGAGCTTGCGGCGGACCCATGCGCAGCGTCATCGCTTTTGCCGTTGTGATGCTTTTGTCGGCGGCCCTCATCCCGAAGCTTTACGTCAACAAGGGCGCACCGACGGTCGCGGCCGCGACCACCGGCGGCGGCACAGCCGAGGCTGCGTCGACGCCCTACAACTATCACACCATCACGCTGATGGCCGACCAGCGCGGCCACTTCAACGTCGATGGCCTGGTCGACGGCCGGCGGCTCGGCTTCATGGTCGACACCGGCGCCTCGGTGATCGCGCTGCGCGAGACCGACGCGAGCCGGCTCGGCATCCATCCGGCCGAGCGCGACTACACCGCGCGGGTCAACACCGCGAACGGCACCATCAAGGCGGCGCCGGTGAGGCTCGACCGCGTCGAGATCGGCGGGCTGACCGCGCGCAGCGTCGAGGCGCTGGTGCTGTCCGACCAGGCGCTGTCGCAGAACCTGCTCGGCATGTCGTTCCTGTCGCGGCTGCGCCGCGTCGAGATGGGCAACGGCCGCCTCGTGCTCGAGCAGTAACGCCCACTTTCCGCCGCCGTCCCACGCCGTTCCCGCAGAGCCCACATGCGACCGCGCGTGCTTGCGCGCGCCGCTGAGCGTGACATGCTGCGCCCCAAAAGTCTCAGGCACCGGGAGCGCTCATGGCTGTGCAACAAACCAAGCATCAGGTGCGCGACATCGCCGTGCGCCTCTATCGCGACGGCGCCGGCGAGCCGGTCGTGTTCCTGCACGGCTCGGCGGGCGTGCCGCCGTGGAGCCCGTTCTTCGAGAAGCTCGCGGCGCGCTGCGAGCTGACCGTGCCGGAGCATCCCGGCTTCGGCGCGTCCGACAATCCGGCGTCGATCCGCAATGTCGGCGACCTGGCGTTGTATTATCTCGATTTCCTCGACGGGCTCGGCCGCAAGGTGCACCTGGTCGGCCATTCGCTCGGCGGCTGGATCGCCGCCGAGCTCGCCGTGCGCAACTCGACCCAGTTGAAGAGCCTGGCGCTGATCGCGCCGGCGGGCGTGCGCATCAAGGGCGTGCCGAGCGGCGACAACTTCATCTGGACGCCGGAGGAGACGGCCCGCAACCTGTTCCATGACCAGAAGCTCGCCGAACAAAGGATCGCGCGCGACCAGGCGATGAGCGAGGAGGAGGCCGATCTCGCGCTCACCAACCGCTTCGCCGCGGCAAAATTCGGCTGGGAGCCGCGCTGGTTCAATCCGGCACTCGAGCGCTGGCTGCACCGGATCAAACCGCCGACGCTGGTGCTCTGGGGCGCCGAGGACAAGCTGCAGCCGAGCCGCTACGCCGAGGTCTGGAAACAACGCGTCCCCGACGTGCGCGTCGAGATCATCCCCGCATGCGGGCACCTGCCGCTGGTCGAGAAGGCGGACCAGACCGCCGACACGCTGCTCGGCTTCATCGCGGGAGTGCGGTCATGAAATTCACGTTCTTCCACCTGATGCCGTACCGCCCGCTCGACATGGCCGAGCGCAACAAGCATCGCTCCGCCTGGGTGGTGCTGCCCAACAGTCTGTACGATCCGAAGAAAGGTGCCGACGAGTACGAGGCCTATATCGACCAGCTCGTCGACGCGGAGCGGCTCGGCTTCGACGTGATCGCCGTCAACGAGCACCACCAGACCGCCTATGGCCTGATGCCGGCGCCGAACCTGATCGCGAGCGCGCTGATCCAGCGCACCAAGAAAGCGAAGATCGCCATCCTCGGCCGCGCGCTGCCGCTGGTGAACAATCCGATCAACATCGCCGAAGAGTTCGCGATGCTCGACAACCTGTCGCGCGGGCGCATCATCACCGGCTTCGTGCGCGGCATCGGCAACGAGTATCACGCGACCGGCATGAACCCGGCGTTCTCCCAGGAGCGCTTCCAGGAGGCGCATGACCTGATCGTCAGCGCGTGGACCAGGCCGGGGCCGTTCAGCTTCGATGGCGAGCACTACAATCTGCGCTATGTGAACCTGTGGCCGCGGCCGTACCAGACGCCGCATCCGCCGATCTGGATCCCGTCGATGGGATCGTCGGAGACGATCAAGTGGGCGGCCGATCCGGCGCGCAAGTATCCGTTCCTGGTGACGTTCAGCGCGCGTGACCTGGTCGCGCGCTATCTCAACCTCTATCGCGAGCAGGCGCGGCAATTCGGCTATGAGGCGTCGGGCGATCAGCTTGGCTGGGCCTGCCCGGTCTACGTCGCCGACACCGACGAGCGCGCCAAAGCCGAGGCCAAAGCCGGCATCGAGAGCCTGTTCAACGATTTCCTGGCGAGCCCGTGGGAGATGCTGCTGCCGCCCGGCTACACCTCGCTGTCGTCGATGAAGAACACGATGCGGATGCGCAAGTCGCTGGGCACCCGCGCGCGCAGCCAGACCATCGACGAGCTGATGGCGAGCGGCACGGTGGTGGTCGGCAGCCCGAAGACGGTGCGCGAGCAGATCGAGAAGGTGCGCGAGCTCACCGGGCTCAACCTGGTGGTGACCATGTTGCAGTTCGGCGTGCTGTCGAACGAGCTGACCAGGCGCAACGCGGAGATGTTCGCGTCGGAGGTGATGCCGCATCTGCGGTGATGTGCGTCGGCCACGCCGCGGCGTCAGGCCGGGTCGGGATAGACGCGCTCCTGCGGTAACAGACTCTTCGCGCGTTCGACATCGCCGTCATTGACCAAGCGATGGATCGCGTGCGCGGTGTCGCTGATGTCGGTCATGCGCACGATCCACTGATTGACGTAGAGATCGACGGCCGCAGGGCCGAGACCGACCTGGATCGACCGGTGCGGCAGCGGCTGCAAATGCAGATCCCGCTCCGGGTCCCATTGAATCCTGACCGCCGAGGCGTCTTTGAGCCGCGCCCACTCCTCCCGGCTCATCGTCGGCCCGGGATGGCTCGGACAGCTATGCGCGAGGGCCCAGGCAAAGCCGTCGCGTGAGATGTCGATCGCGAGGATGCGGCGCTGGCCCTGATCCTTGTATCCCCACCCCGCCCGGTACATCATCCAGAGGAACGACGGCTTGATCCACGTCATTCGCTCCATCTTGAAGGGCGGAGACACGAACGTCCCGCGCGCCAGAGCCGCATCGGCGATCTCGTCACTGTAGGCCTGGTAGACGCGAATGGTGCGCTCATCATAGACGGCACGAATCTGGTGTTGCGGGGTGTCAGCCATTGGATGATCTTGGCACGGAAACGGCGATCGCAGGAGATGCGACGCAAGCAGCAACGGGAGGCGACTGAGAGATGCGGATGTTGATTGGAGCGTTGGCCCTGCTCGCCGGCGCAAGCGGCGCCGCGGCCGCCGATTACACCTGCTCGCAACTCAAGCTGATCGTGCCCTATCCGGCCGGCGGCGCGACCGACGTGGCGACGCGCGTCGTCGCCGAGCGGCTCGACGCCGCGCTGAAGAAAGCCGTCGTGGTCGAGAACCGCGGCGGCGCGACCGGCAATATCGGGACTGCCGCCGTGGTGACCTCGCCGCCGGACGGCTGCACGCTGCTCGTCAACGCGACCGTGATCGCCACGTTTCCCTACAGCTTTGCCAAGCTCAATTACGATCCGTTGAAGGATCTCGCGCCGGTCGGCGGGCTCGGCATCACGCCGACGCTGATCGTGGCGGCGCCGTCGGTGCCGGCGAACGACCTCAAGAGCCTGATCGGTTGGGCGAACAGCAAGCCGGAGGGGCTCAACTTCTCGACCGCGGGCTACGGCCTGCAGCAGCATCTCGCGGTCGAGGAGATCGGCCAGCGCAGTGGCGCGAAGTTCACCCACGTCGCCTACAAGGGCGGCGGCACGGCGATGACCGACCTGATGACGGCGCGGCTCGACTTCGGCGGCTTCCTCGGCGGCACCACCAAGCCGCTCATTCGCGACGGCCAGCTCAAGGCGCTGGCGATCGCCCAGGACAAGCGCTCGGACCTCCTCCCCGACGTGCCGACCACGGCCGAGCAGGGTTTCCCGGGCATCAATGGCGGCGTGCATTTCATGTTCTTCGCGCCGGCCGGCACGCCGAAGGAGACGATCGCGCTGTTGAACGCGGAGATCAGCAGGATCATCGGCGACGCGGTCATCAAGGAGCGCTTCGCCACGATCGGCTTCGATCCGACGCCGCTCGGCCCGGACGAGGTCGCCGCGCTGATGAAGAAGACCGGCGACGATTTCGCGCCGATCATCAAACGGCTCAACATCAAGCTCGACTGAGGACAACAAAGAAGGGCTGCCCGATCAGGCAGCCCTTCCATTGTCACACCGTGGTCCGGCGTAAAAACCGTTCGCTTGGCCTGATCAGGCCCGAACCTCGATGAAGGCGAGGATCCAGCTCACGGATGCCGGCGACCGCGGCGAAAGACAATGAGACACTGGATCACCTCCTTTCAGTTGGTTATCGACGACCCCAATGTAGGGGCGCGCGGCTGATTCGGTAAGCTGCAAAATGGCGCAGCGCACATTAACCGAATCCACACGCATCCTGATGTTTACGTATGCGCGTGCACGCGCCGCGTGATTCGCCTTGAAAAGAACACGCTGCGGTGCCATATGGAGCGAAGACGGCGATCGGTCCACGCGCATCATGTTGCGCGCCGAACATAGCGACCTCGCCGGCCCGGGCCGCGTGAACGAATTCCACTGGGTCATTCCATCCTGGTTTTCGGCCCGCTTTCTCCATCACATTTGGCAGCCCAGACCACGCGGGATGTCCTTGATGACCCCGCGGCATCCGTCCGCCTCGCGATGCGAGCCGGCCGGCTCCCGCCTATTGGAAAGATTCTCGTTTGACGACCTTCAACGACCTCGGCCTCGCAGAGCCGATCCTCCGCGCCCTCTCCGAACAGCAATACGTCACCCCGACGCCGATCCAGCTCCAGGCCATTCCGATCGTTCGCGACGGCCATGACCTGATCGGCATCGCCCAGACCGGCACCGGCAAGACTGCCGCGTTCGCGCTGCCGATTCTCAACCAGCTCGCGGCCAACCGCAAACGGCCCGAGCGCAAGAGCTGCCGGGTGCTGGTGCTCTCGCCGACGCGGGAATTGTCGGCGCAGATCCTCGACAGCTTCCAGACCTACGGCCGGCATCTCCGGCTCGGCACCGCGCTCGCCATCGGCGGCGTCAAGATGGGCCCGCAGATCCGCGCGCTCGCGAACGGCACCGACGTGTTCGTCGCGACGCCGGGACGTCTGCTCGACCTGATGCGCTCCCGCGCGGTGACGCTCGACCACGTCGAAACCTTCGTGCTCGACGAGGCCGACCGCATGCTCGACATGGGCTTCATCCACGACATCCGCACCATCCTCGGCAAGCTGCCGGCCCAGCGGCAGACGCTCCTCTTCTCGGCGACCATGCCCGAGGCGATCAGCGAGCTGGCCGGAAAAATGCTACGCAACCCGAAGACCGTGGCGGTCACACCGGTCGCGACCACCGCCGAGAAGATCGCGCAGCGCGTGATCCACGTCGACCGCGCCGGCAAGCCGGCGCTGCTCGCCGACGTGCTCAAGAGCGAGCCGATCGAGCGCGCCCTCGTGTTCACCCGCACCAAGCACGGCGCCGACAAGATCGTGCGCGTGCTCGCCAAGTCGGGCATCGCCGCGCACGCCATCCACGGCAACAAGTCGCAGAACCAGCGCACCCGCGTTCTGGCGGACTTCCGCGACGGCAAGATCCGCACGCTGATTGCGACCGACATCGCCGCGCGCGGCATCGACGTCGACGGCATCAGCCACGTCATCAACTACGACCTGCCGGAAGTCCCCGAGAGCTACGTGCATCGCATCGGCCGCACCGCACGCGCCGGCGCCGAGGGCGTCGCCATCTCGTTCTGCGCCGGCGACGAAACGCAGCTCCTCCGCGCCATCGAGAAGACCATCCGTCTCGCCATCCCGGCGAGCGGGCGCGTGCCGCAGGCGAAGCCCCAGCAAGGCAATGCCCGCCCGCAACAAGCGCGCGGGCATCATGGCAATGGCCGTCCGCAGCAGCAGGCCAACGGCCACCGTCGCCACACCGGCAACGGACACGGCAAGCCTGCGCAGCATGGCAAGCCTGCGCAGCACGGCAAGCCTGCGCAGTACGGCAAGCCTGCGCAGAAGCCACAGCAGCAGCGGCCGCAACCCTCGTCGGACGGCACGATCGCCAGCGTCGCCTTCCTGCATCGCCAGCCCGCGCCGCGCCCTGCCGCGCGCACGGAACGCCGAAGCCCCGCCTCGCGTTGATACGGCCGGCGCCGGAGGCGGGCCTCCCGCTTCCGGCGCGCCGCCACATGCGCTAAATCCTTCGCGCACCAAAAACACTCCAGAGATCGGACATGTTTCCCAAGCCGAAATCCGCGCTTGTCCCAAACACCTACGCGTTCGAATCCGAGCCGATGGTGAAGGCCACCGGCTTCCGCGAATACGACGCCCGCTGGCTGTTCGGTCAGGAGATCAACCTGATGGGCATCCAGGCGGTCGGGCTCGGGCTCGGCACGCTGATCCACGAGATGGGCGTCAAGCCTGAGATCGTCACCGGCCACGATTTCCGCGGCTATTCCGCCTCGATCAAATACGCGCTGGTCTCAGGCCTGCTGGCGGCCGGCTGCAAGGTGCACGATATCGGCCTTGCGGTGACGCCGATGGCCTATTTCGCGCAGTTCGAGCTCGACGTGCCCTGCGTCGCCATGGTCACCGCGTCCCACAACGACAACGGCTGGACCGGCGTGAAGATGGGCGCCAACCGCCCGCTCACCTTCGGGCCGGACGAGATGACGCGGCTGAAAGAGATCGTGCTCAACGCGCGTTTTTCGCTCAAGTCCGGCGGCTCCTACCAGTTCGTCGAGAATTTCCCGGAACGCTATGTCGCCGACCTGACCAACCGGCCGAAGCTCAAACGCAAGCTGAAGGTGGTGTGCGCGTGCGGCAACGGCACCGCCGGCGCATTCGCGCCGCGCGTGCTCGAGGCGGCCGGCTGCGAGGTGGTGCCGCTCGACTGCAAGCTCGACCACACCTTCCCCAACTACAATCCCAACACCGAAGACATGAAGATGCTGCACGCCATGCGCGACGCGGTGCTCGCGGCCAAGGCCGACGTCGCGCTCGGCTTCGACGGCGACGGCGACCGTTGCGGCGTGGTCGACGACGAGGGCGAGGAGATCTTCGCCGACAAGGTCGGCGTGATGCTCGCGCGCGACATGTCGGCGCTGCACAAGGGCGCGACCTTCGTCGCCGACGTGAAGTCGACCGGCCTGTTCATGACCGACCCGATGCTGACCATGAACGGTGCCAAGACCGACTACTGGAAGACCGGACATTCCTACATGAAGCGCCGCGTCAACGAGATCGGCGCGCTGGCCGGGTTCGAGAAATCCGGGCATTTCTTCTTCAACAAGCCGATCGGCCGCGGCTACGACGATGGGCTCATTTTCGCGCTCGCCGTCTGCGACATGCTCGAGCGCAATCCGGGGAAGAAGATGTCGGACCTGCGCAAGGCGCTGCCCAAGACCTGGGGCTCGCCGACCATGGCGCCGCACTGCGCCGACGAGATCAAGTATCGCGTGGTCGACGACGTGGTGAAGCATTTCGAGGCGGCGAAGGCGAAGGGCGAAAAGGTCACCGGCCAGCCGATCCGCGATCTCGTCACCGTCAACGGCGTGCGCGTCACCGTGCAGGACGGCACCTGGGGCTTGGTGCGCGCGTCGTCGAACAAGCCGGAGCTCGTGGTCGTGGTCGAGAGCCCGGTGTCGGAAGCGCGCATGCGCGAGATGTTCAAGGCGGTCGACAGCGTGCTACGCACGCATCCGGAGGTCGGCGAATACAATCAGACGATTTGACGCTTGCGACGCGGCATTTCGCCCGCGGCAGGCGCGCCAATTGCCGCGTTGGAACCACACACGCCCGCTCCTACTTGATCGGAGCATGACCGAGCACCGCCCTGCCGACGACCTCGACCGCCAGCTCGACGGCCTGGAGCAGCATTTGCCGCGCTGGGCCAGCAATTGTCTGCACTGGGTCCGCAAGTCCTCGTTCTGGGTGCGGCTGCCGCTGGCGCTGCTGCTGGTCGTTTGCGGCGTCTTCGGCTTTCTCCCGATCCTCGGCTTCTGGATGGTGCCGCTCGGCCTGGTCCTGATGGCGCAGGACATCCCACCGCTGCGGCCGCCGATCGCGCGCCTGATCGCCTGGGCCGAGCGCAAATGGGCCGGCCGGCGAACGCCCGCCAAACCGTGAGGATCTAGCGCTTTGATGTCCGCCGCTTCGCCGGCGCAGCCTCCGCCGTGTCCTCGCGCAAGACATCGAGCAGCGCGGAAATCTTCGACGAGCGCGCGCCTTTGCGCCAGATCAGCACGGTGGGCGCCCGGCTCAGCTCGGCCGGCAGCGGATGCAGGCTGAGAAATTTCGCTTGCCGGAACGAGGTCACCAACATGCGCGGCATCAGCGAGATGCCCATGCGTGCCGCCGTGCAGCCGAGGATGGCGTGCCACGACGACATCTCGATGATCTGCTCGGGCAGCTCGCCCGCACGGGCGAACCATTGCTGCAGCCGTAGCCGATAAGCGCAGCCGTGCTCGAACGCGAGCACGGTCTCGGAGCGAACGTCGCGTGGCGAACGGATCGGCGGATGGCCGGCGGCGGCGACGATGGCGAGCTCCTCGTCGTAGACGACGGCCTTCTCGAACGGCGCGTCGGGGACCGGCTCGGCGACCAACGCCGCATCGAGCTCGCCGGCCAGCACCGCGGCCGACAGCGCGCCGATCTGGCGCGTCTGCAGCTCGAGCTTCACTTGTGGATAGCGGCGATGGAACACGCTCAGCGGCTCGGGCAAGCGGATCGCCGCGGTGCTCTCCATTGCGCCGAGCCGCAACAGGCCGCGCGGCTCGCCGTCGTGCACGGCGTCGCGTGCCTCCTGCGCCAGGTCGAGCAGACGGTCGGCATAGTCCAGCAGCAGTTTGCCCGTCGGCGACAGGTGCAGTCGCTTGCCCTCTCGGATGAACAGGTCGACGCCGAGGTCCTGCTCGAGCTGGCGCACCCGCGTCGTCACGTTCGATTGCACGCGATTGAGGCGTGCGGCTGCCCGGGTCACGCCACCTTCGTGGACGACGGCGCGGAAGATGTGGAGATCGCCAAGGTCCATGGATCGTTCTCAATCTGAGATAATTATATTCATTATTATTCATTTTACGTGATTTAGGCTCGCGCGTAAACCGTCCACCAGCAGATATTTTCAACCGCTGGAGACGGCCATGCCCGACCAGGATTTCGACATTCTCTCAATCGACTACCGCGCCCTGATGCCGCAGCAGCAGGAGGCGTACCGGTACCTGGCGATCCGCCGCGCCGAGGCCGCGCGCATCGAAGTGATACGCGACGCGTTCAAGGAGCTCAGCTCGGGACTGCGAGCCGTCGCAGCCGTCTGTGCAGGCATGGTTCGCGCCGGATGGACAGCCTATCGGACCTGGCGTCTTCGCCGCATCGCCGAGGCCGAGCTGCGCGGGCTCGACGACCGCATGCTGCGGGACCTAGGCATCAGCCGCAGCGAGATCACGTCTCTCGTTCGCGACGACAATCACGACACGACGCGGCGTCCACGTCCACAGCCGTACACGCTAGGCGTCACACAACTGGCGGCGCAGATCCGTCATCAGCACGGGTAGCTCTGCCGCCGTCCGGCAGGCGCCGAAGATCGAAAAATCCGGCCGCTTGACGATGATGTCGCAACCATAGGCGTCCATCAGCCCGCGATAGACGCCATCGAGGTCCTCGACAACGTCGAGCAGAACCGTGCGCCCGCCGAGCTTCATCCAGAACGCCAGGTCGTCGTGCGTCAGCGCTGCGGCTGGATCGCCGTTGCGCGCCACGATCAGGAACCCGCGTCCGGCGAGGTCGTCGAACAGGCCGTCGCGGCCGTTCAGCCGCACGCGCGCCTGCGGAAACGCATCGCCCGCGCCTTCCGCCGCGCCGTTGCGCGCGATCACGCCCTGGGTCAGGCCAGGCACGCGAAACGCGATCAGCGGCTTCGAACCGTCGGCCTTGTCCAGCTCGGCCTGCATGGCGACCAGCCGCGCGTCGCGCTCGCGCGCCTTGGCATGGTCGCGCTCGATCACGTTCTGGCCGACCCGGGCACTCTCGATGATGGTCGCGCGGGCATTCGGCGCGCGTTCCGTCTCGTAGCTGTCGAGCAGGTCCGGCGGGCTGACGCCCTTGAGCACCAGGTCGAGCTTCCAGGTGAGATTGTGGGCATCACGGAAGCCCGAGCACATGCCCTGCGCCAGGAACGGCGGCATCAGGTGCGCGGCGTCGCCGGCGAGAAAAACGCGGCCGACGCGCCAGCGCGGCGCGATCTGCGAGGTGAACTTGTAGGAGACGACGCGGATCAGCTCGAATTCGTCGGGCGTCGCGCCTTCCGGGCGGTCGAGCCGCTTCCAGACGTTCTCGGGCTTCAGCGCCTGCTCGATCGGCTCGTCCGGAAAGATCATGAACGACCAGCGGCGATGCTGCGCGCCCATTTGCATGGTCATGCCGGGCTGGTCCGGCTCGCAGAACTGCCGCAGCAACGGCAGATCCGCCCGCGGCGGCCGCTTCGCCCGGGCGTCGATGACCAGCCAGTCCTGGTCGAAGCCGAGATGCTCGAAATCGACGCCGAGCGCGCCACGCACGAAGCTGTTGCCGCCGTCGGCGCCGATCAGATAGCGGCCGCCGATCTCGCGCCGCGCGCCGCCATCGCTCTCGACGGTGAGCATGACCTTGTCGCCGTCCTGTTCCAGCGCGACGACCTTGTCGCCCTGGAACACGTCGACATTCGCCAGCTGCTTCGCCTCGACATCGAGCTCGGCTTCGAAGGCCGGCTGATAGATCGAGATGAATTCCGGCCAGCCATGCGTCGCCCGTTCCGCGATCCGGTTGGACATCAGGATGCGGCCCTGGTTGGCGAGCTCGTACTTGCTCAGAAAGAACGTCGCCGGCCTGATACGGTCGATGATGCCGACGTCCTGGAACATGCGCAGGACATCGTCGTGGACGATGCCGACCCGCGGCAGATTGTAGAGCGTCTTGTAGCGCTCCAGCACGGCGACGCGATGGCCCGCGCGGCCGAGCAGGATCGCTGCGAGCATTCCGGTCGGCCCGTAGCCGACGATCACCACGTCGTACATTTGCCCAGAGCTCCTCGGCAGGCACGCTGGTGAGCAAACGATAACTTAGTTGCCGGACGCACAAAAGCGTGGGCACGTGCGTGGGACAGCATGTCCCACGCACTCCTCACGCGATGAACGCGCGCGCTGTTGTCTATTTCACGCCGAGGAACTCGCGCAGCGCGCGATTGAACTCGGCCGGCCGGTCCATGTTCGAAATGTGCCCGGCCCCGGGCATCTCGACATAGGTCGAGCCCTTGAGGCGCTCGTTCATCGCCTTCATGGCGGCCGGCGTGACGCCGTCCTTCTCGCCGGCGATGAACAGCACCGGGGTCTTCACCGTCTCGACCTTGGCGTTGTAATTGTGGTTGGCGAGCGCGGCGGCGCAGCCGATGAAGCCGTTGACCGGCGTGGTCTTGATCATCTGCCGCACCTTGTCGACGTGCGGCGCCTTGGCGGCGCGGATCTCGGCCGGGAACCAGCGCTCGAGGGTCGGCTCGACCAGCGGATCGATGGCCTTCGACTTCTCCAGGATGGCGATGCGCTCCTCCCACTGCTGGGTCGACTGCGCCGTCGACATGCAGGGCGAGTCACAGACGATGATGCGGTCGAGCCGTTCCGGGTGCTGCTGCGCGAAGCCGAGCGCGGTCGCGCCGCCCATGGACAGGCCGGCGAAATGCGCGCGCTTGATGCCGAGCGCATCCATCAGGCCGAGCGCGTCGGCGATCAGCACATCGAACGTGTAGCGGCCCGCCGGCGCGTCGGTGCCGCCATGGCCGCGCTGGTCGTAACGCAGCACGCGAAACGAGCGCTTGAGCTCGGCCGCCTGGTCGTCCCACATGTGGACGTTGGTCGCGAGCGAATTCGAGAACACGATAACCGGCGCGCCCTCTGCGCCGTCGATCTCGTAATTGATATTGATGCCGTTGGCCTTGATCTTCATGGATTGCCCTTCACCCGGATCGAAAACGCGGCGCGATCTTCGTCCGCCCCGCGGCCGCGATCAAGGGATCGGGCGTTGCGTTCCGAGCGATCAGGCGTTGCGCGGCTTGCGGGGCTTGGCGCTCTCTCGCGCGCGCGCCTCGCCGCCGTCGGACATCTCCTGATAGACGTCGAGCTCGACGGCGCCGGGCAGCAGCATGCGCCAGGTCTGCAGGTAGCTCTGCATGCGCGGGTCGCCGGCGATGCGTTGCCGGTTGAGCTCGAGCGTCTCGTGGGTCTCGTACTCGATCTCCTGTATGAACGAGCTCGGATCATCCACGTTCTGCAGCAGCCGGATGCGCTTGCTGCCGAACATTTCCAAAAACGGCGCAGCCACCTTGGTCATCGACAGGAGCTGCGCGGGATCGGCGGTAGGCAGCTTGAATTTCAGGTGCAGCGTTCGCCGCACCATCGGGTCGCCGCTCGCCATGGGAGGTTCCTCACTTGGGATGGCCTGGCAGAACAGCCTACCCGACCTGCCCATCCTGTACACAGGCGTCGGTCCTGGACGCAACTCACGGTTCCGCGCTCGCGGAACCCAGCGGTCGCAGATCAAGTCGAATTCGCGTGTCGCATCCGCGCGGCCAGGATCGCGCGGGCAGCCAGGATGCGCGACGTAACGGCACCCGCGGCCCTCACCCACACGCAGAGATTGCCGCCATCGCGCGACGCAGAAAGGCCGGTGAACTCGCTCAGACGTTCTTAAGCATGTTTCGAGCGGGTGATGCGCCTTAACCGAGGGTCAGAGCGACCACGTGTAACGTGCCCGGCCGGAATCCAAGGGGTGGTTCATGTTCCGCGTTCTGACGTGCCTGACCGTCGAGCACGACCTGCGCCTGGTCGCGCTGGCCGGCGTCGTCTGTTTCCTCGCGAGCCTGACCGCGGTCAACCTGCTGCAACGCGCGCGGGCGACCGAGGGCCGCGCCCGCGCGGCGTGGATCCTCACCGCCGGGACCGCGACCGGCTGCGGCATCTGGGCGACGCACTTCGTCGCGATGCTCGCCTATGACCCCGGCGTGGTGATCGGCTACGATATCGGCCTGACCGCGCTGTCGCTCATCGCCGCCATCGCCATCACCAGCATCGGCCTCGCCACCGCGCTGTACATGAAGGCGCGCTGGAGCACCGCGCTCGGCGGCGCCATTGTCGGCGCCGGCGTCGCCTCGATGCATTACACCGGCATGTGGGCGGTCCAGCTGCCCGGACACATCACATGGTCGCCGAGCCTCGTCGCCGCGTCGATCATCCTCGGCATGGCGTTCGGCGCCGCCGCGCTGACGCTCAGCTCGAACCGGCGTGGCACCATGGCCATCATGATGGCGGCGACGCTGCTCACGCTCGCCATCGTCTCGCACCATTTCACCGCGATGGGCGCGGTCGAGGTCGTGCCCGATCCGACCCGGGCGGTGGCGGAGCATCTCCTCTCGCCGACCGCTCTCGCCTGGGCCATTGCCAACGCCGCGATCGCCATCCTCAGCATGAGCCTCGCCGGCGCATTCACCGACAGCCGGCTGCAGGAAAAGGACCGCCGCATCGCCGCGGCCATGAACGACATGTCACAGGGCGTCGTGATGTTCGACGCCAACGAGCGGCTGATCGTCTGCAACGACCGCTATCTCGAGATGTACAAGCTGCCGCGCCACATCGTGAAGCCGGGCTGCACGCTGCGTGACGTGATCGCCTGCCGGCAGGCGGCCGGAACACTGCACCTCGATCCCGACCAGTATCGTCGCGAGCTCCTCGACGCCAGGAGCGACGGCCGGACCACGAGTGCCGTGGTCGACTATCCCGACGGCCGCGCGATCTCGATCATCAACCGGCCGCTGAGCGGCGGCGACTGGATCGGCACCCACGAGGACGTCACCGAGCGCCGCCGCGCCGAGCGCGAGCTCGAGCGCACCAAGAGCTTCCTCGACTCGGTCATCGAGAACGTGCCTGCCACCATCGTGGTGAAAGAGCTGCCCGATCTGCGCTACGCGCTGGTCAACCGCGCGGGGGAGAAATACTTCAACGTGCCGCGCGAAAAGATGCTCGGCCGCACCGCCGCTGAAATCTTCCCGACCGAGCGCGCCCGCAGGGTGGACGACGAAGACCGCGCGGCACTCGAGTCCGGCAATGGGATGTTCTTCGACGCGCACCCGGTCGCCATCGGCAACGGCGAGACGCGCATCGTCACCACCCGGCGCCTGCCGCTGCCCGGCGTCGACGGCAAGCCCCAATACCTCCTCGGCGTCATCGACGACGTGACGGAACGCAAGCGCGCCGAGGAGCGCATCCTGCACCTGGCCCATCACGACACGCTGACCGACCTGCCGAACCGGCCGGCGTTCACCGACCGCCTGGCGACGACACTGGACCGCGCAGCGGCCGAGAACCAGAGCTTTGCCGTGGTGTGCATCGACCTCGACCGCTTCAAGGAGGTCAACGACGTGTTCGGCCACCTGGCGGGCGATGGCCTGCTCAAGGCCGTATCGCGGCGCCTGGAAGCGGCCTGCGAGGGCGCTTTCCTCACGCGGCTGGGCGGCGACGAGTTCGCAGTGATCGTCGAGGGCCCGCAGCCCGCGACCGCCGAGGCGCTCGGCAACCGGCTGCTCGCCGCGGTCGCCGACGACATCGAGATCGAGAACCAACAGCTGCGCATCGGACTGAGCATCGGCGTTGCGATCTTCCCGAGCGACGGACGCGATTCGACTGCGCTGATGGCCAATGCGGATGCCGCGCTGTATCGCGCCAAGGCCGAAGGCCGCGGCTCAATGCGCTTCTTCGAAGCCACGATGGACGAGCAGCTGCGTGAGCGCCGCGCGCTGCAGCACGACCTGCGCTCGGCGATCGTCCACAACGAGCTCACCCTGCACTATCAGCCGCAGGCGGCGATCAACGGCGACGTGCTCGGCTTCGAGGCGCTGGTGCGTTGGCATCATCCGGTCCGCGGCATGGTGCCGCCGAACGTGTTCATTCCGCTCGCCGAGGAAAACGGCAGCATCATCGCGATCGGCGAATGGGTGCTGCGCGAGGCCTGCCGCGAGGCGGCCTGCTGGAGCAAGCCGCTGCAGATCGCCATCAACCTCTCGCCGGTGCAGTTCCGCCACGGCGATCTCGCCGCGCTGGTTCATGCAGTCCTGCTGGAGACCGGCCTCCCCGCCTGCCGGCTGGCGCTCGAGATCACCGAAGGCGTGCTGATCGGCGACTCGGTGCGCGCACTGTCGATCCTGCGGCGCCTCAAGGCGCTCGGCGTGCACATCGCCATGGACGACTTCGGCACCGGCTATTCGTCGCTGTCCTATCTGCAGTCGTTCCCGTTCGACAAGATCAAGATCGACCAGGCTTTCATCTCCAACCTGGAGAAGAGCGAGCAGTCCGCCGCGATCGTGCGCGCGGTGATCGGGCTCGGCCGCGGCCTGCATCTGCCCGTCGTCGCCGAAGGCGTGGAGACCAAGGAGCAGCTCGAGTTCCTGTCGCGCGAGTCGTGTGACGAGGTGCAAGGCTATCTGATCGGCCGGCCGCGGCCGATCAGCGACTATGCCAGCATGGCCGGCCGCCCGGCCGAACCGGCGCAGCCGCAGACGCGCGTCGCGGTGGCGTGAGCTCTCCACGAATGCTGAATCGTAGGGTGGGTTAGGCGCCGTCCAGGGCACTCACTTTCCCTGCGACGTGCATCGGCGCCGTAACCCACCATCTGAGTCAGCCGGTGGGTTACGGCGCCGACGCTTGTCGTGGTGAGAGCGTGTCCCGCGCGGGGCGCCTAACCCCTCCCTACCAACGACCAACTGCAGCTCTACCCGTTCTGCGTTTTTCGGAACGGGTGTTGTGGATAGGTGCCGAGGATCTTCAGCTCGTCCGAGAAGAATTTGAGCTCCTCGAGCGCGAGCTTGAGCCCCCGATCCTCCGGATGGCCCTCGACGTCGGCGTAGAACTGCGTGGCAAAGAAATTGCCCTCGACCATGTAGCTCTCGAGCTTGGTCATGTTGACGCCATTGGTGGCGAAACCGCCGAGCGCCTTGTACAGCGCGGCCGGAATGTTGCGCACCTGGAACACGAACGTGGTCATCACCGGCCCGTTGCCGCGCGGCACTTTCACCGGCTTGCGCGACAGCACGACGAAGCGGGTCGTGTTGTGGTCCTCGTCCTCGACGTTGCGCGCGAGAATGTCGAGCTTGTAGAGCTCGGCCGCGAGCTTGGGCGCGAGCGCGGCCGCGTGCGGATCCTTCGCGTCGGCGATGGCGCGGGCGGCGCCCGCGGTATCACCCTCGACCACCGCCTTCCAGCCATGCTTGCGGATGATTTGGCGGCACTGGCCGAGCGCATGCACGTGGCTGTGCACGGCGCGGATGTCGGACAGCTTCGCGCCCTTTACCGCCATCAGCTGAAAATGGACCGGCAGGAAGTACTCGGCGACGATGTGCAGGTTGGACGTCGGCAGGAAATGATGGATGTCGGCGACGCGCCCGGCGAGCGAGTTCTCGATCGGGATCATGGCGAGGTCAGCGCGGCCGCGCGTGACCGCGGTGAAGCAGTCCTCGAAGGTCGGCGCCGGCACGGCCTGGTATTTCGGATAGACGTCGCGGCAGGCAATGTGCGAGTTCGCCCCCGGCTCGCCCTGGAATACGATTTTCTTGCTCATCACAATTCGTTACGCGCGGTCAAATACCCAAGTCAATTGGAAGACAACATCTTGCGCGCCGTCTCGAGATCGGCCGCGGTGTCGACCCCGAGCGGCACGCCGCCGACGATGGCGACGTCGATGCGCATGCCGGCTTCGAGCGCGCGCAGCTGCTCGAGCTTCTCGCGCCGCTCGAGCGGCGACGGCTTGAGCTTGACGAAGCGCTCGAGCGCGGCGCGCCGATAGGCATAGAGCCCGATGTGGTGGTAATGCGGGCCGTCGCCCCAGGGCGCGGTGGCGCGGGTGAAATACAGCGCATGCAGGCGCTGCGGGCCGACCGGCGAGCCGACCACCTTGACCACGTTCGGATTGGTGCGCTCCTCGTCATTGGTGATCTCGGCCGCGATGGTCGCGATGTCGACGGCTCCGTCGGCGAGCGGCGCCAGGGCGGCGCGGATATCCTCCGGCGCGATGGTCGGCAGGTCGCCTTGCACGTTGACCACAATCTCGGTGCGGCGCTCCTGGTCGACCTCCTCCAGCGCCTCGAAGATGCGATCCGAGCCCGACGCGTGGTCGGCCCGGGTCATGATGGCGCGGCCGCCGGCCTTGTGCACGGCGGCGGCGATCTCCTCGGAATCGGTTGCGACCACCACCGGTCCGACCTCGGCGGCGCAGGCACGTTCCAGCACGTGCACGATCATCGGTTTGCCGGCGATGTCGACCAGCGGCTTGCCGGGCAGGCGCGTCGCGGCCATGCGGGCCGGAATGAGGACGAGATGGCTGGCCATATGGTGGCGCCCGGTATTCAACAACTTCCGTTCGTCCCGGCAGGTGTATACGGGTTGCCAGACGCGAGGCAAACCGGCTATTTGTGCCGCGCACTCCCGCCACCCTTCCGCCGGCAAGAGCTGATCCGCGATGGACTCCTTCGAACTCAACAAAATTTTGGGCGCCGTGCTGTTCACGCTGCTGGTGCTCGTGACCCTCAACATCACGGCCGGTGCGATTTTCACCCCGCACAAGCCGGAAAAGCCGGGTTACGACATCGCCGTCCAGGAGCATGCCACCGACACGGCCCATGGCGGCGCGCCGGCGGCCGAGGAGCCGATCGAGAAGCTGCTGGCGAGCGCGACGGTCGAGAAGGGCAGTGTCGCGGCCAAGAAGTGCCAAGCCTGCCACACGTTCGAGAAGGGTGGGCCGAACCGGGTCGGACCGAACCTGTGGGGCGTGGTCGGCCGCGCCCGCGCGAGTGAGGCCGGGTTCAACTACTCGGCGGCGATGAAGGGCAAGGGCGGCAGCTGGACCATCGAGGACCTCGACAAGTTCCTGACCAGTCCGAAGGGGTTTGTCCCCGGAACGGCCATGGCCTTCGCCGGCCTGCCGCGCGGCAGCGAGCGCGCCGACGTGATCGCTTATCTGAACTCGCTGGCGGACAATCCGAAGGCCCTGCCGAAGGCCGCCGAGGCTCAGAAGTAAGTCCCGAGTCTTCCGTCGCCCCAGCCCCCTCACAGGCGTGAACGCCGGCCGGCCGATGCCGGCCCGCTCGTCGTGTCACAGTTCTGACAATTGATATAAGGGGTTGTACGTACCCCAGTCGCTGCAACCAACGATATGCTGACGGGCCCGCGGAACCGGCGAAAAGCCCTTGATTCCGGCGGAAACCATTAAAATACAACGTTTTTTTTACGGTCCTGCCCCATTCTGACGCCCGGCCTCAGACCATGTTGGAGGCCGGAAACGCCGTGGAAAATAAATCGAGGCTGGTGATCGAGGATCACGCCCGCGCATGAGTCTGCGGAACACGCTGATCAAGGAGCTGGAGAACGCGCTCGGTCGACAGACCGATGGCGAGCGCACTGTCACGCTGCGACGGATCACCGATCTGTTCCTCAGCGCGGCCGACCGGTTCGACGCCCAACAGCTCCAGCTGTTCAACGACATCATGCTGCGCCTGATCGAGAAGATCGAAGCGCGTGCGATCGTCGAGCTGGGCGAACGTCTCGCTACCGTGGCGAACGCGCCTGCGGGGGTCATCGGCCACCTCGCCCGGCTGGACGACATCGGCGCGGCCGGTCCGATTCTGACCCTGTCGGAGCGGCTCAATCAGGCGGACCTGCTCGATATCGCCGAGATCAAGGGCCAGGAGCACCTGCTGGCGATCGCCGGCCGCAAGCACATCGACATTCCCGTGACCGACACGCTGGTCCGGCGCGGCAATACCGACGTCATGCGTCGGGTTGCCGGCAATCCCGGCGCCAGGCTGTCGGAGGGCAGTTTTGGCAATCTGGTCGAGCTCGCCAGCAAGGACGACGTGGTTGCCGAGCACCTCGTGCAGCGCACCGACATCCCCTCGCACCTGATCCACAAGATGCTGATGCGGGCAACCGACACGGCGCGCAAACGCCTGCTGGCCGCCGCGCCGGCGGAGACGCAGCCGGAAATCCAGCGCATCATCGACAAGATCGCCGCCGACATCATCGACGATACGGCGCCCGACGCGGACTTCGCCGCGGTCAAGCAGCGCATCACCGCCGAGCGGCCCGATGGCAAGCTGACCGAGAAGGATTTGCTCGGATTGGCGCAGTCCAAGAAGACGCGCGAGACCGTCGTCGGCCTGTCCCTCCTCTGCTCGGTCCCGCCGACCATGGTCGAGGAGCTGATGAACGACGAGCGGATCGAGCCGATCCTCATCATGTGCAAGGCGGGCGGCTTCGAATGGCCGACCGTCCGCGCGGTCGTCCAGCTGCGGGCGCGCAGCCGCGAAGGTGGCGGCGCACTGACCGAGATCTGCGAGAACTACCGCAAGCTGCAGACGCCGAGCGCACGCCAGGTGCTGAGCTACTGGCAGACGCGGGCCGGCGGGCGCGCTCCTTAAGGCTTATCAAGCTCATAGCCAACGCTGTATGCGACGGCAGCCGCGTCGCCTTACAAGCCTGTAATCCCTTCAACGGCGCGTGATGGCGCCGTCCTGTCGCAACAAAACAGCCCCAATATTGCTAGAGTGCTGGCCGGTTGATTGCGGACCTGCTTCCGCCCTAGACCGTTGTCCCCGGGGCGGAGCGGATTTCCGCGGCACGTTGAAGGTCGCGGACGAGGCAAGGAGAATTGGCGTGAATCCAACCCGTCGAACCGTCACCCGCGGCCTCGCACTCGCACCGGTCGCGCTGGCCTTGCCGCGGCCGATCGCGGCGGTTGCCGCTGAGGAAGGGCGCGCCCCTTGGCGCCACGGCCTCTCGCTGTTCGGCGACCTCAAATATCCGCCCGGCTTCGCCCGCTTCGACTACGTCAATCCGAACGCACCCAAGGGCGGCGCCGTGCGCCTGATGGGGGTCGGTACGTTCGACAACTTCAACATGGTCATCGCCTATGTGAAGGGCAATCTCGCCGCCGGCACCGAGCTGATCTCGGACACGCTGATGGCGCCATCGCTCGATGAATCATCGACCGAGTATGGGCTGCTGGCAGAGGCGGTCAGCCATCCGGACGACTTCTCTTCGGCGACGTATCGGCTGCGCGCCGAAGCCAGGTTTCACGACGGCAAGCCCGTCACGGCTGAAGACGTCATCTACTCGTTCGAGGTCTTCAAGAAAAACAGCCCGCAGCTGTCCGCCTATTACAGTCACGTGGTCAAGGTGGAAAAGACCGGCGAGCGCGAGATCACATTCAGCTTCGACGGTCCGGGCAATCGCGAGCTGCCTCAGATTGTCGGCCAGCTCAACGTGCTGCCGAAGCACTGGTGGGAGGGCACCGACAAGTCCGGCAGGAAGCGCGACGTCACGGCGACGTCGCTCGAGCCGCCGCTCGGCAACGGCGCCTATCGCATCAAGGAGTTCCAGCCGGGCCGCAGCATCGTCTACGAGCGCGTCAAGGATTACTGGGGCCGCAATCTCAACGTGAATATCGGTCGCGATAATTTCGACGAGGTGCGGTACGAATATTTTCGCGACACGCTGGTGGCGCTCGAGGCGTTCAAGGCCGACGTCGTCGACTGGCGGACCGAGAACAGCGTCAAGAACTGGGAAACGGCCTACGACTTTCCCGCCAGGCGCGAGGGCCGCGTCAAATTGGAAGAATTTCCGATCCGCAGTTTCGGCATGATGCAGGGCTTCGCCTTCAATATTCGCCGCGACAAGCTGAAGGATCCGCGCGTCCGGTTGGCGTTCAACTACGCGCTCGATTTCGAAGAGATCAACAAGCAGATCTTCTTCGGAAAATATTCGCGGATCAAAAGCTACTTCCAACCGACCCCGCTCGCCTCGTCCGGCTTGCCGGAGGGCAAGGAGCTCGAAATCCTCGAAACGGTGCGCGACAAGGTCCCGCCGGAGGTTTTCAGCAAGGAGTACGCCAACCCGGTCGGCGGCAATCCTGACGCGGTCCGCGCGAATATTCGCGAAGGCCTGCGCCTGCTGAAGGAGGCCGGCTACGAGATTCGCAATCAGCGGCAGGTCAACGCCAAGACCGGCGAGCCGCTGACCGTCGAATTCCTGTTCCAGAGCAGCGACCCCGCGTCCGAGCGCTACGTCCTGTTCTACAAGCCGTCACTCGAGCGGCTCGGAGTCACTGTCACGGTCCGTGCCGTCGACAGCATCCAGTACGAGAATCGGCAGCGGACCTGGGACTACGACATCATCACCGGAAGCTGGCCCCAGTCCCTGTCGCCGGGCAACGAGCAGAAAGGCTACTGGGGCTCGCAGGCGGCGGACCAGCCCGCGTCCCGCAACATCATCGGCATCAAGAACGAGGCGATCGACATCCTCATCGACCGCATCATCTTCGCCAAGAGCCGCGAGGAGCTGGTCGCGGCGACCAAGGCGCTCGACCGGGTGCTGCTGTGGAATTTCTATGTCGTTCCGCAATGGACCTACCCGAACAGCCGCACCGCCCGCTGGGATCGCTTCGGGCGACCGGAGAAGCTGCCGGAATATGCTCTGTCCGCCTTCCCGACCATCTGGTGGTGGGATCCCGAGAAAGCGGCGAAGGCGGGGACGCGTTCGTGACGCTCACCCGCCGCGACACGCTCATCCTCGGCGCCGGCGCGCTGGCCGGCGCCGCCGGTCTCTCTGCCCGCGCCGCCGCCGAGGCTGAAGCTCACGGCATCTCCGCGTTCGGCGACCTGAAATATCCGGCCGACTTCCATCACTTCGAGTACGTCGATCCCGCCGCGCCCAAAGGTGGGGTGTTTTCGGAAACCGTCACAAGCCGGCTATACAATCAGAACTTCCTGACCTTCAACTCGCTCAACAGTTTCATTCTCAGAGGCGACGCCGCGAGAGCGATGGAGATCACCTTTGCGACGCTGATGACGCGCGCCGCCGACGAGCCGGACGCGATGTACGGACTCGCCGCGCGAGCCGTGCGCATCTCGCCGGACAAGCTGACCTACACGTTCCTGCTGCGGCCCGAAGCAAGATTTCACGACGGCAGCAAGATCACCGCGCACGACGTGGCATTCTCGCTGACGACTCTCAAGGAGAAGGGCCACCCGAACATCACCCAGTTCCTGCGCGACTTCCTCGGCGCCGAGGCGACCGACGAGACGACGGTCGTCGTGCGCTTCGCTCCGGGCCGCGCCCGCGACGTGCCGCTGTTCGTCGCTACCCTGCCGATCTTCTCACGCGCCTATTACAGCAAGCGGTCGTTCGACGAGACGACGCTCGACATCCCGCTCGGCTCCGGCGCCTACAAGGTCGGGCGTTTTGAGGTGGGCCGCTACATCGAGTACGAGCGCGTCAAGGACTGGTGGGGCGCCGACCTGCCGGTCAGCCGCGGCCGGAGCAATTTCGACCATGTGCGGTACGAGTATTACCGCGACCGCGAGGTCGCCTTCGAAGGCTTCACAGGCAAGAGCTACCTGTTCCGCGAGGAATTCACGTCGCGGCACTGGGCCACGCGCTACGATTTCCCGGCTTTCAAGGATGGTCGCGTCAAGCGCGAGGTTCTGCCCGACGACACGCCGTCCGGCGCGCAGGGCTGGTTCATCAACACGCGCCGCAACAAGCTCAGGGATCCGAAGCTGCGTGAGGCGCTGATCTACGCTTTCGACTTCGAATGGACCAACAAGACGCTCATGTACGGGTCCTACACGCGGACCCACTCGGTGTTCCAGAACTCGGACATGATGGCGGAGGGCAAGCCGGGTCCGGAGGAACTCGCGCTGCTGGAGCCGTTCCGCGGCAAGGTCTCCGACGAGGTGTTCGGCGAGCCGTTCCTGCCGCCGGTGACCGACGGATCGGGCCAGGACCGCGTGCAGTTGCGCAAGGCGAGCCAGACCCTCAACGACGCCGGGTTCGTCATCAAGAACGGCAAACGCGTCCTGCCGAATGGCGAGCCGATCACCATCGAGTTCCTGATCGACGAGCCGACGTTCGAGCCGCACCACAATCTTTATGTCAAGAATCTCGGCATCGTCGGTATTGACGCGACGGTGCGTCGAGTCGACCCGGCGCAGTATCGCAAGCGCGTGGATGACTTCGATTTCGATATCACGGTGCAGCGCTTCGGTTTCTCGACCACGCCCGGGGATTCGCTGCGGACGTATTTCTCCTCGCAAGCGGCGCCCATCAAGGGCTCGCAGAACATCGCCGGCATCGCCGACCCGGTGATCGACGCCCTGATCGACAAGATCATCGCCGCCGACACCCGGGCGGACCTGGTGTTCGCCTGCCGTGCGCTCGACCGGGTGATCCGCGCCGGCCGCTACTGGATCCCGCACTGGTACAAAGGGTCGCATTGGATCGCCTACTGGGACGTGTTCAGCCGTCCCGCGGCGGCCAAGCCGCGCTACGCCCGCGGAGTTCCGGACACCTGGTGGTATGACCCGGCCAAAGCGGCCAAACTCAACAAATCCGGGTAAAATGGCCAGCAACCAAAGCCGTCATAAGTCGTAGCTATACAGGCAACCCCACGACCCGATCGACCGCATGACCGCCTATATCATCCGCCGCATCCTGTTCATGATCCCGACCCTGCTCGGGATCCTGCTGGTGTCGTTCGTGGTCGTGCAGTTCGCGCCGGGCGGCCCGGTCGAACGCGTGATCGCCCAGCTGTCCGGTTCCGACACCGGCGCGACATCGCGCATTTCCGGCTCGGCCGGCGGCGATTTCGGCGCCCGCGGCCAGGCGCAAGGCGCGTCCGGGATCGACGCGGTGAGCTCGAAATATCGCGGCGCCCAGGGGCTCGATCCCGCCTTCATCAAGAGCCTGGAGAAGCAGTTCGGCTTCGACAAGCCGGCCCACGAGCGCTTCTTCATCATGCTCAAGAACTTCCTCACCTTCGATTTCGGCAAGAGCTACTTCCGCGACACCAGCGTGCTGCAGCTGATCAAGGAGAAGCTGCCGGTGTCGATATCGCTCGGCATCTGGATGATGCTGCTCACCTACCTGATCTCGATCCCGCTCGGCGTCCGCAAGGCCGTGCGCGACGGCTCGCGCTTCGACGTGTGGACGTCGGGCGTCATCATCATCGGCTATGCGCTGCCGGGCTTCCTGGTCGCGATCCTGCTGATCATCCTGTTTGCCGGCGGCTCGTTCTTCAACATCTTTCCGCTGCGCGGCCTCACCTCGGACTACTGGGACACGCTGCCGTGGTGGGGGAAAGTGCTCGACTATTTCTGGCACCTGGTGCTGCCGATCGTGTCGATGATGCTCGGCGCCTTCGCCACCATGACGCTTCTCACCAAGAACTCGTTTCTCGACGAGATCCGCAAGCAATACGTGCTGACCGCACGCGCCAAGGGCAACACCGAACGCAGCGTCCTCTACGGCCACGTGTTCCGCAACGCCATGCTGATCGTGATCGCAGGCTTCCCTGGCGCGTTCGTGCACGCATTCTTCTCCGGCTCGCTGCTGATCGAGACCATCTTCTCGCTCGACGGTCTCGGCCTGCTCAGCTTCGAGAGCGTGCTCAACCGCGATTATCCCGTGGTGTTCGCGAACCTGTACATCATGGCGCTGATCGGCCTGGTCGTGAACCTGATCTCGGATCTCACCTATACCTGGGTCGATCCTCGCATCGACTTCGAGACGCGCGAGGTGTGAGCGGATGGATCTCAAGCTCGATCCCCGGCCCAGCTCGACCGCGCCCGATCCGGCCGTGCTGCGGGCTGAAACCTCGCCCGCCGGGCAGGCCGAGAGCGCGGCACTGGCGATGAGCCAGCCGCGCGCCTGGCTGACGCCGATCAATCGCCGCCGCTGGCAGAATTTCAAGGCCAACCGGCGTGGCTACTGGTCGTTCTGGATCTTCATGGTGCTGTTCATCGTCTCGCTGCTCGCCGAGTTCATCGCCAACGACAGGCCGCTGCTGGTGCGCTACGACGGCCACACCTTCTTTCCGGTGCTGTTCAATTATCCGGAAACGACGTTCGGCGGCGACTTCGAGACGGCCGCAGACTTTCGCGATCCATACCTGCAGAAGCTGATCGCCGAGAAGAACGGCTCCATGGTCTGGCCGCCGATCCGCTATTCCTACAACACCCACAATCTCGACCTGCCGACGCCCGCGCCGTCGCCGCCGACCTGGCGGTTGACCGAAGAGCAGTGCAAGCCGGTGGTCGAGAAGAAGGGCGTGCAGTCCTGTCGCGACCTCGAATTCAACTGGCTGGGCACCGACGACCAGGGCCGCGACGTGGTGGCCCGCCTGCTGTACGGGTTCCGCATCTCGGTGCTGTTCGGGCTGATCCTCACCGCCATCTCGTCGATCATCGGCGTCACCGCTGGCGCGGTGCAGGGCTATTTCGGCGGCTGGGTCGATCTCATCTTCCAGCGGCTGATCGAGATCTGGCACGCGGTGCCGGCGCTTTACTTGCTGCTGATCATCTCGTCGGTGCTGGTGCCCGGATTCTTCGTCCTGCTCGGCATCCTGCTGCTGTTCTCGTGGGTGTCGCTGGTCGGGCTGGTGCGCGCGGAATTCCTGCGCGGCCGCAATTTCGAGTATATCCAGGCCGCGCGCGCGCTCGGCGTCTCCAACCGCACGATCATGTTCCGCCATCTGCTTCCCAACGCGATGGTCGCGACCATGACGTTCCTGCCGTTCATCCTGTCGTCCTCGGTGATGACCCTGACCGCGCTCGACTTCCTCGGCTTCGGCCTGCCGCCGGGCTCGCCGTCGCTCGGCGAGATGCTGAGCCAGGCCAAGGCCAACATCCAGGCGCCGTGGCTCGGGCTGTGCGGATTCTTCACGGTGGCGATCATGCTGTCGCTGCTGATCTTCATCGGCGAGGCGGTGCGCGACGCGTTCGATCCGCGCAAGACCTTCGGATAAGGCGACATGGACACCACCGCACAGCCCCTGCTCTCAATCCGCGAGCTGTCCATCTGCTTCCGCCAGGGCGCACGCGAGAATCTGTGCGTGGACCGGATATCGTTCGACATCCGGCGCGGCGAGACGGTCGCGCTGGTCGGCGAATCCGGGTCCGGCAAGTCGATCACCGCGCTGTCGATCATGAAGCTGCTGCCCTACCCGGCCTGCCACCATCCGAGCGGCAAGATCGCGTTCAAGGGCCAGGAACTGCTGCACCTGCCGGAGCGCGAGATCCGCCACGTGCGCGGCAACGACATCACCATCATCTTCCAGGAGCCGATGACCTCGCTCAATCCGCTCCACACGATCGAGAAGCAGATCGCCGAGATCCTGCTGCTGCACAAGGGCCTGACCGGCAAGGCGGCGCGCAGCCGCATCATCGAGCTGCTCACCCAGGTCGGCATTCCCGATCCGGAGAGCCGCCTCGGCTCCTATCCGCACCAGATGTCGGGCGGGCAGCGTCAGCGCGTCATGATCGCGATGGCGCTCGCCAACGAGCCCGACCTGCTGATCGCCGACGAGCCGACCACCGCGCTCGACGTAACGGTGCAGGCGCAGATCCTGAAATTGCTCAAGGACCTGCAGTCGCGGCTCGGCATGGCTATCCTGTTCATCACCCACGACCTCGGCATCGTGCGCAAGATCGCCGACCGGGTCTGCGTGATGAAGCAGGGCAAGATCGTCGAGCAGGGCGACGTCGAGCGCGTGTTCGCAGCACCCGAGCATCCCTACACGCGCGCGCTGCTCGGCGCGCAGCCGAAGCCTAATCCCGCGCCGATCAATCCGGCCGGCAAGGTGGTGGTGCGCACCAACGACCTGAAAGTCTGGTTCCCGATCAAGCGCGGCGTGCTGCGCAAGGTGACCGGCCATATCAAGGCGGTCGACGGCGTCAGCATCGAGGTGCGCAAGGGCGAGACGCTCGGCGTGGTCGGCGAGTCGGGCTCAGGCAAGACCACGCTCGGCCTCGCGATCCTGCGGCTGATCTCGTCCGACGGCCCGATCGTGTTCATGAGCAACGACCTGCAGGGCCTCAAGTTCAAGCAGATGTTGCCGCACCGCCGCAACATGCAGATCGTGTTCCAGGATCCGTTCGGATCGCTGAGCCCGCGCATGTCGATCGAAAGCATCATCGAGGAAGGCCTGTGGGTGCACCATCCGGGCATGCCGGCAAAAGAGCGCGAGCAGCGCGTCATCAGCGCCCTCATTGACGTCGGCCTCGATCCCGAGACGCGCTTCCGCTATCCGCACGAATATTCCGGCGGCCAACGCCAGCGCATCGCGATCGCCCGCGCGCTGGTGCTCGAGCCGAGCTTCATCGTGCTCGACGAGCCGACCAGCGCGCTCGACATGCTGATCCAGTCGCAGATGGTGGACCTGCTGCGCAGCCTGCAGACGCGACACGACCTCACCTACATGTTCATCTCGCACGACCTGCGCGTCGTCGCGGCGCTGGCGAGCCGGCTCGTCGTGATGCGCCACGGCAAGGTGGTCGAGGAAGGCCCGGCGGCCGACGTGTTCGCGAGGCCGAAGAGCGACTACACGCGCGCGCTGTTCGCAGCGGCGTTCAATCTCGAAACCGCGCCCGAAGGCGTGGTCGCGCAGTAGCGCCGCGCTGCTTTCCCCCTCGCCCGGGGCTGGACCCGCCGTCGATTGCCTGATCGACTGTTTGGGCGGGAGCAGATCATGGACCCTCTGGATTTTTCGGGCCGGACAGTGTTCGTCGCCGGCGGCACCAGCGGCATCAATCTCGGCATTGCCAGGGCGTTCGCGCGGCGCGGCGCCAACGTCGCGGTGGCAAGCCGCTCGGCCGAGCGCGTCGCATCGGCGGTTGCCGAACTGCAAGCGCTCGGCGGCAAGGCGATCGGGCGCCCGGCCGATGTGCGCGATCCGGCCGCCGTTGCCGCCGCGCTCGAAGCCGCGCACGCGCAATTCGGCGAATTCGACGTGCTGGTCTCGGGCGCCGCGGGCAACTTTCCTGCCGCCGCACTCGGGATGTCGCCGAACGGCTTCAAGGCGGTGATCGATATCGACCTCATCGGCACGTTCAACGTGCTCCGCGCCGCGCATCAATATCTCCGCAGGCCCGGCGCATCGATCATCAACATCTCCGCGCCGCAGGCGGTGCACGCCACCGCCATGCAGGCGCATGTGTGCGCCGCCAAGGCCGGCGTCGACATGCTCACGCGCGTCCTGTGCCTCGAATGGGGCGGCGACGGCATCCGCATCAATTCGGTCATCCCCGGTCCGATCGAAGGGACCGAGGGGATCGCGCGGCTCGCGCCCACCGACGAGATCAAGGCCGCATGGCGGAAATCCGTCCCGCTTGGCCGCTTCGGCACGCAGGAGGACGTGGCGAACCTCGTGCTGTTTCTCGCTTCGCCGCTCGCGTCCTACATCACCGGCGCGGTCATCCCGGTGGACGGCGGCCGCACCGCGAACGGCGCGGCGGGGCTCGGCGAGGCGCTGGCATCCGCCGTCGGAGGGCGGCCGCAGCCATGAGCGGGGCGCTGATCCTCACCATCACCGGCTGGGACACCACGGCCTGGGACGAGCGGTTTCGTCTGCGGGCGCCGCGCCGCGACGTGCGGCTGTGGCCACAGCGCATCGGCAATCCCGCCGAGATCACTTATGCCTGCGCGTGGAAGCCGCCGCACGGCCTGCTGGCGACGTTTCCCAACCTGAAGGCCGTCTTCTCGCTCGGCGCCGGGGTCGACTTCCTGATGACCGACCCGGCGCTGCCGCAGGTGCCGGTGGTACGGATCGTCGACCCGGACCTGACGCTGCGCATGAGCGAATACGTCGCGCTGCACGTGCTGATGTTTCATCGCCGCCAGCGGCTCTACGATGCGCAGCAGCGCGAGCGGCTCTGGCGCGACCACGACGACCAGCCCGCGGCGTCCGAGGTCGCCGTCGGCGTGATGGGATTGGGTGTCATGGGACGCGACGCGGTCGACGTGCTGAGGCGGCTCGGCTTCAAGGTCTTCGGCTGGAGCCGCACGGCGAAGTCGATCCCCGGTGTCGCGACGTTCCACGGCGCCGTCGGGCTCGAAGAATTCCTCGCCCGCAGCGAGATCCTGGTCTGCCTGCTGCCGGCGACGCCGGCGACCACGGGCATCCTCAACCGCGACCTGTTCCGCAAGCTCAAGCGCGACGGCGCGCTCGGCGGCGCCTATCTGATCAATGCCGGACGCGGCGCGTTGCAGGTCGACCCGGACATCCTGGCAGCGCTCGATGACGGCTCGCTCGCCGCGGCGACGCTCGACGTGTTCCCGACCGAGCCGCTGCCGAAAGAAAGCCCGCTGTGGTCGCACCCGCGGGTGACGATCACCCCGCACAACGCGGCATCATCGATGCCGAATGCGCTGGTCGATTACGTGCTCAACCAGATCGAGCGCTTCGAGCGCGGCGAGCCATTGCAGAACGTCATCGATCGCGCCGCGGGGTATTAGCGCATATCCCGGAAAAGTGGTCACCGGTTTCCGACAAGGATATGCGCCAACGCAAGAAGCTAGAACTTCCGTTCCAACCCGACGCCGCCATTGCCGAAGCCGATGGTTGCGCCATCGGGAAGGCTCATGATCGGTGGCGGCGGCCGATCGGGAATTTCCTTCAGCTTGCCGAGCTCCGGCAATTGATAGGGCTGCGTCGTGTTGGCATTGCGATCCGGCGGCGGCGGACACGGTCGCGACGCCGTCGGCTGGCATCTGGTCTGCGCGAGCGCGTCGCCGCCAACCAACACAGGATACGCGAACAATACGAGCAACAACACAATGCGCGTCATTTGCGACCCCCCTGAAAAACGTGGTCGACGCGAGATCATCATAGGTCGCCGAGTGGGGGTCAGTCGAGCCGCTTCACCGCCTCGATCGGGCTGCCGGCGGCGGCGATGCGCCTGACGGCCTCGGCGAGCGGCTCCAGGGCGACCGCCATGTGGAAAGCGTTGGCGTGCAGCAGGGTCGCCGGGTCGCGCAAAATCGCCACGTGGCCCTCCCAGAACAGGAGGTCGCCGCGCTGGAGGTTGGACAGGTCCGCGGCCGGCGCAACCTGGCGGCCGAGTTCAGCTTCCTGCATGTCGCTGTCGCGCGGACATGGCCGGCCGGCGGCGTGCAGAGCGATCTGCACCAGGCCGGAGCAATCGAGCCCGAGACTCGATTTGCCGCCCCACAGATAGGGCACCCCGAGAAAGCGCTCGGCGACGGCGACGAAATCCGTTTCGGTGGCATCGACCGGCACGAGATGCCGCGCCGGCAGGAACGCTCCCGACGCCGTCACCGCGAACCCATCCTGCATGCGCGCGATGGCCAGCCGGCAGCCGAGCGACAGCGCCTCCACCGGCGGCAGCTTGATCGACGGACCGGGAAACACCAGCGTGCGCGGGACCGCGACCTTGTGGGTCGCCGCCGCGCCCGGCCGCCCGAGCGCCTGCGCCGGGAGGAAGCCGACATGGCCGTCGGTCTCGAGCTGGCCCCAGCACCAGCCTTCCGGCGTGGTCTCGTACACCGTGACGCGCTCGCCCTTGAGCGCCTCGGTATCGAGCGGCGCGTCGCTCGCCGGCGCACGCCGGACCGGCGCCAGCGACTCGATCACCTCGCGCGTCTCGCCGTCGACGAACCGCGCGGCCTGGACCTTGCCCTGCAGATGCCTGGCGGCGAGGTCCGGTCGCGCCGGCGTGACGCGAGGGTCGAACGCGCTCATCGCGTACCGTAGCGCTCCTTGAGCAGCGCATAGACCGCGCGCGCCGCCTGGCATTCGCCGCCTTCCGGACGGCCGGCCTTGTTCGACGGCGCCCAGCCGTAGATGTCGACGTGCACCCAGGCCTTGGCCTTGTCGACGAAGCGTCGCAGAAACAGCGCGCAGATGATCGAGCCGGCGAAGCTGCCGCTCGAGACGTTGTTGAGATCGGCCACTTTGGAATCGAGCATGGCGTCGTAGGGTCCCCACAGCGGCATGCGCCAGAGCGGGTCATTCTCGCCCGTCGCGTGGCGCTCGAGCGCCGCGGCGAGCTTGTCGTCGTCGGTGTAGAACGGCGGCAGGTCGGGTCCCAACGCCACACGCGCGGCGCCGGTCAGCGTGCCCATGTCGACGATCAAATCGGGCTTCTCCTCGTCGGCGAGCGCGAGCGCATCGGCGAGGATCAGCCGGCCTTCCGCGTCGGTATTGCCGATCTCGACGTTGAGGCCTTTTCGCGACCGGTAGATGTCGAGCGGGCGGAAGGCGTCGCCCGCCACCGAGTTCTCGACCGCGGGGATCAGCACGCGCAGCCGCACCTTGAGCTTGCGGCCCATGATCATGCGCGCCAGCGCCAGCACGGTCGCGCCGCCGGCCATGTCCTTCTTCATCATCAGCATCGAGCTCGACGGCTTGAGGTCGAGCCCGCCGGTATCGAAGCACACGCCCTTGCCGACCAAGGTCAGCTTGGGATGCTTCGGATCGCCCCACGAGAAGTCGATCAGGCGCGGCGCGCTACTCGGCGCGGCGGCGCGGCCGACCGCATGGATGAGCGGGAAGTTCCGCGTGAGCAGGTCCTTGCCGACGATGCTGTTGAACCTGGCGCCGAAGCTCTTCGCCACCGCGCGGGCCGCGGCTTCGAGCTGCGCCGGCCCCATGTCGTTGGTCGGCGTGTTGATGAGGTCGCGCGCCAGCGCGACGCTCTCGACGATGCGCGAGAGGTCCTCGCCGTCGACCCGATCGGGAACGTCGAGGGTGAGCTTCGGGCTCGGCGACTTGCCGTAGCGGGTGAACCGATAGGCGCCGAGCGCAAAGGCGAGTGCCGCGAGCCGCGCGTCGTGCGGCGCATTGGCGAAGCGATAATGGCCGGGCGGCAGCAGGCCCGACAGCCGCCCAGGCAGGAACAGGTCGCGGTTCGGCTTGTCGGCGTTCTCGAGACCGAACAGCACGGCGGAGAGCTTGCCGTCGTTCGCCGGCAGCAGCACATGCCGGCCGGACTTCGGCTCGAAGCCGGCCGCCTCGGCGAACGCCAGCTCCGACTCGCTGAAGCGTTTGCGAAGCGTGGCCCAGGTGGCCGCGGTCACGAACCAGATCGGGATCGGCTTGCCGCCGCCGCGTGAAGAAAAGACCGGATGCATCGATGTGTCCGCAATGCGTGATGACACGCCCGTGCTAGCATGCGTCGGCCGCGGACGGCAACGCGCCGCGGGTATCAGGGAGAGACACGCGGCATGCGCGCCCGAGCCTTTATTGTCCTCGCCGCCGCGCTCGCATGGCCCTCAATGGCTGTCGGCGCGGACACGCTGAAGATCGCATCACCGCAGCGCGGCAGCTGGGAAGGCGCGATACCGGAGCTCGGCAGGCAGCAGGGCATTTTCCAGAAGCACGGCCTCGATCTCGACATCCTCTACACCTCCGGCGCCGGCGAGACGCTGCAGGTGGTCGTCTCCGGCGCGGTCGATATCGGCCTGAGCGCCGGCATATCGGGCGTGTTCGGCGCCTTCGCCAAGGGCGCGCCGCTGCGCATCATCGGCGCGAGCTCGACCGGCTCGGCGGAAACGTTCTGGTACGTCGCCGCGAAGTCGCCGATCACCAGCATGCGCGCGGCGCACGACGTCACCATCGCCTACTCGACCACCGGTGCCTCCACGCATATCGCAGTGATGCGTTTCATCCGCGAATACGGGCTGCGCGCGAGGCCGGTCGCGACCGGCAATCCGACCGCGACCTTCACCCAGGTGATGACGGGTCAGGTCGACGTCGGCTGGGCGGTGGCGCCGTTCCAGCTCGACGAGATGGCCAAGGGCGACGTGCGCTTCCTCGCGCGCGGGTCGGACGTGGCCGCGATCCGCGGCCAGACCATCCGGGTGCAGATCACCAACGCCAAGACGCTCGCCGAGCGCGCGGACGCGATCCGGCGCTATCTCGCCGCCTATCGCGAGACGGTCGACTGGATGTATGCGAGCCCGGAGGCGGTGCGGCGCTACATCGCGTTCTCCGGCTTCTCGGAGGCCGCGGTCGGGCTGATGCTCAAGGACTTCATCCCGAAGGACAGCCTGCAGATCGGCGAGATCAAGGGCATCAAGGAAGCGACCGAGGACGCGATCCAGTTCAAGTTCCTCACCGCACCGCTGACCGACGAACAGCTGAAGGAGCTGATCCAGATCCCGGGCTGAGATATTCACTCCGTGCCGGCAATGCCGGCCTTCTTCACCACCTCGCCCCAGCGCACGATCTCTGATTTCACGAACTGCTTCAGCTCGTCCGGCGGCGGGCTCAGCTGCGGGATGGTGCCGTCGCGGGTGAGCGCCTGCACCACGTCGGGATCGCTCATGATGGCTTTGAGCGCGGCGTGCAGCTTGCCGATGATGTCCTTCGGCACGCTGCCCTGCGTCGCCACCATGTGCCACGACGAGGCGTCGTAGCCGGGCACGCCGACCTCGGCGAGCGGCGGGATGTCGGGCGCCGAGGCGACGCGCTGCAGCGTGGTCACGCCGAGCGCGCGCAGCTTGCCGGCCTGGATCAGCGGCAGTGCCGGCGGCACGTCGCTGAACATCATGGCGACGTGGCCGCCGATCACGTCGTTGAGGCCCGGCAGCGAGCCCTTATAGGGCACGTTCACCAGGTCGAGCCCGAACAAAGCCTTGAACATCTCGGCATTGAGGTGGTGGAACGTGCCGGGCCCCGGCGTCGCGTAGGAGAGCTGGCCGGGCTTCTCCCTGGCGAGCTTGACCAGGTCGGCGACCGACTGCACCGGCAGCGACGGATTGACCACCAGCACGAATGGCACGCGGGCGACCAGCGCGACCGGGGCGAGGTCGACGGTCGGATCATAGGGCAGGCTCTTGCGCACGGTCACGTTGAGCGCCATCGGTGTCGACGAGGCCATCATCAGTGTGTAGCCGTCCGGCGCGGACCGGGCGACCGCGCTCGCGGCGATGGTCGCGCTGGCGCCCGGCTTGTTCTCGACCACGAACGGCTTGCCGAGTCGCTGCTCCAGCTTTTGGCCAAGCAGCCGCGCGAACAGGTCGGTGGCGCCGCCCGGCGCATAGGGCACCACGAAGGTCACGGGCCGGGTCGGATAGTCCGATGCCGGCGCTGCGCCGGCCGCGGCCGACGCCATCACAGCGGCCACGGCGGCCGTCCAAAAGGACCTCGTGCGCATTGCCTCCTCCCGGGCGTTTGGCGCGATTGTTTCCCCTCCGGGGCGCGTTTACCAGCCATTAGGGTTAACGTTCTATGACTGGTTCCGGCCGCGCCCTTGCCGAACAGAGGCCGCGGCGGAGCACATCATGGTCCTGCGTCCTCGCCCTTCCCGGCCCGCCCATCTCCTGGCCTCGATCGCTGCGCTCGGCCTCGTAGCGGTGGCCGCCGCCGGCTGCTCGACAACGCTGGCGACCACCCAGGCCTCGGACGTCACGGGCTCGACAGCGGCGAGCGGCGCACGGCCCAGCGAAGAGGACTGGCGCCGCGAGTCGGCAACCTGGGGCGAGCGCTATCGCACCAATCCCAATGACCCGCAGGCCGCCATCCGCTACGCCCAGGCGCTGCGCAATACCGGCCAGCGCGCGCAGGCCGTGGCCGTGCTCGAGCGCGCCTCGATGCAGCACTCGAAGAATTCCGAGCTGCTCGGCGCCTACGGCCGCGCGCTCGCCGATGTCGGCAACCATAAGCAGGCACTCGACGTGCTCGCGCGCGCCCATCAGCCCGATCAGCCCGACTGGCGCATCCTGTCGGTCCAGGGCGCGGTGCTCGACCAGATGGGCCGCCACGCCGACGCACAGCGCTACTATGGAACAGCGCTCAAGATCGTGCCGGACGAGCCGTCCGTGCTGTCCAATCTCGGCCTCTCCTATGCACTGGCCAAGGACCTGCCCAAGGCCGAGGAGACGCTGCGGCGCGCGAGCGAGATGAACAGCCGCGACCCGCGCGTGCGGCAGAACCTCGCGCTGGTGGTCGGACTTCAAGGCCGTTTCAACGAGGCGGAAGGCATCGCCCGCGCCGACCTGCCGCCCGAAGAGGCCGCGGCCAATGTCGCCTATCTCAAGCAGATGCTCTCCGAGCCGAACGACTGGAAGAAGCTCGCCAACCCGAGTGCGCCGGCGAAGATGCAGGCCGGCACGAAGGCGCGCGGCGAGACGAAAAGCTGAACCCGCGCGACGAGCGGGCTCGCCGCCGGTTCACTGGTTGATCGCCATCACCTTGATCGCCGCCGGCCCGAGAATGACGATGAACAGCACGGGCAGGAAGAACAGGATCATCGGCACGGTCAGCTTGGGGGGCAGCGCGGCTGCCTTCTTCTCCGCTTCCGACATGCGCATGTCGCGGTTTTCCTGCGCCATCACGCGCAGGGTCTGTCCGAGCGGCGTACCGTAGCGCTCGGCCTGCTGCAGGGCGAGACAGACCGACTTGACGCCTTCCAGATCGGTGCGCTTGGCGAGGTTTTCGTAGGCCTGCCGGCGTTCCTGCAGGTACGACAGCTCCGCGGTCGTCAGCGTGAGCTCTTCCGCCAGCGCGACCGACTGCGTGCCGATCTCCTGGCTGACGCGCTTGAACGCCGCCTCGACCGACATGCCGGATTCGACGCAGATCAGCAGCAGATCCAGCGCGTCGGGGAAGGCGCGCCGGATCGACAGCTGGCGATGCTGGATCTTGTTCTTGAGGAACAGGTACGGCAGCTGCATGCCGATATAGGTCGCGAAGATGCAGATACCGAGCTTGACGACCGCCGGCTGCTCGATGTCGACGATAAGGAACAGATAGATCAGCGACAGGACCAGCATGACGACCGGTGTCACCATGCGGAAGAACAGATAGGCGACGTATGGCGCCTGGCCGCGATAGCCGGCCTGGACCAGCTTGTCGCGCGCCGCCTCTTGCCCGACGAGCTTGTTCAGATTGAAGCGGTCGACCGCCGACTGCATGTATTGGCGCGGCGTCTGCCGCAGCGAGACCTTGTCGCCGCGCGCGAGCCGTTCGCGCTCGCGCTGGCGCATCCGTTCGCGCTCGACCGCCACCGCCTTCATCCGCTTGGACAGCGAGTCAGTCGCGAGCAGCGGCATGGCGAGCGTGATCACGGTCGCCGCGGCGGCGACCGCTGCGAGGATCATGGCGAGGAAGCGCGTGTCCTGGATTTTCTCGATGAGAAAGTCGAGCATGCGGCGCGCCTAGACCGGGATGAGGCTTCTTTGAAACGTCATCCCGCTCCAGCTCCTTTGTTGGAGCATGATCTTGTCCGAAAACCGGCGGCCTCTTTTCGGGATCATGCTCTAGAAATCGAAATTGATCATCTTCTTCATGACCAGGACGCCCATCAGCATCCAGACCGCGCTGCCCGCCAGCATCATGTTGCCCATGCGCTCCGTCCACAGGAGCGAGATATAGTCGGGACTGGTGACATAGACGAGGATCATGACCGCGATCGGCAGCGCGGCGATGATCACCGCCGAAGCCTTCGCCTCCATCGACATGGCCCTGATCTTGGCCTTCATCTTCTTGCGGTCGCGCAGCACGCGCGACAGGTTGGTGAGGGCTTCCGACAGGTTGCCGCCCGATTTCTGCTGAATCGAGATGACGATGCCGAAGAAGTTCGCCTCCGGGATCGGCACGCGCTCGTACAGCTTGCCGCAGGCGTCGCCGAGCGGCATGCCGATCGCCTGCGTCTCCAGGATGGCGCGGAACTCGCTCTTGATGGGCTCCGGCGCATCGGCGACGATCACCTTCATCGAATCGAGCAGCGGCAGGCCGGCCTTGATGCCGCGCACGATGATGTCGACCGAGTCCGGAAACGCGTCGACGAATTTCATCTCGCGCCGGTTCTTGAGAAAGTTCAGGACCCAGCGCGGCAGGCCGAGAGCCGCGGCGAAGCCGAGCGGACCGGCAGCGAGGACGCCGCCGCCGACCAGGATGGTGCCGAGGAACGCGACCAGCCCGAGGATCGCGCTGACGGTGTAGAACTTCTGCTTCGACCACCTGAGGCCCGCCCGCTCGATGCGCATGGAGAGCGGGACGCTCTTGGCCTTCTTGCTGCGCTCCTCGAGCTCCTTGAGCGTGTCCTCGACCTGCTCGCGGCGCGACTTCTGCGGACCGCGCCCGCCGGAGTTGCGGCGCGCGGCCGGCTCGGAGCGTGCGACGCTCTCGCGGCGCTGCTCGGCCTTGCGCTCGCCCGACAGCGACGGATAGAGGAACACCCAGGCGACGCCGCCGGCGGCGACCGACACCAGGAAGAACACGGCGATCATCTGCAGGTTCATTGCAGCCCCGCCGTCACTTGTGAGTCTCGCTGAGACCGCCTTCCGCCGCATCGAGCGCAGCGGCGAGCCGCTTTTCTTCGCCGTAATAGCGGGCGCGATCCCAGAAACGCGGCCGGCCGATGCCGGTGGAATGATGGCGGCCGATCAGATTGCCGTTCGCGTCCTCGCCGACGATGTCGTAGACGAACAGATCCTGGGTGATGATGACGTCGCCTTCCATGCCCATCACCTCGGTGACGTGCGTGATCTTTCTCGAGCCGTCGCGCAGGCGCGCGGCCTGCACCACCACGTCGACCGAGGCGCAGATCATCTCGCGGATGGTGCGCGAGGGCAGCGAGAACCCGCCCATGGTGATCATCGATTCGAGACGCGACAAAGCTTCGCGCGGATTGTTGGCGTGCAGCGTGCCCATCGATCCGTCGTGGCCGGTGTTCATGGCCTGCAGCAGGTCGAACGCCTCGGGTCCGCGGACTTCGCCGACGATGATGCGTTCCGGCCGCATACGCAGGCAGTTCCTGACCAGATCGCGCATGGTGACCTGGCCCTCGCCTTCGAGGTTCGGCGGCCGCGTCTCCAGGCGGACCACGTGCGGCTGCTGCAGCTGAAGCTCGGCCGCGTCCTCGCAGGTGATGATGCGCTCGTCGTCGTCGATGTAGCGGGTGAGGCAGTTGAGCAGCGTGGTCTTGCCCGAGCCGGTGCCGCCGGAGATCAGCGTGTTGACGCGGCAGCGGCCGACCACCTTGAGGATCTCGCCGCCTTCCGCCGTGACCGATCCATAGCGGATCAGCTGCTCGAGCGTGAGCTTGTCGCGCTTGAATTTGCGGATGGTGAGGGCCGGCCCGTCGATCGCGAGCGGCGGCACGATCACGTTGACACGCGAGCCGTCCGGGAGGCGCGCGTCGCAGATCGGCGAGGATTCGTCGACACGCCGGCCGATCTGGCTGACGATGCGCTGGCAGATGTTGAGGACCTGCTGGTTGTCGCGGAACCGCACGCCGGTCTTCTGGATCTTGCCCGAGACTTCGATGTAGACGGTGTTCGAGCCGTTGACCATCACGTCGGCGATGTCGTCGCGCGCGAGCAGCGGCTCGAGCGGACCGTAGCCGAGCACGTCGTTGCAGATGTCGTCGAGCAGCTCCTCCTGCTCGGCGATCGACATCACGACGTTCTTGATCGCGATGATCTCGTTGACGATGTCGCGGATTTCCTCGCGCGCCGACTCGGCGTCGAGCTTGGCGAGCTGGGCGAGGTCGATCGCCTCGATCAGCGCGCCGAAGATGGAGCCCTTGACCTCGTAGTAGTTCTCGGAGCGCCGCGTCTCGGCCATTGGCGCCTGGCGCGGCGGCGCGGCGGCGGGCTGCAGCGGCGGCGAGCCGACACGGCCGCCCTTGGCGGCCGGAGCGGACACGATCGGCGCGGCGAGGCCGACCGACGGAAACGGCGCACGACCGGCATCATCCGCCGCGGCGGGCGGCGGCGGAGGCGGCGGCTCGGGAGCGGCAACCGGTGCCGCCGCCGGTGCCGATGGCGGCCGGCTCTCGTTCCCTGACGTGTTACGCTTACCGAACAAGGGCCGGAACTCCGATCAGCGCGCCTGGCGTTTCAACAACTTGCCGAGCAACGGCGGCAGCTTGGAGCGTTGCTTCTTGGTCTCGATGCGGCCGGTCATCTGCTGCGCGAGCTGGCGGAACATCTCGGCCGCGCGATGGCCCGCCGCAACCTCGGCGATCATCTGCCCATTGTTGGCGGCGGCGCCGAAGATCTGCGGATCGAATGGAATGACCGCGGCAGGCTGGTCCTCGAGCGCACGGGCGAAATCGGCCGGCTTGATCTCCGGACGCTTGGGCACGCCGACCTGGTTGAGACAATAGATCGGCCGGTGGTCGTTCGGCCGGTTGGCGCGCAGGAAGTCGAGCAGGTTCTTGGCGTTGCGCAGGTTGGCGAGGTCCGGCGCGGCGACAATCAGGATGTCGTCGGCGGCCACCAGCGTACGCTTGGTCCAGCCGGTCCACTGATGCGGCACGTCGACGACGATACAGGGCACGGTCGAGCGTAGCGCGTCGAACACCGGATCGAACGCCTCGGAGCCGAAGTCGTAGACGCGGTCGAGCGTCGCCGGCGCCGCCAGCAGGCTCAGGTGATCGGTGCACTTCGAGAGCAGCCGGTCGATGAAGCCGGTGTCGATGCGGTCGGGCGCGAACACGGCGTCGGCGATGCCCTGCGGCGGATCCTGGTTGTAGTCGAGGCCGGCGGTGCCGAACGCGAGGTCGAGGTCGGTGACGACGGAATCGAGCGCGAGATCGCGGGCGATTGCCCAGCCGACATTGTGCGCGACGGTCGAGGCGCCGACGCCGCCCTTGGCGCCGACCACCGCGAGCACGCGACCGACCGGCTTGGCGTCCGGCGCGTGGAACAGGCCGCAGATCGCCCGCACCACGTCGAGCGGCCGCACCGGGCCGATCAGATATTCGCTGACGCCACGGCGGATCAGGTCGCGGTAGAGCACGATGTCGTTGAAGCGGCCGATCACGACGACGCGCGTTCCGGGATCGCAGACCTCGGCGAGCTCGTCGAGCCGGGTGATGATGTCCTCGCCGTTGCTGCCGGTCTCGAGAATGATCACGTTGGGCGTCGGCGACGAGCGATAGGCCTCGATCGCCGCGGGCGCGCCGCCCATCTGGATCTTGATGTGCGCCTTGGTCATGCGCCGGTCGTCCGCAGCGCCGCGGATGGCGGCCGCGGTGTCGGCGGTCTCGCAGAAGGCCTGGATCGAGACGCGCGGCGCCGGCGCGATGTGGTCGCCACGGTCGGCGACGTCCGTCGCGTTCTCCTGCTCGTTATGTTGCGAGAGTTTCGTCATTGACCCACGTCGCTGATCTTGCCCTTGTTCTCGTTCGGGTACGTCGTGCCCGGATATTCGCCCTTCTTGTATTTCTCGAGCGCGATGGTGCGACGCCCGGTGTAGGCCGGGTTCTCGCCGCGCGGCTGCACCAGATCGGCCGGATTCTCGACCATGGCGGCGAGGTTGCGCTGCTGGGCACAGCCGAAGTTCCAGTACTGATGGTTCTCGGCGTGGTCGACGAGATTGGACGGGCCGACGTCCTGCGGCCACAGCCCGCACGGCCCTGCGTCGGCGGCGACGCGTGGATAGCCGAGCTTGAGGGTCGCGAACTTGTTCGGGTCGGCCGGCTGATAGGGACGCACGTTGATGCCATGCTCGGGCACGCCGGCGGCGATCAGGATCGACCGCGCCTCGCGCACGGCGTCGTGGGCGGAGCGCTCGTTCGGCGTGCCGGACGGCACCTGGATGACGACGCCGCCGGTCGCCTCGCGGCTCCACTCGCGCGCAAAGGCGAGCACGGTCGCGCGCTGGGCGGGGAGAAGCTCGCCGCGACGCGAGCCGACGAACAGCTCGACGGTACGGGCGCGTTCCTGGATGACGATCGGATGGCGCTCGCGGATGTCGTTCGGGATCGGCGAGGTGGCGACGGTCTCGCGACTGGTAGTGCAGCCCGCGAGCGCCGCGGCGAATGCCGCTGCCGTCGCCGCGGCACGCAGCGCCATCCTTGGCGTGCGCGGCGCGGCACGTCCGGCATCGACCGGACCTGATCTGGGCAAACGGCTCATCGATCGTCTCCTCAACGCCACGCTCTCAGTCGAGAATGAATCCGTAGTTGCCGTGATAGGTGCGTCCCGGTTCCGGCTTGCGCGGCACGCCGTAGATGCGGTTGAGGCGGCCCATCAGCGCGGTCGCCGGATCGGACGCGTCGGCAAAGCCATCGTCCGGACGCGAGAGATCCTTCTGCGCCACCGCGCGCACGATGTACGGCGTGACGAAGACCATCAGCTCGGTCTGGCGGTTGACATAGTCGCGGCTGCGGAACAGCGGACCGAGCACCGGCACCTGCATCAGGCCGGGCATGCCGTTGATCTGCTGCTTGGTCTGCTCCTGGATCATGCCCGCCATGGCGAGCGAGCCGCCGGAGGGAATCTCCAAGGTCGTGTCGGTGCGGCGTGTCTTGATCGAGGGGATCGTGGTGGTCTGGGTCTGCGTCGCGCTGACCTGCTGGATCAGCGTGATGGCGTTCTCGTTGGAGAGCTCCGACACCTCGGTCATGACCTTCAGGCTGATGCGCCCCTCGGACAGGACGATCGGCGTGAAGGTGAGGCCGACGCCGAACTTCTTGAATTGGATCGCCAGCTGGCAGTTCCGCGTGTTCGGATCGCAGGTGTAGCCGCCCGGAATCGGGAATTCGCCGCCGGCCAGGAAGTTCGCGCTCTCGCCCGAGATCGCCGAGAGACTCGGCTCCGCGAGGGTGCGGACGATGCCGGCGCGCTCCATGGCGCGCAGCGTCGCCGTCACCGTGTTGGTGGTGCCGAACGTGCTGGTGACGTTGTTGTTGGACAGCGCCGTGCCGAACGCGGAGAACGGATTCGACGTGTTGAAGTTGACCACCGCGGAGCCGGAGCCGAGCGAGCCTGACAGGTCGATGCCGAGTTGTTTGACCACGTCGCGCTGCACCTCTGCGACGGTGACCTTCAGCATCACCTGGTCGCGACCCTTCACGACGATGCCGTTGACCACCTTGGTGCTGTCGCCGACGAGCCGCGCAGCGACGTCGAAGGCCTGCTGCGCCTCCATGGGATTGTTGGCGCTGCCGGACAGCAGCACGCCTTCGCCGACGCCGTCGACGCGCATGTCGGCGTCGGGGTACATCTGGCGAAGCGCGGCGCGGATGCCGTTGAGGTCGCGCGTGACCGCGATGTCGAAGCCGGCGATCTGCCGCCCGGCGGCGTCGAAGAAGAACACGTTGGCCTGGCCGATGGCGACGCCGATCAGATAAGCGCGGCGCGAGGAGCGGACGACCGCGTTGGCGATCTTCGGGTCGGAGACAAGCACGTCCTTGACGTCGACGGGAAGGTCGATGACCACCGACTTGCCGATGCCGAGCGGCACGAACCGCGTGCCCGACTCGGCACCGGTCACCTGGATCGGCGGCGCCGTGGGTTCAGCGGCACGCGCGGCGCCGAGCCATCCGGCCGTCGCGATGACGACGAAGAGGATCGCCGCAAGCGAGGCCATGCGGTTCGGATCGAGACTGGCCATCGTTGCGGCTTGCATACGCTTCACGTTCCACCACCCGACGCTGCGGCCCTGAGAGCCACCCTGGCGCAATCTCAGCAGCCAAACGTCAATTCATGGTTAATGACGCGTATCCAAATCGAGTTAATTAAGCGTTGCCGCAGAGACACTTGACCCGCGAACGGCCGACAGCGGCGGGATTCGGACCGGAAGACGGGGACGGCGGGCAGTATTTTGACGCGCAAGCTCGTCAGTGCGCGGCCGGGCCCATCATCCACACGGTGTCGGGGTAGACCATCAGCGCGGCGGCCGCGAGCGCGATCCCATAGGGAACGCCGGCGTCGGATCGATGCAGGCGCTCGATCCATTGCTGCCCGGCGAATGCCGCCGGCAACGGCACGACGCGGAATCGGATCACCGCGAAGGTCAGGACACCGCCGAACAGTGACGCATAGACCGCGTAGTTGAGCAGGTGGTCGAAGCCGAGCCACATCGCCGTCACCGCGGCGAGCTTGGCGTCGCCGCCGCCGATCCAGCCGAGCGAGAAGAACGTGAAGGTGATCGCGAGCACCGCCACGCCGGCCGCCACGTGCCACGCGACGTCGGTCGCGCTCATGCCGACGAGCAGAGCGAGAGCGAAGAAGCCCACCGTCAGGATCAGCGAGATCCGGTTCGAGATGGTCATGGTCAGGAGGTCGCTCGACGCCGCGAACGCCATCGTCGCCGGGAACAGCAGCAGCTTGATCGCGTCGACCAGCATGGGACCTCTTGGACGGCAGCACCGGGAACGTCAGGCCCGTGGGTTGTCTGATACACGGCGATCATTGCCGTCCGGTTAGCGAGACAACTCGGCTTCGCGTGCGCCTGGAAACCCGCACAAACAAAAAAGGCTCCGGCCTCGGCCGGAGCCTCTTGGGACCTGCAAATCAAACCGGCGTTACTGCAGACCGCTTTCGATCTTCGAGAACGCCGTCACCAGCTTCGAGCCGATGCCGTTCACGAGACCGATGATCACGACCGAGATGCCCGCGGCGATGAGGCCGTACTCGATGGCCGTCGCACCACTCTCGTCGCGAATGAAGCTGAAAACCTTCGTCATAATGTTGCTCCTGCTGTCCAAGCTTTTCTTACGCCCCCAGCTCGGGAGCGTCTCCGGTATAGACGGCGGGAATGAAAGCGATGTTAGGTGGAACCGTCGGATTTAGCGGAGTTCCTGCGGCGGAAGTTTAGAAAAAATTGTCGTTCCTGAGGGGGTGCCGTCCCCGGGACGTGCTCAGAAAACGAAAAGGCCCCGGGCATTGCCGGGGCCTCGTCGCCGCAGAATCGAGCTGCTTACTGCAGGCCGCTCTGGATCTTCGAGAACGCGGTCACCAGCTTCGAGCCGATGCCGTTCACGAGACCGATGATGACGACCGAGATGCCGGCGGCGATCAGGCCGTACTCGATGGCGGTCGCACCCTGCTCGTCGCGGATGAAACGGATGAGATTGGACATGTCCTGCACTCCTGTTGCTGCTCCTGCGGCGGAGCGTTACTGGCCTAGTTGCGAAAACGATGCGCCAAAGCCACCGGCCTTCACACACCGTGCGGGGCAAGCCCGCGGTTCAGTCACATGAGGCGCCGGATCGGCTGGCGTGAGCGTGTCGCCCGCCGACAATGCGCCTCGTTCAGTTCAGACCGGTTTGGATCTTCGAGAAGGCAGTCGCCAACTTCGAGCCGATCCCGTTTACGACGGCGATGATCGCGACCGAGATACCGGCCGCAATGAGTCCATACTCGATGGCTGTCGCCCCTGACTCGTTTTTCGCGAAACGCGAAAACAGGGTCATCATCCGTACGCTCCTCAGTCCACTCGCGCGCTCATCACACTGTCTGAGCTCAATCACGGTGTGACCGTTGTTGCCCGGTCCGTGCGTGATCGCCGAGAAAGCTACGATATGGACCTTGAACCAAGGTTAATTGCTTGGGCGAAAATGGAGCTGATATCGCGAATTGACGGCGTAGTTAATGACAAATTTAAGCATCCGTTTCACAGCGCGCGGGATGATGCAGAAACGCCTGCGCGGCCGCGCATACTGCGACGACGATCGCATCGATGCCGCCGCGCGTGACGCGCGCGAGCGAACGACACGCGACGCAATCGACGCAACTGCGTTTCGACTTCATTCACCAATTTCGCCTCAACTCGTTTCCGCGTGCTGTTGCACGCGCGGCCGGTTGCGCGGTCGTCGGATCCAGACGTGTTCGGTGAGTACCGATGACGAATATCATCAAGCGGACCATGCGCGCTCGCGCGTACCGGAAAAACCTGATGGCCATCGCGCTCACGGCGGCGGCGATCGCATGCGCCGGACCGGCGGCTGCGGCGGACACGCTCGACGTCGTGCTCGACAAGGCGCTGGTGACGCGATTGCCCGAGCGCGTCGCCACCATCGTCGTCGGCAATCCGCTGATCGCTGACGTGTCGATCCAGTCCGGCGGCCTGCTCGTCGTCACCGGCAAAGGCTACGGCATCACCAACATGGTGGCGTTCGACCGCAACGGCGCCGTGCTGTTCGATAAGCTCGTCCGCGTCCAGGGTCCGACCGACGGCGTGCTGGTCGTCTATCGCGGCGCCGAGCGCGAGTCCTACAGCTGCACGCCGATGTGCGAGCGCCGCGTGACGCTCGGCGACACGCCGACCTTCTTCGAGACGACGCTCAATCAGACCGGCACCCGCGTCGGTCAGGCGCAGGGCGGGACAGGGCAGTCGACGCAGCGCTGACGCGCGGCGCAAGGAAGGCAAATCCGCAGAATTTGCGCTCGCTTCCTTGGTTAGCGAGTCGTCAACCCGCGCCCCGGCCTTGTCGGCGATTGCCTCAACAATTCGACAACAGGTTTTCGATAAAACGGCGAGGCTTTGTTGGTCGTCTCTGAACGGCCGAACCAGGTGCCCTGGCATGCTTCGAGCCATCCGATCGACATTTCCCGCCCTCTCGACGTTGTTCGCCTCGCGAACGGACCGCCCCCGCGTGCGTCAATTCCTCAAGCGCCAGGATGGAGCGGCGATGGTCGAGTTCGGCTTCGTCGCCGCGCCGTTCCTCGCGCTCATGTTCGCGATCATGGAGACGTCGCTGGTGTTCTTCGCCGGCCAGACGCTCGAATCGGCGACCGCGGACTCGGCGCGCCTGATCATGACCGGCCAGGCGCAGGGCGGCAGCTTCGACAAGCAGAAATTCAAGGACGCGGTGTGCGCGCGCATCTTCGCGCTGTTCGACTGCACCAACGGTATCGTCATCGACGTCAAGACCTACAGCACCTTCGCCAGCATCAACCCGGCGCTGCCGCTCGATTCCAACGGCAATCTGCAGACCGCCAGCTTCGGCTACACCCCGGGCGGCCCCGGCGACATCGTCGTCGTGCGCGTCATGTATCAGTGGCCCGTCTACGTGTCGCTGCTCGGTCTCAATCTCGCGGACATGGCCGGCAACAAGCGCCTGCTCGTCGCCACCGCCGCGTTCCGCAACGAGCCCTACTGAACTGAACAAGGCATTGCGCCATGAATTGCGCCATGATCAGCTACCGTATCCCTGACTTTCTCGTTGCCCGCCTTCGGGCGCTCGCAACCGACCAGAACGGCGTCTCCGCCGTCGAATTCGCGATGCTGCTGCCGCTGATGCTGACGCTCTACTTCGGCGGCGTCGAAATCTCGCAGGCGGTCGGCGCTGACCGCAAGGTGACGCTGGTGGCGCGCACCACCGCCGACCTGGTGGCACAGGCCGCGAGCCTGTCGGTCAGCGACATGACCAACGTCATGAACGCTGGCAAGGCGGTCGTTGTCCCGTTCGACACATCGAAACTCTGGATTACCTTGACGAACGTGACGATCGACTCGACCGGCAAGGCGACGGTGTGCTGGAGCCAAACGCTCAACGGCACCGCCAAGGCCAACAATGACGACGTCAGCAGCAAGATTCCGACGTCGCTCAAAGTCGCAAGCACGACGCTGATCTGGGCCGAAGTCGGATATGGCTACAAGCCGACGATCGGCTACGTCGTGACCGGCACGCTGAACCTGACCGACCAGATCTTCATGCGACCGCGCCTCACCACGTCGGTGTCCTACAACGGCTCGACCTGCTAGCGCATGTCCGTGCCGGTCATGGGATCGGCAGCGCGGTGGTCGACTTGATCCGCTCCATCGCGAAGCGCGACGTTACGTTCTTGAGCGGGACGGAGGCGATCAGGCGCTTGTAGAAACTGTCGTAGCCGGCGATGTCGGTCACCACCACGCGCAACATGTAGTCGACGTCGCCGGCCATCCGGTAGAACTCCATCACCTCCGGCATCGCCTCGACCACCTTGGCGAAGTTCTTCAGCCAGTCCTCGGAGTGATCGCCGGTTTCGACCGAGACGAACACGGTAACGCCGAGGCCGAGCTTGTCCTGGTCGATGACTGCCACGCGCTTGGTGATGACGCCGTCGGCTTCGAGCCGCTGGATGCGCTTCCAGCATGGTGTGGACGACAGCCCGACACGGCTGCCGATCTCGGCAACAGATAGCGAGGCATCCTCCTGCAGCACCGCGAGGATTTTCCGGTCAATCGCATCCATGCTCCAAAACCTTTTGCATGTGGACCAATTTATTCGCTTTCGTCGCCTTCCTTGGAAGTATTTTCTTATTTCGATGCCGTTGTTGTATTTAGAGAGAAAAATATTTTATTTCAAGCGGCTGACTGCGCCCCGCCGGCCGTCCCCTTGTCCCTAACCCTCATCCGGCCGGTGCGCAGGCCACCAAGGTGTCCCATGTTCCGTTCGGTTGCCCTGCTTGTCCGCCGGATCGCCGTCGCACTCACGTTGGTCGGCGCCGTCGCCACACCAGCGCTCGCTGAGGAGACGACGCCGCTCGTCTCGCGGGACTGGGTCAAGGCGCGGCTCGGAAATCCCGACGTGGTGGTGCTCGACGTCCGCTCGGCGCTCGACGGCGGCGGAGCCGAGGCCTATGCGCGCGGACATATCCCCGGGGCGGTGCACAGCGACTACGACAAGGCCGGCTGGCGGGTTACCCGCAACGGGGTTCCGTTCATGCTGCCAACCCTGCCGGAGCTCGAGAAGCTGATCGGTGAGCTCGGCATCGACGAGGACAGCCACGTGGTCGTGGTTCCGGCTGGCGTGCACGCGCTCGATTTTGGTTCGGCCGCGCGCGTCTACTGGACGCTGAAGGCGACTGGCGTCGCAAAAGTCTCAATTCTCGACGGCGGCTTCGCGGCCTGGGCGGCCGACCCCGCCAATCCGGTCGAGCGCGGCGCGAGCAAGCCGTCGCCGAAGATCTTCACGGCCACGATCAACAAGCGCCTGATCGCGGAATCCTCGGACGTCGTGCAGGCCGAGCGCAGCAACGCGACGCTGGTCGATGCCCGTCCGGCCTCCTTCTATCTCGGCAAGGAGAAGGCGCCGGCAGCCAGGGCCTACGGACACATTCCGGGCGCGATCAGCCTCGATCACGCGAGGTTCTACGACACGTCGGCCAACCGTCTGCGGCCGCGCGCCGAGCTCGCTTCGCTCGCCGCATCCGTCCCGGCCGCCGGGCCGGTCGTGACCTACTGCAACACCGGCCACTGGGCGGCGACCGACTGGTTCGTGCTGTCGGAGGTGCTGGGCCGCAAGGACGTCAAGCTCTACTACGGCTCGATGGTCGACTGGACCGCCGATGCGAGCCGCCCGCTTGCGTCCGCCCGCACCAAGTGGGATGACTTGAAGAAGACGCTCGGCTTCGGTCTGTAAGATTTGGGCCTGTAAGACAGTTCACGATGAGTATTGCGACGACCTCTCCGCCGGCTGCAGCGGCAGCACCGGCGCGTTCGATCGACTGGCCGTTCCTCACCGCCGCCGTGCTCGCGACCGCGCTGCTGGCGGCCCTGGTCCTGCTCGACGGACAGCCGTTCTCGGCGGGCCTCATCGTGCTCGGGTTCGCGCTCGGCGTCGCCTTCCTCAAGGCCGAGTTCAGCTTCACCGCCTCGTGGCGACGCTTTCTCGTATCGGGCGACGCCGGCGGCCTGATCGGCGTGCTGCTGCTGATCGCGATCGCCTCGCTGGCGATCGTTCCCGTCGCCGCGACCCTGCGCGGCTTCGGCGGCGCCATCGCGCCGCTCGGCCCGTCGCTGGTGATCGGCGCCTTCGTGTTCGGCATCGGCATGCAACTCGCCAATGGCTGCGGGTCCGGCACGCTCTACACCGCGGGCGGCGGCTCGGGGCGCATGCTGATCACCCTCGCCTGCTTCATCGTCGGCACGGTGATCGGCAGCCTGCACCTGCCGGCGTTCCTCGCGCTCGGCGGCATCGATCCGATCATCGCCAGCGATTATCTCGGCGCCTGGGGTGGTCTCGCTGCGACGCTCGCCAGCATCGCGCTGGTGGCCGGCGGCGTCGTCGCGATCGCACGACGGCGCGGCGCCAATGCCACGCCGCGGCCCGCGATCCTGATCGGCGCCGCCGTCATCGGCGCGCTGTCGATCGGCGTGTTCCTGGCCGGTGGCCACCCGTGGAGCGTGACGTTCGGCTTCACCGTCTGGGGCGGCAAGCTCGCCTCGCTCGCGGGCCTCGATCTCGCCTCGCACGAGTTCTGGCAGTGGCCCGGACCAAAACGCGCGCTCAGCGAGTCCGTGCTGACCGATACGTCGAGCCTCACCGACCTCGGAATGATCCTCGGTGCGATGGCCGCCGCTGCGGCGACGCGCCCGTTCGCGCGCGCGAGCTGGCCGCCGGCACGCTCGCTCGCAGCGGCGGCGATCGGCGGGCTGCTCATGGGCTGGGGCGCGCGGCTCGGCTTCGGCTGCAACATCGGCGCCTTCGTCGGCGGCGTTGCCTCTGGCTCGCTGCACGGCTGGGTGTGGTTCGCCGCTGCGCTCGCCGGCTGCACCCTCGGCATCCGCCTGCGGCCGCTGTTCGGCCTGTCGCGCGAGTGAGCATGATCCCGAAAAGTGGATACCGGTTTTCGGAAAAGATCATGCTCCAAGAAGGGTAACATGCGGTTCGTCTACGTCATCGTGCTGGTGGTCGGGTTCGGCGCGGTCGTCGCCGACCATCTGATGTCGCCGTCGAGCGGCCGCGCGGTGTCGCCGGAGGATTTTGCCGGCGCCTGCGCGCCATGCGGAGCGCCCTGCCCGTCGACCAAGAAATAGTTCTCAGCTGAATGTCGCGAGGAACGCATCGACCTCGGCGCGGGTCGGCGCAACCGTGATTCCGCCGAAGCGTGTGCACTTCACCGCGGCGGCGGCCGCAGCAAAACGCATCGCCTCGGCTTCGCCTGCTCCCTCCGCCAGGTTGAGCGCGAACGCCGCGTGAAACGTGTCGCCGGCGCCGAGCGTGTCGACCGCGTCGATCTTGAACGCGGGCACGTGCCGCACGATCGAGCCGTCGAGCCAGTAGGCGCCGTTGGCGCCGTCGGTCACGGCGACGAAGCCGGCCGCCTGGTCACGAACCTGCATCAGCGCGCGCGGCAGGTCGTCCATCCCCGTCGTGGCGCGCAGCCCTTCGGCCGAGAAGATGACATGCGAGACCACGGGCAACAGCGCATTGCTCTGGCGGCGCGGCTCGTCGGCGTCGATCACCACGGGAATGTTGCGCGCGCCGGCCGCTTCGCAGATCGGCATGACGAACTCGGGGAAGCGGTTGTCGATCAGCACCGCATCGACGCCGGTGACCAGCGCGGCCGGATCGGCCGGCGTAGCGACGGCGAGGCGGTCATCGCGGAAATTGACGATCGCGCGCTCGCCGCGCGCGTCGATGCAGATCGCCGAGATGGGCGTCGGCACGCCGGCGACGCGCGTGCAGGCCGAGCAGTCGATGCCCTCGCGCGCCATCAACGCGAGCAGCTGGTCGGCGATGGCGTCGTCGCCGAGCGGTGCGGCGAACGCCGTGCGCGCGCCGAGCCGCGCCACCACGACCGCGGCATTCGCCGCATTGCCGCCGTTGACCGAGAGGAACGCGCTGGCCTGCGTCTTGCGGTGCGGGACGGGAAACGCCTCGACCCGGAACACCTCGTCGAGGACCGCGATGCCGGCGCAAAGAATGGTCAGACGCCGCGCCGCGGCGTCAGCGGAGGACACCGTCGCCCTCCTCGACCCAGGCGCGGATGATGTGGTGGGCGATCGCGACCGGCGGCGGCGTGCCGAGCCCGTCCGGATGGCGACGCAGCAGCATCAGCGCGCATTCCTCGCGCGTGAACCAGCGTGCGTCCTCGAGCTCGCCGTAGTCGATCTTGAGCTCGGTCGTCAGCGCCTGCGTATGGCAGCCGATCATCAGCGACATCGGAAACGGCCACGGCTGCGAGCGGAAGTAGACGACGCGGCCGCAGGTCACGCCAGCCTCCTCGCGCGTCTCGCGCCGCACCGCCTCCTCGAAGCTTTCGCCCGGCTCGACGAAGCCGGCGAGGCACGACCACATGCTGGCGACAAACCGTGCACTGCGCCCGAGCAGGCAGCGGTCGCCATCGATCGCCAGCATGATCACGACCGGATCGGTGCGCGGGAAATGCGTCGCCTTGCAGGCCGGACAGTCGCGCCGCCAGCCGGCGTCGACCAGCTCGGTCCGCGTGCCGCAATTGGCGCAGAAACGATGACGCGCATGCCAGGCGAGCATCGCCTTGGCCTCGGCGAGCGGCGGCAGATGCTCCGCCGCCACCAGGCCCTGCACCGCGATCGAGCGCAGGTCGAGGACCAGCAGATCGGAGCGGGCCTTCAGCGTCTCCGCCGCCGACTGATCGAGACCGTAGCCGTACCGACCGGCCGCTCCGGCGAGGCCGAGAAATACTGTCTCGCGCGCGGCGCCGAGCGCGCCTGCTTCGGCCGGCGTGAACAGCGGATCATGGCCGCCGGCGATTTTCTTGGCGACGATCAGCTCGCCGCCGATCACGTACATGCCGGCGTGCTTGTCCGCGGCGAACGCCGCCATCGCCGCCGCATCGGTGCGGCGATCGGCGGCACGGTCGAGCGGACTTGGGGTGTAGCCGAGGTGGGGCTTTGGGCCGAGATCTGGCAGGGACGGCATGGATTCTCCGGCAGGACATCTTGATTAGCGCATGTCCGGAAAAGTGGAAACCCAGTTTTCCCCCAACTCGTGAAGCAGGAGCGAGCCGAGGGCGGTCATTCCAGGCCGATCGCATCCCGGATGCGCTCGATGAAGCTCGCCAGCGCGCGCGGGTCGTAGTCGAGCGGCGGCGTGTTGCCCCACACCGGTTTCGGCCACGCCACGTCGCCGCGCCGGCGCGCCACCACGTGGACGTGCAGTTGCGGCACCACGTTGCCGATCGCCGCGATGTTGAGCTTGTCGCAGCCGGTCAGCGCCTTGAGCGCGGTCGCGACGCATCCGATCTCGATCATCAAGGTGGCCTGCTCGTGATCGGCGAGATCGATGATCTCGGTGATATGGGCACGCCGCGGCACCAGGATCAGCCACGGAAAATTGGCGTCGTTCATGACGAGGACGCGGGACAGCGGCAGGTCGCCGACCGAAGCCGCGTCCTTCTCCAGCCGCGGATGCAGCGTGAATGCGTCCGACATCGGCGCCTCCCCATAACCGGCGGCAGCGAACAACGACCATACCCCGCGGAAAGCCGGCATCACCAGTTCCAGACCCGGCAATTCGCCCCGTTCCCGGCGGATAAACCGGGGGGTGAGCTTGCATTCGTGTTCCGTTCCGCCGATATAGGAGGCGGGAGGTTGGCGGTGGACGAGCCACTCGCCAACCGGGTCAGGTCCGGAAGGAAGCAGCCCTAACGAGCTCCGGTTCGGGTCGCTCGTCAGCCTCCCACCTAATCAAACCTCGCGCAGGTCCCGGGCCAGTGGACACCGGTTGCCCGGACCCGACATGCGCCAAACCGACAGTGCGAGTGGCAGGGACCGCGCGGCGGCCGGAGTAGCGATGAACGACGCCGATCCTCCCGCCCCCAGCGATGCCGGCCTCGACCTCGGAACGCCGCCGCAACCGGGGCGCAGCGGCAGCTATCGGGTGCTGGCGCGCAAATACCGCCCTGCCACCTTCGACGACCTGATCGGCCAGGACGCCATGGTGCGCACGGTCTCGAACGCGTTCGAGACCGGCCGCGTGCCGCAGGCCTGGATCCTCACCGGCGTGCGCGGCGTCGGCAAGACCACGACCGCGCGCATCCTCGCTCGCGCGCTGAACTACGAGCTGCCGGACGGGTCGATCAAGGGCCCGACCATCACCATGCCGCAGCTCGGCCTGCACTGTCAGGCCATCATGGAGAGCCGGCACGTCGACGTGCTGGAAATGGACGCGGCCTCCCACAACGGCGTCGACGACATCCGCCAGATCAACGACGCCGTGCGCTATTCGCCGGTGTCGGCGCGCTACAAGGTCTACGTCCTCGACGAGGTGCACATGCTCTCGACGCCGGCGTTCAACGCGCTGCTCAAGACCCTGGAGGAGCCGCCGCCGCACGCCAAGTTCGTCTTCGCGACGACGGAGATCCGCAAGGTGCCGGTGACGGTGCTGTCGCGCTGCCAGCGCTTCGACCTGCGCCGCGTCGAGGCCGACCTGCTGGTCGCGCATCTGGAAGGCATCGCGACGAAGGAAGGCATCTCCGTCGAGCCGGAGGCGCTGGCGCTGATCGCGCGCGCGGCCGAAGGCTCGGTGCGCGACTCGCTCTCGCTGCTCGATCAGGCGATCGCCCATGCAGCCGGGTCGGTGCGCGCGGAGGACGTGCGTAACATGCTCGGCCTCGCCGACCGCACGCGCGTCATCGATCTGTTCGAAGCGCTGATGAAGGGCGACATCGCCAAGGCGCTCAACGAGCTGCGCGACCAGTACGATTCCGGCGCCGATCCGGCGGTGGTGATCGCGGACCTCGCCGAGTTCACCCACTTCGTCACGCGGGTGAAGATCGTGCCCGCGGTCGCCGACGACCGCTCGCTCGCCGAGGTCGAGCGCACGCGCGGCCGCGCGTTCGCGACCGGATTGTCGATGCGCGTGCTCGCCCGAACCTGGCAGATGCTGTTCAAGGGCCTGACCGAGCTGCAGACGGCCGGCAAGCCGATCGCCGCCGCCGAGATGATCCTGGTGCGCATCGCCTATGCGGCCGATCTGCCGACCCCCGACGAGCTGGTGCGTACCATCAGCGAGGACACCGGGGGCGGCGCGCGTCCGGCCGGCAGCGGCAATGGCGGCGGTTCCGCCGTGTCGGCATCTTCGCCCATGGCATCGCGGGTCGACCCGCCGCGCGGCGCCCCGCGCGCATCGCTTGCGCAGGTGACCGCGGCACGCAGCGAGCCGGTTGCGCGCGGCGAGATCTCCATGCCGGCGCCGGGCACGCCGACGCTCACCATCGCCAGCTTCGAGCAGATGATCGCGCTCGCCACGGAGAAGCGCGACCTGCAGATGAGGACGGCGCTGGAACGCGACGTGCGCCTCGTGCGTTGCGAGGACGGCCAGCTCGAAATCGCGCTCGAGCCCAACGCGCCGAAAACGCTGGTCAACGAGATTTCGCGCAAGCTCGGCGAATGGACCGGCCGGCGCTGGATGGTGGTGATCTCCACCGAGCCGGGCCAGCCGACCATCAAGTCGCAGAACGAGGCGCGGCGTGCGGCGCTCGAGGTCGGCGTCCAGGCCGATCCGCTGGTCAAGGCGGTGCTGGCGCGATTCCCCGGCGCGCAGATCGTCGGCGTGCGCGAGGCGAAAGACGCCGCGGCAGCGGCCGCGTTGCCGCCGGCCGAATCCGACATGGACGACGGGCCGCCCGAGCCGCCGCCCTATGACGACACGACGGCGTTCGGCGAGCTGGTGCCGCCGGATGCAGCTGACGACGACCTCTGAACGAACAGGTGATCCATGGATGTGATGGGCATGATGCGGCAGATGGCCGAGCTCAAGTCCAAGGTCGAGGCGATGCAAACCGAGCTCGACCAGACCCTGGTCGAAGGCACCGCAGGAGGCGGACTTGTCACCGTGACCCTCTCTGCGAAGGGCGAGCTGAAAGGCATCAAGCTCGACGACTCGCTGATGAAGCCGTCCGAGAAGGAGGTCGTCGAGGACCTGCTGGTCGCCGCCCACGCCGATGCGCGGCGCAAGGCCGAGACGCTGTTGCAAGAGAAGATGAAGGGCCTGACCGGTGGTCTGCCGCTGCCGCCTGGATTGAAGCTGTTCTGATCATCGATTCATGCCCGCCGCCGTTGCCGGACCCGAGATCGAGCGCCTGATCCAGCTCCTGGCCCGCCTGCCGGGGCTCGGGCCGCGCTCGGCGCGGCGCGCGGCGCTGCATCTCATCAAGAAGCGCGAGCTGCTGATGGCGCCGCTGCAATCGGCGCTGCAGACCGCGCTCGACAAGATCACCATCTGCAAGACCTGCGGCAATATCGACACGCAGAACCCGTGCACGGTGTGCACCGATCCGCGGCGCGATCCGGCCGTCATCGTGGTGGTCGCGGACGTCGCCGACCTGTGGGCGCTCGAACGCGCGCATGCGATCAACGCGCGCTATCACGTGCTCGGCGGCACGCTGTCGCCGCTCGACGGCGTCGGCCCCGAGGACCTCTCGATCAATGCGCTGGTCACCCGCGCGCATGCGCCGGAAGTGAAGGAGATCGTGCTCGCGCTCAACGCCACCGTCGACGGCCAGACCACGGCGCACTACATCACCGATCTGCTGCAAGACGCCGACGTGAAGGTGACGCGGCTCGCCCACGGCGTGCCGGTCGGCGGCGAGCTCGACTATCTCGACGAGGGCACCCTGTCGGCGGCGATGCGCCAACGCACGCCGTTCTAGCTCGCCGAACCTGGATCTATTGCTGCGGCACCGCCTGGATGTTCGCTTCGCGCGCGAGCCTGGTCCAGCGCGTCAGCTCGCTCTGCATCAGCTCCTGCAGCCGCTCCGGCGGCCCGGGTGGCGCGGCTTCGACATTCATCGCGGCGAGCCGTTCGACGAAGCGCGGCTCGCCAAGCAGCGCGTTGGCTTCCTTGTTCCAGTAGGCGATCACGTCGGGGGGCACGCTCGACGGCGCCAGCATGCCGGTCCAGGCCAGCGCCTCGAACTTCGCGATCTCGGTGACGCCGCTCTCGGGCATGCTCGGGACCTCCGGAGCGAGCGGCGAACGGCGCTGCGACAGCACCGCCAGCGCCTTGACCATGTTGCCGCGCACCTGTGGCAGCGAGCTGGTCATCGCGTCGATCATCATGTGGACGCGCCCCTGCGACACGTCGAGCAGCGCCTGCGAGCTGCCGCGATAGGGCGCGTGCTCGAGCCTGGTGCCGGTGAGTCGCGAGAACATCTCGGTGATCAGGTGGCCGGCGGTGCCGGTCCCCGGATTGGCGGCGATGTACTTGCCGGGCGAGGCGCGCATGACGGCGACCGCCTCCGCCAGCGTGCTGGCCGGGAAGCTCGGGCTGAACACGATCAGGAAGCCGGTCCAGCCGAGCAGCGCGACCGGCGTGAGGTCGCGCATGATGTCGAACGGCAGGTCCGAGCGGACCGCCGGATTGACGGTGAGCGGCGAGTTGGAGCTGACGAGGAGCGTGTAGCCGTCCGGCTCGGCGCGCGCGACCGCCTGCACGCCGATCGCGCCGGTCGCGCCAGCGCGGTTGTCGACCACGAGCGTCGCGCGCTGGCGGGCCTGCATCTCCTCGACCAGCAGGCGGCTGATCAGGTCCGACATGTTGCCCGGTGGAAACGGCACGATCAGCCGGACCGGTCGCGCCGGGTAGCCTTGCGCGAAGGTGGGCCGTACACCGCCTACGGCGACTGCGCCGAGCCCGGCCGTGACATGCCGGCGCGAAAGTCCCTTCATTGTCCCCTCCCCTTGGTTTTGTTTTTTTGACTCTCGGCGCATGTCCTTTTCGGAAAACCGGCGTCCACTTTTCCGGGACATGCGCTAGTATCCGGCCGCGTCGTCGACGGCGTGGCCGCGCTTCGGCACCAGCACGGTGCGCTCGAAGGTGATGAAGATGGTGCCGTCGGCCTTGCGGCCGGTGGTGCGCACCGTCACCACGCCCTGGGTCGGCCGTTTCGCCGACTCGCGCTTGGAAAGCACTTCCGACTCGGCGTAGATCGTGTCGCCGACGAACACCGGCGCGGTGAGCCGGATGTCGGTCCAGCCGAGATTGCCGATCGCCTTCTGGCTGATGTCGCTGACGCTCATGCCGACCACGATCGACAGCGTCAGGCAGCTGTTCACCAGCGGGCGGCCGAACTCCGACTTGGCCGCATAGGCCGCGTCGAAGTGCAGCGGATGCGTGTTCATGGTCAGCAGGGTGAACCAGGTGTTGTCGGCTTCCGAGATGGTGCGGCCCGGCCGGTGCTCGTAGACGTCGCCCGGCGCGAAATCCTCGTAGTAGCGGCCAAAACTCTCGCGCCAGCGCGACGGCCCCACTTGTTTCGCGATCCCCACCATGGTCATCTCCGTGCCGCGCGCGCCGCCGGCTGCTCGTCGCCGACTCCCGCCAGGATCTCCGCGGTGTGCTCGCCATGCAGCGGCTCACGCAGGACGGGCACCGCCGGCTCGTGACGAAAGCGGATCGCCGGCGCGATGTGGCGGCGGCCGGTGTCGTCGGTCAGCAGCATGCCGCGCGCACGCAGATTGGGATCGTCGAGCGCCTCCGGCAGCGTGCTCACCGGCGCGTAGCAGACGTCCAGCTCGGCGAGGAATGTCATCCACTCCGACAGGCTGCGCTGCCGGAATGTCTCCCGCAGGAACGCGATGACCGGCTCCTGATGCGGGCCGGGTCCGCGCAGGCAGAGCGGCGCGAGATCCGGGCGGCCGAGCGCGGCCAGCAGCGCGTGCACGAACTTCGCCTCCTGCCCGCCCAGCACGAGCTGGCGGCCGTCGCGCGTGTCGTAGATGCGGTAGAACGCCGAGCCGCCGGTGCTGCGCTGATGCTTGACGACTGGCTGCCGACCGTCGGTCATCGCCGGCCCGACCACATTGGGGCAGGCGGCGAGCAACGAGTCGTGCATGGCGATGTCGAGACAATCACCGCGCCCGGTCTCGGCACGGCGCAGCAGCGCCATCAGCACGCCGGACAGGCCCTGCAGCGCGCTCGCCACGTCTGCGATCGGAATGCCGGGAACGGCGGGACGGCCGTCGTCACCGAGGGTGAGGCTCAACACGCCGGTCATGGCCTCGAGCGCGAGATCATGCGCGGGGCGCGTGCCGTAAGCGCCGTCCTGGCCGAACGCGCTGATCGAGCAATAGACGATGCGTGGATTGCGGGCGCTGACCGCGTCGTAACCGATGCCGAGCCGCGCCGCGACGCCGGGACGAAACGACTCCACGATCACATCCGCGTCGTCGCAAAGGTGCAGCAGCGCGTCGCGGCCGCCGGCGCTCTTCAGGTCGATCACCACGCTCTTCTTGCCGCGATTGAGGTTGCGGAAGAACACGCTGGTGCGCGCATCCATCGGCGCGATCGCGCGCCCGGGATCGCCCTCGCCTGGCGGCTCGATCTTGATCACCTCGGCGCCGTGATCTGCGAGCGTCATGGTGAGGTACGGTCCCGGCAGGAACCACGACAGGTCGATCACCTTGAGGCCGGAGAGCTTCATGCGGTCGCGGGCTCCGGCGGCAGCAGCGCGTTGTCGGCGCCGAGCGAGGCGCAGGCGCGCTGCTCCGGCCGCACGCCATTGAGCTTCAGCGGATTGGCGAGCACGCGCAGCTCGCCCCGCGCCGGATGCGCGATGCCGCGCACCATGCCGGTGTGCCGCGTGAACGGCGCGTCGAGCGCCTGCGCGAGGTCGTAGACCGGGGCGATCGGTATCCTGCCGGTCAACTGCGCGAGCCAGTGCTCGGTGGTCTGCCGGCGCAGCGCCGCGTCGAGAAGCGGCGTCAGCGCCTCGCGGTTCGCGCGGCGTGCATCCGCAGTGGCGAAACGCGGATCGTCGGGCAGATCCGGCCGGGCGACCACGTCGCACAGGATGCGCCAGAATTTCTCCGTCATGCACATGATGAAGATCCAGCCGTCCGCGGTCGGGAAGGTCTGGACCGGCACCTGCGAGAGGTGCGCGCTGCGCGGCTGGCGCACGGACTTGTCGCCTTCGTTGAGATACCAGTATGCCGAGTAGGTGAGCTGGTGCATGGCGACGTCGAACAGGCAGGTGTCGACGTCGCAACCGCGCCCGGTCTGGCGCGCCTGCATGACGCAGCTGAGCAGGCCGACGACGCCGGTGAGCCCGGTCATCGCGTCGACGATCGAGGCGCCGACGCGCGCCGGCGGTCCGTCCGGCTCGCCGGTCAAGCTCATCAGTCCGACCTCGGCCTGCATGAGGTAATCGTAACCGGGCCAGTCAGCGCGCTCGTTGTCGCGGCCATAGGCCGAGATGTGCAGGCACACCACCGCCGGATTGATCCGACCGAGCGCCGCGTAGTCGAGGCCGAGCGGCGCGGCGAGATGGCCACGCAGGTTATTGACCACGGCCTCGGCGCCGCGCACCAGCGCCTCGAGCTGCGCGCGCCCGTCGGCCGACTTGATGTCGAGGGTGATGCTGCGCTTGCCGAGATTCCAGGCCTGAAAATACTGGCTGTCGTTGTCACCGAGCCGATGCGGACCGACCTGGCGCGCCGGATCGCCGCCGGTCGCTGCGTGCTCGACCTTGATGACGTCGGCGCCGAGCTCGGCCAGGAACATGGTGCCGTAGGGCGCCGCGCCGTACTGCTCGACGGCGATCACCCGCATGCCCGCGAGCGGCCTCACGCGTCGCTCCGCTTCAGCCACTGCTTGGCGATGATCAGGCGCTGCATCTCGTTGGTGCCCTCGCCGATGCAGGTGAGCGGCGCGTCGCGGTAGAGCCGCTCGATGTCGTATTCCTTCGAATAGCCGTAGGCGCCGTGGATGCGCAGCGACTCGGTGCTGTTCTCGAGCGCAGCCTCCGAGGCGAAGTACTTCGCCATGCCAGCCTCCATGTCGCAGCGCTCGCCGCGGTCGAATGCCGCGGCGGCATCGAGCGTGAGGAGCCGCGCCGCGCGGGCGCGCGTCGCCATCTCGCCGAGCTTGAGTGCGATCGCCTGGTGCTCGGCGATCGGCTTCCCGAAGGTGCGGCGGACTTTTGCGTAGTCGGTGGCAAGCTTGAGCGCGCCTTCGGCGATGCCGACGCCGCGCGCGGCAACATTGATGCGTCCGAGCTCGAGCCCGCCGGTCGCCTGGTAGAAGCCCTGCCCTTCGACCTCGCCGATCAGGTGATCGGCCGGGATGCGGTAGTCCTCGAACACCAGCTCGGCGGAATCGATCGCCTTGTAGCCGAGCTTCTCCAGCTTGCGGCCGACCCGGAACCCGGCCTGCTTCGGCGCAATGAACAGGCTCATGCCCTTGTGGCGCGGCTCCGCCTTGGGATCGGTCTTCACCAGCAGCGCAAAGCACGAGCCTTCGACGCCGTTGGAGATCCAGGTCTTGGTGCCGTTGATGACATAGTGGTCGCCGTCGCGCCGCGCCGACATGCGGATGCCCTGCAGGTCGGTGCCCGCATCGGGCTCGGTCAGCGCTAGTCCGCCGCGGATCTCGCCGCTGGCGAGGCCGGGCAGCCAGCGCCGCTTCTGCGCCTCGGTGCCGAATTTCTCGATCGCCAGTGCCAGCATCAGGTGCGAGTTGAAGATGCCGGTGATCGCCATCCATACCGCGGAGATGCGCATGACGATCTCCGCGTAGGTGGTCGCCGGCAGACCGAGCCCGCCATAGGCCGGGCCGATGGTGGCGCCGAACAGGCCGAGCTCCTGCATCTGTTTGACGATCTCGGCCGGCCAGCGGTCGGCGTGGTCGTGCTCTTTCACGACCGGTTTCACCGAGCGTTCGAGCCAGCGGTCGATGGCGCCGAGGAGCTGTGTCTCGTCGCCGGCGTCGACCATCCGCCGGGTGCTGACGATGTTCATTGCCGCGACGTCCTCCCTGGGATCGTTTCAAGTTGTCCGGACAACTAGCTGACAGGCCGGACAGCGTCAATATGGTTTCAGCGGAAAACCTGTCAGATGGCCGCCAACGGCAGTTGACCAGCGATCCGATGCCGGACAATTTGTCCAAACAAGTCGAGGAGCTATGGCGAAACGGCAGAACATCCAAGGCAAGGCAGAGGTCGCCGACCTGCCGCTCTACCGGCGCGTGGTCGACGCGCTGCGCCAGGACATCGCCGGCGGGCGCCACGCGGTCGGCGACCGGCTGCCGACCGAGGACGCGCTGTGCCGCCGCTTCGGCGTCAGCCGCCACACGGTGCGCGAAGCGCTGCGCGCGTTGCGCGACGAAGGCCTGATCGCCTCGCGCCAGGGCGCCGGCACCACCGTGCTGCGGCGGACGGCGCGGCCGCTTTACACCTACTCGGTCGCGAGCACGGAAGAGCTGCTGCAATACGCGACCGAAGCCCGCTACGAGGTCGACAAGAGCGGCATCGTCGTCGCTGGCCGGACACTTGCGGAGCGGCTGGGCGCTCCAGTCGGCTCGCGCTGGCTGCGGGTCAAGGGATTCCGCACCGTGGCGGGCGAGCCGGACCCGCTTTGCTGGACCGAGGTGTTCGTGCGCGCCGACTATGCCGGCATCGGCCTGATGATCGGCCGCCGCTCGGGAACGATCTATTCCTGGATCGAGGAGATGTACGGCGTGCGCGTCGGCAGCATCGAGCAGATGCTGACCACCGAGCCGATGCCGGCGGCGATCGCCGCGATCTTGCGCGCGGAGCCCGGCAGCACGGCGATCGCGGTGCGTCGCAATTATCGGCTGACCGACGGCGACCTCGTCGAGATCGCGTTCAACCTGCATCCCGCCGACCGGTTCAGCTATTCGGTGACATTGCAGCGGCGGGGCTGATGAGCAAACACGACTTCAGCATCCGTACGATGCGCGCGGACGAGATCGCGCTCGCGGCCGACTGGGCGGCGGCCGAGGGCTGGAATCCCGGTCTTGACGATGCCGCGTGCTTTGCCACGGTCGATCCGCATGGCTTTCTGCTCGGCGAGCTCGACGGCACGCCCGCCGCCACCATCTCGGCCGTGAACTACGACAAAGGCTTTGCGTTCCTCGGCTTCTATATCGTGCGGCCCGACCTGCGCGGACGCGGCCTTGGCTGGCGCCTCTGGCAGGCGGCGATGGCGCATGCAGGCGCGCGCACCGTCGGTCTCGACGGCGTCGTGGGGCAACAGGAGAACTATCGCAAATCCGGCTTCGTGCTCGCCCACCGGAACATCCGGTTCGGCGGCACGCCGGCGCTGCCGGCGACACCATCGCGCGACATCGTCGCGCTGACCGACGTCGCGTTCGCGACAATCGAAGCGGACGATGCCACGGTGTTTCCGGCCCCGCGTCCCGCGTTCCTGCGAAGCTGGATCGCCGCGCCCGGCCATCAGGGCCGTGTGATCCTGCGCGACGGCCGGCTCGCCGGCTGGGGCGTGATCCGCCCGTGCCGCAAGGGATTCAAGATCGGGCCGCTGGTCGCCGACGATCGCGCCGCCGCCGAGACGCTGTTCGCTGCACTGGCCGGCTGCGTCCGCGGTGGCGAGCTGTTCCTGGACGTGCCGGAGCCAAATCGCGATGCGGTCGCGCTCGCTGAAGCGCACGGCCTCGCACCGGTGTTCGAGACGGCGCGGATGTATACCGGACTAATCCGTCCGGTCGCGCTCCCGCGCATCTACGGTGTCACGACATTCGAGCTTGGATAGCGCGGATCATCACTTGACCCTCACATAGCTTCCCGGCGCGTCTTCGAGCGGCCCATATTCGCCGCTGCCCGGAAGGCGCGGCGGGATCTCGGTCGGATCCTGCTGCTTGATCCACTGCAGCCAGTGCGGCCACCACGAGCCCTGCCGTTCCTCCGCCTTGGCGAGCCAGGTTTCGAGGTTGGTGACCGCCGGGCCGCCGATCCAGTGACTGTACTTGACCTGATACGGGGGGTTGACCACGCCGGCGATATGACCCGATCCGGCGACCACGAACTCGACCGGTCCGCTGAACAGCTTGGAGCCGAGGAACACCGACTTCGCCGGGGCGATGTGGTCCTCTCGCGCCGCCAGGCTGTAGATCGGAATGCTGACATTGCCGAGATCGATCGTCTCGCCGGCGAGTGCCATCTCACCTTTCGCGAGCTTGTTCTCCAGATAGCAGTTTCGCAGATAGAACGAATGATTCGCGGCGGGGATGCGGGTCGAGTCGGAATTCCAGTGCAGCAAATCGAACGGCTTGGGCGGGCGGCCCCGCAGGTAATTGTTGACGACATAGGGCCAGACCAGGTCGTTCGACCGCAGCAGGTTGAAGGCCGTCGCCATCTTGTGACCGTCAAGAAAGCCAGTCTCCGACATGTGGCGTTCAAGCGCCACGATCTGCTCCTCGTCGATGAAGGCCATGATGTCGCCCGCCTGGGTGAAATCGACCTGCGTGGTGAACATCGTCGCTGACAAGGCCCGGTCGTCACCTCTCGCCGCCATGTACGCCAGCGTGATCGCCAGGAGCGTACCGCCGGCGCAATAGCCGGCGGTGTGAACTTTCTCCTCGCCGGTCACTGCAGCGACCACGTCGAGAGCGGCGAGCGGCCCCTCCCGCATGTAGTCGTCGAATCCTTTGCCCGCGAGTTTCGCGTCCGGATTGGCCCAGGAGATGAGGAAGACGGTCAGCCCCTGGTCGACGCACCACTTCACGAAGGACTTCTCCGGCGTGAGATCGAGGATGTAGTACTTGTTGATCCAGGGCGGCACGATGAGGATCGGCCGCTTCAGGACGGTGCGAGTGGCCGGCGCATATTGAATGAGCTGCATCAGCTCATTCTGATGGATCACCTTGCCCGGCGTGATCGCGAGGTTGCGGCCGACCTCGAACGTGGTGCGGTCCGATTGACGGATACTCAGGCGCCCGTGCCCCGTTTCGATGTCTTCAGCGAGCATGCGCATGCCGTTCGCCAGGTTTCCGGCGTTCGAAGATGCCGTCTCACGCAGCAACTCCGGATTGGTGAGCAGGAAGTTCGCGGGCGACATCGCGTCAGTGAGCTGGCGGACATAGAACTCGGCCTTGCGCCGTGTGTTCGCATCGAGGCCCTTGGCGTCTGCGACGAGGCGATTGGCCCACTGCGTAGTCAGCAAATAGGCCTGTTTCAGCAAATCGAAGTACGGATGTGACGACCATTCCGGATCCGCGAAACGTCGATCCCCCGGGGTACACGTGGCGACCGGCTCGTCGGGCCGGCCGAGCAAGCGTTTGGTCGTCGAGGCCCACAGGTCGACCCATGCCTTGCCAAGGTTCGCCTGGGCCAGGATCGCCTGTTGCGGATGCGTCAACCAGTACTCGGCGACGTGGCCGAAGGTTCCGGCGACACCGATGACCTCATCAGCCGCCACGCGGGGGAGCTCTCCCTGCTCTTGCAAGCTCAGGCAGGCAGCGACGGCCTTGCCGCCCTGCTCGACGAGGGACGCGAGATTTCTGGACAAGTGCTCGATATCGATCGCATCGGATGGCGCCGGCGTTTTCGGCGCGTTGGCATCCTGCGTCACCGCACGTTGCCGGCCGCGCGTGTCCGGCACGGGTGCGGCCTGAGCCGGCGCCTCATGTTCGGCCGCTGCGCGATGGTTGCGCCGCTTCAGCGATAGCGGGCCCGGAGCGGGACCGCGAGCAGCCGTTCGTCCGGACCGCACCCATCGTTCCGCCTCCCACGAGGACGAGATGCGGGGCTCGCGTTCCGCCTGCGATGGCACAGGGCTGGTGGCCTGGAGCGGCACGTGCCGGATGCTGTCCGGCATCCTCAAGAGCACCAGTTTCCTGCTCACGCGGACAGCCTTTCCTTCTCCACGAGGATCTGCCTCGCGAGATTGCCCATCTCGCGCGCCGCCTCGCTGTCCGGCGCGGCCTCGATCACCGCTAGCCCCTGCGCGGCGCTCTCCGCGTAAATGACGCGCTGGTTCAGCGCGGTGGCGAGCACTGGCAAGTCCTCGAATTGCGCGAGCGCAATCGTCGCCTGGCGGCCGATGGCCGTGTTGGCGATCTTGCGATTGATGATGAACGCGCCCCTCAGGTTGCTCCTGAACTGCCGGGCTTCGCGGATCAGTTGAACCGTTTCCGCGGCCGCCCAGACGTCGTACGGCGAAGGCTGAACCGGGATCAGCACCAGCTCGCTGGCCAGGATCGCCGCGCGACCGACGTCATTGGTGCCCGGCGCGCCGTCGATCAATACGACGTCGTACTGTGTTGCGATCCGCGGGAGCTCGCGATGGAGGGTCGGCCGGGCCATGCCGACGACCGCGAACAGCGGATCGCGTTCCCGCATGCTGAGCCACGACAAGGCGCTGGCTTGCGGGTCGGCGTCGACCAGCAGCACGCGGCCGCCGGCTGCGGCAATCGTTGCTGCAACATTGACGGCGACCGTGGTCTTGCCAACGCCGCCTTTACGGTTGAGCACGCCGATGATCATCGCCCTCAACGCGCCAGTAGGTGCAGAACGTGAATCGATGGCGGGTATCGCAACGAGGCCGGCGTGAGGTCTGTGTCGATGCGATTCGACCAAGCGGATTCCGTCTCGCCCAGCTGCATGTGCTCGACATGCCTGCGGCCGACGCAATCCCTCAAGCGCTTCTTGACCACCGCAGAAGTCTTCGACGTCACCCCCCGACGACGCCCAAGACGCGCAACCTTACGAGTCTCCCACCCAAACTTCGCTTCCGCCGTTCAAACGGGCGAGCCGACAGGCGGTGCGGTCGGTCGTCGGGTTCCCGTGCCGGTTGAGCGAGTCGAACGCACACATAGCTGATTCGGTTGTCTGGTGCACGACAGGAAAACACTCGCGACCTGGGGCCGAAGCGAGTTCCGGAGCTGCACTAACGCTCGCTTTTCGAATTGCCCAGCGTCGCAAAATGGCCGCGCGCCTGCAGCCACGCGAGCAGCAGCAGTCCCGGAATTCCGGCGAGAGCACAGATCGCGAAGAACCACACCCAGCCGGTGGCGGTGGCGATGAAACCGGCGCCGGCGGAAATGTAGGTGCGGCCGACCGCGGCGAGTGCCGTCAGCAGCGCGTACTGCGTCGCCGTGTGCAGCGGATTCTTGCAGAGCGCCGACAGGTAGGCGACGAAGATGACCGTACCGATTGCGCTGGTGAAGTTCTCGACGGTGATGGCGAAGGTGAGCCAGCCGAGGTCGCGGCCGACGACCGCCTGCCAGGAGAACGCGAAGTTCGCGAGCGCCTGCAGGATGCCGCCGATCCACAGGCTGGTGGCGAGCGGAAACGCCCGCGCGACATAGCCGCCGGCGAAGCCGCCCACGAGCGAGGCAGCGAGGCCCACGCCTTTGATGATGGTCGCATACTCGTTGCGCGTAAAGCCGAGATCGACCGTGAACGGCCCGGTCATCACGCCTGCGAGCGCATCGGTCAGCTTGAACAGCACGACGAAGACGAGCACGACGACGGCGACGACCAGGCCTTCGCGTTCGAAGAAGTCCTTGAACGCGCCAAGCACCGTGGTTTGCAGGCGATCGATGACGCCCATGCCGCTGTGCTCGCGCACGGCAGCGGCCGACTTCTCCGGCTCGGTCGCAACGAGCGTCGTGGCAACGCCGATGAGGACCAGCGCGGCCATCACCGCGTAGCTCGCGGTCCACGCGCCCTGCTTGGTGAAGCCGAACGACTCGAAGCCGCTGACGATGTAGAGCGCGCCGGCGCTCGACACCAGCATGCCGACCCGATAGGCCGCGACATACGACGCCATGCCTGCCGCCTGCTCGTTCTCCGGCAGGCTCTCGATGCGATACGCGTCGATGACGATGTCCTGCGTGGCCGACGCCGCGGCGACCATCAGCCCGCCGAACGCGACGATGCCGGGCACCGTCAGCGGATCGCAGGCGCCGAGGAACACGATCGCGGCCATCAGCAGCAGCTGCGAGAACACCAGCCAGCCGCGCCGGCGACCGAGCCAGCGCGACAGCACCGGCACGTCGAGCGCATCGAGCAGGGGCGCCCACAGGAACTTGATCGTGTAGGGCGTGCCGACCAGCGCGAACAGGCCGATCGTCTTCAGGTTCACGCCGACCTCGGCCGCCCAGTACAGCAAGGTCGAGCCTGACAGCGCGAGCGGCAGCCCGGCGGAGAAGCCGAGAAACAGCACGATCAGCACGCGCGGCCGCAGATAGACCGCGAGTGCGTCCAGCCAGCGCTTCTTGCCTTGCTCGGTGACCGTGTCTTGCGATACCGCCATGTGAATCCGCGCTCGTTCCCGGGACGAGGCTCATCCCATACGCAATCGCGACCCGGAATGCGACCGGTTTAGGCAGTCGCGGGATCGATCTCAGCGGTCGCCCAGCGGTTCCTCACGGCCCTCGCGCAGCGTGTACATGAGAAGCGGGCGTGGCAGCGTCCAATAGATGAGGCCGACCTCGGTCTTCTGGCGGCCGAACGCGGTCACCTCGACCTGGTAGATCGAATAGACCGAGCGGTTGGCGGTGACGTCGCCCTCGTAGCGCAGCGTCACCTGCTGGACGTCGCTCTCGGTGGCGTAGATGCAGGCGCGGCGGTTGAGGCGCGCGTTCGTGTCACGAACCAGGCGTTGCGGATCGCCACCGCGCTCGGCGAGCGCCACCACGATGTGCAGCAGCGGCTTCGACTCGCAGAACAGACCCTTCTGGAGTGTCGCCGGCGCATTCGGCGCGCCGAGCATCAGCGCCGCGGGCACCACCAGGGCGCCGAAAGTCAGGTCCAATGTGCCCTCCCCCGAGGGAATTGCCGGCAGATCCTCTATAGCATACCGGCGGCGGCACAATGGAGCGTTAAAAGGCGTATTAGGCTGCAACCAAAGGCTTATTCACCGGCGACCAGCTTGCGCGCCAGCGGTGCCTGGATGACGGTGGGCTCGCCGGGCGCGTCGGCCTGGAACTCGAGGTCGTTGATGCGGGTCCCGGACTTCTCGAGCTTGTCGGCCGAGATCAGGATCTGGCGCACGTCCTCGTTGGCCTGGCCGAAATGCTGCTGCAGCCTGAGCACGCGGTCGCGCAGCCGCCCGAGGTCGTCCATCATGCGGCCGACCTCGTCGCGGATCTTGTCCGCCGCCTCGCGCATGCGCGCGTCCTTCAGGATCTGCTGCATCACCTGGATCGCCAGCATCAGCAGCGACGGCGAGACGATGACCACGCGCGCGCGATAGGCCTTCTGCACCACATCTTCAAAGCCATCGTGCAGCTCGGCGTAGACCGATTCCGACGGAACGAACATGAGCGCGGTGTCCTGCGTCTCGCCTGGAATGAGATATTTCGTGGCGATGTCGCCGACATGCTTCATCACGTCCTGACGGATGCGCTGCGAAGCGATCTTGCGATCGTCATCGGTCTTCGCCACGCGCAGCGCCGTCACCGCCTCGAGCGGAAACTTCGCGTCGATCACCAGCGGGCGCTTGTCGGGCAGATAGACCACGCAATCGGGCCGCGTGCGGTTCGACAGCGTGCATTGGAATTCGTACGAGCCCTTCGGCATGCCGTCCTGGACGATTGCCTCCATGCGGCCCTGGCCGAAGGCGCCACGCGTCTGCTTGTTCGAGAGCACCTCGCGCAGCGACGTGACGTGGGTCGACAGGTCGCTGATGTTCTTCTGCGCGCGGTCGATCACCGCGAGCCGCTCGTGCAGGCTTTGCAGGCGCTCATTGGTCTGTTGCGTATTGCTCGCCATCGACTGCCCGAGCCGATGCGAGACGGAATCGAGCCGCTCGTTGACGACGCGGGCGAGCTCGCCCTGCCGGCCGACCAGGGTCTCGCCCATCGCCTTCAGGCGGCCGGCGAGCTCCGATTGCAGGCGCGCGAGCTCGGCGACCTGCGCCTCCACCGGATCGACCTGCGGCCGGCGCAGCACGACGATCACCACCACGATCGCCGCGGCGGCGAGAAGGAGCGAAAACCCGGCGAGGATGAGAACAGCCTGCTCTGTCATACCGCCCTTTGTAGCGCGATTCGGTCCGCCCTGGAACGAAAAGTGAACACCGTTGCCTGTCCACGAGAAAAGCACGGAACACGTTGATTCGCCTGGGCTAACTGCTTACATCCGGGCATGGCATTGCGGGAAATCATCACCCTCCCGGACAAGCGGCTGCGGCTCAAATCCGAGCCGGTCGGCAAGATTACCGCCGAACTCAAGGCGCTGGTCGAGGACATGTTCGAGACCATGTACGACGCGCCGGGCATCGGGCTCGCCGCGATCCAGGTCGGCGTGCCGAAGCGCATCGTGACGATGGACCTGTCCAAGAAGGAGGGCGAGAAGAACCCGCGGGTGTTCATCAACCCGGAGATCGTCTCCTCGTCGGAGGAGGTCTCGACCTACGAGGAAGGCTGCCTGTCGATCCCGGAGATCTACGAGGACGTCGAGCGGCCGGCCCGCGTGACGGTCAAGTTCACCGACCTCGAGGGCAAGAAGCACGAGGAAGAGGCGGAAGGCCTGTTCGCGACCTGCATCCAGCACGAGGTCGATCACTTGAACGGCAAGCTGTTCATCGACCACATTTCCAAGCTCAAGCGCGACCGCATCATCAAGAAGTTCGCCAAGGCGGCCAAGAAAGAGAACCAGAAAGAAAAATCGAAAGAGAAAGAGTGATGGCGCTCCGCCTGGTGTTCATGGGGACGCCGGACTTCGCCGTGCCGACGCTGGTCGAGATCGTCGGCGCCGGCCACGAGGTCGTCGCGGTCTACACGCGCGCGCCGAAGCCGGCGGGTCGCGGCATGGCGCTGCAGCCATCGCCGGTCGAGCGCGAGGCGCGCCGCTTCGGGCTGAACGTGCTGACGCCATCGACGCTGAAGACGGGCGACGCGCAGGAGGCGTTTCGCGCACACCGCGCCGACGCGGCGGTGGTCGTCGCCTACGGCATGATCCTGCCGAAGCCGATCCTCGATGCACCGTCGCTTGGCTGCTTCAACCTGCATGCGTCGCTGCTGCCGCGCTGGCGCGGGGCGGCGCCGATCAACCGCGCGGTGATGGCCGGCGACGCGGAGAGCGGGGTGATGGCGATGCGCATGGAGGAAGGCCTCGACACCGGACCGATCGCCATGGCCGAACGCCTGCCGATCGCGCCCGACATGACCGCGGGCGAGCTGCACGACCGCCTCGCGCCGCTCGGCGCCGACCTGATGGTGCGCGCGCTCGCCGCGCTGGAGAAGGGCGCGCTGGTGCTGACGCCGCAGCCGGACGACGGCGTCACCTACGCCGCCAAGATCGACAAGACCGAGACGCGCATCGATTGGACGGAACCGGCGAGCGCCGTGCACGACCATTGTCGCGGCCTCTCGCCGTTTCCGGGCGCCTGGTTCGAGATATCCGCGGACGGCAAGCCGGTGCGCGTCAAGGTGCTGCGCACGACCCGGGCCGAGGGCCGCGGCGCCGGTCTTAGTCTTCCTGGCAGCGTGCTCGACGACAAGCTCACGATCGCCTGCGGCGACGGCGCGATCCGCATCCTCGACCTGCAGCGCGCGGGCAAGCAGCCGATGAAAGCCGAGGAATTCCTGCGCGGCACGCCGCTCGCGGCGGGCGCGCGCGTGACGTGATGATGCCGTGAAGCTCAGGCGGCGCGGTGGCCGGCCCAATGATGGCGACGCGACTCGATATATTCGGCGAGATCGTTCGCGGTCACCCGCACCAGGTCGGTGTGGCCGAAGCTCTTGGAATAGTCGAGGATCGACACGACCTCGGGCGTGATACGCAGCATCGGCACGGCGACGGGATCGATGGGCGGCATGACGCGGTATTCCGGGTAGCGGCGCAACAGGATGGACCGCGCGTGATCGACCTCGGCCTTGTCCTCGACCACCAGCGCGCGGGCGGCGGCCGACAGCCCCTTGATCTGCAGCGGCTGCGGATAGTCCTTGGCGATCGCGAGCGACACGCGCGGATCGCGTGCGATGTTGGCGAACTTCTGGCTGTCGCGCCCGATGAAGCAGTAGATGATCAGCCCGTCATTGGCGTATCCGACGACCGTCGCCTGCGGCCAGCCGTCCTCGCGGTTGGTGGCCATGGTCATGATCCGGTGCTGGTCGAGCAACTCGACGATCTGGCGTTTGAATTCCTGCTTCATTGGGCGTCTCCGAACTGGCCCACCGAACGTATTGCCCGCCCCGCCGGCAGCCTTTGAGGTGAATCAAACGTGCCGCGCTACAAGCTGACGATCGAGTATGACGGCACGCTGTTCGTCGGCTGGCAGATCCAGGAGAAGGGCCAGTCGATCCAGGGCACGCTGATCAAGGCCATCCTAGCCTTTGCCGGCGAGAAAGTCGCGGTCCAAGGCGCCGGCCGCACCGATGCCGGCGTGCATGCGCTCGGGCAAGTGGCGCATATCGATCTCGCCAAGCACCGGGATACCGACAGGGTGCGCGACGCGCTGAACTTCCATCTGCGTCCGCATCCCATCGCCGTGCTCGCGGCCGAGCAGGTGGCCGACGATTTCGACGCCCGCTTCTCGGCGACCAAGCGGCACTACATCTACCGGATCGTCAATCGCCGCGCTGACCTGGCGCTCGACCGCAACCGCGCCTGGCGCGTGCCGCGGCTGCTCGACGCCGACGCGATGCACGCGGCCGCGCAACGTCTCGTCGGCAAACACGACTTCACGACGTTTCGCGCCGCCGAGTGCCAGGCCAGGTCGCCGGTGAAGACGCTCGACCGGCTCGACGTCGCGCGCTACGGCGACACGATCGAGGTCCGGGCCTCGGCGCGCTCGTTCCTGCATCACCAGGTGCGCTCGATGGTCGGCTCGCTGGTGCCGGTCGGCGACGGCAAGTGGAGCGCCGACGATCTCGCCGCCGTGCTCGACGCGCGCGACCGCAGCGCCTGCGGCCAAGTCGCGCCGCCGGACGGGCTTTATCTCGTGCGAGTCGATTATTGAAAAAGACAACACGGAGGACACATGATCTCGCGCCGGCGCTTCACCGCATCCCTCGCAGCGACGGCGACGCTGGCGCTGCCACGCATCGCCGCCGCGCAAAGTTACCCGGGCGGGCTCGTGCGCATCATCGTGCCGTTCCCGCCGGGCGGCGGCACCGACGTGCTCGGCCGCCTGCTCAGCACCGAATTTCAGGCGCTGTGGGGTCAGAGCGTCATCCTCGACAATCGCCCGGGCGCGGCCGGACTGATCGGCACGCGCCAGGCGGTCGCCGCGCCGCCCGACGGCGCGACCCTGCTGATGGCGTCGACCGGCGCGATCCTCACGCTGGCGGCGAGCCGCGGCGGCGATGCGCCCTACGACATCGCGGGCGATCTCGCGCCGATCTCGCTCGTTGCCGCGCCGCCCTACATCCTCGTCACCAACGCCGAGCAGCCGTTCCGCACCGCGGCCGAGGTGATTGCCTACGGCAAGGCCAATCCAGGCAAGCTGTCGTATGGCTCGTCGGGCGTCGGCTCGGCGTCGCATCTCTCCGGCGCGCTGTTCCAGCAGATGAGCGGCATCGACATGCTGCACGTGCCCTATCGCGGCACCGGGCCGGCCGTGACCGACCTGCTTGGCGACCGCATCCAGCTGATGTTCGCGCCGGCGCTCACCGTCACGCCGCACATCACGGCCGGCAAGCTGCGCGCGCTCGGCGTCACCGGATCGGCACGCTCGGCGCTGTTTCCGGATTTTCCGACCATCTCCGAAAGCGGACTGCCGGGCTATGCGTCGCTCGGCTGGTTCGGCCTGTTCGCGCCGGCCGGCACGCCGCGCGCCATCGTCGACAAGGTCGGCGCCGACACCACCGCGGTGCTGCTCAAGGCGGACTCCAAGCAGAAGCTCGCCAACGAGGGCGCCGAGCCCGAGCCGATGACGCCGCAGGCCTTCACCACGTACGTCAATGCCGAGGTAGCCAAATGGCTCACGCTTGCGAGCAAGGCCGGCATCAAGCTGACGCAGTAATTCAAACGGGAAGCGCGCGGATCGCGGCGGCAGCGGCGCCGGCGAGGATGAAATCCGCGGCGACCACCGCCGCCGCAAGGTCAGTGCTCAGTCCGAGCGAAGCGCGCGCGAAGAACCAGCGGTACTGCACGAGGATGATGCTGAAGGCGAACGTATAGAACGCCGCGTGGGCCCCGGTCGCCAGGCCGAGCACATGCAGCAGCGCGGGAACGGCGAAGATCGCGGCGGCGATCACGCCCGACCAGTTGTAGATGACGATGTAGCCGACGTAGCGCCGCTGCAGCCCCATGATGCGGACGAAACCGAGCATGAAGAGCGGAAACAGGACCCACGGCGCCACGAACACCGCGGCCTCGCGGGCGACGAACCATGCGTCGGCGAACAGACCGCCGGCCACCAGCCGGCCCGCGCGCAATTCCTGGTCTGCCAACAGCACGATGAACGCAGGCGCGGCGAGCAGGATCGCCGCGAATGACCGCCAGAATCCTTCGACGCTCGCATCGAAAGCGCGCAGCCCGTCAGGATGGCGCCGGACCAGGCGCAGCGAGCCTTTGAGCGACCGGAGGACTTCGTCCGCCGTGAGAATCATGACCAGCCTCGACGTTATTTGCGCCGAACGCCCACCACGCTCCCGCCCTAGTGACTACATGCGTTGCAATCGGCGTGCCGTCTCTCGGTGACCATGACCTTAAGGAATGGACCTGTGGGGCACTTCGACTAAAGTATAATATGCTTCCAAAATGCGGCGGTAAATGGCCGTCAACGCGGTCAGGTCCGCGGTCGCGACGTGCTCGTCGATCTTGTGCATGGTCTGGCCGACCAGGCCGAACTCGAGCACCGGGCAATAGTCCTTGATGAAGCGCGCGTCGGACGTGCCGCCCGAGGTCGATAGCTTCGGCGTATGGCCGGTCACCTCGGCGATGGACCGGCACACCATGTCGACGAACGGCCCCGGCGCGGTGAGGAACACGTCGGCGTTCGAGGCGTCCCATTCGAAACGCCACTTGATCCCTTCGCCCGCGGCCGTCGCGCGCTTCTCCAGCAGCGCGCGCAGGCCCTCGCGGGTATGGCGATCATTGAAGCGGATGTTGAACCGCGCCCGCACCTCGCCCGGAATGAGGTTGACGGTCTTGTTGCCGACATCGACCGACGTGAACTCGAGATTGGAGCGATCGAAGTGCTCGGAGCCGTGATCGAGCGGCTCGGCGGTCAGCGCGGCGATGAGCTTGACCATGCCGGGGATCGGGTTCTCCGCCAGTTCCGGATAGGCGACGTGACCCTGCTGGCCGGTGACGATCAGCGTGCCGTTCTGCGAGCCGCGCCGGCCGATCTTGACCATGTCGCCGAGCCGATCCGGATTGGTCGGCTCGCCGAGAATGCAGTGGTCGAATGTCTCGCCGCGCTCGCGGGCCCAGGCGAGCAGCTTGACGGTGCCGTTGACGGCGATGCCCTCCTCGTCGCCGGTGATCAGGAACGACAGCGAGCCGTTCGGCTTGCCGCCACGGGCGGCCAGATGGTCGAGCACCGCGGCGACCTTGCAGGCGATCGCGCCCTTCATGTCGACGGCACCGCGGCCGTAGAGCACATTGTCGACCACGTCGGCGGCGAACGGCGGATGGCGCCAGCTCGACGTCTCGCCCGCCGGCACCACGTCGGTGTGGCCGGCGAGCATGAGATGCGGCGCCGCGGTGCCGATCCGCGCGTACAGATTCTCGACCGGCGCCGTGCCGGCCTCCTCGAAGGTCACGCGATGCACGGCGAAGCCGGCGCCTGTCAGCACGCGTTCGAGGTAGGCGAGCGCGCCACCCTCCGCCGGCGTCACCGACGGGCAGCGCAGCAGATCGCGGGCAATGGCGATGGGGTCGACGTTGGCCATGGTGCCTATTGCCGTCCGTCGAGCGGATTGGGGCCGAACTGGTTGCTGCCGGCGACGCCGGGACGAAGCCCGAGCTCGATCAGCAGGGCCAGCGCGAATACCAGCCACAGTGTGAGCACGGCCATGAACAGCGGCGGGCGTGCAGCCTCCGTTCCGCTCCAGCCCATGATCACCAGGAAATTGATGAACGCGTTGCCGGCGAAGAACACGGCAAGCAGCCAGATCGGCGTGTCGCGATCATGCGCGCGCTTGGCGAGCAGCGCGAACTCCGGATAGGTGAAGGCGAGGTCGATGACGGCGGCAAGCCGCTCACCATCGATCCGTTGCACGAAGGATTGCACCGCGAACTCGGCCGCGAGCAGAATCACAAGCCCAAGCCAGAACGGCTGCCGGCTGATCCGGCCGTCGAAGCTCAGGAACAGATATTTCCAATCCATACCCGCTCCCCTCACGCCGGCTCGGCCGCGCCGACGTCGCTGCGGGGATGGCCGACCGGCGACACGTCGGTGCGCGGCGGGCCGCTCATCTCGTAGGCTTCGAGGATGGTGATCTTCTGCCAGATCTTGCGGCTGAAATTGGCGGTCAGCTCCTCGATGTCGTTGACCGCGTCGATGACGACCTTGTCCGGCAGGTTCTGCGCGTAGAGCGCGGCGAGCTTGCCGGTCAGCGCCTGCATCTCGCTGCAATAGTCGAGATAGCGGGTCAGCTCGAACCGCGTCATGGTGCGGTCGATCGAGGCCGGCGTGCGCTCGCCGCGCGACAGGAGCGCGCTCGGGTCCTTGGTGAGCTGGTGCATATCGATCACGTGCGAGATGGTGCGGAACACGTGCAGATCGCGCAAGGCGTGCTGCCGCTTGCTGCGGTCCTCATACGTCACCGCGAAGAACAGGGCGGCGCTGACCAGCACCGTGATGTTCATGGCCGCATCGATGCCCTGGAACAGGCCGAACACCTCCTTGCCGACCTCCAGCTGGATCGACTGCGTCAGCACCAGGATGACGAGGCCGATGCCGATCACGCCGGCGGCGATCGCGGCATAGCTGGCGGCGCGCAGCGCGAAATTCGGCCGCGCGATCTCCTTCGCCTTGCGCTGGGTATCCTCGCCGATCACGCTGAGCTCATGGCAGACCTTCGAGAGGCCGGAGCCGGGAAAACGCGCGGTGATGCGCGCTTCGAGCCTGCGGATCGTCTTGACGATCTCTTCGTCGTTGAGTGATCGATACGGCATGCGGCCGGCCTTGATGAATCAGTCGCGCAACAGCTCGTTGATCGAGGTCTTGGAGCGCGTCTTCTCGTCGACACGCTTGACGATGACCGCGCAGTAGAGGTTCGGACCCGGCTCGCCGTTCGGCAGCGGCTTGCCCGGCATCGTGCCCGACACGACGACCGAATAGGGCGGCACCTCGCCCTGGTAGATCTTGCCGGTCTCGCGGTCGACGATCTTGGTCGAGATGCCGAGATAGACGCCCATGCCGAGCACCGCGCCTTCGCGCACGATGACGCCCTCGACCACCTCGGAGCGCGCGCCGATGAAGCAATTGTCTTCGATGATGACCGGCCCCGCTTGCAGCGGCTCGAGCACGCCGCCGATGCCGACGCCGCCCGACAGGTGACAGTTCTTGCCGATCTGTGCGCAAGAGCCGACCGTCGCCCAGGTGTCGACCATGGTGCCGGATCCGACATAGGCGCCGAGGTTGACGAAGGACGGCATCAGCACCACGTTCGGCGCGATATAGGCCGAGCGGCGCACCACCGCGCTCGGCACCGCGCGGAAGCCCGCCTTCTTGAACTTCACCGCGGTCCAGCCGTCGAACTTGGACGGCACCTTGTCCCACCACGCGGCCTTGCCCGGTCCGCCCTTGATCATGCTCATGTCGTTGAGGCGGAACGACAGCAGCACCGCCTTCTTGAGCCACTGATTGACTTGCCAGCTGCCGCTCGCGTCCTGCTCGGCAACGCGTGCGGTGCCGTTGTCCAGCAGATCGAGCGCCTTGTCGACCGCCTTGCGGACCGCGCCCCGCGTCCTCGGATGGACGTTGTTGCGATCCTCGAAGGCATCATCGATGGTGCGGGCAAGCTCGGCGAGCGACATGGACACATTCCCTCGGCTGTGGCCGCTGTTGTGTCGCGGACGGAAGGCCCGGAGTCAACGGGGCTCGAACGTCGCGTAACGAATTGCCGGCAATGGGATTTTTCCGGTGTCCAATTCGCGACGAAATGCTCTAGGCTGCGCCGTTATGAGAAGGGGTTGGATATGCAGCGGATCGCGTCGCTCACATTGATCGGATTGGCACTTGCCGCAGTGGGGTCGGAGCCGGCCGTCGCCCACCACGTCATGGGCGGCGAGATGCCGAAGACCGCCATGCAGGGCCTGTTGTCCGGGCTCGGCCACCCGGTGATCGGTCTCGATCACTTCGCGGCGGTGGTCGCGGCGGGGTGCCTCGCCGCCGCACACCGCTCGGCGGTGATGCTGGTGATCGGCTACGTGCTGGCGATGGCGGCCGGAGCCGCGCTGCATGTCCAGGGCGTGAACGTGCCCGCTGCGGAGATCCTGGTCGCGCTGTCGGTGCTCGTGCTCGGAGCCGTCACCGTGCAATGGCGCGAGGCGCTGAGCCTCTCGGGTGCCCTCGCGCTGTTCGTCATCGCCGGCGCGATCAACGGCTATGCGCTCGGTGAATCGATCGCCGGCGCCGAGTCGACGCCGCTCTACGCCTACTTCATTGGCCTGGCGGCGATCCAGTCGGCGGTCGGGCTCGCCGCCATGGCAATCGCGCGCGTTATGTCGGCCAGCGAACAGAACGCCGTGCGCGTGCGTCTGATCGGCGCCTGCGTGGTCGGTATCGGCCTCGCGCTGCTGGCGAAGGGCGTGGTGCCGGGCGCATGAGGATCAGGGCGGCGGCACGTCGAAGCCCGCCGCGCGCCACACGCTCTGCCGTGCCGGGCGGACCAACGCATCGATGAAGGCGCGCGCGACCGACACGTCCTTGCATCCCATCATCACCGCTGCGGCGTAGGCGGTGGCGTTGCCGAGCGGCGCCGGCAGCGGCCCGACCACGCGGATGCCTTTCACCGGCAGCATCTCGCTGATGAAGGTCATGCCGATCTCGGCCTCGCCGCGCGCGACGCATTCGGCGACGGCCGCGCCGCTCTTCTGCGGCAGCGCCTTGCCACGGACCTCCTCCGCAATGCCCATGCGCACGAACAGGTCGCGCAGATAGGTCCCGGCGGTGCCGCCGACCGCCGGATCGCTCAGGGCCAGCGCCTCGACGCCGAGCAGAAGTTTCTTGAACGCCTCGGCCGTCGTGATGTCGGGCAGCGGCGCGCCGTCGCGCACGGCAAGCCCGATTGCGGTCTGACCGAGATTGACGCGCGTGCCGTCAACCAGCGCACCGGCCTTGGCCAGCTTGTCGATCCCGGCGGCCGACAGGATCAGCACGTCGGCGGTCTCGCCGGCGGAGAGCTTGTCCTGCAGGACGCCGACCGGCGCGTAGCTGATACCGGCCGGCACGCCGGTGTCGCGCGTGAAATCGGCCGACAGCTCGGACACCGCGACGTGCACCGCGCGCGCGCTGAGAACCTTGAGCCGTGCAGTGTCCTGCGACATCCCATGCCCTTTCGTGTGAGGTGGCTCGCCGGTTCGATATGATATGAAACCGGCGACGAGAACATTGAATAACAGGGAGGATGGTATGCGCCATCGGCGTATCGGGAGTGCGGTCCTCGCCGCCATTGTGACGCTCGCCGGTGCGGCGCAGGCGGAGGAATGGCCGGCACGACCGCTGACGATGGTCGTACCATTCGCCGCCGGCGGCCCGGTCGACACGCTCGGACGCATCCTGCAGCCGCATCTCTCCGATGTGCTCGGCCAGCAGGTGATCATCGAGAATGTCAGCGGCGGTGGCGGCATCACCGGCTCGCTGCGCGTCATGCAGGCCCCGCCCGACGGCTATATGCTCGAGCTCGGCTCGATCGGCACCCACGCCATCAACCAGTCGATCAGCACCAAGCCCGCCTACAACGCCGCGACCGATTTCGCGCCGGTGATCCTGGTCGCCGACGCGCCGCAGGTGCTGCTGGTGCGCAAGGATTTTCCCGCGAGCAATCTCAAGGAATTCCTCGACTACGTGAAGGCGAACCACGCCAAGTTGCAGCACGGCTCCGGGGGCACCGGCACCTCGTCACATATCGGCTGCGTGCTGCTCAACCAGCAGGCCGGCGTGCAGGTGACGCATATTCCCTACCGCGGCGGGGGCCCGGCTTTGCAGGACCTGATCGCCGGACGCATCGACTATATCTGCAATTACATCTCGACCGCGGTCGGCGCACTCGAGGCGAAGCAGGTGAAGGCGCTGGCGACCTTGACGGACAAGCGCGCCAAAGCGCTGCCCAACGTTCCGACCGCCGACGAGCAGGGCCTCCAGGGTTTTGACGTATCGGCCTGGAACGCCATTTTCATGCCCAAGAGCACGCCCGCACCGATCATCAAGAAAGTCAACGAGGCGGTCGGCCAGGTGCTCGACATGCCAACGGTGCAGAAACGGCTCGACGACATCGGCCTGATCGCCACGCCGCCGGATCGCCGCAGCCCGGAATACCTCGGCAAGTATGTCGAGAGCGAGATCGTCAAATGGGCGGCGCCAGCCAAGGCGAGCGGTGCGACGACGAACTAGCGCATATCCCGGAAAAGTGGACGCCGGTTTTCCGAGAAGGATATGCGCCAAAGCAAAAACACCAGCAGGGGTAACTCACGTGTCCAGCTTCCGCGCTCTCATCCGCGGCGATGATCTCATCGTCGCGCCGCTCGTTCTCAACCCGATCATGGCGAAGCTCGCCGAGGAGAGCGGCTTCAGGGCGATCTATCTCGGCGGCGGCTCGCTCGGCTGGGTCAAATGCGTGACCGAGGCGAACCTCACGCTGCCGGAGATGACCGAGATCGCCGTCGAGCTCACCGCCAATTCGAAACTGCCGATCGTGCTCGACGCCGGCGGCGGCTGGGGCGACCCGGTGCACATCCACCGCACCATCGCCATGTCGGAGGCCGCAGGCATCGCCGCAATCGAGCTCGAGGACCAGCTCCTGCCCCGCCGCGTCGAGCATCACGTCGGCGTCGATCACCTGATCCCGCTCGAGCTGATGCTGGACAAGATCGCCGAGGCCAAGTCGGCGCGGACGAATCCGGACTTCGTCATCATCGCCCGCACCAATGCGCGGCGCGCCTACGACCTCAACGAGGCGCTGCGGCGTGCCGAGGCGTTCCACAAGGCCGGCGCCGACATGATCTTCGTCCACACCCGCAGCGCCGACGAGCTGCGCATCGTCGGCGAGCGCATCCCAGGCCCGCTGATGATGTTCGCGCCGCCGGACGGCTTCAACGGCTTCGCCTTCAGCGAGCGCGATCTCGCCAAGCTCGGTTACCGCCTCGCCGCGTCGTCCGGCACCGCCTTCGCCGCCATGTACAAGGCGATCCGGCAATCCTACCAGTGCCTCGCGCGCGGCGAGATCGATCCGTTCCTCGGCCGCGGCGGCGCCGACCAACTGATGAAGGAAGCGCACAAGACTTGCGGCCTCGACGCGCTGCTCGCGATCGAGCGGCGGACCATGAAGGCATAGCCGCAATGAATGCGCCAATTCCGGGCGACGGCATCTCCACGTCGTCATGGCCGGGCTTGACCCGGCCATCCATCTCTCTTCGGGAGAGTCGTCCCGAAGGGATGGATGCGCGGGTCAAGCCCGCGCATGACTCAGAAGAAAAAAAGCACCGCCTGCGGCTGTCGTTCCACGCAGCCGGTCTAACGCTGATCGCGCTGGCGCTCGCCTCGCCGACCACGGCGCAGGACTGGCCGACCCGGCCGACCCGCATCGTGTCGTTCCTGGCGCCAGGCGGCTTGTCCGACATGCTCGCGCGCATCCTGGCGCAGAACTTCGAGACGAAATTCAAGAGTCCGTTCTTCGTGGAGAACCGCACCGGCGGCGGCGGCGTGGTCGGCGCGAGCCTGGTCGCCGAGCAGCCGCCGGACGGCACGACGCTCGGCATTTCCGGCATCGGCTCAAACGTGATCGCGCCGGCCATGAACCCGAACCTCGGCTTCGATGCGCTCAAGAGCTTCACCCACATTGCGTTCCTCGGCGGCGCGCCGACCGTCTTGGTGGTCAATCCGTCGCTGCCGGCAAAAAATCTCACCGAGCTCGCGGCGCTGGCCCGCGAAAAATCCGGGCTGCAGTTCGGCTCGTCCGGCTCCGGCACGCATGGCCACCTGATCGGCGAGCTGTTCAAGCGTGAGGCCAAACTCGACCTGGTGCACATCCCCTATCGCGGCGCCAATCCGGTGATGACCGACCTGATCGCCGGCCACGTACCGGCAGCGTTCGTGACGATCTCGAGCGCAACCGAGCAGCTGCGCGCCGGCAGGATCAGAGCGCTCGCGGTCACGTCCAGCGCACGGCTGAAACAGTTTCCGGACCTGCCGACCTTCGCCGAAGCGGGTTTTCCGGATCTCGTCGCGCTGACCTGGTTTGCGCTCGCCGGTCCGGCCGGCATGGCGCCCAACGTCGTGACGAAGATCAACGAGGCCGCGGTTGAGATCATGGCGCAGCCCGCAGTGGCGCGACAGCTCGCGCACGAGTCGATCGAAGTGTTGAAGATGAACGCGGCCGAGTTCACCGCGTTCGTGAAAGCCGAGGTCGACCGCTGGGGCCCGCTCGCCAAGGCGGTGGGCGGGAAAGTGAATTGACCAGGCTGCCGCGCTGCCCCGGTCCGGAAGCCCGCCTTTCGACCAGATCTTGAACCGTGTAACGTGTCACACGGCAGATGTCATTCGCGCGCAACTTGTCCGAACCGGCTGGCAGGAGGGAGCGATGGCTGACCAGACTCAATGGCATCTCTCGGGCGACTATTTCGAGAACTGCAGCTGCACCATCGTATGCCCCTGCCTCGTTTCGGCAGCCGCCCCCCTGACCTCGCAACCGACCGACGGCTTCTGCAACGTGCCGCTGCTTTTCCACATCGACAGCGGCCGCTATGGCGACGTCGTGCTCGACGACCTCAACGTGGCGATCATGCTCCACGCGCCTGGGGTGATGGCAGAGGGAAATTGGTCGGTGGCCGCCTATATCGATCAGCGCGCCGACGACAAGCAGACCGAGGCCCTGGGTGCGATCTTTACCGGCGCCGCGGGCGGACCCATGGCTGCGTTCACACCGCTGATCAGCACGAACCTGGGGGTGCGCAAGGTCCCGATCACATTCCGGATCGACGGCAAGACGCGCTCCGCGGAAATCCCGGGCATTCTGCACATGTCCGTCGATCCGCTGCCGACCATGCATCCCAGTGGGGAGATGTGGGCGAACATCGGCCATCCGGTCAGCCCCGACAAGATGGCGATGGCCGTCGGAGCCGCCGGCAACACGTATAACGATCACGGCATGCGCTGGGACAATTCCGGCAAGAACGGCCTCTACGCGTCCATCCGCTGGTCGAACCAGTCGTAAAGCATATCGCGACACGGTCCGTCGGCCGGGCAGGTGAGATTCACAGCATATGCCCATATCCATGTCAGCGCTTCGACGACACCTTCAATTGGTGCCCGGCTGCTTGACCCGCTTCCAGACCGACTCGGCCTTGGTGCCGGTGGACGTCGCCGGGTTCAGCGTTCGCATTTCATCCGCGGTGATCGACGTGACAATCCGTTTGCCGCTGGTGCCGTTGAATTTCGCGAAGCTGCTGCCCTCGAAGTTCACGATGATGGTCTTTGTCGCCTCGTCGACGGTGTAGGTCCCATACATCGCAATGGCTCCGTGCGCGACGGCCTTGTGCTGCTCGGGTGTGCCCGAGGTCCGACTCTCCAGGATGGGCAGATCGGAACGCATCAGCATCTGCGTGAAGCGCCCGTTGGCATCGAACATGTATGCGCCCTTCGGATTGGGACCAAACGTGTCGGTCTTGCTGCCGTCCGGCGCCGCGTCGACAGCTGATACGAGCGTCCACGCTCCGACGATTTGCTCCTTGAGGGACGTTTGCTGGCCGCTGGCCTCGCCGGGCATGAGGGCCAGAGTGAACGCCAACACCGGCAGACCGACGATTGCGCGACAGTTCATGATCGTCCTCCCGTGTTGCTGCGCGCACCTCGCGGGTGCGCGCGATGTGACTGCCAAGGTGATATCGATGTGAGGTTTTGTGCCCGCCGACGGCACAACGCTGCTGGTCGAAGGGGCTTCGGCGTGGCCCATGGTGCAGCTCAGCGCCAAGGTTACCGCACTTCGCCGGTGGAGAGGAGTCGTGATCGGTGTCACCTGACCAAAGGTGGTACCTGCCTTCCCGAAAAGCGGTATTCGGCGACGGATGACGTTGAGCCAATCGGCCATGCGGGTCCGGGCGCACACCACAATGCAGTCGACATTTGAGCGGACGATTGCGCATCTCTCGGCGAAAAACCTGAAGAGGAATGGCCGGGGGAAACACGTCAGCACACCAGGAGGGAACCATGGTCCGCTTGCCGGTCCTTGCCTCTTTGCTGCTGGTCCTGCTCCTCTCTGCCCCCGCACAGTCGGCATCCGTGACCAAACAGATCGAGGTCAACGGCGTGCGCCTGTCCGTCGTCGAAGACGGTAGCGGAGAACCCATCCTCGCCGTCCACGGGGCGTTTTCAGACGTCCGCGTCTGGGAGCCGCTGCGCGAGCAGATCGCCAAGCGCTATCGGCTCATCGCCTATACCCAGCGATATTTCGGGACCGCCGCATGGCCGGACGACGGGCAGAATTTCTCCGTCGCGACCCATGCCGACGATCTCGCCAAGCTGATCGTCGCGCTCAATGTGGGGCCCGTGCATCTCGTCGGCCGCTCTTACGGCGGCGCCGTTGCGACGACTGCAGCGCTGAAACATCCGTCGCTGGTCCGCACCCTGACACTGCACGAGCCGGCTCTCATCTCGGTGCTGCCAGCTGACAGCCCGGAAGGAAAAGCGGCGCGTGAGGATCGCCCCAAATTCACGAGCGCTGCGCTGGCCGCGAACAAGGCCGGCGAAGCGGTGCAGACGGTCCGGTTGTTCTTCGAGGGAGTCTATCAGCTCGGACCTGATGGATTCGACCGCCTGCCTCAAGCAACGCAGACGATGTTCCTCGACAATGCCCGCACGGCGTCGCTGCTGTTCCGGGCGGGCGCCGGATCCAGCATCACCTGTGAGGCGCTCAACGCGTTCGAGCGCCCGACGCTCGTCACGCACGGCGGAAGGACGCACGCCTATTACAAGCTCATCAGCGACGGCGTCGCCAAATGCGTGCGAGGGGCCCAGCAGGTTGCCTTCCCGAACCTCGTCCACGACGCGCCGAGCGTCGACCCGACCGCTTTCAGTGCAGCCTTGTTTGAATTCCTGGCCAAAGGCCAGGGTCTGTAATGACCGCCCGCGCGGCACATGAGGCGTGCCGCGCCGGCAGCGGCACGCACAAGCACGTTCACTCCGGCGCGCGCTGCGCCTGCGGACGCGAGCCGACAGCTCGGAGGAAAAGCCAGATGAAACCGAAACGTCTCGTGATCACCGCGAGCCTCGCCGCTGCCATGCTGAGCAGCGGCGCCCTTGCCCAGCAGCAGGACCAACTCGGCAAGGTGACGTTCCCAACCTCATGCGATCCGAAGGTGCAGGCCGAGTTCGAGCGCGGCGTCGCCATGCTGCACTCCTACTGGTTCCTGTACGCCCGGCGAACGTTCGAGAACGTGCTCAAGGACGACCCTTCGTGCGCAATGGCATACTGGGGCATCGCTCTCGATCTGCTCGGCAACTCGCTGGCCACCACGCCAACGCGAACCGAAGCCCAGGCCGCCTTGGACGCACTCGAGAAGGCGCGCGCGGTCGGCGCGAAGACACAACGCGAGCGCGACTGGATCGATGCGATCAGTGCCTACTATCGTGAGTACGACAAGGTCGCGGTCGACGTCCGCCTTCGTGCCTACAACAGCGCGATGGAACAGCTCGTCCAGCGCTATCCCGACGACTACGAGGCGCAGGTGTTCTACGCACTGACGCTGCAGGCCTCCGCATCACATGCCGACACAACCTATGCGAACCAGCTCAAGTCAGCGGCGCTGCTGGAGAAGCTATACCAGCAGAACCCGCAGCATCCGGGCGTGTCGCACTTCCTGATCCACGCCTACGACTACGCGCCACTCGCGGAGAAAGGGCTCGCGGCCGCCGATCGCTATGCGGGGATCGCGCCGGCGGTGCCGCACGCACGCCACATGCCCTCGCACATCTACTCGATGCTCGGGCATTGGGAGCAGTCGATCGCCTCGAACGCCTCCGCGCTCGAGATCCAGCCGGATTACTACCATGCGTCAGACTTCACGGTTTATGCCCACCTGCAGCTCGCGCAGGACGCCAAGGCCAAGGCGATGATCGACAAGTCGCTCGCCACGCCGGACCGCGGCGATCGCCCGGTCACGTTCGGCAACTTCACCGCACGGGCGGCCATGCCGGCGCGCTACGTGCTGGAGCGCGGCGACTGGGCCGGCGCTGCGGCGCTGAAGTTCGAGACGACGAAATATCCGCAAGCCGATTCGCTGATTCGGTTCACGCGCGGGCTCGGCGCGGCTCGCAACGGCGATCTCCCCGCGGCAAAAGCCGAGATCGAGGCGCTCAAGGAGCTCCGCACCGCACTCGAGAAGGCCAACCAGGCCTACTGGGCGGACCGTTCCGAAGAGCAGATTCTGGCGATTGCCGCATGGATCGCGCTACGGGAAGGCTCTCCCGAGATGGCGATGAAGCTGATGCGTACTGCGGCCGACAACGAGGATGCCAGCGTGAAGCACGTCGCGATGGAGAACCGTCTCTATCCGATGCGCGAGCTGCTGGGCGATCTGCTGCTCGCGACGGGCGAAACCGAAGCTGCCCTCAAGGCCTACGAGACGTCGCTCGCAGCCACGCCGAACCGCTATCGCGGGTTCGCCGGCGCGGCGCAGGCGGCGGCAAAGGCAGGCGATCGGCAAAAGGCCGCCGACTATTTCGCCAACCTCGTCGCGTTGACGAGCAAGGCCGATAGCAGCAGGCCGGAAATCGCGCAGGCCAAGGCCTTCTTGCAAACGAAGTGACGCTTCCTCCAGCAGTACGTCATCACCGGGCCGGTGCCCCTTTTCGGCGCCGAGACCCGGTGATGACGAGGTCCGACTGGACAGCAAATCTGATCGATGATCCGCCTGATCACATTGGCCCTCGTCCTGGGCGCCGCAGTTGCCGCTGCGGCGGCCTATCTTGCCGGACCGGTGGCACGGCAGCCGGCCATCGCAACGTCGCAGCCGCCGCCGGTCGCGGGCGATGATTGGCCCATCTGCACGACCATGGCATCGCTGGGCCGTGAGGCGGACTGGGCCCCACTCGATGCGGATTTCGCCGCCGGCAAGCGCGCCCTCGCCGCCGGCGAATGGAAGACCGCGATCGCGGCATTCGAGCTGGCTGCGCTGCGCGAGCCCGGCAACGCCGACATCCACAATCTGACCGGCTACGCCTATCGCCGCCTGCGCGAGCCGGAGCGCGCGCTGGACCATTTTGAACGCGCCCTCGCCATCAACCCGCGGCATCGCGCGGCCCACCAGCATGCGGGCGAGGTCCATGCGTCGGCCGGCAATCTCGCCAAGGCGCAGGAGCACCTCGAAGCACTCGATGGCATTTGCCTGATCCCCTGCACCGAGCGCGCGGACCTGCACACCGCGATCGTCCGGTTCGCCGCACCGAACTGACCGCTGAAATTCGCGCCTTGCGCTTGACAAGCGTCGGCGTGTGTTCTCTATTTGTTCCCCATCGATTGCGGCCTTCGAGGAGGCGGATCGCTGCTGGCCATTTCCGACATTTCGCAGGTGAGCGTGGGATGGAAACGACGGCCACCATCCTGCACGCGGACCTCGACGCCTTCTACGCCTCGGTCGAGCAACTGCTCGACCCGTCGCTGCGCGGCAAGCCGATCGCCGTCGGCGGCGGAGTCGTGCTTGCCGCCTCATACGAAGCCAAGGCGTTCGGCGTCCGCGGCGGCATGCCGGGACGGCGCGCACGCGAGCTGTGTCCGCAGCTGATCTTTGTCGGCGGCCACTTCAAGGAATATCAGCGGCTCGGCGACGCCGCCATCAATGTGCTCAATGATTTCACGCCGCTGGTCGAGCGGATCTCGATCGACGAAGCCTTCGCCGACGTGGCGGGCTGCACGCATCTGTTCGGCCCGCCGGCCGAGATTGCACGCACGATCCGGCGCCGCGTGCGGACGGAGCTCGGCCTGCCGATTTCCGTCGGTGTGGCGCGCACCAAGCACCTTGCAAAGATCGCTTCGCAAGTGGCGAAGCCCGACGGACTGGTCGTTGTCGATCCCGCGACCGAGCTTACCTTCCTGCACGACCTGCCGGTCGAGCTGATGTGGGGCGTCGGCCCAGTCGCCGCCGCGCGGCTCGCCGAGCAAGGCGTGCATACGATCGGGCAGCTGGCGAACATGCCGGGTGGATCGCTCGCGCGGCTGCTCGGCCACGCGGCCGGAGAGAAGCTCAGCGCGCTGGCTTGGAATCGCGATCCACGCGAGATCAAGACGCGTCACCGGGCGCACTCGGCCGGCGCCCAGTCGGCGCTCGGCCGGAAGCCAGCCGACGCGAGCGTGTTCCGACCGACGCTGCGGCATCTTGCCGACCGGGTCGCCACGCGGCTGCGTGCGAAGTCCCGGCCCGGCCGGACCGTGACGGTGCGTGTCCGCTTCGCCGACCTTCGCTCGGTCACCCGCTCCGTCACGCTCGATGCGCCGATTTCGGCGACCGCCATCCTGGCCGAGATTGCCGAGCAGCTGGTGCGCACGGCGCTCGCGGATCACCCCGACGAGAACACCATCTCGCTCCTTGCAATCTCCGTGTCGCACCTCGACGAACAATCCGGCCTGCAGCTGGACCTTCCGCTTGGGCTCAAGGATGAGGGTCACCGGCCGGGCACCAGGAGAGGCATGGCGCGCTGGATGGCCGACTGCGCCATCGATACGATCCGCGATCGTTTCGGATGGGAGGCGGTCGGATACGGGTCGGTTGCGCTGGGTGTCCACCGTTCCGTTCCCGACGCGTTTCGCGAGCTTGCCGAAAAGGAGCTGTAGATTCCTTGATTGCACATGCAAGGCAGCCAACAGTCATCTGCGATGAAGAAGCCGAAGCGGGAGTTTGAGTTCGCCATCGAGGTGTTCGTGCGCGGGCACGCCGCCGGCCGGAGTCGTACCCATCCCTATGAGGTCGGTCGCGTCGGGCCGCTGTGGTCGATGCGCGATGCTCCGCGCAAGAACCCGCGCGACTACCGCAAGGAGGAGTGGATCACCCACGGCGTGGATCCCGGGGAAGCGGATGCGATTGCGCGAAAGCACGCGCGCGGACGCTTCTTCCTGTGCGCGATGCTCGCGGACGGCGAGCCGGACGGACCGATGCGCGCGGGCTTCAGGGCGCTCGGCTACCGGCTGCTGGCGACGGAAGGCTTCTTCGTGCAGCCGCTGAAACGGATTCCCAGGCCGCCATCATCGGTCTCGATCGAACGCGTGCGTACATCTGATATGGCGGCGCGCCTCGGGAAGATCACGCGTACCCGGCCGATTGCGAGCAATCTGCTCGGGGACGACGCGCCATTCCGCCAATACGTGGCGCTCGACGGAGAAGATATCGTCGGGCGCGTGCGGAGCGTGGATGCAGCTGGAGCGACGTGGTGCGCGGACATGCATGTCCAGGACTCACACCGGCGTCGTGGCATCGGGCGGGCGCTGCTGGCAAGAATGTTGCGGGATGACCGGGCCCGCGGTTCGCAATGCTCGGTGCTGACCGCAAGTCACACGGGCGCGCTCCTGTACCCACACGTCGGCTATGAGCGGATCGGCTCGCTGTACATGTTCGCGCCAAGCCGGCGATCAGCGCGATAGCCTGGCGATCGATTCACTCCGTCTTGATATTCGCCGCGGCGATGACGCGGCCCCATCGCGCCATCTCGCTCTCGATGCGCTTGCGCATCTCCTCCGGCGTCGACGGCGTCGCGACGTTGCCGCCCTCGAGGAGGCGCTGCTGCACGTCGGGGAGCGTCAGCGCCTCGCGGATCTCCGCATTGAGCCGGTCGACGATGGCGCGCGGCGTTCCCGGCGCCGCGGCGAGGCCGAGCCATGACATGAACTCGATCGCCTTCACGGTCTCGGCCACCGTCGGAATCTCCGGCATCAGCGGGTAGCGCTCGGCCGACGACACCGCGAGCGCGCGGAGCTGGCCGGCGCGGATGCGCGGGAACGCCGACGTCGCCGTATCGACCATCACATCGACACGTCCGGCGGCGACGTCGGTGAAGGCCGGCGCGGAGCCGCGATAGGGGATCGGCGTGAGCTCGGTGCCGGTCTCCATCTCGATCCACTTGGTGAGGATGTGATAGATCGAGCCGAGCGCATTGATGGTGTAGGTGAGCTTGCCGGGATGGCCCTTGGCTCGCTTCAGCAAGTCGGGGAACGACTTGATCGACGAGCCAGGCGCGACCGCGTAGACCATCGGATAGCCGCACACCAGCGTGATGAACGAGAAGCCGTCGAGCGGGTCGAAGCCCACGTTCTTGCGCATCACCATCTGCGGCGGGAAGCCGGCGGTCAGCATGCCGAGCGTGTAGCCGTCGGGCTCGGACTTGGCGACAGTGAGCTGCGCGATCGCGCCGGCGCCCGAGGTCATGTTCTCGACGAACACCGACTGGCCGAGCTTCGCCGCCAGCTTGTCGGCGAGGATGCGGCCGATGATGTCGGGGCTGCCGCCCGGCGCGGTGCCGACGATCAGCCTGATCGGGCGCGACGGCCAGTCATCAGCGGCGCGCGCGAGCGTGGGACTGGCCGCCGCCGATCCGGCCAGTGCCAGCAGGTGTCGCCTCGTGAGTGCCATCGCCGCCTCAGCTCCTCTTGCCGTCGGCCATCGCCTTGACCACCGGCACCCACTTGTCGACTTCACTCTTCATGAAATGCGCGACCTCGGCCGGTGTCATCGGCTTGCCCTCGACGCCGTCCTGATCGAGCTGCTTTCTCACCTGCGGCAGGTCGAGGCTCTTGTTGACCGCGGCGTTGACCTTGTCGGCGATGTCCTTCGGCAGGCCGGCCGGCGCCGACAGCGCCCACCAGGTGGTGGCGACGAGATCGGCATAGCCGAGTTCCTTCAGGGTCGGCAGGTCGGGGAACTCGGGGGACCGCGCCGACGACGACACGGCGAGCGGGATGAGATTGCCGCTGCGCACATGCTCGCGCGCGGTCGAGAAGCTCATCATGCCGACCTTGACATGGCCGGCGACGAGATCGAGCAGCGCGCCGGCGCCGCCCTTGTAGGCCACGTGGGTGAGCTTGATGCTCTCTTTGGTCGCGAGGTATTCGGCGACGAGATTGCCGACGCTGCCGACGCCGGGCGACACGTATTCGATGCCGGCCGGATCGGCCTTGGCGCGCGCCAGGAATTCCTTGAATGATCTGACGCCGAAGCTCGGATGCACGACGAACACGTTCGGCGCGCCGCCGAAATACGCGACGTGCGTGAAATCGCGGACCGGATCGAAGCCGGCGTTCTTGTTCATGGCCGGCGCCAGCACGTGGGTCGACATGCCCGACAGCGTGAACGTCATACCGTCGGGCTCGGCGCGTGCGACCATCTCGCTGCCAAGCAGGCTGCCGCCGCCCGGGCGGTTCTCGACATAGAACTGCTTGCCGAAGCTCGCGCTCAGCGCCTCGGCGAACACACGTCCGAGCGCGTCGGCCGCACCGCCCGCCGCATAGGGCACGACGATGCGCACGGGCTTCGACGGCCAGTCGGATTGCGCAACAGCGGCGGGCGACAGAGCGATGCCGAATATGCAGATCAGCGCCGCAGAAATGCGCCTCATGTAGTCGTTCCTCCCAACGCATTCCCGGCGTCGTCGGCGCGAAGGTTAACCGATTCAGCGTCGCCGCAATATTCCTCCCGGCTGACATCACGTGCTATAAATCGCCGCGCTCAAGCTTGAGGAGCCTCAAATCATGCCCCGCCACGCAAGCTACGTCCCGCACGGTGTCATCCCCGCGGTGCTGCTGCCGTTCTTCGACGACCTGTCGATCGACGAGAGGAGCTTTCGCAGCCACCTGCGCGACGTCGCCGCGGTGCAGGGCCTCTCGGCCATCACGCTGAACGCGCATTCGACCGAGGTCGCGTCCTGCACCTTCGACGAGCAGCGCCGCGTGCTCGACATCGCGCAGGACGAGATCGGCGCCAGGCTGCCGATCGTCAACGGCGTGTGGGCCGACGGCAGTCTCGAAGCCGCGCGCATCGCCAGGATGGCCGCCGACGGCGGCGCCTCGGCGCTGCTGGTGTTTCCGCCGGCGCCGTTCACTTTGCAGCAGTCGCCGGAGATGGCGCTGGCGCATTTCAAGCGCATCGCCGACGCGACCGACCTGCCGATCATCGTGTTCCAGTATCCGCTCGCGACCGGCCAGGGCTATCGGCGCGACACGCTCTTGAAAATGTGCGAGCAGGTGCCGACCATTCGCGCCATCAAGGACTGGGCCGGCAACGTGCCGCAGCACGAGATGCACATCCGCACGCTGCAGAGCCTGCCGCGGCCGGTCAACGTGCTCAGCACCCACAGCGCCTGGCTGTTCTCCTCGCTGGTGCTCGGCTGCAACGGGCTCCTGTCCGGCAGCGGCAGCGTGATCGCCGACCTGCAGGCGCAGTTGTTCCGCGCCGTGCAGGTGAACAACCTGGCCGAGGCGAAGCGCCTCAACGACCGCATCTATCCGACCGCGCGCGTGTTCTACGCCGAGCCGTGGGCCGACATGCACAACCGCATGAAGGAGGCGCTGGTGCTGCTCGGCAAGCTGCCGCGCGCAGTCGTGCGCCCGCCGCTGGTGAAGCTGTCGCACGCCGAGATCGAGCGGATCCGCGATGCGCTGGTCGAGGCGGGCCTGCTCGAAGCGAAAGCGAGCCGCGCGGCGTAGTTTTGCCCCGCCGCGCGCACACAACCGCATTAAGAAAGTGCGAGCACGGCCTGCTCACCCACTCTTGTGTCATGCGCGAGCGTATTGCAAAACGCGCTACAATCGATTATATAGCTTCCTTGGAGGTTCATCATGCGCCGTGCTGCTGGACGCAAGGAGCACCCGCTTTCAATGCGGCTGCCGGAAGCCGATATTGCCATCATCGATCGCGCTGCGACCCTGCGCGGCCGCTCGCGCACAGACTTCGTGCGCGAGGCCGCGGTGCGCGCGGCCGAAGATGTGCTGATGGAAACGCTGCCCATCCGGATGAGTGCAGCCGGATTCAAGGCCTTCATGACGGCGGTGGCCGGACCGGGCACGCCCGTCCCCGAAATGGTGGAACTGTTTCGGCGCACGGCGCCATGGGAGACGAGCGGCTCGAACAGCGGGGAGTGAGGCTTGGCAATCTCTGGCCCCGAGCCCCTGACCGCTGCTCACGACCTCACATCCTTCTCCTGCGGCAAGCCTTCCCTCGATCGATGGCTCAAGACGCGTGCCCTGTCCAATCAGGCGAAGGGCTTCACGGCCGTTATCGTCATTCACGAGGCCAATCGGGTGATCGGCTACTATGGCCTCGCACCGACCGCCATCGTACCGTCAATGCTGCCGCGCTCGATCCGGACAGGCCAACCGCCCGACCCAGTTCCGTGCCTGCTGCTCGGTCAGCTCGCCACTGATCAGAATTGGGCCGGCAAAGGGATTGGCACAGGCCTACTCAAGCATGCGCTTCAACGCTGCGTGACGGCTGCACGGCTCATTGGCGGCCGTGCACTCATCGTCCATGCGGTCGATGCCGAAGCTGCTGCGTTCTGGAAGCGATGCGGCTTCATCGCCTCAAAGGATGATCCGCTCATTCTGTTCAGGTCGATTGCGGACATTGCAGCGTCGTTGCCTGACCCTCTCACTCCACCTTGATGCCGGCGCGGGCGACGAGGTCCTTGACCATCGGGATCTCGGAGGCAACGCGCCCTGCGAGCTGCTCGGGCGTGCCGGCGACCACCTCGAAGCCGGCGCGGTGCGCCATCTCGCGCGCCTCCGCACGCTCGAACGCGGCACGGCTTTCCTTGACCAGGAGCGCGATGATCTCCGGCGGCGTGCCGGCCGGCGCGAACAGTGCGTTGAACGTGTCCGACACGAAGCCGGGATAACCTGCCTCGATCATGGTCGGCACGTCGGGCAGCGAGAACCAGCGCTTCTCGCTGGTGACGGCGAGCGCCTTGAGCTGGCCTTCCTTGATCAGCGACTCCGCCGCGGCGAGCGCGACCGAGCCGACCTGCGTCGTGCTCGAGAGCACGGCCTGCGCGGCCGGCCCGGCGCCGCGGAACGGCACGTGCACCATGGCGATGCCGGCGCGCAGCTTCAGCATCTCGCCGGTGAGGTGCGATTTGGTGCCGGCGCCCGGGCTCGCATAGTTGAACGCGGTCGGCTCGGCCTTGGCGCGTGCGACAAGGTCGGCGACGGTATTGATGCCGGAGCTCGGCAGCACCACCAGCACGTTCGGCGCGTTGACGAGCTCGCTGACCGGCACGAAATCCTTGAACGGATCGTAGGGCAGGCTCTTGAACAGCGCCGGATTGACCGCGATCGCCGTCGAGGTGAGGAGGAGCGTGTAGCCGTCGGGCGCCGCGCGCGCCGCCATCCCCATGCCGATATTTCCGGCCGCGCCGCCGCGATTGTCGACGATCACCTGCTGGCCGAGCGACTGCGACAGCGAGGTCGCGAGGATGCGCGCGATGATGTCGCTCGGTCCACCCGGCGCGAACGGCACGATCAGCGTGATCGGCCGATCCGGATAGCCGGCCCGCGCATCGAGCGATGTGAACGAGAGCGCCGCCGCGAGCGCGGCGATGATGGCGGTCCAGCGCATGGTTGTTTCCTCCGTGCGTGCATCTTATCGCACGATTGTTTGTGGTGAAGCGCCGCGCAGGCGGAGCAAGGCAGATCCACATGCACTGCGCGTTCCCCTCCCCCTTGTGGGGAGGGGTTAGGGGTGGGGGTGTTGGCGAGTGAGTGAATCGCACCGCATGAGTGCGCGTCCACCCCCCCCACCCCCCCCCCCCCCCCCCCCCC
>Ga0081540_1000076_pt1 | contig 106701 bp, 98 predicted proteins | sample TabmetS2T1R1_FD_71024 | JGI IMG/M metagenome (GOLD analysis project Ga0081540, IMG submission 71024) | Tabebuia heterophylla rhizosphere microbial communities from the University of Puerto Rico - S2T1R1 | ecosystem: Host-associated > Plants > Roots > Rhizosphere ...
AAGCTCGATCAGTGGACGCTCCACATCCTCGACGACACGCTCGGGGGGACGGCCTCGCTGGAGCTGGCGGGCGAGGGCAAGAAGGCCACCACCACCTTCGCGCTCGACGCGCGGGCGCCGAAGCTGGACGCCGACTCGGTGCTGCTCCAGAGCGAGTCCTCCAAGGAGGCACAGCCGCCGCCGGCGGACCCGCACCGCTTCGATGGTTACCGCGGGAAGATCCACGTGGAGGTCGCGTCGCTCGTCTTCCACAAGGTGCCCTGGAAGAACCTGCTGCTCGAGGCGACGATGCAGGACGACCTGGTGAAGGTGGACCGCCTCAGCCTGGATGCAGCCGGCGGACAGATCCGGCTGGACGGCACGAGCGTCCGCCTCGGACCGGTGGAGAAGCCCTGGGACGTCAAGCTCGGCGTGAAGAGCCTCGACCTGGAGCAGGCCCTGACCTTCGCCGGAAAGGGGAGGGCCTTCGCCGGCATCTTCGACGGGAACATCTCCCTCGCCGGGAAGGGGACCACCCTCGCCGCCGTGGAAAAGACGGTCGATGGGAAGATCGACGGCAACCTCAAGAACGGCGCATTCCTCGGGACCGACCTGGTCTCGGCGGTGGCCGGGCCGCTGGCCAAGGCCCTTCCCTTTGCCACGAAGTCGCTGGGCGGAGAGAGCGGGAAGACCTCGCTGGGGGAAAACCTCGGAATCTCGCTCACCGTGGACAACGGCGTGGCCAAGCTCAACAAGCCCATCACGGTGGAGCTGCCCCAGGCGCAGGTCTCGCTCGGAGGCGGGGTGGGCCTGTCCGGCGCGCTGGCCCTGGCCGGCACCGTGGCCCTGACGCCGCAGACGATCAAGACGCTGACCGGCGGGAAGGTGACGCCGCCCGAGCCCATCCCGGTCGCCCTGAGCCTGAGCGGTCCGGCCTGGGCTCCGCAGATCACCGGGATGGACCTGAAGCCGGCGGCGCTCACCATCGCCAAGCTCGCCGGCGCGAGCACGCTCCGCTCCCTCCTGGGCGACTCCGACGTCGGGAAGGCCGCGGGCGGCCTGCTGGGTGGGGCACTCGGCGGCTCGGGCGGGGCGGGCAACGAGCAGGCTCCGACCCATGGCGAGCAGAAGGCGCAGTCCGAAGCTGAGCAGATGCGCCAGCAGGCGGCGGAGGATGCGCGGAAACGGCTCCAGGGACTGTTCGGAAAGTAGCGGGTCGCGTCGGGCGGCCGACGCCTCGAGGACGGGGAGAAAGGCCCGGTCGAGGTTCAAGTCGGCTGCAACTCCGAGCCGATCCGCCTGGTACGCGACGGTGATCCGAGGCCTCCGTCCCAGGGACAGGACCGCATCTTCCCAGCGGTTGCGCGAGGCCGGGTGAGGAGGGCCCCGCGGGGATGGGCTCACGCAGCGGAGTCGAAACTTGATCCAGAGGCCCCCTGGCGGCGGCGCGACATTCGGTGTGTCATTGCCGCGAGGGGTGATGAATATGCCGTCCGCCGGGGCCGTCCCACGGTCTCCGGCCGGAATCGCTGAGGAGGGCTCCCCGTGACTGCGCGCCGCATCCCCATCGTCCAGCAGGCGATGGCATCCCTGCTCGTCGCCGCGCTCGGGGGTTACCCCATCCGGGCTCTGGCCGATCAGGGCGTCCCTGTCCAGCCAGTGCCTCCACCGCCCGCATACGCCCCCGCGGCCCCGCAACAGCCGGCATACGTCCCGCAACAGGCCGCGCCCGCTCCGCAGCAGCCCGCGTACGCCCCGCAGCAGGCCGCACCCGCTCCTCAGCAGCCCGCGTACGCCCCGCAGCAGCAGGCTGCACCCGCTCCTCAGCAGCCCGCGTACGCCCCGCAGCAGCAGGCTGCGCCCGCCCCCCAGCAGCCGGCGTACGCCCCGCAGCAGGCTGCACCCGCTCCTCAGCAGCCCGCGTACGCCCCGCAGCCGCAGGCGCCCGCCCCCCAGCAGCCGGCATACGCCCCGCAGCAACAGGTCGCGCCCGCTCCTCAGCAGCCCGCGTACGCCCCGCAGCAGGCGCCCGCCCCCCAGCAGCCGGCGTACGCCCCGCCGCCTCCAGCCTATGCCCCGCCGGCAGCGGCCGGCGCAGCCACCGGAGCCGCGGCTGGCGCAGCGGCTGGGGCCGCGGCCGCGCCTCCGGCATACGCGCCTCCCGCAGGCGCCCCCGCGCCCGCAGCCCAGCCCCCGCCGGCCGCGACGCAAGGTGCAGCGCCGCAATCCGCCCCGGCCTACGCGCCTCCCGCCGGCCCGGGCGTGACCCAGCCGGCTCCCGCCCCCACACCATCGGGCCCAGGAGCGCCTGCGGCCGGGGCTGCCGGAGCTGCTGCAGTGGGCGCGGGGACCCAGGCTCCCACGGTGCAGGACGTCCCAGCGGCTCCACGGCTGCCGCCCGGGGCTGTCCCCGTGCCGCAGACCGCCGCGCCGGAACCCAAGGTGGGTGGTGAGACGGACCTCGGCTCCGCGCCTCCCCCGCCTCCACCGCCGGGCAAGGTGAAGAAGGCGAAGCCGCCGCCCCCGCAGACGGCCCAGGTGGATGACCGGTTGATCCGCCTCGAGTGGCGACCGCAGCACGTCGAGGGCAACCGCGGCTGGGGTCCGATGGTGCAGGTCCCGGTGATCGGCCCCGACAAGCGCCCCCTCATGGGACCCTCGCTCTACAACGCGCTGGGCCGCAGCGACCTGGCCGAGCAATACGAGCGCCGCCTCGCCGCCAAGCGAATCATGGGCGTGGGCAGCGCGCTGCTCCTCGTCTCCGGCATCGCGGTGGGAATCAGCGCCTTCTTCATCCACGACTGCCACCAGGGCGATGCCAAGTGCTGGGACGACCGGGACGCGCAGCTCCGCGAGCGCTTCTACTGGTCCGGGGGCCTGGTCCTCGGCGGCGCGATCGTCGGCATCGCCTCCAGCGCGTACAGCGCCCATCCGGTCTCGCGAGACGAGCTTCTGGGCCTCATCCGCGAGCACAACGCGCAGATCCGCAAGGAATCCAGCATCCGGTTCGGCGCCACGCTCGTGCCGGGCGGTGGTGCGCTGAGTCTCGCCGGCAACTTCTAGTCGCGCGAGCGCGGAGAGACGCGCTCCAGCACCGTCAGGAGCGCGTCCAGGTCGAACGGCTTGCTGAGCACGCCGGCCACCTGGTCCGCCACTCCCATCGCGGCCGCCTTCGCCGACGGGTCCGCGGTGGAGAGGATGACCGGGAACTCCTTGCCCCGCGGCAGCTCGCGGAGCCGGGCGAGGAACTGAGGTCCGTCCAGCACCGGCATCCGCCAGTCGAGCAGGATGGGGCAGGGATCCGGCTGATCCTCGGCGAGCATCAGCCCGCGGCGGCCGTCCGGAGCGACCACCACCTCGTAGCCGAGGTCCACCAGCACCTCGTTCAGCGCCTCGCGGATGGCCGCGTCATCCTCGACCACGAGGATGCGCGGAGTCTGGGTGTCCGTGCTCATACGCCCGCCAGGTGCAGGACGAACCGGAGAGCGCCGCCCGCAGCCACGACCCAGGCAGGATTGAGGTCGTAGCGGACCAGGGTCAGCGCCGCGGCCCCGGCGATGGCCAGGGTGATGGGTTGGTGGAATTCCGGGATGCCGCCGAGCACGACTGCCGCCGAGCCCATGAGCCCCACCACCGCAGGCAGCAGGCCGTTGGCCGCGGCCTGCACGAAGGGATGCTCGCGCACGCGGGCCAGCCATCCGCCTGCCAGCTGCACCAGCACCCAGGGCGCAGCCAGGAGGGCGAACGTGGAGGCGGCCGTCCCCGGCCAGCCGTGGTGTACGTAGCCGGCGAACGTCGCGACCAGCAGCACCGGACCTGGCGTGAGCAGCGCCACCGACACGCCGTCGGCGAGCTGGCGCGGGGTCAGCCAGCCCAGCGCATCCAGCCGCTCGGTCAGGTGCGGGATGATGGCGACGCCTCCGCCGTACGCCCCGAGGCCCACGCGGAAGTAGAGCACCAGCGCCTGGACCACCTGCCCGTCGAGACCCGTGAGATGGACGGCCGCCAGCACGGGGAGCGCCACCAGGGCGACCGAGCGAACCGTGCTCGCGCCCTCGGCCGGCGGCGGGGGAACGGGCGGTTCTCGCGGGGAGCGACGGCGGCGGAACCCGAGCTCGACCGCCAGGCCGGTGGCGGCGCCGAGCAGCACGACCTCCAGGGGTGAGGCCTTGCCCGCAACGGTGAGGAGGAGCGCCCCTCCCGCCACCAGCATCTGCCACCGGGCATGCACCGCGCCGCGCACCCGGCGGAGCGTGAGCGCCAGGATGGCTCCCACCGCGGCGCCGCCGAACCCGCGGAACAGCGGCTCGAGATGGGTGCCGAGGTCGAATCCGACGTAGAGCCAGGCGAGCACCGCCGTCACCAGAACGCCGGGGAGCACGAAGCCGAGGTAGCCGAGCAACGACCAGGTCCATCCCCCAAGGCGCTGGCCCACGAGCGCGAGGGTGTTGGCCGAGGGCGCTCCGGGGAAGAGATCGAGCAGGCGGAGCAGCTCGGCGTGCTCCTGTTCCGTCACCCAGCGGTGCTGGCGGACCAGCGCGGCCTCGAGCGGCGCCTGCATGCGCTGGCTGCTTCCGAATGCGCTGACGCCGAGCCGCACCGCTGCGCGGAAGAACGCCAGCCGGCCTGGCATCGGAGGGGTGGACTGTTGCGTCGGCTCCACGAGCCCGTCTCTAAGCCAAAGACCGTCCGGAGCCCACCCCCATTCCGCACCCCTTGCCGGTGTCCAGCATCAGCAGGCGGTGGCGTCTCGTGTGCGACGGTCCGCGCCGACGGTGCGTTCACTCCAGCGCGTGCGCCTCGGCGTCGACCGTCTCGTGCAGCCGCTCCGGGAGCACGGGCTTGTTGAGGGCCGCGGCGACATGCTCGCAGCCCTCGCGGTCGTGCACGTCCACGTTCGCCGAGAGCACGATGATCCGCAGCGGACGCTTGGGCGGGTGGCGACTCACCTCGTCGAGGAGCGCGTCGCCGTCCATCACCGGCATCTGGAGATCGAGGAGCATGACCACGGGGTCGTGTGCGGCACGCAGCCGCTCGAGAGCCTCACGCCCGTCGCTCGCGGCGCTCACCCGGTAGCCCCAGATGGACAGCAGCTCCACCAGGGCGGACCGCAGGTCTGCCTCGTCCTCCACCACCAGCACGTGCGCGCCCACCCGGCAGTCCTCCTCCAGACAGTCCCTGGTCGCCAGCACGAGGGTTTGCACGAGGCCCAACAGAGGGAACCCCATGTACCGCCATGTGCGCAGGGAGGGCCCTCCCGGCTGCTCGGTCTGCGGCGTGACGGAGTGCGTTGGCTGCATCGGTTGCACCCAAAATCACAAAGGTAGGGCAAACTGCATGATCGAGGGGGGACCTGGCGCCGGGGCGGGCCGTTCCCGGGCGAAGGCGCTCTTCTCGTGGTTCAGAGCGGGCGTGCGCTGAACGTCGCGCGCAAGGCGCATCCAGCGCTCCACGTCGATTCCACGGACTTCCTCCGTTTCCTCTCTCGTCGCCGTCCGGTGCTCGATGCCCAGGGCGTCCCGACACACGTGGCGGACCTGTACCTGGTGGCCGCTGCGCTCGAGCGACGTCCCTCGGCGCTGGAGCTCCTGGACGCGCGGCTACGAGCGTTGCTTCCCCGCGCGCTCCGGAGGCTCCGGCCGGACGATGAGCTCCGGGCCGAGGTGCTGCAGCGCACGCGAGAGCGGCTTCTGGTGGGCCCGCGGGTGCCCAAGCTGGCCGAGTACCAGGGGCGCGGCGGGCTCGATCCGTTCCTTCGCTCGGTGCTCATGCGGGTCGCCCTGAACCTGCTCGAGTCGAGGCCGCACGGAGAGGAGGAGATGCGCGGTCTCGCCGAGCTCGCCGCACCGGGACCGGACCCCGAGCTGTCACTGCTTCGCCGTTCGGAGCAGGCCACCATCCAGGCGGCACTGGTGGAGGCGCTGGCCACGCTCGAGCCCCGGACGCGCCACTTCCTCGCGCTCTACGTGCTGGAGGGGCTCACCCTCGAGGAGATCGGCCGGCGGGTGGGGACCCACAAGTCGACGGTCTCCCGTGCGCTCAGCGCCGCACGCGCCCGGGTGTTGATTGCGCTCCGGAAGCGATTCCGCGGCCTCGAGGGCGATCTCGACTCGCTGCTCGGCGTGCTCGGCGATGCCGGCGCCGATCTCCCGTGGGTGCTCCGCGAGCTGCTCTCCGGAATCGACGGACGCTGAGCCTCGACGCGCGGCGCCCCTGCGCCGCTCGGCAGGCGTCCCCGAACGCGGTGCGACGCCGGTCAGCCCAGCTCGGCGAGCCTCCGCTCGAGGAATTTCCGCTCGGCCGGATGACGCACCAGCGCGAGCGCCCGCTCGTATGCGGCGCGCGCCTCGTCCGTCCGGCCGAGCCGGCGGAGGAGGTCCGCCTGCGCCGCGGGCAGCAGGTGATAGCCGGCGAGGGCACCCGAGCGTTCGAGCTGCTCCATCCAGGCCAGCCCCGCCTCCGGCCCTCGAGCCATCGCCACCGCAGCGGCAGCATTGAGCTCCACGATCGGCCCGGGCGTCGTGCGGAGGAGGGCTCCGTAGAGCGCGGCGATCTGCGGCCAGTCGGTGTCCTCGGGGCGCTCGGCCCGGGCGTGGAGCGCGGCGATCGCCGCCTGCATCTGGTACGGCCCTGGCCGACCTCGGGCCACCGCCCGGTCCAGCAGCCGGGTTCCCTCCTCGATGAGCCCAGGGTCCCACAGCGTGCGGTTCTGCTCCTCGAGCGGGACGAGGGTCCCGTCCGCTGCGGTACGGGAGGCCCGGCGGGCGTCGTGGAGGAGCATCAGCGCCAGGAGACCCTCCGCCTCGGCCTCCCCGGGGAGGAGCTCGACCACCAGGCGCCCGAGGCGGATGGCCTCGGCGCACAGGTCGGCGCGGATCCACGAGTCGCCCGATGTGGCCGAGAAGCCCTCATTGAAGACGAGGTAGATGGTGGAGAGCACACCGTCGAGGCGCTCGGCGAGGCGGTCTGCTCCTGGCACCTCGTAGGGGATCCGCGCCTCGGCGATCTTCCGCTTCGCGCGCACCAGACGCTGAGCGGTGGTGGCCTCCGGCTCGAGATGAGCGCGGGCGATCTCCGCGGTGGTGAGCCCGCACAGCGTGCGAAGGGCGAGGCCGACCTGCGCCGCGGGAGCAAGGGCGGGGTGGCAGACCGTGAAGAGGAGGCGGAGCCGGTCGTCCTCCACGTCGGGTGCCGACTCCACTTCCAGCGCTTCCGAAGCGATCGCCTCCTCCAGGCCCGACTCGAGCTGCACGTCGGGACGGCGGCGCCGCATCAGATCCATCGCCCGGCGCCGGGCGACGGTCGTGAGCCAGCCACCCGGACGCTCCGGCAGCCCGCGCCGCGGCCACGCCTCGAGCGCCTGCGCGCATGCGGCCTGGAAGGCTTCCTCGGCCAGGTCGAAGTCCCCGGTCCAGCGGATGAGACCCGCGAGGACCCGGGGGCCCTCACGGCGGACCAGCTGGTCGATGGCGCGGGCGAGCATCGACCGGCCTCCCCGCTAGGCCTGCCCGCCCTTCACCAGCGGCCGGACCTCGATCGAGCCGTCGCGCGCCGAGGGACACCGGGCCGCCCAGTCCAGGGCCGCTTCGAGGTTCGGTACGTCGATCAGGTAGAAGCCGCCGAGCTGCTCCTTGGTCTCGGCAAACGGGCCATCGGTCACCTGCCGCTTGCCGCCACGGACTCGCACCGTCGTGGCACTGGTCGTGGGCTTCAGCTCGCTGCCGCCGCGGAGGACGCCGGCCTTCGCCAGGTCCTCGCTGTAGGTCCGGTACTCCGCGTACATCCGCTCGGCTTCCGCCTTCGACAACGAGCTCCAGCCCTTCTCGCTTCCGTAGATGAGGACGATGTATTCCATGGCGTTCGCTCCTTCGGTGCTCGAACGTACCCGGTCCATCCGGGAACACCCCCACGTCGCGCGAGCACCTGCCAGATCGACATCCGCGGGGTTGTCACCCGCCAGCCCATCCCGCATCCACCCGGTGACGCGGGCCGTAATTCCACGCACGTGGATCCGAGCCCCTCATTCCTCCATGCCGGTGCGGCCTCTGGGCTAACGTCCGCCCCCCATGCGTGAACACAGCCGGCTGCTTCTCGGGCTCGTCGTCGGAGCGGGGCTGGGGCTCGTGGCCAAGGCCGTCGCCGGTGACGCGGCGTGGCTCCAGTGGGTCCTGACCAACGTCACCGGGCCCATCGGCCAGATCTTCCTCCGCCTGCTCTTCATGCTGGTCGCGCCGATGATCTTCGCGGCGCTGGTGATGGGGGTGGCTGATCTCGAGATCCGGCACCTCGGACGTCTCGGCGTGCGAGCGCTGGGCTACACCGTGGTGGTCTCCACCATCGCGGTCCTCATCGGGCTCGTTCTGGTCAACGCCTTCCGTCCCGGCGAGGGGATGAGCGACCAGGTCCGTGCGCTCGCCCGGTCCAGCGTGGTGCCGAAGGCAGCCGCCGCGCCCGGCGACACCTCGCCCGCGGCGCTCCTGGTCTCCATCGTGCCCGACAATCCGGTGAAGGCGGCGGCGACGGGGGACTACCTCGGGCTCATCTTCTTCGCCCTGGTGTTCGGCATCGCGCTGGGGATGGCCCGGACCCCGGCCACCGAGCGGCTCAAGGAGGTCATCGCCGGAATCTACGACGTCACCCTGGTGCTCATCAGCGGCGTGCTGAAGGTCGCGCCGATCGGCGTCGCGGCGCTGCTCTTTGGAATGACCGCGCGGCTCGGCTTCGACGTGCTGCGCCAGCTCGCCGCCTACGTCGGCGTGGTGCTGCTCGGCCTCGCGCTGCACATGTTCGTCGTCTACTCGCTGTCGGTGCGCTTCTTCGGCGGGCGCAACCCGGTCCAGTTCTTCCGCGACGTCCGGATGGCGGCCATCACCGCGTTCTCGACCGCGTCGTCCAACGCAACCCTTCCCACCTCGCTCAAGGTGGCCGAGGAGCAGCTGCGACTTCCGCCCAACGTTGCCCGGTTCGTGCTCACCGCCGGCGCCTCGATGAACCAGAACGGCACCGCGCTCTTCGAGGGGGTGACGGTGCTCTTCATCGCCCAGCTCTTCGGAGTGCACCTCAGCCTGCAGGAGCAGGTGGTCATCATGTTCATCTGCGTCCTGGGCGGGATCGGCACTGCCGGAGTCCCCGCCGGCTCGCTCCCGGTCATCGCGATGATCCTGGGGATGTTCCGCATTCCTCCGGAGGGGCTGGGGCTGATCCTCGGCGTGGACCGGCTCCTCGACATGTGCCGGACGACGCTGAACGTGGTGGGTGACCTCGCTGCCGCGGTCTACGTGGCGAAGGGAGAGCCCACCGAAGAAGCTCAGGCCAGCCCGACCTCCTAGCGCTCACGCGCGGACACCGGATCGACCGAGCGCTCTGAGCGGCGAGCCTGCAGCACGGCCACCGCGCTCGCCGCCATCCACGCCACCGCAGCCAGCAAGGCCAGCCGCTGAACGGCCGGAACGGCCAGCGGCATCGTCCTCGCGCCGAATCGCTCGTGGAAGGCGAGGAAGAGCCCGAGCTCCACCGCGGACAGGATGAGGGCCAGCGCTCCGAGCCCCGCGAGCACCGGCCGGTGACGCAATCCGCGCAGCAGCATCAGCGTGGCGGCAAAGCCCGGCCCGGCGCCGGCGATCAGCGCCAGCGCGTGCGGCACGCCATGGGTGATGGGCACCAGCACCAGCCCGAGCGTCGCCACCGCGCCCAGAACCCGGATGGTCCGGGCACGCCGGCGAGGCTGGATCAGCGCGGGGGCGACCCAGAAGAAGAGACCCAGCGCCAGCACCAGGACCCACTCGGCGGCCCTCCCCCACCGCGCCCCGGGATGAAGACGGCCGTCGAGCGCCCGATCGCGCGCGACGTCGCAGAGGAAGTTCCCCCAGAAGGAGTGCCCCACCGCGTTCCGATCCATCCACGTGCCGCCTGGGTACACGGCCGCAGCCATGGTGGTGGCGACCGCGCCGGCGGCGAGCAGTGCGAGCAGCACGACGGCGATCGCCCTGGACCCACCGTCGTGTGGAGGGGACTCCCACATCAAATGCCATCCCAGCACGCCTCGCGCCTCCGAGGTGCACCTCGACCGTGGGAGACTGTTCCCCCCGGTTGGGGTGGTTGCTCCTCCCGTGATGCTCCTGGGAATTGACGGTTGCTCCTCCCCGGGGAACCTCGCATGCGTGCGCATCTCCGACGACTGGCCTGGGCCGTGTCGATCGTCCTCGCGGCCAGCGGCTGCGAGGGAAAGCTCACCGGCAACTCGGGCGGCGGCCCGCCGGGAGGTAACCCGGGTGGCGGCACACCGGAATCCCCGGAGGTGCCCGTCACTCCCTGGGAGGCCGTCGCTCCGCCGGTCTACCTCGCCAAGGTGAAGAACCTCCTCACCGGCGTTCCGCCCACGCCGGCCGAGCTCGCCGCCGTGACCGCGGACCCCACTGCCTTGAGGGGCCTCGTCGACGGGTGGGTCGCCTCGCCCGAGGGCCAGGCAAAGCTGCGCGTCTTCTTCATGCAGGCCTTCCAGCAGACGCAGATCACGAAGGCCGAGCTGGTGGACCAGATCGGCAACGGGGACAACCTCGACGGCAACGGCGCCGCCCAGACCAATCTGGTCGCCAACATCAAGGAGAGCGTCGCTCGGACAGCGCTGGCGTGGACCGCCGCGGGGCGACCGTTCAACGAGCTCGCCCGGACCCGGAAGCTGCAGCTGACCACCGCGCTGATGAGCTACCTTGCCTTCGTCGACGCGCGGGGCGTGACCGACCGCGGGACGGTCAACGATCGATATTTTCTGTCGCTTCCCGCGGCGGAGCGACCCGACGCCGGATTCACCGTCCAGCTCGGAATCCCCACCCCCACCGTGGATCCCTCGGATCTGATGACGCAGGTGTGGGGCGTGGCGCCGGCCACGGCAGACGCCGGCACGTTCCCCGCCTGCCCCACCGCGCCGAACAGCACCACCCGCGCCCTCAAGCCGCGGGGGCAGTTCTCTCGCGACCTGTTCAACCTTCTCCTCGGCCGCGTGCCCGACGACCCGACCTACACCGGGAGCGGGACGCTGCCCTGCCGCGCGTTCAACACCGCACCCCAGTTCGCCGACACCGACTTCACCGACTGGCGCGAGGTCACCATGCGCGCGCCGGGAACCGGCGAGTCGCCCACCGTCTTCTGGGACCTGGCGAAGCTGCGGAGCACCAGCGAGGTGGTGGTCACCATTCCCCGGGCGGGCTTCTTCACCACGCCTGCGTTCTTCGCCAACTGGCAGACCAACGGCAGCAACCAGCACCGGGTCTCGATGAACCAGACCCTCATCGTGGCGCTGGGCAAGAGCTTCGACGGCAACGGGAGCACCGTGCCTGTCAGCGAGAACGGGCTGGATCAGGAGCACGCCTCCGATCCCGCCTGCTACGCCTGCCACCGCACGCTGGACCCGATGCGGCAGTTCTTCCGGCAGTCGTTCACCATCCAGTACGGGAAGCAGACCGACGCCGGAGTCGTCGCCCAGTACGGCGAGTTCGCCTTCGAGGGGGTGACCGCGACTGGAACAGGCGGCGGCGTGCTCGATCTCGCGGATCAGCTCGCCACCCATCCCCGCTTCGCCACCGCCTGGGCGCAGAAGCTCTGCACCTGGGCGGACTCCGTGCCGTGCAGCGAGGACGACCCGGAGTTCCTCCGGGTGGCGAAGGCCTTCCGCGACTCGGGCCACGACTTCCGGGTGCTCGCCCGCGAGATGCTCTCCTCACCTCTAGTGTCCGGGACGGCGGCGACCAAGACCTTCGCTGACCGCGGATACGTCGTCTCCATCGCCCGGGCGGATCACCTCTGCGCGGCGCTCGCCAGTCGCCTCGGGCTCCAGAACGCCTGTCAGGTGAACGGGACTGCGCGGAGCCTCTCCAACACGCTTCCGGCGGACGCGTACAGCCGCGGAGCCGAAGCTCCCGTGCTGACCGCGGACACCAACCTCTTCTTCCGCTCGATCACCGAGAACCTGTGCCGGACGCTGGCCGACCAGGTGGTGGACGTGGGAACCACGCCGCGCTTCTCCAGCAAGACGCCCACCACGGCGGTGGACGACATGGTCCGCACCGTCATGGCTCTGGTCGACGGCGACCCCCGGCAGACCGGCGCGGCCACCATCCTCAACGAGCACTACGCGGCAGCGGTGAAGACGGGAGCCACCGCGCGTGATGCGCTCAAGTCCACCTTCGTCCTCGCCTGCAGCTCGCCCACCGCGGTGAGCATGGGTCTCTAGGGGAGCGCCATGGAGCTCAGCCGACGCGAGGCGCTTCTGGGGATGCTCTTCGGCACGGGGTGGATCGGCCTGCGCTCGCTGGCCACCGGTCTGCCGGTCTCTTTCCTCCTGAATCCCCGGGCGGCGGTAGCGGCCGGGGCCAGCGCGAGCCCGGCCCAGTTCCTCATCCTCTCCACCTCGGGAGCGGGCGACCCGATGGGCTGCAACGTGCCCGGGACGTACCCGGACGCGTACAGCGCGACCAACCCGGTGGCCCACCCTCCGGCGGTACCGGGCGACGACACGCTGGACATGGCGCCGACCGCGGTGACCGTGGGCGGCAAGAGCTACCAGGCGGCGAAGCCGTGGAGCACGCTGGAGGCGGGAGCGCTGGCCCGCACCTGCTTCTTCCATCACACCACCCTCACCAACAACCACACCAACGAGGGGAAGGTCCTGAAGCTGATGGGGGCGGTGAAGCGCCAGGAGATGCTGGTCTCGCTCTGCGCCAAGTCGCTGGCTCCGACGCTCGGCACCATCCAGAAGGAGCCGGTGGCGGTCGGCAGCGAGACGCTGCAGTTCGAGGGACGCTCGCTTCCGCGGCTCACCCCCACCGGGCTGAGGGCCGCGCTGGCGAATCCGGCGGGCCCCCTGACCAACCTCCAGGCGCTCCGGGACGCGGACCTCGATCGGATGAACGCCCTGCTGAAGACGAGCGGCACCACCGCCGAGAGGCAGTTCCTCGACCGGATGGCGCAGTCGCAGGTCGAGGCCCGCAACATCTCCCAGGGCCTCCTGGACAACCTCACCGGCATCGCCAACGACGGTCAGGACAACCAGATCGTCGCCGCGGTCACCCTCATCGCGATGAAGGTCTCGCCGGTGGTGTCCATCCGCCTCGACTTCGGCGGCGACAACCACACCGACGCGGCCCTGGTGAACGAGGCGAGGAGGACCATCACCGCGGTCAAGTCCATCAACTACCTGTTCACCAAGCTGGACGAGCTGGGCCTGCGCGACAGCGTGACCTTCGCCGCGATGAACGTCTTCGGTCGTACCCTCGCCTTCAAGGGCACCGGCACCGAGAGCACGGGACGCGACCACCTGGCCAACCACCACTGCACGCTCCTCATCGGAAAGGGCGTGAAGGCGGGGGTCATCGGAGGCCTGGAGGCCAACGGCAACGACTTCAAGGCCATGGCCCTGAGCTCCGCAACCGGACAGGGCGTGCCGAAGGACCAGGCCTCCAGCGCGGACATCGCCTTCAGCGACACGCTGGGCGCGGTGGGGAAGACGCTCGGGGCGGCGCTGGGCGTCCCTGCCCAGGCGCTCGAGGACAACGTCACCACGGGCAAGGTCGTTACCGCGGCGCTCGCCTGAGAGCGCCGGCGCCGTCTAGGCGGCGGGCGCGGGCAAGGCTCCGTTCACCTCGAACTGCACGCGGGGGAAGACCAGCCGGGGCTGCTCGAACCAGTCGAGCTTCTGCATCTCCACCCGTTCCCGCGTCGCCACGCAGCGCCAGTTCTCGAATGTCCGGGGCTGCGGCGTCTTGCGAGCCAGCGCCCGCGGCGTGAACAGCGCCACGTTGGGTGCTCCTGCCGAGTCGCGCGCGCTTGAGTAGCGCACCAGCTCCACCCCATCGGCGCGCATCTCGGCGCCGAGCCGCTGGGTGCACTCGTAGCGCGTGCGCGAGGCGAGCACGCGGTGGTGGGCGTCGAAGGGCGGGCGGGTGAGGTCCACCGCGGCCTTCGTTCGAACGTCCGCGCGGAAGGCGCTGAGCTCGACGGTCAGCGGCGAGAGCGGGGCTGCCGTTCCCTCGAGGAAGAGCAGCCGGTAGTACGCGGTCTCCGCCATGGCCGTCTCCAGCGCCTCGCTGGCGTAGAAGAGCGAGCGCTCGGCGCGGGTCCCGAAGCGCGACCCGTGGGTCAGCGGCGGGTGGCGGAAGGGGGTGAGCAGCAGGTAGTGGAGCCCCACGAACTCGGGCCCGACCGGGGCCGGAGGCTTCGCGCGGTCGATCAACGACTCGAGGAGCTCTTGCTCGGCGTCCGAGTCCACCAGTCGCCGGGTGGCGTTGCGGTGCTGCGCTTCCACCACGCGCCAGACCTGACCCTCGTAGGGACGGAGGTTACGTTTTCCCCCGCACTGCATCCAGATACTCGTCGACACGTACCAGTCCCGCCACGCTCTGGATGCACTCTAGGGGCACGGCTGACAGGTGATGGTTCGCCGCGCGGAGCCAGGCCCGAGCCTTCTCCGCGTCCCCTCCCACCAGCGCATCCAGGCTCCGGTACAGCCGGAGGAAGAGGAGCGCGAGCTCGCCCTCCTTGCTGGCCGGGTCGACGGTGCGCTGCCCGGCGGCGAGGCGCGACCACGAGGCGCCGCTCACTCCCACCACCCCGGCCATCGTCTGCCCGTTGATGCCCAGCGCGGCCGCGGCGCGGAGCAGCGCACGCGAGAGCACCACCGCCGGGTCGGGGACGCGGACTGAGGTTGGAGCACGCCGGGCCATGGATTTCAGGAGAAAATCTAACGGCATTCTCCTTCAGCTGCAAGCATGGCTCATCGAGCTCCGAGCAGCCACCCGCCCCAGGTCGCCGCCAGCAGCGCCACCTGCCCGGCGAGCACCCGGACGAGGTACGGGCGCGGCCCGGACGTCGCCGCGAGCACCGCCTTGGTCACTGCGTTGGTGCTGACCGCGACGAGCACGGCGAGCCCGGCGTCCTCGACCGGGACGGCCGAGCGGGCAGCGAGCGCTCCGGCGGAACCGGAGAAGGCATGGACATCGGCGAACCCGCTGACCGCAGCGGTGACCAGAAGCCCGGTACTGCCGAACCGCTTCTGCACGACCGCCGCCACGAAGGAGATGAGGGTGACGGCCACCGCGAACGTCACCGCGTCCAGGAGCCGGAACGCGCCGCCCGAACGGACCTCCGGTGCCTCGGTCTTCGCCGCCCGGCGCGCGAAGAAAGCGGCCACCACCAGGGCAGTGATGCCGCCGGCGGCCAGCGGCACCGCCAGCTTCCGGAGTAGCACCGGGCCGGTGGCGGCGAGGAGGAGCGCGAGCTGGACGAAGGTGGCGACGGACGAGGCCGTCGCTCCTGAGACCGCCGTGTGAAGGACCTTGCTGTTCGTCGAGGCCAGCCGGCCCATGCTGGCGACGGTGGCGGCGCTGGAGACGAAGCCGGAGGCGAGCCCGGCCACGGTCAGCCCGACCCGTGGCCGGACGAGGTGCTGGGCGAGCGCGCCGAGGGCTCCCACGGCCATCACCACCACCACCAGCTTCCACACGTCGAAGGGGCTGATCGCGCCGAACGGGTCCACCGGGCGATCGGGCAAGAGCGGCAGGACGAGGACCGCGGCGACGCCCAGCACCAGCGCGTTCTGCAGCTCGCGATCGCTGAACAGCTTCCGGGCGAGCCCGTGCAGGCGTGCGCGGAGCGCGAGCAGCGCGGCGGTGGCGAGCGCCGCGCCGAAGGAGAGCGCCGGAGCACGCTGGGAGAGGACTCCGAGGGAGAAGGCCAGCAGCAACGCGAGCTCGGTGGTGAGGCCCGGGTCCGGCTCCTTCGCCCGCCAGGCCACGAGCAGCGCGAGGAGCGCGACCGCCGCGCCAGTCACGGCGACCACGACTGCGCTGCCTGTCTGCAGTGCGACGCCGCCGAGCAGCGAGGTCAGGGCGAGGCTGCGGAGCCCGGCCCAGCGACGGGGGTGCTCCGCCTCACGCGCTCGCTCGCGCTCGAGCCCCAGCACCAGCCCCACCCCGAGCGCGACCAGCAGCCGCCATTCGGGGCGGTCCTCGAAGCCCATGCAGTCGGGGAGTAGCACCCGGTCCCCCGCGGTTCGAGCACGAACGGACGTGGCGTCGCCGGGGTCACCCTCGCGCGAGTCCGACGAAGCGGCAGCCCCGGCGGGCCGTTAGTTACCGGTCCGCGGGAGGTTTCATGCCACTGCAACGGATCGTGGTTGCCATCGATGGTTCGGAGCCGGCCGACCGCGCGCTGGCCTTCGCCGCCGATCTGCTCCGCCCCGCGGGCGGGTCACTGATCCTGGTCTCCGCCATTTCGGATCCGGTCACCCTCGCCCCGACTCCGGTCGCGGATCTCCAGATGGTGCTCGAAGCTGAACAGCAAGGGGCCGAGCGGAACCTCGCCGAGCGGGCGGAGCGGCTGCGCGGACCGGGGCTGGAGGTGGAGACGGTGGTCCAGGTAGGAGCCGCGCCGGAGGTGGTGGTGGAGGTAGCAGACGGTCGCAACGCCGACCTGGTCGTGGCCGGTAGCACCGGGAAGGGAGTGCTTCAGCGCGCGTTTCTAGGAAGTGTCACCACTCAACTCCTTCACGTGCTTCGGAGGCCGCTCCTCGTCGTTCCGTGATTCCCTTTGTCGGCCCGCCCTGTAAGGTCCGCAACCCATGGCTAACTGGACTTTCCTGACCAACCACGCCCACGTCCTTCTCTGTGTCTGGGAAGATTCCGAGGCCCGGGTCCGCGACATCGCCACGCGCGTCGGGATCACCGAGCGGGCCGTTCAGCGAATCCTGCAAGAGCTCGAGTCAGAGCAGTACCTCCACCGTGAGCGAGTCGGCCGGCGCAACCGCTACCGCGTCCGGGCCGATCGTCCCTTCCGGCACCCGGTGGAGGACCATCGTCCGGTGTCGCTGCTGTTCGAGGTCATCGCCAAGAAGCGGGCGACCCGCGGACCGGCCCGTGCCCCGGCGCGGCGGAGCACTCGGGCGCGCGGCCACCGCGCCCGCGCGCGCTGAGGGACGTCCGCCTCGCCCGGTGACCGTGACCGTCAGGCCGGCGGCGGGGTCCAGATCCAGTCCCGCACCTCGGGCATGTCCTCGAGGTGATCGTCCACGTAGGCCCGGTGCTTCCTCAAGAGCTCCTGGAACCGCTCGACCAGCTCCGGCGAGTTCTCCGGGATGCGCCGGGCGCGACGGAGCGCCTCCATGGCGAGGTGGTATCGGCTGATGCCGTTGAGCACCACCATGTCGAAGGGAGTGGTGGTGGTGCCCTCCTCGCGAAACCCGCGCACGTGGAACCGCTCCGGAGCGGGCCGCCCGTGGAGGGTGTAGTGGATTCCCAGCGCGTAGCCGTGGAAGGCGAAGATCACGTGCCGGTCGCGGGTGAAGAGGTCCACGAACCGCTTCTCGTCCATGCCGTGGGGGTGCTCCTCGGGCGTGAACATCGCCATGAGATCCACCACGTTCACCACGCGGATCCGGAACCCGGGCGCGGCGGTGCGGAGGAGCCAGGCGGCGGCGAGCGTCTCCATGGTGGGGATGTCGCCGGCGCAGGCCAGGACGATGTCCGGATCCCCCTCGTCGTTGCTCGCCCACTCCCAGACCGAGGCGCCGCGCTCGCAGTGACCCTTCGCCGCCTGGAGATCCAGGTACTGGAGCTGCGGCTGCTTGTCGATGACGATGACGTTGACGTGGTTGGAGGTCCGGAAGCAGTGGTCCGCCGTCCAGAGGAGGCAGTTGGCGTCGGGCGGCAGGTAGATGCGCGACACCGTCGGCTTCCGGGTGAGCATGCTGTCGATGAACCCCGGCCCCTGGTGGCTGAAGCCGTTGTGGTCGTTCCTCCAGCAGGTCGAGGTGAGGAGGATGTTGAGCGCCGGCACGGCCTTGCGCCACTCCAGCTTGAGTGACTCGTCCAGCCACTTGCTGTGCTGGATGGCCATCGAGACCATCACCATGGCGAACGACTCGTAGGTGGCGAGCAATCCGTGGCGCCCGGTGAGGGCGTAGCCCTCCATCCACCCCTCGCAGTTGTGCTCGCTGAGGACCTCCATGACCCGCCCCTGGGGTCCGATGGCATCGTCGGTCTTCTCGACCGGGAGCATGAAGGCCCGCGGCGTGGCCTCGAACACGGCCCCCAGGCGGTTGCTGTTGGTCTCGTCGGGGCAGAAGAGGCGGAAGCTCGCCGGGTTCTCCCGGTACAGGTCGCGCATCAGCTGACCGAGGCGCCGGGTGGACTCCTCGCGCTGGGTCGCCGGGGCCTCGATCTTCATCGAGTAGGGCTCGAGGGACGGGATCTTCAGCGGCCGGCAGGTCTCTCCGGTCGTGCGTGGGCTGGCGCTCATCCGGAGCTTTCCCGTCGGAGCGAGCGCCCGCAGCTCGGGAATCAGCGTCCCGTGCGCGTCGAAGAGCTGCTCGGGCCGATAGCTACGCATCCAGGCCTCGAGGAGCCTGAGGTGCTCGGGGTTGTCCTTCACGCCGGCGAGCGGGACCTGGTGAGCACGGAAGGTGCCCTGGACCTGGATCCCGTCCACGACGTCAGGCCCGGTCCATCCCTTGGGCGTTCGGAGCACGAGCGCCGGCCAGCGAGGACGGCCCTTCACTCCGGAGACACGGGCCTCCTTCTGGATCCGGCGGATGCGGTCCAGGCAGCCATCGAGCGCCGCGGCGAGCGCCTGGTGAACGCGTGGAGGATCGTCGCCCTCGACGAACAGCACCTCGTAGCCCATCGCCTCGAGGTACCCGCGGAGCTCGGCGTCGGTGGAGCGCCCCCAGACGGTGGCGCCGGAGATCTTGTACCCGTTGAGGTGCAGGATCGGGAGCACCGCGCCGTCGTGCGCGGGATTGAGGAAGCTGATTCCCTTCCAGCTGCCCTCGAGCGGTCCGGTCTCGGCCTCTCCGTCGCCCACCACGGCGATGGCGATCAGCTCCGGGTCGTCGAACACGGCGCCGAAGGCGTGGGTCAGGACGTAGCCCAGCTCGCCGCCCTCGTGGATGGAGCCCGGAGTGGGCGCGCTCACGTGGCTGGGGATGCCGCCCGGCGTGGAGAACTGGCGGAAGAGCCGCCGCATCCCCGCCACATCGGACGTCACCCGCGGGTAGATCTCGCTGTAGGTGCCCTCGAGGTAGGTGCAGGCCACGACCGCCGGTCCACCATGTCCGGGCCCCGCGAGATAGATGGCCGGAAAGCCGTCGCGGCGGATGAGCCGGTTCACGTGCGCGTAGATGAGGCTCAGCCCGGGGCTCGTCCCCCAGTGGCCGAGAAGCCGCGGCTTGATGTGCTCGGGACGGAGCGGCTCCTTCAGGAGCGGGTTCTCCTGGAGGTAGATCTGACCGACGGTCAGGTAGTTCGCTGCGCGCCACCAGGCATCGATGAGCCGCAGGTCTTCGGGGGAGAGCGCGTCGGGCATGGTGCACCTCCGTGAGCGTCGAGCGCCCTTCTACGCCCGACGCAACTTGCGGGAAGAGGGTGACCGGCGGTCGTGGCGTTCGTGCGACATCCGCGCCGGGGCCCGGCCGGCCCCTCGGTGCCCGTGACAAGGGGGACCTCGCGGCAACAGAAGAGCCGAGCCGGGCTTCGCGCGGTACACCACGGTGTTGCTGCTCGACGGCAGAAGGGGTTTGAGCGCAAAGTTTGCGCCGTGCTGGCCCGTCCGACCCAGGCGGGGCAATGAAGCTCTGGAAAGGTCCATCCGATGAGCGACGCGCTGTTCTGGCACCGCCTGCACTTCGGCTTCACCGTCACCTACCACTACCTGTTCCCGCAGCTGACGATGGGGCTGGCGCTCCTCATCCTGCTCCTCAAGTGGAGGGCGTTCCGGACCGGAAGCACGCTGCACAACGAGGCGGCGCGCTTCTGGGCCCGTATCTTCGGCGTGGCCTTCGCAATGGGCGTGGTCACCGGAATCCCGCTGGAGTTCCAGTTCGGGACCAACTGGTCGCGCTTCAGCCTGTTCGCCGGCGGCGTCATCGGGCAGACCCTGGCGATGGAAGGCATGTTCGCCTTCTTCCTCGAGTCCACTTTTCTCGGGCTCTTCCTCTACGGGGAGAAGCGGTTCGGACCGAGGGCACACCTGGCCTCCGCGGCGGCGCTCTGGGCGGGATCGTGGCTATCCGGCTACTTCATCATCGCCACCAACGCCTTCATGCAGTACCCGGTGGGACACTCCATCGGGCCAGAGGGACGACTGCAGCTCGCCGACTTCTGGGCCTTCGTGCTCAACCCCTGGGCGATCTGGCAGTACCTGCACAACATGACCGCCTCGGTGGTGACCGCGTCCTTCGTGGTCGCAGGGGTCGGCGCGTTCTGGTCGCTCTCGGGCCGGAACCCCGAACACGCGCGGCTCGCGCTCCGGACCGGCGTCATCGCCGGACTGATCGCCTCCTGCCTGATGGTCTTTCCCACCGGAGACCGGCACGGGAAGCTGCTGGCCGAGAAGCAGCCGGCGACGCTCGCGGCCATGGAAGGGCTGTTCGAGAGCAAGCCCGACGCCGAGCTGGCCATCATCGGGCAGCCGGACGTGAAGCGGCGTCGCCTCCAGAACCCGGTGGTCGTGCCGGGAATGCTCAGCTTCCTGGTCTACGGGAGCTTCGGGAGCACGGTCACCGGGCTGGACCGCATCTCCGAGGACCAGTGGCCGGACAACATCGAGCTCCTCTATTACGCGTACCACGTGATGGCCGGGCTGGGGACGCTGTTCATCGCCCTCATGGCGCTGGCGGCGGTGCAGCTCCGGCGAGGTCGGCTCGAGAAATCGCCCCCGCTGCTCTGGGCGTTGATGCTCGCCATGCCCTTCCCGTACATCGCCACCACCGCGGGGTGGATGACGGCGGAGCTCGGACGGCAGCCCTGGCTGGTCTACGGGCTGATGCGCACCGCCGACGGCAGCTCGCCGCAGGTCACGACCGGGAACACGCTCTTCACCCTGCTCGGGTTTGCCGGGCTCTACCTGGTGATGGGCATCCTCTTCCTCTACCTGGTGGGGCGAGAGGTGGCGCACGGCCCGGGCACACCCCACGCGCAGGCGGTGCCCTCCGGAGAGACCAGGCTCACCGGGGAGGCGGCGTGATGGAGGCGATCTGGTTCGCCATCGTCGCTGGAATGCTCGCGACGTACGTCGTCCTCGACGGCTTCGACTTCGGCGCCGGCTTCCTGCACCTGCTGGTGGCCCGGAACGAGACCGAGCGGCGCACCGTGCTGGCCGCCATCGGACCGGTGTGGGACGGGAACGAGGTGTGGCTCCTCGCCGGGGGTGGTGCGCTCTTCATGGCCTTCCCGGGCGCGTATGCAGCGGGTTTCAGCGGGTTCTACCTGCCGCTCATGCTGCTGCTCTGGGTGCTCATCCTCCGCGGCCTCTCCATCGAGCTCCGCAACCACGTCGACAGTCCTCTCTGGGCGACGTTCTGGGACGCGAACTTTGCCCTGGGCAGCACGCTCATCGCGATCGTGCTCGGCGCGGCGCTGGGGAACGTGCTGCGGGGGGTGCCACTCGACGCCTCTGGCGTCTTCCACGTTCCGTTCTTCGACAGCTTCTGGCCCTCGGCTCGTTCCGGCGTGCTCGACGCGTACACGGTGCTGGTGGGCGTGTTCACCCTCCTCGCCCTCGGTGGCCACGGAGGGCTGTACCTGGCGATGAAGACCGAGCAGCAGGTGCACGACCGCAGCCTGCGCGCGGCCCGCATCCTCTGGGCCTGTGCGGGGGCGCTGTTCCCGCTGGTCACCTGGGCGACCACGCGCGTCGCGCCCGAGCTCCTGGAAACCGCGGTGCACCGGCCGCTGGTCTGGATTCTCGTGGTGCTCCTCCTTGCATCGGTCGCAGCGCTGGTGATGGGGCTGGTGAAAGGGAATTCAACGCTGGGCTTCGTCGGATCGGCGGGCACGCACTTCACCCTGCTCGGGACGGCTGCCGCGGCCCGCTGGCCGGTGCTGCTCCGGTCCAACCTTTCCCCCTCGTTCTCACTCGACGCGTTCGCCGCCGCCACCAGCAACCACGGCCTCCGGGTGGCGCTGACCTGGGCTGCGATCGGGCTGCCGCTGGCCTGCGGGTACTTCATCTTCCTGATGCGGGCCTTCCGGGGAAAGGTTCAGCTCGAGGCCCCGTCGCATCCGACTGGACATGCCTGAGCTTCGCGGACGCCCTGACAGGGCTCTCCCGGCGCGGATCGGATAAGGTTCGCCGCATGTCCAGGACGACTCCGCTCTTGTGTCTGCTCCTGCTGGCCGGCTCCGCCCGTGCGCAGCCGGCCAGGGACGTCGAGGTGCGGGTCGGAAAGACCATCACGGTGGACGTCGGCCTTGCCCAGGGCCTGAACTGCGACGACCTGAGCATCGTGGACGCCAAGCTCGTCCCCTCCAAGGACAAGAAGAACCTGGGCCTGGTGTTGAAGGGGAAGGCCGCGGGCGACACCTACTGCCGCGCCGGCACGGGGGTCGGACAGACCGTCCTGGTCCACATCACGGTCGTCGAGCCGGACCCCTGATCGGTCGCGCCGCCGAGCGGGCTCAGCGACGCCCGGGGGCGTCCTCGACGTTGATCGTCGCCCAGGGAAGCGCTTCCAGGCGAGCCAGCGGGATCGGATCCCCGGTGACGTCGCTCAGCCCATAGGAGCCGTCGGCCAGCTTGGCCAGGGCGCGGTTCACCTGGGCGAGCTGGGCCCGGTCACCCTCGGTCAGGGTGTTCCGGGTGCTGCGCTCGACCTGCACCTCGGCAACGTCGGCCGCGTCGCCGGGATCGGCAAGCCCCGGCGTGTCCGAGGGTCCGTCGGGTTGGGTGAGCCCGAGCAGCCGGGCGCGCTCGCGCTGCAGCCGCTCCTCGAACCGGGCCAGCTGGCTCTGTGTCAGGTGCGGGTGAGGGGCCATGATGAGGGGGACCCTAGCACCCCTCCCCGGTCCGGGCGGACGCGCCTACCCTGTCATTCGCTGATGGCGCAGCGACCTTCCCGGCACGGCACCCGCCCGCTCGCCGGACCACGCGCATGCCCCCCACCCCCCCGGGGGGGCGCAGCTTTACAGTGAGGTCCCGATGCCCTCGCAATCACGACCAAGGAGCGAGGAGAACCCGGAGGGCGACGACTCGTGACCAGCTTCCGCGAGCTCTTCGGGAACGAACCGGAGGTCAGGGCCGAGGCGCCCGGGCGGGCGAACCTCATCGGCGAGCACACCGACTACTCGGGAGGCTTCGTCCTTCCGGTGACCATTCCCCAGAAGACGCGGGTCGAGCTCCGCCGGCGGGGCGACGACACGGCCCGCGTTCACTCGGTCCAGTTCGGGCGGACGGAGACGTACCGCGTCGGCGCCGAGTCGCCCCGGCACGGCTGGCTGGATTACGTGCAGGGCGTGACGGCGGTCGCACGTCCGCATCCACTCGGCGGGTTCGACGCCCGGATCGACTCCGAGGTGCCCCTGGGGAGCGGGTTGTCGTCGAGCGCGGCGCTGGAGGTCTCGATTCTCCGCGCGCTCCGCGAGGCGTTTGGCTGGCAGCTGGACGACGTCCGCCTCGCGCTCCTCGGGCAGAGGGCGGAGGTCGACTTCGTCGGGGCGCCGGTCGGAGTGATGGATCAGCTGGCCTCGAGCCTGGGAAGCCCGGGGGCGGCACTCTTCATCGACACGCAGTCCCTCCGCACCGAGCCGGTGCCCATCCCATCCAGGCTGGGCATCGCCGTGATCGACTCGGGCATCTCCCACGACCACGCCCGCGGGGAGTACCGGGTCCGCCGCCGCGAGTGCGAGGAGGCGGCCCTGGTCTTGGGGGTCTCGAGCCTCCGGACGCTGACCGTCGAGGATCTCCCGCGCGTCGAGGCCCTCCCGGCCCCGCTGGATCGACGAGCCAGACACGTGGTGACCGAGAACGCGCGAGTGCTCGAGGCGGTGGTGGCGCTCCGGGGGGGCGAGCTGGATCGACTCGGGGCGCTGCTTGCGGCGTCACACCGGTCGCTCCGGGACGACTATCAGGTGAGCGTGCCGGACCTGGACCGGTTGGTGGCGCTGGCCACGGAGGCTCCGGGCGTGTTCGGGGCCAGGCTCACCGGCGGCGGGTTCGGAGGCGCCATCGTGGTGGCGGCCCGCACGGAGGGTCTCCGAGCCTCGATGGAGCGCGTGGCCGAGCGGTACCGGGCGCAAACGGAGCACACCGCCACCGTGCTCGTGCCGCACTGAGGAGGCTGGCCGAGACGAGGCTGGCGCGCCCCCGGACGAAGGCGCAACGATGTGTCCGCAACGAGGTTGTCTGGCACCTCGTTTCCGCCGCGATCTGCGCCTGGACCACAGGACCGGCCTGCTGCACCCGGGAAGGGTGCCCCGGGGTGGGATTGCGGCTCCGATGAAAGGCGCTGGAGGGTCAGGTACACGGGTCGATCCGCCCGGAGTCGCGGAGACGCGTCGAGCGCTGGACAGCGCGCGCGGCCAGGTTCTTTCCAGGCTGGACATGTCATTGCAGGCTTGCGTCGCGGAGGCCGGTGCAGTCCCTGCCGCCCTCGCTGGTGAGCCGCCATGATCGTACGCACCGGCGCGGGGAGGCCGGAGGAGACTTTGTCCGAAGTCGGTCCGGAAATTGAGGCAGGGAGCATGGAGCCGGGAAGCGTCCTCCTCGTCGAGGACGACGCGGACATCCGTGAGGCCCTGACCGACGTCCTCCGCATGGAGCGCTGGACAGTCGATGCGGCCGCGAACGGGAAGCTGGCCCTCGACCGTCTACGGAACGGCCCCCCGCCGGACCTGATGCTCCTGGATCTCATGATGCCGGTGATGGACGGGTTCGAGCTCCTCGAGCACCTCCGCGACGAGCCCGGACCGACGACCGTGGTGCTCTCGGCGAGCCGGGAGGTCGACCGGGTCCGCGAGCATCCGCTGGTGCGAGCGACGCTGGGGAAGCCGGTCGAGGTGGGCGTGCTCCTCGGGATCCTGGACGAGCTGCGCCGCGCCAACGGGTCCGACCACGGGGCGACGGACCCGGCGGCTCGATGGCCGCGGAGCAACGGCAACGGCAACGGATCCCGCTGACGCCGGTACTGGCCGATCCGCGCCCGCGGATCCGGCAAGCAGACGACGGAGGTGCCTCTGCCGTGCTGAAGCTCTTCGGTCACGATGCCTCGCCCTACGTTCGCCGCGTCCGGGTGCTCCTCGCCGAGCTGCGCATCTCCTTCGAGCGTGACACCCACGACTGGCGGTCTCCAGCGCCCGAGCTCGTCGCCGTCTCGCCGATCCGCCGACTTCCGATGCTGGACCTCGGGCCGGGCGCGGCGGTGCGCCACCTCTTCGACTCCTGGGCCATCGCCGCGGAGCTGTATGCCCTCCCCCACCCCGCGCCGGGTGGCGATCCGCCGTTCCAGGAGACGCTGCTCGACCCGTCGCTCGGGCTGCTCGACCAGAACGTTCTCTCGGTAGCCGACGCCGCGCAGGACAGCCTGGTCAATGTATTCCTCCTCGAGGGGGACGGGATCCAGTCCGAGCAGTCACCCACGCTGCAACGCGAGAACGCGCGAGCCAGATCCTGCCTGGACTGGCTGGAGCGGACCTACAGCGGGAAGCGGACGCTCGCCCCGGAGCGCCTCGCCTATGTCGACGTGGCTGTGATGACGCTGCTGAGCTGGATCCGCTTCCGGAAGCGCCTGGACCTCGCGCCGTGGCCGCAGCTGCTGGCGGTGGAGGAGGCACACGCGGCCAGGCCGAGCATGGCCTCGACTCGGCCGGCCTGAATCGGGCCAGTTGCCACCTGGAAACCGAGGCGACCGACACAGGTGTAACGGCTTCTCCGGACCTTGCCTCTAGCTGGCGGCACCATGACCCGCCGCGATGCTTATCCCCTGGTGAATCTGTCCCCGTCTCGCAAGCTCGTGGCCAGCCTCGGTCTGGTCACCGGTGCCGCACTCTTCGTGGGAGGCGTTGCGCTGTCGGTGCTCCTCACGAACTGGACCCTGACGTTCGGGGGATTTCTCGGCTGGGGTTCGATGCTGATGAAGGTGCGGGCCTACGGCGGGCCGTGGTTCCACGCGCTCCTCGTCGTGCACGTCCTCTCCGTGGCGCTGGTCGGCGGCGTGGCCTTCCGGCTTTTCCGGAGAGTGGCGCTTGCCCGGCGCGCGCGCGCCGCGGTCACGGGCCTGCTCCTCGGCCTCGCCACGCTCGACGTCGTCTGCTGGCTGCTCCTGCCGATGCTTGGCCTGGCTCGGGCGCTGCTCGGGCCCGTCGTGCTGCTGCTCGGGCTTGGCCTCGGTTACCTGGTGGGACGACCACTCCGGGACATGTGGCTCTACGAGCGGTGGAACGCTCCGGAGGGCGCGGCGCCTTACCGCGTGGTCATCGTCGGGGGCGGCTTCGCCGGCCTGTACACGGCGATGGAGCTCGACCGGCGCCTGGGCCATCACCGGGCGCTGGAGATCGTGGTCGTCGACCGCCGGAACTACTTCCTCTTCCCTCCGCTGCTGCCCTCGGTGGCCACGGGCGCCATCGAGACTCGCCAGGTGACCTACCCCTTCCGGCGCATCTTCGAGGCGACCAACGTCGTCTTCCGCAAGGAGACGGTGGAGTCCATCGACGTCCGGGCAAAGGTGATCCACACCCGCGCCGACGTCGATGAGCGGACCGGCCCCTGTCACCGGGAGATCCCCTACCACGCGCTCGTCCTCGCTCCGGGGAGCGACACCCAGACCTTCCGCACCCCCGGCGTGGCCGAGCACGCCTTCTTCATGCGTGAGCTGGGCGACGCGGTCTCGGTGAGGAACCACATCATCGACTGCTTCGAGCTCGCGGCCCAGGAGACCTCCACCGAGCGGCGAGCCGCGCTCCTGCGCTTCGTCGTGGTGGGCGGTGGCCCTACCGGCGTGGAGCTGATGGCGGAGATTCGCGACCTCATCGAGCACGTGCTCTCCGTGCGCTACCCCGAGGTGAGCCCGGCCGAGGTCGATCTGGTCCTGGTCCAGTCCGCCCCGCAGATCCTCCCTGGATGGCACCCCACCGTGGTGCGCCGGGCGGCGGACCAGCTGCACGCCCTCGAGGTCCGGGTCCTCACCGGGCGGAAGGTCGAGTCGGTGAGCGAGTTCACGGTGGCACTCGACCGCGGCGAGAGCCTCTCCACCCGCACCACCGTCTGGTGCGCCGGCGTGAAGCCGGCGGGCCTGCTCGAAGCGGTGGAGCTGCCGAAGCACCCCTCGGGCCGCATTCCGGTCGGCGAGGACCTGCGTGTCCCGGGGCATCCCGCGGTTTTCGTCCTCGGCGACGCGTCTCTCTGCCAGCACGATGGCAAGCAACTTCCGCCCCTCGGCCAGGTGGCGTTCCAGCAGGGCACCCACACCGGGAGGAACCTCTCCCGGCTGATCCGAGGGGAGCCGCTCCAGCCGTTCCGCTACTTCAACTACGGGGCGCTGGTCTCGGTGGGCGAGCACTTCGCCGCCGTCGATCTCCTCGGGATGAGGATGTCCGGCGTGCTGGCCTGGTTCGTCTGGCGCAGCCTTTACCTCACGAAGCTGGTGGGGTTCGGGAACAAGGTCCGGGTCGTGCTCGACTGGACCCTCGATCTGCTCGTGGAGCGGAGCATCAGCCAGATCTCCGCCAGCCGGCAGGATCTCCGCGCCGCGACCGAGGACACCCACGTAACGCTGCGCGCCGGTGGGCGGACCTGACGCCATGCTCGCCGGCCTCGTCCTGGTGCTCGTCTCGGCTTCTCCGCCTCAGACGCTGCGCGTCGACGGGGAGGCCGGGAACAACACGCTGACCGGGGTGTTCGACGCACCGCTGGGAGAGCGCATCACTGCCGCCTCCTCGGCGGTGGCCTGTGACATCCAGCTGAGCCAGGGCGGCCGTAACCTCTCCGGGCGCTGCTCCGTACCCCTGACCAGCATCACCGTGGACGCCGACCCGACCAAGACCGAGCACTTCCGTCAGTGGGCCACCAACCGCAAGGCGGACCCCGTTCGCTGCAGCCTTGCCGCGCAACTCGAGGAGATCGAGGTGTCCTTGCCACGGGCAACCGGTGAGAGCACCCAGTTCCAGGCCGACGTTCCGTTCACCGTGTGTGGGCGGCCACGGGAGGACGGAGGGCGCGAGCGCGTGACCGGCACCCTGATGCGTCTCGACGACGGCTTCTACCGCATTCGCGCCCGCGTCGAGCACTTCCGCCGCGAGGCCTACCGCATCGGCCCCAGCTTCACCGAGGGGTGGCTGGCCCGGGTGCAGTCTCTGGCCAAGGTCGTCGCCGAAGAAGGTACGCTGGAGCTCACGCTGTTCGCTGCACCCCCAGGACATTCCGCCCGCCCTCGCGCGAGCGGAGACAACGCGCCGTGCTCGACGCGGCCGTCCACCCGCAGTCCCCACGAAGAGAGGAAGTGTCGAACATGAACGGAAGGAACCTGAAGGGCGCTCTCATCGCCTCGGCGGTGTGCGCGATGTTCGCCACCGCCGCCCACGCGCAGGACAAGAGCGCGGGTCACGCCAAGGCCGGCGGCGAGGTGAAGTGTGCGGGCATCAACTCCTGCAAGGGCACTGGCTCGTGCGCGGGCGGCGGCCACGGCTGCGGCGGCCAGAACGGCTGCAAGGGCCAGGGCTGGACCGCCACCAAGACCGAGAAGGAGTGCACCGACAAGGGCGGGAAGGTCCTCACCGCCAAGAAGTAGTCGACGTCTCATCAGACCGGAGCCGGAGCGTGCTTGCTGAATGCGCGTCCCCGGCTCCGGTGTGCTTTTCTGAGCTCCAGCACAATGGTTCCCTTCCTCGGCCACGGCATCGGCCTGCGCACCAAGCACTTTCCCGATCTGCTCGAGCAGGGTCGGCGCGCCGACTGGTTCGAGGTCATCACCGAGAACTTCCTGAACGTCGGTGGGCGTCCCCGGGCGGTGCTGGAGGCGGTGCGCCGAGACCGGCCGGTGGTGCTCCACGGCGTGTCCCTGTCCATCGGCTCGGTGGACCCGCTGAACATCGAGTACCTCGATGACGTCCGGGCGCTCGCGGAGGCGGTGGAGCCGGCCTGGGTCTCGGACCACCTCTGCTGGGGGACCTTCGGGCGCCACAACGCGCACGACCTCTTGCCCCTGCCCTTCACCGAGGAATCTCTGGCCCATGTGGTGACGAGGGTCTCCGAGGTCCAGGAGCGGCTCGGGCGGCGCATCTTGCTGGAGAACGTCTCCAGCTACCTGACCTACGCCGCGTCCAGCATCCCCGAATGGGACTTCCTGGCCGAGGTGGCGCGGCGGGCGGACTGCCTGCTCCTGCTCGACGTGAACAATGTTTACGTGAGCGCGACCAACCACGGATTCGACGCGGCGGAGTACCTCCGCGGCATCCCGGTGGACCGGGTCGCGCAGTTCCACCTCGCGGGGCACCAGGACCTCGGGACCCACCTCCTCGACACGCACGACGCGCCCGTGCCAGACCCGGTCTGGGCGCTCTACCGTGACGCGGTCCGCCGCTTCGGACGGGTCAGCACGCTGGTCGAGTGGGACGACCACATCCCGGCACTCGACGAGGTGCTCACCCAGGCCGAGAGGGCGAGGGCCTTCGAGAGGGCGGTGCTCGAGGAGGCCGCGGCGTGAACCTCGCCGAGCTCCAGGCGCTCCTCCACGGGCGCATCACCGGAATGGTGGCCGGGCGCGAGGACGAGGTCCGCGAGCAGGTGGTGGCGCGGCCTCCCCTGGATGCGCTGGCGCGGATCGAGATCTACGCCGGGATGTACCTCCACCGGCTGGTGGACGCGATCGCCGAGGACCTCCCCCACACCTCGCGAGTCCTCGGCCACGAGGCGTTCGTCGAGCTGGTGCGGGCGTACCTCCACGAGCACCCCAGTCGCTCGCCGGACATCTCGCAGGCCGGCCGGCACTTCGGCGCGTGGCTCCGGACGTACAGCGGCATCCGCGCGGACCTCCCGGACCTGGCGCTGCTCGAGCGGGCGCGCTCCGAGGTACGAACCGCCCCGGATGCGCCGGTGGCCGGGTCCGAGGAGCTGCAGTCGCTCAATCCCGACGCTCTTCCCGGAGCGCACTTCCACTTCTCTCCCTCTCTCCGGGTGCTCCGGCTCCAGCACGACGTACGGAGGCTCTGGGACGTGCTGGACACGGACACGGGCGAGGTGCCCGATCCTCTTCTCGGCCCGACCACGCTCGTGGTGTGGCGCCAGGAGTTCAAGGTGTTCCACACCAGCCTGTCCGAGCCCGAGGCACGCGCGCTGATGGTGGCGCGGGAGGGCGGAACGTTGGAGGACGTCTGCGCGACCTTCGCCGGAGAGCAGGATCCGGCGCACTCCGCGTTCAAGACGGTTCTCAGCTGGTTCGCGGACAGCTGGGTGGCGGCCGTCACCTCGCAGCGCGCCTGATCGGCCCTGGCTCGAAGCCCATCGCCGCTCGCACCACACGCATCTGACGCAGGTAGCGCCGGCAGTGCCTGCACGCGATCCGGTGGAGCTCGAACCACAGTCGCACCACGGGGCGACTCACTGCCTCGTCCACTTCGGTGACCTGCTCCACGAACTCCACGCAGCGGAGCATCAGGCCGCTCCCCGGTAGAACCGCTCACACTCCGCGCGCACGCGGCTCCGGGCCCGGTGAAGGAGCACCCGCTGGTGGACCGCGGTCACGCCGAGGATCTCGCAGGCATCCTCGGCGGAGAAGCCCTCCACGTCGCGCAGCGTGATGACCGCGCGCTGGCGAACGGGGAGCCTGGCGACGGTCCGCTCGATGCATTCCATCACCTCCCGGCGCACGGCGAGCGCTTCGGGCGTTTCCTCGGCCCAGCGCGCCGGCGGCTCCCGCCAGTGGCCGTGCTCGTCGAAGCGATCCGGATCGACGACCGGCGCGTCAGGCACCGGCTCGCGCTCATCCTGGCGCGTCCGGGCAAGCGCCACGTGCGTGCAGACTCGGTTCACCCAGGTCCGGAGGCTCGAGCGACCCTCGAAGGTCTCGAGGGACCTCAGTACCGAAGCCCAGGTCTCCTGGACGACGTCCTCGGCCGCGGCGGGGTTCCCGGTGATCGCCTGCGCGACACGGAGCAGCCCGCCCTGCCAGCGTTGCACCACGGTCGCGAACATCGCTTCGTCCCCGGTCAGAAGCCGTTCGACCAGATCTGGTGGGTCCTCCACAGCAGATCGCCATGAGCTGGAGCTCGATCGCACGCACGAAGTACTCCCCTCCGCGCGCGACGGTTACCGGCGGTCGAGGCCGCCATCGGGATGCCTCTGTAACCAGCGTCTGCTCGGGCACGTAGCGCTGCCGCCGACCAGAACCGCCGGATGCTCAGGGCGCGATCTCCACGGGGCGCCCCTTCAGCGGCTGCACCGGTCGCGCATTCTGCGGGTACTTTGCGTGGAACCCAGAGACCTCCGCCTTCGACACCGGATCCTCGTCGACCATGACGATCCACTGCACTTCCTCGGAGCAAGGAGGCGTGGTGAGCGAGCCCAGGTAGGCGAAGTGTCGAGTCGACCTCGGAAGCAGCGAGGGAAGGTCCACCTCCACGCTCTTCTTCTCTCCCGATGCAGGCAGAGCCGTGAGCACCGGCGCGAAGGCGGAGGCGGAGGAGCCCTGGCTCAGGAGGATTCCCACCACCGCCAGCCTTCCATCCGCGGAGCGGTGGACGAAGTGGGCCTCCATTGGCGCGTGCTTGCCGCCCACCGTGTGCTCGGACGGGCCGTGGAAGTGGAACTGCTGTAGCTCGTATCTGGTTCCGCCGTAGTCGATGAAGTTTCCGGGCGGCACGTTCACCTGCTCGCTGTGTCCGGTATCCACGAGCTCTCCCGTGGTCTTGCTCCACGAGAACTGGAGCGGCAGCTGCGGGGACTGTGGCTTCGCCTGCTTCGTCGAGAGGGCCACCGGACTCTGGTGCGTCCCAGTGGCGCAGGTGGGCGAGACCTGTCCCCACTTCGGCGGAGTGATGCCGTGCGTGTAGCTCCAGTGCTTCTCCGGCTCCGGCTTCTTGGTCTCCTCGGCGCGGGCCCACGTCGCGGCGGCCAGCAGCGCCATGATGGATGTCCGGGCGGTCCACATCGTGGGCCCTCCTCTCGGGTGGACTGCTTCGCCGAGGAGACCCGCGCCGGGCGGGCAATGCAATGCGCCCGAGGGGCCACGCCACCTCGCACGCTGCCGTTCATGGAACCGGGTTGCGTGTTCCCCCGGCCGTCACTTGTGGATCGACACGCTCACCGGACCCGACCGCCGCACCACGTCCACTCCGGCGGCCCCGTCCGCGTAGCGGTGCACCCGGAGGTCGACCCGCGCCGGACCGACCCGGAGGTCTTCGATGTGGAGCACGTCGAGGAAGTCCGGAAGCATCGGATTGCTGAAGGTGACCTGACCCCGCACTCCATCCACGTCGAGGCCCAGCACCGCTCGCAGCATCATCAGCACCGAACCCGACGCCCACGCCTGCGGTGAGCACGCCACGGGGTAGAGCGTCGGACCGGATCCGGGCCGTCGAGGGAAGCCACAGAACAGCTCGGGCATGCGCCGGAGCTCGAAGGACAGGCTGGCGAGGAAGAAACGCTCCAGCACCGAGAGCGCTGCCGTCTTCAAGCCGTAGTGGGCGAATCCCAGCGCGGCGAGGGCGTTGTCGTGCGGCCAGACCGAGCCGTCGTGGTACGACATCGGGTCGTAGCGCACCTCGCCCATGGCGACGGTGCGGATGCCCCAGCCGGAGAAGAACTCGTCTCCGGTCAGCGTGGTGACGACTCTCTGGGCGCGCTCGAGGGCAACCAGCCTCATCGCCAGACAATGGCCGGGGTTCGAGGCACGAACCCGGCACGGCCGCTTCTCCCCGTCGAGGGCGAGCGCGTAGGTCGAGAGCTCCTCGCACCAGAAGGCGTCCTCGAAGCGCTGGCGAAGCTCGTCCGCCAGCGCCGCCTGGTGCCGCGCCAGCTCTTGGTGCCCGAGCGCGCGCGCCATCCGCGCCATCGCCCGCCGCGCGGCGAAGACGTAGGCCTGCACCTCGCAGAGTGCGACGGGCCCTTCGGCGAGGCGGCCGTCGGCATGGAAGACCGCGTCGAACGAGTCCTTCCACCCCTGGTTGACCAGCCCCGTCGGCGATCGGCGGGCGTACTCCACGAAGCCGTCGCCGTCCCGGTCTCCGTACTTCTCGATCCACTCCATCGCGGATTGGAGATTGGGCCAGAGCTGCCGGATCGATTCCAGGTCCCCGGTGGCGTACAGGTACTCGCCGGCGAGGACCAGGAACAGGGGCGTGGTGTCCACCGCCCCGTAGTAGCGCCCGAAGGGCACCTCGTGGAGCGCGGCCATCTCGCCGTGGCGTATCTCGTGGATGATCTTCCCCGGCTCGGCGTCCTGCTCCGGCGACACGTGCGTGGCCTGCGTCGCGGCGAGGAAGCGGAGAACACCGGCTGCCACCTCCGGCTGGACCCAGAGCATCTGGAGGGCGGTGATGATCCCGTCGCGGCCGAAGGGGGTGCTGTACCAGGGCACGCCCGCGTAGGGGTACAGGCCCTGCGCCGTCTGGGTGAGGAGCATCCGCAGATCGGCCTGCGAGCGGTGAAGCCAGCCATCGAAGAGCCCGCTCGACGAGCGCACCCGCGCTTCCCTGGCGCGCAGCGCCTCCTGCTCGGCGTCTCTCCGGATCGCCGCGTCGCCGAAGCACGGCATCCGCTCGTCGTCCACGCCCTCGGTGCAACTCACCTCGAAGGAGAGCTCGCGCTCCTCGCCTGGCCTGAGCGCGACCGTGAAGTGAACCTCCTTCGGAGTCACCAGCGCCGGAGCGGGAAGGCACCGCAGGCGTGTCCGGCGGACGACACCGTCGAGGCCGTGGTAGGCGATGCCGATGCCGTCCGGGTGCTCCTGTGGGGGCTCCTGCTTTCCGCGCCGGGCACGCGCCGTTCCCCGGACTTCGAAGACGTCCGCGAAGTCCGCCTCCAGCCGGATGCGGAGCTCGAAGGAGACGTCGCCCACCGAGAAGTTGTGAAGCCGGAGCCGGTGGTGACAGACGCCATCCTCGAGGACGCAACCGCGGAAGAGGTGAATCGTCCCGTGCGGGATCCCCGGGTGACCTTCTCGCCCGAGGTCGGGGTTGGTCAGGTCCACAGCGAGCAGCGCGTTGTCCCGGACCACGCTCGAGCTCAGGGTCATCGGCCGCTCCCCGTCGATCCGGAGGTCGAGGCGAGACACGTAGCGTGTTCCTCGGTGGTAGAGCCCTTGCTCGTTCCGGGTGGCGGAGGAGATCGCGCCGGCGTGGTCGAACACCGCGAACGTGTCCTGGTGCATGAGCACGCGGGCCAGCTCGTCGTGGCCCTCCGTCACCCGGGTGTCAGCCATTCGAGGCAGCTCCCTCGCTCCAGCGCGCCTCGGCGACTCGCCAGGGGGCATCCATCACCCGCTCGTAAACCCGGACGTAGTCCCGCGCCATTCGCCCTGCAGAGAAGCGTCGCTCGAACTCCTCCCGGCAGCGGCGCCGGTCGAGCCGCAGCACCGCGGGGAGCGCGGCGACCGCCTCGTCGACCGTGTCCACGATCGCTCCGGTGACCCCCGGCCTGAGGATCTCCTCGACCGCGCCGCCACGAAAGGCGAGCACCGGCGTGCCGCAGGCCATGGCCTCGAGCATCACCAGCCCGAAGGGCTCTGGCCAGTCGATGGGGAAGAGGAGCGCGAGCGCATCCGCGAGCAGGTCGCGCTTCTCCCGGTCCCCGATCTCCCCCAGGTACTGCACGCCCGGCCCATGCAGGAGCGGCTCGATTTCCCGCTCGAAGTACGCCCGGTCGGCGGGGTCCACCTTCGCCCCGATCCGCAGCGGGAGCCCCGCCCGGCGGGCAATCTCCACCGCGCGGTCCAGGCGCTTCTCGGGCGAGATGCGGCCCACGAAGGCCAGGTAGCCGCCGTCGCCGGTCCCGGGCCGGTAGAGGCCGGGTGGCAAGCCATGGTGAACGGTCCCCACCCAGCGCGCATGAGGGAGCGGAGCCCGCTGCGCGTCGGAGATGGAGACCACCGCCGCGCTGGAGAAGACCCGGTGAAGTTTCGGCAACCCGGGGAGGTCCAGGCGGCCATGCAGCGTGGCCACCGTCGGGACGTCGCAGTGACGCAGCAGCGGGTAGTGCAGGTGGTCGGAGTGGAAGTGGAGGACGTCGAAGTCGTCGACGCGCTGGAACACCTGGTCCAGCTGGATCAGCGCGTGCGCGAGCCAGTGCGGATCTCCGCGAAGGGGCCGGTCGACCGTCGGCACCAGCCGGGCTGTGGTCCGCGAATCCCCGGTCGCGAAGAGCGTGACCCGGTGTCCTTGGCGGACCAGTTCCTCGGTGATGTAGGAGACCACTCGCTCCGTTCCCCCGTACAGCCGGGGCGGCACGCTTTCGAACAGCGGGGCCACCTGCGCGATCCGCACACGTCCTCCTCGATCGTGAAAAGAGAGACAGCAAGGTATGAGCGCAGATCCAGGTGCGCCAGCGGTGCTTGTCTCTCGGGCCAGGCCTCTCCGCCTGCGCGCTCGGAGGGCGAGGAGACCTGACCGGCGGCCGCGTTCGGGTCAGCGCGCCGCGGGGAGCGCCGCGCGCTCGCGCTGCTCCGCCGGCACGTGACCGCAGAAGATGCAGCGTTGGGACGCCGGATGGTGGAGCTTCGGGCAGACGGGGCGCGCCCGCGCCCAGGTGGCGAGCGTCGCGCCGATGCTCATGCCTACCAGCGGCCCGGCCACGTAGATCCAGAACCCGTCCCAGTGATGGGCGCCCCAGGCAGAGCCGAAGGACCGCGCGGGGTTCATGCTCATCCCGGAGATGGGCGCCTCCACGCTGATGTACGTCGCCACCAGGACGCCGACGACCAGCCCGGTATGGCGAGCGTGGCGGGAGCCCCCGAGCGTCACCACCGCCGCCATGAGGATGGCAGCGATGACGACCTCGCCCCCGAGAGCGGCGATCGGCCCCCACTGGCCCGGCCGGGTCACGACGAAGCTCACCGAGGCATGCGCCAGCCGTGGACCGAGCAGCGTCGAGGCGAGCGCCACGCCGAGCACCGCGCCCAGAACCTGCGCGCCCACGTAGCCAGCGGCGTCGACCCCGCGCATCCTCCCCAGCCGCCAGAAGGTCAGGGTCGTCGCCGGGTTGATGTGCGCTCCCGACCGGCCGCCCCACGGCGAGTAGATGATGGCGACCGCCGTCGCGCCCATCGCCAGCCCCATCAGGACCCGGCGGAGAATTGGATCGGCGACCGACCGGTGCACCGGCGAGTCCGGGTGCTCGAGCAGGACGCCGAAGGAGCAGGCCGAGACCATGAAGGCCCCGAGCAGCGCGGCCTCGATGGCGTACTCCGGCAGGTGCTCGAGGAAGCGGCGCACGGCTCACCCCTCCCGGAGGCGCACCAGGACTCTCAGCACCTCGGCCACGCTCCACGCCTGCGCCGGAGCGCCGACCGGGCGGAACGGCGGCTCGGGCTCGAAGCACTCCGGCAGCTGCCCGAGGCATCCGGTCTCCATGCGCGCGACGAGCGAGGCGATGGCGGACCGCGCGCGAGTCCTGGTCTCCGACGAGTCGCCCCGGACCGCGAACAGGGCGTCCACGTACGGTCCCACCAGCCACGGCCAGACCAGCCCCTGGTGGTACGCCGAGTCCCGCTCGGCGGGCCCGCCTCGGTACACCGGGCGGTAGCCAGGGTCACCTCGGGCCAGCGTCCTCAGGCCCACCGGCGTCACCAGCGCCGCCTCCACCGCGTCGAGCACCATCGCTCTGCGGCGGCCATCGAGCAGCGGAAAGGGCAGACCGACCGCGAAGAGCTGGTTCGGCCGCAGGCGCGCGTCCGGCCCCTCGGGGAGGACCACGTCGAAGCAGCACTTGCGGCTGTCGTTCCAGAACGCGCGATCGAACGCGCCGGCGACCAGATCCGCCTCGCGACCGAAGGAACGCGCGCGCGGTCCGTCGCCTACCTGGCGCGCCCACCGCTCGGACAGTCGGAGCGCGTTGTACCAGAGCGCGTTCACCTCCACCGGCTTGCCGTGCCGCGGCGTGACCGGCACGCCGTCGACGCGCGCGTCCATCCAGGTCAGGTTGCTCCCCGGCCCACCGGCGACCAGCAGCCCATCGCGCGGATCCACGTGGATGTCGTGGTGCGTGCCGCGCAGGTGCGCGTCCACGATGCCGCACGCCACCGGGTAGAACACGTCCCGGATGAACGCGGGGGCGCCGCCGGCTTGCTCCCAGGCGTGGACTGCCTGGAACATGAAGAGCGTCGCGTCCACCGTGTTGTACTCGGCCGGGCCCGCGGCGTCGGGAAACCGGTTCGGGACCAGCCCTCCGTCGAGGTGGGCGAGGAAGCCCTCCAGCACCTCCCGCGCAAGGTCCAGCTGGCCGCGCGCGACGAGCAGGCCGGGCAGGGAGATCATCGTGTCCCGCCCCCAGTCGGTGAACCAGGGATATCCGGCGATGACCGTGGCCGAGCGATCCGCGCGGCGCACGAGATAGGCCTCGGCCGCGCGCTCGAGCCGGGCACGTCCCTCGCCGAGGTCGTCCACACGGCGCGCCTGCGGTGCAGGAACGCGTGGCCCGACGCGCGATTCGGCGCGGGCGAAGAGCGCCCCGAGGGCGTCGAGGTCCAGCGTGGCCGCGGCCTCGACCGTCGCGGCGACGATCTGCGGCCGCCCTGGTGCGACCTCCAGCTCGAAGCTGCCCGGGAGCAGGAGGTCCTCCCGGAAGTCGAGCCCGCGGTCCAGCTCCTCGAGGTACTCGACGTTCTCGTGCCACGCCGGTGCGCCGGAGAACGGGCCGCCCCGGTGAGCGATGCGCAGCGAAGGAAGGCTCCGGTATGGCTGCAGGCGGAGGACCCGGCCTTGCGTCCCCGCCTCCTCTTCGAAGCCGGTCCAGGCGTCCGGGTTGCGGTGGGTGAGCGCATGGTAGTCGCGGAAGGCGATCAGCGGCTCGATCCGGAGCCGTGCCGGCGCCGAGCTCGCATAGCGGACGACCACCGTCTGCGCTCCTGGGACGAGCAGGACCCGGCGCTCGACCTCGAACCCACCCACCGACCAGGTCCATGCCGGCCCGTCGTCGAGCGAGAAACGCACCAGCCGGGTGTACCCGTCCGGGTAGACGGTGTTGGGGTACTGGTTGACCGAGAGCGGCACCGCTCCCTCCGGAGTGAGCGCGGTCTCCTCGAGCCGGGCGAGCGTCACGACCCGCGCGACCGGCGGATGGAGGCTCGCCACCAGTAGCCCGTGGTAGCGGCGGGTGTTCGACCCGGCGACGGTCCCCATCGCGAACCCGCCGGTGCCGTTGGTGAGCAGCCATTCCAGCCGCGAGGCACGCGGATAGAGCGTGCACACCTCGCGGGGAAGCTCGATGGGGGCGGGCGTTCTGACGGGCACCGGGGCTCCCGAGCCGGCGGGCGCGGCGCCGATCACCCGCGTGATCACGAGGGACGGACCTCGAGGAAGGCCTTGATGACCCCCTTCTTGCCGTTCAGCGCCTCGAAGAGCATCGGCCAGTTCTCGAGCCCACGCACGGGGTGAGTGAGGAGTTGCCCCAGCCATCCCGGGTAGGCGGCCTCGGCCTGGACCAGATCACGCACCCCCTGCTCGAAGTCCCCCCTTCCGGCGTTCACCGTGCCCAGCATCAGCTTGTTGCCGAGCACGAAGGACTGGTTGATCGTGTCGGAGGGGATCTCGACCGTCCGCTCACCGCCGGTGATGCTGGAGAGAACCAGCACCCCGTTCTTGGCCAGCGCCCGCATCCCGTCGAAGACCAGCGGGCTGAACCCGGAGCACTCGAACACCAGGTCGTAGCCACCGTCTGCCTCGGCCGCCTGGACCACGGTGCGATCCTGGCCGCAGACGTAGCGGGCGCCGGTCGCCTCCACCAGGGTCGCGTTCGCGTTGGGGCGCGGGGTGAGGGCAAAGGTGTCCACCGCCAGGCCGCGGAGCCGGAGCGCCAGCGTCGCCATGAGACCGATCGTGCCCGCTCCGAGCACGGCGGCCCGACCGGGCCGCCACACCCGGAGGCGCCGCTGGGCCTCGAACGCCTGACCGATTCCCTTCTCCACCACCGTCATCGGCTCGAGGAGCACGCCGACCTTCGACAGCGTCGACGGCAGCTTCACGATCCAGTCGGCGCTATCGACGTACTCCTCGGTGAGGAAGCCGTGAAGGCGGCTGATGCCGCGCTCGAAGTACGCATCGTCGGTGGTGAAGTCCTGCATCCCGATCGCGTCGTACACGCTGGTCCCGGGGCGGCGGACCATGGCCACCGCCAGATCTCCGGGCTGGAGCTCGGTGACGTTCGGGCCGACCTCCACCACCCGCCCCAGGCTCTCGTGGCCGAGGACCAGGTAAGGCGAGCCGGCGGGAGCCTCGCCGTACTCGGCGTCGTTGATCTCCCGGTCGGTGCCGTCGACGCCGACGCGGAGCACCTCCACCCGGACCCCGCGCCCGCCAGGGACATCGGAGATGTTCGGGCGGGGAAGCTCGGCCAGGTGGGCGCTGCCCGCCTTGCCAGGAAACACTGCGACGGCCTTCATGAGGCTCTCCTCTCGTGCTCGACGGCCGGCCTCTCCTCGGCCGGCATCTCGTGGCTCTGCTGCAAGAGCTTCGCGACCAGCCCCGTCCATCCGGTCTGGTGCGACGCACCGACTCCCGAGCCGTCGTCGCCGTCGAAGTACTCGTGGAAGGGGATGAGGTCGCGGAAGTGCGGGTCGCCGTTCAGCTTCGGGTGACCGCCGAAGACTGGCCGGCTGCCACCGGCGTCGCGGAGGAAGATCCGCGACAGTCGCCGGGAGATGTCCGCCGCCACCTCTGCCAGTGTGGCCTGCTTGCCCGAGCGGGCCGGGTACTCCACGGTGAAGGAGTCGCCCAGGTAGTGATGAAACTTCTGGAGCGACTCGACCAGGAGGTAGTTGCACGGGAACCAGATCGGCCCGCGCCAGTTGCTGTTGCCTCCGAACAGGCCGATGCTGCTCTCCGCCGGCTCGTAGTGCACGCCGTAGCTCATCCCGTTCAGGTCGAGCATGTACGGCCGATGGAGATGCTCGCGGCTCACGCTCCGGATGCCGTGGGGGCTGAGGAACGCGTCCTCGTCCAGCATCCGCTGCAGCATGCGCCGGAGCCGGTCGGGGCTCACGACGCTGAACAGTCGCCGACCTGCCTGTCCCGGCGTACGCATGCACGCCACGCCGGCGGTGAGGTCCGGTCGGTGATCGATGAACCACTCCAGGCGCCGGGCGAATGCGGGGACCTTGGCGAGCTGCTCCGCGTCGAGCGTCTCCACCGCGTAGAGCGGGATGAGGCCCACCATGCTCCGCATCCGCAGCGGGATGCGCCGTCCGTCGGAGAGGTGGAGCACGTCGTGGTAGAAGCCGTCCTCCTCGTCCCAGAGCCCGAGCGTGTTCATCGCATGGGCGATGTTGACGAAGTGCTCCCAGAACTTGCTCGCCACGTCCTCGTAGGTGTCGTCGGCGCAGGCGAGCTCCATCGAGATGCGGAGCATGTTCAGGCAGTACATTGCCATCCAGCTCGTGCCGTCGGACTGCTCGATGTGGCCGCCGGTGGGCAGCGGCGCGCTCCGATCGAACACGCCGATGTTGTCCAGCCCCAGGAAGCCGCCCTGGAACACGTTGCGGCCCTCGGCGTCCTTCCGGTTCACCCACCAGGTGAAGTTCAGCATCAGCTTGTGGAAGACCCTCCGGAGAAAGGCCAGGTCCCCCACGCCGCGCCGCTTCTTCTCGATCTGGTACACGCGCAGCGCGGCCCAGGCGAAGACCGGCGGGTTCACGTCACCGAACGCCCACTCGTAAGCGGGGATCTGTCCGTTGGGGTGCATGTACCATTCGCGGAGCATGAGGGTGAGCTGCTCCTTCGCGAAGTCGGAGTCGACCAGCGCGAGCGGGATGCAGTGGAAGGCGAGGTCCCAGGCCGCGTACCAGGGGTACTCCCACTTGTCGGGCATGCTCAGCACGTCGGCGTTGTAGAGGTGGCCCCAGTCGCTGTTGCGACCGCCCCTCCGCGAGTCGGGCGGGACTGGGTTTCCTGGATCGCCCTCCAGCCAGTCGCGAACGACGTAGTGGTAGAACTGCTTGCTCCAGAGCATCCCTCCCAGGGCCTGGCGCATCACGTTTCGCCCGTCGTCGCTCAGCTCGGCCGGGATGACCTTCGCGTAGAAGGCATCTGCCTCCGCCGTGCGCGCGGCGAAGACCGCCTCGAAGTCCTCCCCCACTCCGGAGCGCCCCGGACTCCGGAGCCCACCGCGCGCGAGCCGGAGCCGGACGGTCCTCGTCGCGCCGGCGGGGAGCGTGAGCTGGATCCAGGCCGCGGACTTGGTCCCGACCTGTTCCGGGTTCACCGCTTCGGTCCGGCCCTCGATGACCCGGGCGTGGAAGGCGTCCTTCACGTATGGCGAGGCGTTCGGCGCGCCCCACAGCCTGAGGCGATTGGTCTCGTTCTCGGTGAAGAGCCACTCGGAGTCGACGTCGGTCCGCAGCGTGAAGCTGCCCTCGACCGGCTGCTCGGTGCGAACGCCCACCGTGCGGCCGCTCGGGTCGCGAAGCGCCCCCAGCCACGGCTTCGGCTCGCCGCGCCCCCAGGACCAGACGTTCCGGAACCAGAGCGTCGGGAGGAGGTGCAGGTGCGCCGGGTCCGGCCCGCGGTTGGTCACGGAAACCAGGACGAGGATGTCCTCGACGTCTGCCTTCGCATAGTCGACCTGGACGTCGAAGTACCGGTCCTCGTCGAGGGCGTCGGTGTCGAGCAGCTCGACCTCGCGATTGCCCCGACCCGCCTCGCGATTCCGCCGGAGCAGCTCCTCGTAGGGATAGGGCCGCTGCGGATACTTGTAGAGCATCCGCATGAAGGAGTGAGTCGGCGTGCTGTCCAGGTACCAGTAGAGCTCCTTGCAGTCCTCGCCGTGGTTACCCTCCTGGCCGGTGAGACCGAAGAGCCGCTCCTTCAGGATGGGGTCCACGCCGTTCCAGAGCGCCAGCGCGAAGCAGAGCGTCTGGTGCCTGTCGGAGATGCCCGCGATGCCGTCCTCGTTCCACCGGTAGGCGCGCGAGCGGGCGTGGTCGTGCGGAAGGTCGTCCCAGGCGGTCCCTCCGGAGCTGTAGTCCTCACGCACGGTGCCCCACGCGCGCTCGCTGAGGTACGGGCCCCAGCGCTTCCAGTGCTTCTTCCGCTGACGAGACTCCTCGAGACGGAGCTCCTCGGGATCGATGGGCGTGGCGCGGAGCTTGCTGACGTTTCGGCTCATGGAATCTCCAGCTGCAGGACGTGCCCGTCCGGGTCCCGGACCCGGAGCGGAAGAAGGGGGGAAACAGGGGCGTTCCCGCCGGGGAGTGTGACGAACGAGGTCCGGGCCGCTCGCAACGCGGACACCAGGCTCGGTGCCTCGGAGGACAGCACCCGGACGTGCCAGTGGAAGACGTCGCTCCCGCGCGCGTCGAGGGGGTACGGGCGACCGTCCCGCGGAGCAAGGTACTCGAGGAGCTCGATGCCCGGACCCTTCTGCGCGCGGACCTGGGTGATGCGGAGCCGGGCGCCGAAGACGCCGTTGAGTCGCTCCTGCTCCGGACCGTGGTTCTCGGAGTGACCGGCCTCGGGCAGGCCGAGTCGGTCACGGTAGAAGGCGAGCGAGGCCTCGGTGTCGCTCACCACCACCGCGGTGTGGTCGATGCCCAGAGTGAGCGGAACGTCCTTCCCCGTCCGGTGCCAGCGCGCGGCGCCCTTCCCCGGCGGAAACCAGATGATCTCGAGCACGTGCCGGTCCGGGTCCCGGAAGTAGAAGGCCTTGATGCCGCCCGCGGCCGCGTTCCAGGCTGGCAGCTCCTGAGGCCCCGAGGAAGCGTGCTCCACACGAGCCTCTCGCAGTCGCGCGTAAGCCCGGTCCATGTCGGAGACGACGATCGCGACGTGCTGGAAGTCGCGGTCGTTGCTGCGGGCATCGGCGGGGACCGGACGCCCTTTCTGGGCCACGTACTCGGTCAGCTCGAGGCACTCGCTGCCGAGGACGAGCCGGGCGGTGCGGGTGCGGGCTGCGAACACACCGGTGCGGCGCTCCAGCTCCGGGCCGACTTCCTCGCGCTCGCCGTCGGCGCGAAAACCGAGGACCCGGACGTAGAAATCGCGGACGCGTTCGAGGTCCGAGACCGTGGTGCCGATGCAGCCGACCTCCTCGACCCGCGCCGCCCACGCCGGGGCGGAGTGCACGAGAAGAGCAAACGCGAGCAGGGCGCCCCACCGCCCCGAGCGCACGCCCCGGGTCGAGTCGAAGGTGTCTGTGGGAACGGGCGTCTGGAGCATGCGGCGCTTTCCTCGCCGCTCCCCGGGTGTACGCCCGGCGCCCGGCCGTTACAAGGTGGCGACCGGCTCGAGCGAGAGCGCGCAGCGCTCGGCGATCCACGCCGCCTGCCACTTTCGTTCGCGCTCGAACGCGCCCGGATCGCCGCTCGCCACCGCCGCGTCACCGGCATGCACCGCCGCCGCGGCGCCGAGGCCCTGGGCTGCGCGCAACGCACTTGCGGCGACGTACCCGACCGCGTTCGACGCCGGCGTCCGCGCGTCGGTGGCCATTTCCTGGGCGACCCGGCAGAGCTCGAGCATGCTCCGGGTTCGGCGGAGAACGTCCGCCTCTTCCTGTCGGCCCTCGCTCAGGAACGTCTGGATGGCGCGGTCACGAGCGCGCTCGGCACAGGCCAACCCGTAGTCGTGGAGCGCCTCTTCATCCCAGGTCAGGACCCTCCGGACGAGCCGCCCGCGGCGAGCGGCCACCTGCGTCGAGAGCGGGCGCACGGGAGAGGCCAGCTCCACCTCCCAGAGCTCGGCACGGATCCACCAGGGGAGGTCGTCCAGCCGACAGGCGAACACGCCTCCGGGCACGTCGACCCAGGCGCCGGGACCGTTCGTGCTCGGTGCAGGCCAGACGTGTCCACCAAATGGGGCGATGCGGCCGGGATCGAGAAACTTCCAGGCCCGCATTGGCGGCTCAGCTCCCGTGTCGCCAGTGGCGGAAGGCATCGAGCAAGCTCTCCTTCACCCGCTCAGGCAGATCCTCCTCGGCCAGCTTTCGCGTGGCGCCGATGGTGGCGCGAAACTGCCGGAGGTACTCCGTGCAGCCCGGGCACCATACCAGGTGGTGCTCGACCCGCGTCCGGGTGGACTCGTCGAGCGCTCCGTCCAGGAAGTCGGTGAGGAGCTCGACCAGCTGCTTGCAGGCGATCTCTTGTGGCCGGGCGACGCTCATCGCGTGACCTCCGCTGCCCATCCCGCCAGCGCCTGCCGGACCTTGGTCCGGGCACGGTGGAGGAGAACCCTCTGATTGGCTTCGCTGATTCCCAATGCCTCGCACACCTCCGCGGAGTCCCAGTCCTCGATGTCCCTCAGGGTGATCACCTGCCGCTGATTTGGCGGCAGCTTCTCGATCTCTCCCCTGATCCGGACCAGCGCCTCCGCATCGGCCAGCCGCTCGTCGATCCAGCGTTCAGGCGCGTGTGCCCAGTGACCCGGCCAGCGCGGATCGTCCGGAGGCCGGAAGGACTCGACCGGGCGTCGGTCGCCATCCTCTTCCGCCGGCTCCAGGGCGGAGAAGGGAACGGATCGCGCTTCCCGGCCGCCCCGCATCTTCGCGCGGTTGACCAGGATGCGGAACATCCAGGCGCGGAGCGGGCAGCGTCCCTCGAAGCTGTCCAGCCCTTGGAGGATGCCGATCCAGGCATCCTGGACGACCTCCTCGGCCACCGCCTCCGACCCCACGTAGGCCATCGCCACGCGCACCATGGCCCGGTGACTCTTCTCGACGAGCGCGAGAAACGTGCGCTCGTCGCCCGAGCGTAGCCGCGCGACGAGGTCGCGGTCCTGGGGCGAGAGCATCGAGACGGGGCTGGCGGGTGGCCCTTCCGGCTCCCCGAACGAACCTCCGGATGACACCGCCGCGGGCATATCAGGGAGGGGGTACCGGGGAGGAGCCCGGGCGTTACACGCCCTCCACGGGGAGTGAGAGCGCGTTCACTCGCTGGGCTCGTACTCCTCGGTCGTCCGCGGAGCCCCGGGGAGCTCGCGATCCAGCGACTGGCGGTAGCGGATACAGCCTCGAAGGAACTGTGGCCAGTCCGGGACGGCCGGAAGCGGATCCGAGCGTTCGGGCAGCAGTCCCCAGAGCTGTGGATGGTGCCAGCAGAGATCCTGCCTGGTGGAATCCCGGTGCTCCCGGATCCCGGCGCGCAGGCGCTTCGCTTCCGCGATCAGCTGCTCCCGGGTCATCGACTGGAGGTCCTCGTCCATGCCTCGCGCTTCATCCCCGGGCCCTCGGATCACCAGGGATTCGACGCCGGGATTGTCACAGCCCGGTCAGTTCCCGGTCGCGCCGGTCCCGGTTCCCGCGGTGGCGAGGCCGGTTCGGTCGTTCCGGACCACGGCGCCGCCCTTCATCACGAAGAAGAGCCGCTCCATCACCGCGATGTCGCGCGAGGGGTCACCGGGCACCGCGACGAGGTCCGCAACCTTCCCGGCCTCGAGCGTTCCGCGGTCGGACACTCCGAGGAGGGCGGCGTCCACGGAGGTGGCGGTGCGGATCGCCGCGAGTGGCTTCATCCCCGCACGGACGAGGATGGCGAACTGGTTGAGCTGCGTTCCGTGGGGGCAGACGGCGGCGTCACTGCCGAAGGCGATGCGGACGTTCTTCGCGATTGCCCGCTTCAGGGTCTCCTGCGCCTTTCCGTCGGCTGAGGACGCCTTCTCGAGGATGTTGGCCGGGGCCTTGGCGTCGCGGAGGCGCTGCATCATGCAGGGCAGCGGCGTCGGCACGAAGTAGGTTCCCTTCTTCTTCATCAGCTCGAGCGCCTCGTCGTCCAGGAACGAGCCGTGCTCGATCGAGTCGATGCCCGCACGGATGGCGCGCTTGGCTCCCTCGGCACCGTGAGCGTGGGCCGCGGTCTTCCGGCCCAGCGCATGCGCCTCGTCCACCAGCGCGTCGAGCTCGGCCTGGGTGAGCTGCGGTGAATCCACCTTGTCTGCCTCGGAGAGCACTCCACCGGTGGCGCAGGTCTTGATCACATCTGCGCCGTGCTTGGTGTCGAAGCGGACGGCCGCGCGGATCTGATCCGGCCCGTTGCCCACCCCCTGCTCCGGTCCGGGCTCCTTGAGCAGCTCGGGACGGTATCCGCCGGTCGGATCGCAGTGGCCCCCGCGAGCGCCGATGGCGTTCACCGCCACCAGCATGCGCGGTCCGGGCACCTTGCCGGCGTTGATCGCGTTCCGCAGGCCGACGTCGATGAGATCGCTCGATCCCACGTCGCGCACGGTGGTGAAGCCGGCCAGCAGCGTGCGGCGGGCAAACTCGGTCGCGCGGATCGCCTGCTCCGTGACGGGCTTCTTCAGCTGGTCCAGCTGATCCTGGTTCCAGTCGAGGCTGGACTCGAAGCTCAGGTGAGTGTGGGCGTCGATGAGGCCGGGCAGCAGGGTCGCGTCCCCCAGGTCGATGACCCGGGCCCCGGGGGGAACCTGGGCGTTCGAGCCTGCGGCGACGATGCGACCGTCGGAGACGACGACGACACCAGGCGCCAGCACCGCGTCGGCCTTGCCGTCGTAGAGCCGCGACGCGCGGAGGACGGTGACCGGCTCGGCAGCAGCGGCGGGCAGCGCCAGGGCGAGGAGCGTTGTGAGCGAGGAACGGGCGAGGAGCATACCCTGGTTCATCGCATCTTCATGCGGTCCGCGCTTGGCGGAAGTTGCGAGCGGCACCTGGGCCCTCGCGGACGGCAGGAGCTGTAACGGTGCGCCACGACCGCCGGACGACTGCCCGTGCCCGGACATTCCCGCCCGGTTCACGCCCCGGTTCCACGGCTCCGGTAACCGCCTTCGGGCTCGCGCCGTATCCTCCAGGTCGCCTTCAGGAGAGACCCTTCGATGAGACTCGACGCCCTTCGCACCCGCGCCCTCGCCGTCCTCGACCGCGTCTCGTGGGTCGGTCCCCTCGCCGTTCGCCTCTCGCTCGGGTCGGTCTTCATCGGGACCGGCTGGGGGAAGCTGCACAATCTGGAGCAGGTGACGGGCTTCTTCACCGAGCTGGGCATCCCCTTCCCCGCCGTGCAGGCGCCGATGGTCTCCGGCGTCGAGCTGGTCGGCGGGGCGCTCATCCTCCTCGGGCTGTTCACCCGCTTCGCCGCACTCCCCCTGATGGCGACGATGCTGGTCGCGATCCTCACCGCGAAGCGGCCGGAGATCGAGGGCATCCGCTCGATGCTGGCCTTCGAGGAGTTCACCTACCTCGCGGGGTTCCTCTGGCTGTTCGTCGCCGGCGCGGGGAAGGCGTCCCTCGATGCGCTCCTCTTCGGCCGGAAGAACGGGCTGCCCCGACCGCTGCTGCGGCCCGGTGCGCTCCCCGCCGAACAGCGCTGATGGACCGGGTCGAGCCGAGCCGACCTCAGGCAGCCGGAGCCGTGGGACGAGCAGGCCAGCCGAACGGCCAGAACGTCCGGTCCGACGTGGGCACGAGCGAGAAGACGAACACCAGGGTCCCGCCCACGATCCCGATGTAGAGGTGGGGAACGCTCGGGTACACCATCCCGGAGAAGAACATCCAGAGGCCCAGCGCGGTGCAGACGTAGTTCGCCCCGCGCACCGCCATGGCCAGGACGGACGCCGCGGCGATGAGCAGCCCGACGACCACGTCGTGCGTCGCCACGTCCGATCCCCGTGGAGACCACACCGAGGTCCAGGCGATGGCAAGTCCGAGCACCAAGGTCACCACCCGAGCAATCATCCGTGTCCCTCCTGGACGCCAGGGAAGCTGTGCCGTCCTACCATACGCTTCCAGCGAGGCCGCGTCTCAGTGCGCGCCGGCGGGGGCCGCGCCCGGCCGGTTCTTCTTGAGGAAGAGCAGGATGAGCGGCACGAAGATGGCAGTGATGATCGCCAGATCCTCGATGATCCGCTTGTAGGCGAGGACCGCGGCCTGCTGCTGGAGCGTCGCGTAGACCGTGGCGTACGCGCGGCGCAGCGCGTCGCCCGGACCGCCCGCGGCGAAGAGCTGCTGCAGGAACCCCAGCCGTTCCTGGAGCACCGGATTGGAGGTCGTCAGCTGGTCCACCAGCTGGTTCTGGTACACCTGCGAGCGGCGGGCGAGCGCGGTGACGAAGAAGGAGATGCCCACGCTCCCTCCGATGTTGCGCGCCAGGTTCATGAGCCCCGAGACCTGATTGTTCTGCTCGCGTGGCACGCCGATGTACGCGACGGTGTTGATCGGCACGAACAGGAAGGCCAGCGATGCCGCCTGGAACACCCGGTACAGCGTCGCGGTGCGCGGGTCGATTCCGAGGTTGATGCTCGTCATGTGCCAGAGCGCCAGCGACAGCCCGGCGAAGCCGGCGGTGATGAGGTACTTGGCCGGTACGCGGGAGACGAGGAAGCCCACCACGGGCATCATCAACATGGTGGTGAAACCGCCCGGCGAGAGCACCATGCCGGCGCGCTCGGCGCTGTAGCCGAGCAGCGTCTGCACGAACTGCGGAATGAGGACCGTGCTCCCGTAGAGCACCGCGCCCAGGATGAACATCAGGACCAGGCTCGTTGCGAAGTTTTGGTTCCTGAGCAGGCGCACGTTGACGATTGGGTTGGGGTGTACCCATTCCCAGATGACCGCGCCCAGGAGGCAGATGACGGTCGCCATGGTGAAGATCACGATCAGCGGCGAGCTGAACCAGTCCTCCTGCTGCCCCTTGTCCAGCGTGACCTGGAGGCATCCGAAGCCCACCGCGATCAGGGCGAGCCCGAGCCAGTCCACCCGGACGCCGCGAGACTCCCGACGCTCCTGCTCGAGCCAGGGCGGGTCTTCGACCATGATCGAGCTGAGGATGAGCGAGAGGATGCCCACCGGGATGTTGATGTAGAAGATCCACCGCCAGCTGGCGTGGTCCACGATGAAGCCGCCCAGCGTCGGTCCGATCGCCGGGGCGAAGACCACCGCCAGCCCGTACATCGCGAAGCCCATCCCGCGCTGCGCCGGCTCGAAGGTGTCGGCAAGGATGCCTTGCTCGCTCGGGGCCAGCCCTCCACCGCCGATGCCCTGGAGCACGCGGAAGAAGATCAGCGACTGGAGATTCGGGGCGAAGCCGCAGAGGAAGCTGCTGATGGTGAAGAGCACCACGCAGGACATGTAGAAGCGCTTCCGCCCCACCCGGCTGGAGATCCACGCGCTGATCGGCAGTACCACCGCGTTGGACACCAGGTACGAGGTGAGCACCCAGGTGGACTCGTCCAGGCTCGCCGAGAGCCCGCCGGCGATGTGAGGCAGCGCCACGTTGGCGATGCTGGTGTCCAGCACCTCCATGAACGTGGCCAGGGTGACCGTCAGGCCCACCAGCCACGGACTGTGGCGGGGACGCCAGCTCACCTCGGGATGGGCCTCGGCCGGCATCCGGTCACCGTGCCGTGGTGGCTCGGTCCAGCGCCACCCGGGCGATGGCCCGGTCGTACTGCGCGCGGGCCAGGTTCGCCTTCGCGGTGGTCAGCGCGGACTGGGCGTCGAGGAGGTCGGTGGTCGTGGCCGTGCCGGCGGAGACCTGCGCGGTCGTCACCCGGTAGGCTTCCTCGGCGCTGGCGATCGCCGTCTCCGCCACCTGCACCGCGACGAACTGCGCCTGCAGCTGCGCGGCCTTGCTTGCCACGTCGAACGCCACCTGCCTCCTGGTGTCCTCCAGCAACGACGCCGAGGCATCGGCCTGTCGCTGCGCGCTCTGCGCCGCGTACCAGCGGGTTCCCCAGGTGAAGAACGGCCAGCTGGTCACCACCCCGATGAAGGAGCTGTTCTCCGGCTGGAAGATCTGCCCCCGCGAGTTGCTGTACGCCGCCTGGACATCCACCTCGGGGAGCAGCTCCAGCAGCCGGGCTTGCCCGTTGGCCCGGGTGGCCTCGGCGTCCTTCTGCGACCGGGCGACCTCCGGTCGATTGTTCAGGGCGCGGTTGATCAGCGCATCGACGGTCTCCGGAGGCCTGACTGCCGCCTGCTTCTCGAGGTCCACCGGCTCGACGAACTCCACCGTCGGGTCCTCCGGGTTCCGGGCCAGGAAGGTGAGCAGCGCCTGACGCGAGGTCTGCTCCAGCGTCGCCTGCGTGATCCGCTGCTGCTCGGCGTTGGCCACTGCAGTCTCGAACCGGAGAAGGTCCGCCTTCGTGATCGTGCCCGCGTTGTACCTGGCCTGCGCGTCCTGCACCTGCTTCTGCAGCTGCTCGATGCTCGCCTCGGCGATGGCAACGCCGGCCTTGGCGGCGAAGTGGCGCAGATAGGTGGTCCGGACCTGCTCGGCGATCTGCGTCCGTGCGTCCTCCTCGTTCGCGCGGCTCGCGTCCGCCGAGGCGCTCGCCGCCTTGAGGTCTCTCTCGCGGTAGAGAAGGCCGAGGATGGGCTGCTGCGCGGCGACGGTGAAGAGGTTGGTGTTGATGTTCCGGGCCACCACGCCCGGGCTCGTGGTTCCCGGCGGGCCGAGCGAGATGGCGAAGGGACCATCCCAGTGCTGCCAGGTGTTGCTGGCGGTCAGCGCGGGGAGCAGCCGGCCACGGGCGCTCCGCGCGATATCCTCGGCGCCCTCTGCCCGATAGCGCACCGCCCTCAGCTGATCGTTGACCCTCAGAGCCTCGTTCACCGCATCGTCGATGGTCAGCGTCTGCGGGCCTTCGGCCAGCGCCGCCGCGGAGGCGACGAGCACGGCTGCAATGAGCGGTCGAGTCAAGGGCACACCTCCGGACCTGTCGGTCACTTGTTCACGTGCACGGTCACCACCACCGACTGGCCGGCGCGGAGGACCATGCCCGAAGGAACTGCGTCCAGTGCGATCCGCACCGGGATGCGCTGGGCCACCTTCACGAAATTGCCCGTGGCGTTGTCGGGTGGAAAGAGCGAGAAGCGCGCGCCGGTGCCGCCGGAGAGGCTCTCCACCTTTCCCTGAAGCGTCTTGCCGTAGGTGTCGACGTCGACGTCGGCCGGCTGACCGGGGTGCATCTTCCCGATCTGCGTCTCCTTGAAGTTCGCGGTGACGTACTTCTGCACCGGCACGAACTGGGCCACGGTCTGCCCGGTGGACAGCAGCGCCCCGGGGTGAGCGGTGATGCGGCTCACCGTCCCATCGGCCGGGGCGACGATCCGGGTCCACTCGAGGTTGAGGGTGCTCAGGGCGAGGGATGCGTCGGCGCTCTTGACCCGGGCGTGCTGGTAGGCCGCGCTGGCCACGGCCGCGGCGATGCTCGCATCCACCGGGCGGGTCACCACCACCCGGCCCTCGGCCTCGTTCACCTGCGCTTCCGAGCGGCGCAGCTGATCCGCCGCCGCGTTGACCGCCGCCTGTGCCGCGTTCACCCCTGCTTCGGCGGAGAGGAACTGCGCCTGCCACTGGTCGAACTGCTGCTGGGGGATTGCGTTCGCCTTCTGCAGCTCGCGCGCCCGCTCGATGTTCGACTGGGCCAGCTTCAGATCTGCCTGGCGGCTGGCCAGGGTGGCCCGCGCCTGCTCGAGCTGGGCGCGGGAGCCGGATACCGAGCGGCCGCTGCCGATGAGGTTCGCCTCGGCCTGGGTGAGCGCACCGCGAGCCGAAGCCTCGGCCACCGACACCTGCGCATCGGCTGCCTGCGCCTGTGCCTTCACGCTCTCCAGCTCCGCCTGCGCCTGTGCGACCTTGGCCTGATAGTCGCGGTCGTCGATCTGCAGGACGACCTCGCCCTTCTTCACCGCCTGGTTCTCGGCGACCGGGACGCCGACCACCTGACCGCTCACGTGCGGCGCGAGCGGAACCACGTCCGCATCGACCTGCGCATCGTCGGTGGTCTCCTTGCCGATGGTCAGCAGCACGTAGAGGAGCACGCCGAGGATGACCACTCCGGCCACGCCACCGATGATCTTCAGCGCACGGCGCTTCCGCGCCTCCGTGCTCGCCGCCGCTCCGTTCCTCTCCTCGGCGTCGCGCGCCTGGGCGTGCTCCGGCGCTCGATCCACCGCGGTATCGGCCATGTCTCCATCTCCCTGGAAACCCGACTGCGCGAGCGCTCCCGATAATGGGCGGCACGCAACGTGGCAAGCAGGTCCTACGTAACTTAACTATCCCCGCGCCCGGCTCTCGCAGGAAGTTGACTGCTCGAAAGGATTCGTCAGTTTGGCCCGTCCCCGCCACCCACCGTCACTCGAGAGATACGAGGCCGCTCGCCGCCTGATCTCCCGCGTCCCCGGAGCGGACCCTCGCGCCGTCGAGACGTGTCTATGTCTGTGGCGCTTCTCGGACGAGATGTCCGCATCCTTCGAGTCGTTCTACGCCGCAAACAAGCTCTCCAGCGCGCGGGGTCACGTCCTGGCCCAGCTGCTCGATTCGGGGCGCGGGCTCACTCCCGCCCAGCTCGCCGAGCGAGCGGGAACCACCCCGCCGAGCATGACCGGCGTGCTGCGCTCCCTCGAGCGGGAGGGGCTCGTACGGCGGAGAACGATGTCCGACGACCGGCGCTCGCAGCGGATCCTGCTCACCGCCGCGGGACGGCGGAGGGTCGAGGCGTTGCTCCCGTTGATGGCGAAGCGGCTGGCCGACCTCGCGGGATCGCTCCATCCGAGCGAGTGCAGGGCGATGCTCTCCGGGTCGCGCCGGCTGTGGGAGCGCGCACGGGCGCTGACCTCGCACCTCATTGCGCGTGACGGCGCGGAGGCGTCACCCGTGAAGCACCGCGGACGGCGGCACCGCGAGCGTCGCCACCCGGCTGCATCAGGCTCGCGGACGCGCCAGAGCGGACGCTGAACGCACGCGTCGACCATGTCGAGCCCCGATGAGCCCCTGCGCCATTCGCGCGCGTAACGGCCCGGCCCGCTCGCCACACCGTGTCCCGGGAGCTCCTCTGGCCGGGCGCCCGGAGGTGGGAGAGTGGACCGATTCGACGTCATCATCATCGGCACCGGCGCGGGCGGGGGAACCCTGGCCCACGCCCTCGCGCCCACGGGCAAGCGCATCCTCCTGCTCGAGCGCGGCGAGTGGGTCCGGCGCGAGAAGGCGAACTGGGACCCACGCCAGGTGAACGTCGAGGGGCGGTACCAGACGAAGGAGGTCTGGCACGACCGCGAAGGCAAGCCGCTCCATCCGCACACCAACTACGCGGTGGGGGGAAATACGAAGTTCTACGGCGCGGCGCTGTTTCGCTTCCGGAAAGAGGACTTCGGCGAGCTGCACCACCATGCCGGCGTGTCGCCGGCCTGGCCGATCGCCTACGAGGAGCTCGAGCCGTACTACCTGAAGGCCGAGCACCTCTACCAGGTGCACGGCAATCGCGGGGAGGACCCCACCGAGCCGCACGCCAGCGGTCCGTACCGGCATCCGGCGGTGAGCCACGAGCCCCGCATCCAGTCGCTCAGCGACAGCTTCACCTCACAGGGCCTGAAGCCGTTCCACGTTCCTCTGGGCGTGCAGCTCGACGAGCGCGATCCGAGAACCAGCCCGTGCATCCGCTGCGAGACCTGTGACGGCTTCCCTTGCCTGGTGCGCGCCAAGTCGGACGCCGAGGTTCTCTGCGTGACCCCGGCGCTCCGCCATCCGAACGTGACGCTGCTCACCGGCGCGTACGTCGAGAAGCTCGAGACCAGCGCGACAGGGCGGGAAGTGACCACCGTCGTGGTGAAGCGCGACGACCGCACGGAGCGGTACGCGGCCGACGTGGTGGTGGTGAGCGCCGGAGCAATCAACTCGGCGGCGCTGCTGCTCCGTTCGGCAAACGACCGGCATCCTCGGGGGCTGGCGAACGGGTCGGACGTCGTCGGACGCCACTACATGGGGCACATCAACAGCGTCCTGATGGCGGTTTCCGGATGTCCGAACCCGACCGTGTTCCAGAAGACCCTCGCGGTGAACGACTTCTACTTCGGCTCGGACCAGTTCCCGTACCCCATGGGCCACATCTCCTTTGTGGGCAAGCTCGACGCGGCGACGCTGAGCGCGGGCGCACCGGCCATTGCCCCGGGGTGGACGCTGGAGCTGATGGCGAGGCACTCGCTCGACTTCTGGCTGACCTCCGAGGATCTGCCGCACCCGGAGAACCGGGTGACGCTCGACCGCGAGGGGAACGTCGTTCTCTCCTACGAGCCGAACAACCAGGAGGGACACGGGCAGCTCATCCGGACGCTCGAGGCGTTCCTGCAGGCGAAGGGGACCTGCCCCGCGCACGGCAAGGCCTGCTACCAGGGCCTCTTCTCGCGAAATCTATTCCTCGGCCAGCGCATCCCTCTGGCCGGGGTGGCGCATCAGAACGGTACCATCCGCTTTGGGCGTGACCCGAAGAGCTCGGCGCTCGACGTGAACTGCCGCGCGCACGAGGTGGAGAATCTCTACGTCGTCGACGGCAGCTTCTTCCCCTCCAGCGCGGCGGTGAACCCGGCGCTCACCATCATCGCCAATGCCCTGCGGGTGGGCGAGCACCTCAAGGCGCGGCTCGTCTGAGCCGGCCAAAGGAGCCGTCCGCATTCCGAGTGGCCCGCTGCCCGTCGCGCACCCACCGGAGTTCCCCGAGGGACAATTGCCTGCGGGCCCTTCCATCGCCATCTCCTGAACACAAGCGAGGGGCGGGGGCCGTGTCCGTCCATTCGCGCGGAGGAGGTCGTGGGGCGAGGGGCGTGGCTGGGGGCGGCTGCCCTCCTGATGATGTTGGCGTGCGGAGGGACTGGGGGTGGTCAGGTGACCGCTTCTCCCGCGGCAGGACAGCCGGAGTCCCCCTCGAGCCCGGACGGCGGAGGCACCTCCTCCTCCGATGCAGGTCCCTCCGATGCAGGTCCAGTCGACGCCGGCGGACTGGACGCCGGCCCGGGGATCCCCGACGGGAGCATCGTCGACGCGGGAACGCCCGGATTCGACGCCGGCATGGGGGACGCCGGTGAGCCGGACGCTGGAAGCGCGGATGGCGGCACCGGCACCGACGGTGGGGTCTCGACCTGCCAGCCCACGCCCGGGCCTCCCGTGGCCTCCTGCGACGAGCTGATGCCTCGGCGTCCCCTGGATCCACCGCGCCGGTTCCTCGGACCGACGCTGTCCTCACCGGACGACCCGGTCTGCTCCCCCGGCCCGTTCGGTGGAGACCAGGAGGGCTTCCTCGGGGTCATGCGAACCCTCGCCGTGGACCACGACTGGAGGGTGAGTGAGCTGGAGCTTGACCTGCTCTCGCCGGACGGAGGGGTCTTCCGGAGCCCATCGCAGGACACCAGCGAGCGCTTCTTCACGGTCCCCCTTCCGCAGGGTGCCGGAGTGATCCGCTTCGACCACGACGCCCAGGGGACGCTCGTCGTGATCGACCGAAAGGGGAAGACCTCCGATCACGCGGTGGGGATGGCCCGGTCCGCCGTCGCGATGCCTGGCGGGGGCACCGTCGTGGCCGAGGGAGGCACCTTCTACACGCTCGACGGACGGAAGCTCACTGCTCCCCTCCGCATCACCCGGCGCGACGAGGCCGGAGCGGTCATCTGGTCCACGCCGATCCCGACCTCGATCGTGGCCGAACCGAGCGACGCGCAGGTCTATCCCAACGGTGCGGGGCACGTGATGGCGGTCGTCGCCATCGATGGCGACCGGGTCCGCGACGTCTGGCTCGACGAGCAGGGCCACATCGCCAGCACCGGCGACACGCAGGGCCTGTTCTCCGGCCGGGCCGCCATTCGGGCGACGATCGAGCTCCCCGGCGGCTCGCGGGCCTTCGGGATCTCCCCCGCGCACTCGACGGTGGGCTGGGTGGTGGTTCACGACCTGGATCCCGCGCTCGACGTCCCCCCGTGCTGGCTGCACGAGCGGAAGGAGACACGGGTGTTCTCCATCCGCGGCGGCCGCGGGTACGCGGTCTTCCACGGCAACACCTTCTCGGGGAATGAGCGGCACACCGGCCTGGAGATCGTGACCTCCAACGGGGACTCCTGCGGCTGGGTGGACGCCTCCTGCGGGGACCCGACGCCGGGCGCCTGCGACCTCTCCGGGGCGAGCGTCGGACTGGACGGAACGCTCTACCTGGGCGGGCTCAGCGAGCGCGACCCGAAGCAGTGCCTGGTCGAGGCCTGGCCGGCGCTCCTCGGAAGTCCTCCACCGTGATCGCCCACCGCTCGTGGGCTGTCCAGGGCGCGCCTCGGACTGCCAGCGCCTGATGCGCTAGAGCGTGGTGCCCACCTGACGACGGATCTCGTTCGCGATCGGACGGAGCTCGGAGGAGGTCGGCCCCACGAGGCTGTATCCGATTCCCTCGCTCGACCAGGCGACTCCTTCGAGCCCGTCCCGCGAGTGCTCGGACATTGGCATGTTCCGATCGGCCTCCATCGTCCGGGTGAAGAGCACCAACCGCGTGCCGGCCGGGTCGTCGTACATGAAGAGCACCGCGCAACCGTGAGGGGTCGCGACCAGGCGTCCCCCCATGAAGCGGTAGCCGGACGTGGAGAGATCCGGAACCGAGACCGCACGTCCGAGGCGTGTCGACGCCCATCGGATCAGGCCCGCCCGATCGTCCTCGCCCATCTCCACCGGGCGCACCCGATCCGATGCATAGACCTGATAGCTGTCCGCCGCCTCGCCGGCGAGCGCGACGATGCCTCGCGGGCCGTGCTCGGTCGCGCCGCGCATCGACCAGCCCGTCACGCCTCCGAGGCAGAGAAGGACCACGGCAGCCGCGGCCCACCGCGCCCACTCCCGGCGGGGACGACGCCTGGTCTCGAGCATCCGGGTGAGGTTGAGCTCGGGCGGCACGGGCTCGTCGGCGATGGGCGCGAGGGCTGCCCGCAGCAGCGCGCGCTGGTCCCGGTAGCGTTCGATGCGCCGGGCCTCCTCGGGGTGGGTGGAAAGATACGAGGCGACCTGGGCGCGACGGGCCGCCTCGAGCGTCTCGTCGACATAGGCCTGGAGATCGTCCTCGCTGATTGGGCGGGCGTTCATTTGATTCTCCGGAGAAGGGAACCGTGCACGGGGGGGTGCACGACGGCCTCTGCATCCATGAGCTGGGCGAGCTTCTCGCGCGCGCGGGAGAGCCGTGACATGACGGTCCCGATGGGGACGCCGAGAACGTTTGCCGCCTCGGCGTAGGACAGGTCCTCCACCGAGATCAGCAGGAGCACGCTGCGATGGGCCTCGCTGAGCTGCTCCAGGCCCCGGAGAAGGTCGCGGTGCTGGAGTCGGTCGGGCTGCTCGGCCTGTCGCACCAGCGCGCTCTCGCCGGCATCCTCGATCGCCACCGGACGGGGCTGGCTCCGGGCCTTGCTCATCCGGTTCATCGCGAGGTTGTGGAGGATGCTGAACAGCCAGGCCCGGGGGCTTCCGTCATCGCGTCGCTGCTGCCAGTGGGTGATCGCCCGCTCGAGACAGTCCTGGACGAGGTCGTCGGCCGTCGCCCGATCCCGGGTCAGCGCCCGGGCGTAGCGCCGCAGAGCGGGAATCTGCGGCTCGACCAGCAGGAGCATGTCGCTCATGACGAGCTGGCCGACGCCTGCACCTGCACGGCGGCGCCGGGGTGATCCGGCGTTCCGGGCACGATCACCAGGTAGCGCCTCACCTGCCCGGCCTCGCTCCGGACAATCTGGCGAATCGGGCCGACGGCATTGACGATGGCCGAGCCGGCGGGGTTGGTCATGAACGCCGCGAGCGCCTCGAGCGCCCCGGTTCCATCTGGCTTTGCGGCGAGGGCCAGCAGGTACGGTTTCTTCGGCTCCAGCCCGCTCACCGAGGCCTGGAGGACCTGGGTCAGTCCCTGGTCGAACAGCGAGACGCTCGTCGGAGGATTGGCCGAGGGAGCCTGCTTTCCGCCTCGAGTGACGAGCGTGAACTGAGCCACCGACCCCGCCAGGTTCAGCGGCTGCAGACCCTGCTTCCCATCGCCCTCGGGCACGGCGTTCGGAACGTAGTTGACCGCCTGGGCCGCCTGACCGATCGGGACGTTCGCGATCACCTGGTTCGAAGCGGTGTCGATCGCCGCCAGGACATCGGCGTTCTCCAGCCCGACGTAGAGACGGGTGCCGTCGCCGGAAGGCCATATTCCGTGGGGAAGCTTGCCCACCGGGATCGTCGCGACCTGGCTGAAGTCGTCGGTCTTGAAGACCTTGACCTGGTTCAGCCCGCCCACCGTGACGTAAGCGAACGTGCCCCGAGGCGTGCGCGCGAAGTTGACGTGGTTGGTGAGGGGTCCCGTGTCCAGCGTCTTCAGGGGGCTGAACGGCGGACGGGCATCGAACACCTGGACCTTGCCGGTGTCCTTGAGCGTGAACCAGACCTGGGTTCCGTCGGGCGAGGCGGCGATGTCGGGGCAGAACGGGCTCTCCTGCTTCACCCGGCCCACGATCCGATGGTCGGCCGCCGAGACCACCACCGTCTCGGGAGTGAAGGACGAGCACACGTAGCCGTACTTCCCATCGGGCGAGAAGATCTGCATGCCCGGCCCGTTGGGAACCTTGATCCTCTGCTTCTCTTCGAAGGTCTTCCCGTCCAGCACCGCGACGTAGTCCTCACCTCTCACGGCGACCCAGACCTCCGACCCGTCCGGGGTGAAGAACGCCTCGTGCGGCGAGCGGCCCACGTAGGTCACGTGCCTGACCGCGTTGGTCGCGGTGTCGATGAAGGTCACCGAGTTGCTACCGATCGAGACGACCGCGATGGTCTTGTGGTCGGGCGAGAAGCCCATCCCGTGCACCAGCACCTGACCGCGATAGAGCGGGCTGAAGTTGCCGGGCTGTGGGTCGCCGAGGCGGATCACGCCGAGGAGCTTGTTGTCGGCGGGGTCGGTGACCGAGACCGTGTTCGAGAACTGCTCCGCGGCATAGACCCGGTCGCGGTGGCTGAGGGGCACGTCCGGAGCGTCGGCGGCCCCAGGCGCCTGGCCCGCGTGAGCCGGCAGCGAGCCCGCGAGGATTGCCCCGACCAGCAGCGCCGGGATGGAAAGAGTGCATCGCATTCGTGACTCCATGATGGATACGAGACCCGGGGGGTCGGGTTACCGAGTCGCGCGCGGGGGCTGGGTGGGCGCCGGCTCGGATGGCGGGAGCGGCTCGCCGATCGCCAGCCGCATCGCGGCGATCTCCTGCTGCTGGGTGACGATGATCTCTTGGGCGAGACGCCGGAGCTGCTCGTTGTGCCCGTACCGGAGCAGCGCCACGGCCATGTCGATCGCGCCCTGATGGTGCGGGATCATCATCGCCACGAAGTCGCGATCGACGTCACCGGTGGGCTTCACCGCCATGCCATTCATCATCCGCGTCATCGCGGCGTCGTTCTCGGCGAGGAAGGGAGCTTCCTCGGTTGCCCTTCCCGTGGTGGCCGGATGCTTCTCGTGGGCGGATGCCACGAGGGTCGCCCCCAGGACGAAGGCCAGCCCGGCCATACCCAGGGTGGACAGAAGTTCGCGTCGAGTGTGCCGATGCATCACGCGCTCCTCTCGGGTGTTCCCGGCGGGTAGACCGGATCGAGACCCCGGTATTCCGTCGCTCGGGAACCACCCGAGTTACGCGGGACTACGGCCAGAGGGGGTGCGAGTCCGGATCGCCGATCGCCGCCTCGCGTCGGTCCGCGCGCGCCCGCTCGGCGTCCAGGTCTGAGCGGATGGCGTCGAGCTGCCTCACGAGGTCCGCGATCTGCTCCCGATCCACGGTGTTCGGGGCCGGGGGAGGCATCGCCGTCCGCGTCACGTCCGCGGAGGTTTGCATTCCATGGTCCATCGCCTCGGTGCTCTGGGCATGAGCCAGCGGCGCCAGCGCCAGCAATCCGATCGTCATCCACTTCTGAAGCGACTTCGCTTCCATCGTTCGTCTCCTGAAGAGCGGACCCATCAGTGGGCCCTGCTGCCTCGGTAGAGACCGACGGACGCCGAGCTATTCCAAGTAGATCGACTGCTGTCTGCGTCAGCCTTCGCTACAGACGCAGCTCTGTGACACGTCCGGCCCTGATGGGCGTCAAACCGACGACCTAGCCGGGATTGGGATGGGACGCTGTTCAGGGGACAAACGATGAACGTGAAGTCGCTTCAGAAGTGGCTGACGATCGGATTGCTGGTACTCGGAGGTGCTGCGATGAGTCAGACGACCTCGGCGAAGACGATCACGGTGCATCACGTCGAGGTGCGCACGCATCTCCCGGCCGCAGAGGTCCATCGACGGCTGCTGGCCACGCTTCCCCGTCTCGATCCGAAGCTCGTGGACATGCTGAGTCGAGGGGACGTCCAGGCCGTCGAGAAGCAGCGCCGCGACGGGCCTCCCCTCTGGTTATTCGAGGTACGTGACATGGGGGCGCTGCTCGCCGTCGAGAAGCAGGGTGCGCGCGTCGTCTACCAGTACGAGATCGGCAACCCCCTGACCGCCGAGAGCATGGTCCGCTACCGGTCAGCTGCCGGGCTCTATGCGCCGTTGCGAGTCGTCCTCTACGAAGAGCCCGGCGGAAGCGTCTTCGCGTTCGATCGGCCCTTCGACCTGTTCGGCCAGTTCGGAGACCCGCGTGTCACGCAGGTTGGTCAAGAGCTGGACCGCGAGCTCGAGGCCGCGCTGCGCAAGGCGATCGACTGACGAGACACCGAGCAGGCCCCTCAGGGGCTGCTCGAGAGGCAACGCACGAGGCGCGTGAGCCTCTCTCCGTCGCGTTTCCGAGCGGACCTCCACGCTGAGCAGGCCGAGCATGTGCAACTTGCGTGGATGGGCTCGCTGCTTCTCCTGTTCTTGCTGATACCGAGCGCCAACTCAAACGCGACGGACGAGCAACCCATCACCTCCAGAAGCGTGCCGGGCGCTCTCCACGGGTTTCCCTCGATGAGCGACGTCTCGGGGCGAGTGATCGCCGATGGAGAGCTCACCCAGGAGCGGAGCGGTTCGATGCTTCGCGTTCGCATCCGCTGGGAGTTTGCCGACGGGCGAGAAGTGGAGGAGCGCGACGAGTTTCAGGTCGACAGGACGCTCGCCCAGCGCCGTTTCTCATGGGTCGAGAAGCGCAAGGGTGAAGAGCTCCGGCGGTTCGAGATCGACTTCCAGGTCGGCACCGCCCTGGCGATCACCCGTGACGAGAAGGGCGAGACAAAGCGCGAGGAAGAGAAGCTTGATCTCCCGGCCGGGCGCTCCTTCGCAGGATACGGAACCGCCCTTGCGATCAGTGAGCTCTCCCTCGGTGCCGGTGCGGAAGCCCGGATCACCTTCGCCGCCTTCACTCCCACGCCCCGGACCGTGGCGCTCAAGGTGTCTCGAGACAGGCAAGAGCGGCTCACCGTGGCCGGCAGACCCATCGACACGGACCGGTACACACTGCATCCGGAGATTCCCTTCCCGGCCAGCGTCTTCGTCAGCGCCGAGGACGCGCACCTCTGGTTCACCCACACCCGGCCCATGGCGCTGGTACGAGCGGAGCAGAACCTGATCGCGAAGGATGATCCGAGGGTGGTGATCGACGTGACGCCACGAGGGCCGGCACGGCCGGCCGGGAAGTCCGCGCGCCTCGGTCCGTCGGGCGCTTCGAGGTAATTCGTCAGTCCCGGCGACGTCGCAGCCCGTCCTCCACCGCGAGTCGGCGGGCGAGCAACCACCGCGTTGCTTCCAGCGTGAGCTGTCGCGCCGCTGAGAGGGTCCGCGCGTTCGCTGGTGAGCGCCGTGCGAGGCCTCAGGAACAGTTGCCTCGTTCGGTTTCTGTCCCTGTCGCCCGCGAACGCACCCTCGAACGGCGACCGTTCCGGGACCTGGTGTCCCCCGTGTAGACCAACGAGGAACGACGAAATGCGTATCAAGAGACTGTTCGGGATTGTGGCACTCACTGGCGCCGGGCTGATCGCCATCGCGCGTTGCGGCGACGGAGCAGGCGGCGGAGGACCTCCGTCGCAGCCGCCACAGCCGGTCCTGCTCCCCGACGGAGGCCTCCCGGACGGTGGGGTTCCACCTCCGGTTCCCCAGCCTCAGCCGATGCCACCCTACGTGAACACGCCTGCGCCAACGCGAGGCCAATAGAGGCGCAGCGGGCGCGCGATCACCTCGAAGGGGCGCATCATCTCGTTGGCTGACGCTCGTCAGCGCTTCTCCGCCGGCAGGGGCAGCGACGCCTGACCGAACGCGTACTTCCATCCGCTCTTCGTGCGCACGTACGTGTCGCTGAACCAGAGCTGGCGATCGAGCGGCCTGCCAGCGGAGATGCCCTTGAGGACAAGCAGCGCGGTGACGATTGCGGTGTCGCCATAGACACGGACCGTCTGGCTCCCCGGCTTCTCGTCCTGGATCTCGTAGACGACCTCACGGCTGCGCGCGGAATCGAGCAGCTCCTTCCGGCTGAAGGTCCGGCCGTCCCCGAGCACCAGGATGAAGCCCTCATGGAGGATCCGCGCCATCGTGTCGGCATCGTTGCGCTTCACCGCGGCCTGATATTCCACGTCGAGGCGCGACACCTCGGCGCGATCGCCCTCCTCGGAGGCGTCGGCCGCAAAGGGCAGCGCGGTCAGAGCGAGCAACGACAAGGCACGGCTGGGGTTCATGGGCTCCTCGGGCGTTGGCGAGCGGCACCCTGTCTCTTGGGACGGATCCGATTCTTGGTGAAACTTGCGGTTGGGGGAGCGCACGCGTGGCAGGACGTTGACCGTCCGCCCAGGAGGAGGCCGGCCTTCTTCCCGAGAACATGACCCGGAGGCCAGTGGGGTCGCAGCAGTCCGGGACCGTGGACCAGAGATGTCATCGTCCCGGCGGTAGTCCAGAGGTCCAACTACGAGTTCAGTCGCCGATCGGCCCAGTGTGCGCCGCGAGCGTGCGGCTCCTCGAGGAGCTGAAGCTCGTTGAGGAGGTCGATCATGGCAACAGACCTGATGGGGCTCATCGGGAGTGTGCTCAACGGCGGTGTCGTCGACCAGATCGGGAAGGTCGTCGGGGAGTCGCCAGCCAAGACGCAGGCAGCGGTGAACGGTGCGGTCCCCTCGATACTGGCGGGAATGCTCAACAACGCGGGCTCCTCGCCCTCGGGAGCGGGGCAGCTCCTGTCGATGCTCTCCGGAGGCGGCTTCGAGAAAGTCATAGGAAATCTCGGCGGGATTCTTGGGGGTGGGCAGGGTCAGGTCGACCAGCTGATCGGCTCGGGAAAGCAAGTCCTGACCTCACTCTTTGGCAACAAGCTCGGGGGAGTCACCAATGCACTCTCCAGCTCTGCGGGGGTGAGCACCGGGATCGGGAGCTCCATCCTGGCGATGGCCGCTCCGGTGGTGATGGGAACGATCGGAAAGCAGGTCAGCTCCGGAGGGCTCAATGCCTCGGGCTTGCTCAATCTGCTGACCAGCAACAAGGACTCGATCGCGAAGGCCGCACCGGCGGGGCTGGCATCCGCGCTGGGGGTGGGCAGCCTCGGTGAGCTGGGCACGAAGGCGACCGCCCTCGTGGGGGAGGGAGTGAGGGGGGCAAGCTCGAGTGCGCGACGCTGGTTTCCGCTCGCGATGGCCGCGGCCGTGCTGATCGCATTCCTCGTCTACCGAGGGTCTTCAGACCGAGCAGAGAGGGCCGCGGCGCCGGCAACCGGGGGCTCGGGAAACGCGGTGAGGAATCTCGCCACCGTTTCTCTGCCTGGAGGCGGTCAGATGAACGTGGAACAGGACACCTTCCTCTTCAATCTGGCCGGCTACCTGGGGAACACCTCGGACACCACCGTTCCGAAGGCCTTCGTCTTCGACAACCTGAACTTCGAATCGGGCGGGACCACGCTCACTCCCGCCTCGAGCGCCACGGTCGCCGACCTGACCCGGGTGCTCAATGCCTATCCCAGCACTCGGGTGAAGCTCATCGGCTACACCGACGCGTCGGGAGAGCCCGCCGCGAACAAGGCGCTGTCCCTCGGCCGAGCACAGGCCGTGGCCGTGATGCTGACCAAGGGTGGAGTCGCCTCGAACCGGATCGACACCGACGGAATGGGCCAGGCGGATCCCCTGGCGCCGAACGACACCGAGGCGGGGCGAGCGAGGAATCGGCGCCTGGAGCTGGTGGTCATCCAGAAGTGAGATCCCGGCAGGGGACGGCGACCGGAGCTCGGACGAGGCGAGCTCCGGTCATGGTCTACCGGCGGCGGGTGGGGACGCGCTAGTCGCGATCCCGATCGTGCGCCCTCCGCCGAAAGTCGACGCGTTCGCCAATCGTCCTTCCGATGCACTGCCCGGAGACCAGTCCGGCTTCGTTGTCGAACGCGTAGTGGATTCCGCCGTAGAGGCGCGACACGGCGGCCTCTCCCGCCGCCTCGCTGAAGGATTGGAACCGGCGTGGCGCCTGAGGCGGCACCAGCCCGTGGTCGATGTGCGTGGTGTCGGTGAATCTCTTTGCTCCGAACATGTCGGTCAGGACGGCATCTGCGGCGCCCGACTGGGTGGAGTGCCCGGACGTGTAGGACGGGAAGCCGGGCGTCGCGATGTACGGTGACCAGGCAGCGTCGATGTTCTCATTGATGTACGTCACCGGGCGCTGGAGGTTGTAGATGTACTTGGCCTCCCAGCACGAGATGAAGGCGTCGTGAACTGCGATGCCGACGCGCGCGTACGCTTCCGCTGCTTCGGCCAGGGACAGATCATCGTTGCGCGCAATCTGACTCACGATGGCAACCCAGTGGCCAGGAGGCGTGCCGGTATCTCCCGGGCCGTCCGACCAGTAGTCGGCGATCGTCTTCTGCTCGTCGGTCAAGCCCAGCCCGACGTCACGGACGCTCCGGGCAGCGGCGTGGAACTCCGAGCCTGAGTCGGTCGTGAAGGTCGGGTGGATGGGCGGAGAGCATTCTCCCGGTCCCATCACCATCGATCGGATGAAACCCCAGCAGGGCTGCAGCGGGTTGGGGTTGAACGACGGCGGGGTGGGCTTCCACGCGCCCGCCACCGGCGCCGGCAGATAGGCGCAATTGTTCGAGCTCGAGTAACCGTCGGTCGAAGCCCACTCGAGGATCGCGGCGGCCACCGCCTTTCCGTGAGCGACGGAGCGCTCGAGCATCCGCTGCGAGACGCGATCGGCGAACCTCAGCGCGAGGCTCTGCTCCAAACGGTTGATCGCGTCCAGTGAGGGCTGGGAGATGTTCGGATAGAGGCCGCGGATCGTGTCCGCCAGGGCGGCGTTCGCGACCGAGGGCCAGTGGTACTCGGTACCCTCGGCGGCCCGAGGCACGGAGCTCAGGTCGCTCAGCTGCCCCACGAGGGAACGGTACCTGCGTGTCCCATCGACGACCGACTCGTAGAGCGCCACCGCGCTGATGCCGTAGATCCGGGAAGCGGGCGGCGGAGTCGTTTTTTCCGCCTTCACAGTGTCGTAGAGCTGCTCGAACCAGCTCCATGCAACCCTGGACGAAGACCTGTCAGCGGGGCGACTGTCCCGGTCGACGTCTGCCCACGCCCCGGAGGCCGAGAGCAGAAGCGCGACCGGCAGGGTGAGCTGAAGGTTCTTCGTTCGCATGTTCGGCTCCTCTTGGAGAGCGAGCCCGCGTCTCGCGAGCGACGCGCTACCCTTACGTTTCGAGCCGAGCGATCAGATTTCGGGGTTCAGCACGGATGGTGGTCGACCGCGCCCTGCGTGTCTGAAAGCCTCGGCGTCAGCGCAGGTCGACTGCCTGGAAGCGAGCGAGCACCGCTCCGGCCGCGTCCAGGAAGTCGAGGTCATTCCCCGTGATTCGATACCGCGCCACCTTGCCCAGGGCCTCGAGGAAGTGGCCCTCCTGCTCCATTCCCCGGAGACAGGCCATCATGGTTCCGGCGAGGCCACGGAAGCTGAGCTTGTCCCCGTCGAGAACGAACTCGCCGGCGAGACGGTTGCACCCGCCGCTCCCCGAGACACGCGGCTGGTCGGCAGCAAGGATCAGGTGCGGCTCCTGCTGTTGATCCACCACCTCCACCGGCGACTCTCCGAGTCTCACCAGCTTCCAGTAGGTGTTCCGCAACGGCCTCTGCGGAGGCGCGTCAGCGTGGGCCTGGCGACCTCCCACCTTGATCAGGCGCATCTGGAGTGGGGCGCTGTCTCCTTGAAGAACCGGGTAGCTCCGGTCGGTGGTGAAGAGCAGGCGTCCCTGGCTCTTCACCGTCGCTCGTACGGTGTACCTGTGTCCCGGCTTCAGCGCCGCGTCGTCGTACTGGATCTCGAACTTGAACGGGGGTTGTCCCGCCGGGTCGAGTCGAGCTCGACCGAGAGGCTGGGCCGGAGCATCTGCCCGAGAAACATCCCCGAGCACGGCCTCGAAGACCGCATCCGGTGGCAGGGCGATTCGTTCCCGGTACGTCGCAGTGCCCTGGATCGTCCCGGCCATGGATGAGCTTCCGACGGCGATCATCAGGACCGCGAGGCCCAGTGTTCGCGGAGACGAGCGGAGCGGGCGAGCCTTCATGCTTGTTCTCGCGCCGCTGCCCCGACGGTGAAACCCACTCTGCACACGGCCGGCCCATCTGGCACAGTCGCGTCCGGGACCGCAAGGATCGCCAAGCAGCTCGAGTCGAGTGTTCGGTGACATGCAGAGCACGAGCGCATTGCCCTGCTGCTCGCCGCCGGTGACGCGGCGTGGGACTCGAGAAGATGAACCCGATGACTCAGAGAAAAGTCGAGCTCGAAAGAACCATTGGTCTCGGCACCGCGGTGGCCCTGTACACCGGCGCGGTCCTGGGGACCGGCATCCTCGTCCTCCCGGCAGTTGCGGCGGAGACCGCGGGCCCGGCGTCGATCGTCGCCTGGGCCGTCCTGTGCCTGCTGTCCTTGCCGCTCGCGTTGACCTTCGCCGCGCTTGCCAGGCGCGAGCCGGTCGCCGGCGGATTCACGGCGTACATCGAGCGCGCCTTCGGGCGTCGCTGGGGAGCGATGGCGGGGTGGCTCTTCCTCGCTCAGGTGCCGACCGGAAGCGTCGTCGCAGGGTTGATCGCCGGCTCGTACCTCGCGGCTCCCTTCGGCCTGGGACGCGAAGGAGTGTTCCTCATCGGCGGGAGCTTGGTCGTGGCTGCGTTCGCCCTCAACCTGGTGGGGCTGCGGATCGCCGGAGCGGTTCAGGGACTGGTCACGGCAGGCGTGCTGGGACTCGTCATCGTGATCCTCGTCTTTGCGGTTCGCGACGTCCGCTGGGATGCATTCACCCCCTTTGCGCCGGTGGGGTGGTCGGCGGTCGGGGTTGCGGCCACTCAGCTGTTCTGGGCCTTCGTGGGATGGGAGGCGATCACGCCTCTCGCGGAGGAATTCCGGAATCCGGAGCGTGACCTGGTACGAGCGAGCCTGGTCAGCGTCGGCCTGGTGGCAGTCCTCTATCTGGCCCTCGCAGTGGTGACCATCGGGACACGCGCGTATGGCCTGGGGATCTCGGCCGGGTTGCCACCCTTCGCACTCATGGGGCGCAACGCATTCGGCGCCAGTGCCGTCCCGATCATCGGTCTGGCCGGTGGAATCCTCACCTTCCTGCCGCTCAATGCATACGTCGCGGGGACCAGCCGGCTCGTCTATGCGCTGGCACAGGCAGGTGACCTGCCGCCCTGGGCGGGCGCTCTTCACCGGAGGACCAAGGTTCCGCACCGGGCGCTCCTCGTGGTGGGAGCATTCTCCGTCGCCGCCATCGCCCTGGCTTACCGGTACCAGCTCGGGATCAGCTCGCTCTTGCCGCTCTCCACTTCATCCTTCATCGCGACGTACGTGATGTCGATGGCTGCCGCGGTGCGACTGCTCAAGGGAGTTCCGGCGGTGCTCGCCGTGATCAGCCTCGTCGGCTGCGTGGTCATCCTGTTCTTCGTCGGCGCGCTGGTGGTCTGGGTGGCGACCGTGGCGCTCGCTTCGGTGCTCTACGGCCTGGCGGTGAGCCGGACGAAGCTCGTCCCCCCGACTGGGCCATGAGCCGGAACCCTGGCGCGATGACGTCGCCCAGCGCCGTTCTCTATCTGACGCAGTTGAGCCATGCCCCCGGCGAGCCTCTCCCCGCCGACGGCGGCACGCACGTGGGTCGGTGGTAAGCGATCGGGCCATGTCCCCGAGCGCACCGGATGCTGGCGCCGAGCAACGGCTGAAGGAGCTGGGCATCAGCCTTCCGCCTGCCCCATCTCCGCTCGGCGCCTACGTTGCTGCGGTACAGACCGGAAGCTTGCTCTTTCTGAGCGGCATGCTGCCGATCGAGAGCGGCTCCCCGAGGTTCCAGGGACGTCTCGGAGACGAATTGAGCGTCGAGGACGGACGGCGCGCGACGTCCCTTGCCGCGACGAATGCTCTTGCGGTGGCAAGGAAGCACCTGGGCTCGCTGGATCGCGTGACGCGTGTGGTTCGTCTCGGGGTGTCGATGGTCACGACTCCGGACTTCCGCGAGCACGCCAGGGTCGCGGACGCGGCGTCGGAGCTGCTGATCCGTGTGTTCGGAGCGGACAAGACCTCGGCCCGCATGGTCTTCGGCATGACCAGTCTCCCGGCCGGCATGTGCGTCCTGCTGGAGCTGATTCTCGAGGTGGGGCGCGAGCGACCTGACCCGTGGTGAAGGGAGAAGCGAAGGAGCACTGGTGATGACACGCACCTCGGCGGCGACCCATGACGTCCTGAGCGCAGTCTCGGAGCTGCCGCTCCACACCGTCGTCGAGCTCCGGTCACCCGATGGCCGCGAGCTCTTCGTTCTCGGCGAGACGCACGTGAAGTCGCGGCGGGCGGCCAAGCTCTGCCGTCAGGCGGTCCAGGGGTTCTCGCTTCGGGGAGTGGAGAGGCTCCAGAGAGACCAGGTCTTCGCGGGCCGACTCCTCGGAGGCTTCCTGGAGCGGGCACGTGGCGCGCTCGAGCTCCTCAGCGCGGGCCAGCTGGCCAACAGCACCATCGAGGTCGCGCTGGATTTACCGGAGGGTCTGACGGTGGAGCTCGAACGCACCGAGCGAGTTCCCCTCGGCCTTCACGTCGGCACGGGGTACCTCGCGCTGCAGCTGGGGTTCGTTCTTCCTGCGCTGCTCCTGCTGCCGTGGTGGAGCACGGTCCCCTCCCTCAGGCTGCTCCGCGTGACCGTCAAGCTCCTCGGCCTGCACATGTACACGCTGCCCGTCGCCTACGTGTTCCGTGAGCACCCGTGGGCATCGGCAGTCCAGCCCCTGCTGACGATCCTGACCGAGCGTGACGCTCTCCTCGCGGAGGGGATCCAGCGCATGATGGCGACGCACCCGGTCGAACCGGCGCTCGTCGTCATGGGTCGCGCCCACGTCGAGGGTGTCGTCGAACGACTTCTCGAGCACGGGTATCGCCTCGCTGACGAGCCTCGCGGCCAGCTCGGTCAGGCGTCTGATGGCGGCTGGAATCCGGCCTGAGCCGCCACAGCCCGTAGCGGCACCGACGGCGGCCGTCATCTTCTTGCTGTCTGTGTCCCAATCTTGCGCAAATCGTTCCGACGCAGTGTTCGCGGACGTCAGCGCCCCCGAAGTGCGTTGACCCATGAAACGCGCGGGGCCTATCGCGCGGCCGAACCCCGCGCTCGCGGGGAGGGTTCGTCGCAACGAACCAGGGAGGACTCGATGAGGGCAGCACGTCTCGTTTCCTACGGCCTCGCCACAGCGATCGCGGGGTTTGCCACGGCGGCTCGCGCGCAGGCGAACATCGACGTGGACGAGCACCGCACAACTCCGGTGCCCCACCGCTACATCCACGGCACGCTCGGAGACGCCAAGTTTCAGATCGCCCTTCCGGACAACTGGAATGGCGAGTTCCTCATGGGCGCACGCGGGTTCTCCGGAGACGAAAACTCCTCGGGAGCCTTCAAGACGGTGGGACTCCAGAAAGGGTACGCGTACGCGCTGAGCGATCAGGGCTGGAACCGCTTCACCGTCCTCGATAACCCCGAGGACAAGTATTACGAGTCCAGGCGCCGGATCCTGCAGCTCACGCACTACACCAAGGCGCTGATCGGCCGGCACTACGGGACGCAAGCCTTCCGGACCTTCATGGTCGGCGGCTCGAACGGCGGACATAACACCAAGATGATGGTCGAGGACTACCCCGAGGAGTACGACGGCGGTCTCGCCGGCTACGGCATCACCTCGCACATCGAGTGGCTGGGCTCGGACGCGAGATTCGTCCGCAACTTCGACGTGATTGCGTCGCGCATCAACGACATCATCGCCAGGCGGACCGCGGACCCCAACTGGGATCCGGCCACCCAGCCGCTCAACCCGCCGCTGACCGCGGCCCAGCTCCAGGCCCTGCTCGGCATCTACAACATGCCGGCTCAGGTGGGCGGCCTCGCCTTCAACATCGGGCGCGTTCCGGGATCCGAGTACCGATGGCCACCCGCATCACCGATGTGGCCGCTGGGCTCGTACGACGCGCTCCTCGGGTACGTGACGACCTCGGTCGGGAAGTTCGATCGCTTCTATGACCCGAACGGCGACGGCGAGCTCTCGCTCGACGAGATGAAGGCCTGGGACCCGAACCAGAGCCCGAATCCCGTTCAGAATGACCTGCGGCGATTCGACAACACCGGCGACCTCAAGCGGCCGATCATCATCGGCCACGGCTCGCATGACCCGATCGTCTCGCCGGGCGAGACGCGGGTGTACATCCGACTGGTGGACGCACACCTGGGCAGCCAGGCCCGTGACTTCCTCGCGGTGTACTTCATCCCGGGGATGGGGCACGGGGGAGCGGAGTACGACGCCTCGCTCGGCGCGCAGCTCGATGCGCTCGAGGCGTGGGTCGACTGGCACCAGAGCGGTGGCAGCGCCGGCTCGCCACCACCCAACGTGCTCGTTGGAGGGCTGGGCAGCTATCCGCGCGAGTGATGAGTGGCGGGCGGCTCCGGACGTCAGGGCCGGAGCCGTGCGATGCCCCAGAACCCATCGTTGTCGGACATCGACGGCTCGGTGTGAGTGAGCGGGCCGTCTCGCGTGCCCGAGAGCAGGAGATTTCCGTCGGGGAGAAACCGCGCCGCGCGCACCTGTACGTCGCGCGGCAGCGGCAACTCGAGCGCGGCATCGCGGGTCAGGTCCGGGCGCAAGGTGAGGACGAGCCCTTTCCCGTTCTCGACCTCGCTGTTTGTGTCCACCTGCACGTAATCGGTCCGACCGCCCACGATGAGACGGCCGTCGGGTGCGACTGCGAGCGTCCAGCCAAAGTCGTCGCGGGAGAGGTCGAACGTTCGGTACTCCGGCGTCGAAGCGTCGTCGACCCGGCCGCGCATCATCGCGACGTCCCATTCCATCGTCCGGTTCGGCGCATCGTGCTTGGTGATCCTCGCGGAGCCGGCGATCACGACCACCCCGTCGCGCACCGTCATCGCGCTCGGATGATCGACGGCGGCCCCGCCAAAGAGACGAGCCCCCAGGAACGACCCATCGGCGTCGAACTTCTGGACCAGCGCGTCGTAGCTGCCGAGTGGTACGAGCGCGGCACGCCCGAAGTGCTCGCCGTAGATGTGGACGTCATCCTCGAAGATCTGCGTCGCCACGTAGATGGCGTCCTCACCACGCGCGACGAGCGAGGGTGATGACTGGAATGCCGTGCCGATGTTCGCCGGCATCACCTGGACGCCCCAGAGACGTCGGTTCCCGGCGTCCAGACGGTAGAGCTTGAAGCCGTAGGTCCATTCGGCGAGGAGGTACAGACCCTCACCGTCCGCCACACCCACGACGTGGCTGATCAGTCCGAGCCTGAAAGGTCGATCAGCTGGCAGCTCATGGACGCCGGCGTCGTCGTAGAAGAGGTTCTCCCGAGGCCCGGGGAGCTCCTCGAGTGCCGTCGTCGAAACCGCTTCCCCTTCGGGGGATAGCCGCACGAGGTCGAGGGCGTAATCGAATTCGCCGGCATCGCGCAGAGCGAACACGCTGAGCTCGCCGCTCGGATGAATCACGAAGCTCGAAGCCTTCGCATGGGCCGGGAACACGACCCGCCGTTCGAGGTGCCCGGTCAGCGCGTACCGTTCGAGCACCGGCGCGCTGTCCAGCGTCGACGACCCGGAGAACTCGTCCCGGAGGAGCCACACCTTCCCGCCCGCGTCGACGTCGAGCGCTATGATCGTCGTCCGGAACGACCGCGGGACGCTGCGAGCTGAGATCTCGTCGGGCCACCCCGGCGACGGTCCGAGGTCGACCGCATCGAGCTCCGTCGGTGAGCTCGTCTTGCCGCCCGTCCCCCCACACCCGAGGAGCAGGAGAATGGTGAGGGAGATCCGCAATGCGTGGTTGAATTCGTCCATGACAGGGGGCCACCGGCACCTTCGCCAGAGACCGCTCGAGTCCCGAGATCTCACTCTGAAAGCTCGTCCCCTACGAACCAGGCGCCTCCGTGCGTTGCATGGCAGTAGGACCCGCTGCCGGGGTTGCTGGGCAATCGGATCCGCTGCCGGCCCGGGTTGCCGCCCTAGCTTCGCCGGTCTAAAAGTCGCGCCTTCCGGCAGCGTCCGGCTCCGGGGATCGCCTCGATGAACGACTCGCCGTCAAAGGGTCCGCCGCCACCGGCCGCTCACCCGACGGCCGTCCGACTGGACTCATGGAAGGAGATCGCCGCTTACCTGCGACGGGACGTGACGACGGTGCAACGGTGGGAGAGGCGCGAAGGGATGCCGGTCCACCGCCATCAGCACGACAAGATCGGGTCGGTCTATGCGTTCTCGACCGAGCTCGACGCCTGGGCGAAGAGCCGAACCCTCGGCACCGGTCGGGCTGACACTGCCACGCCCGTCGAGCCACCAGGGACCGAGATGCGCTCGGAGCCCGAGGTCGCGCCCGAGCCGGGCGAAGATTCGACCGACCACGCGACGAGCGCCCCGCCGGTGAGGGCTCGACGATGGAGACGCTGGCTCCTCGTCGCGACCGGCACCGTCGTGGCTGCCGCCGTCGCGGCATGGTTCGTCCAGCGACATCCCGCGCCCCCGGACAATCCACTGGCGGGCGCACAGTTCCACCGGCTGACGAACTTCGACGCCATCGAGCAGGCCGCCGGCGTCTCACGCGACGGAAGATTTGTCGCCTTTCAGTCCGACCGCGATGGCTCCCTCGATGTCTGGGTCACCCAGGTGGGCTCCGGTCAGTTCCTCAACCTGACACGCGGTGCGGCCCCGGACCTCTTCAACCCGTCGGTTCGCACGGTCGACTTCTCTCCCGACGGAACGCAGGTCACCTTCTGGCAGCGGGGAGCGCGGCCATCGGGTCAACCGGAGATCAACATCTGGGGGATTCCGCTCCTCGGTGGATCTCCCCATCCCTACCTCGAGGGAGTCGCCGAGTACGCGTGGTCCCGAGACGGGACGCGACTCGTCTATCACACGCCAGGACCAGGCGACCCGATGTACGTCCGCGAGCCGGGCTCGGGCGGTTCTGATCGACAGATCTTCTCGGCGCCACCAGGCATCCACGGCCACTTCCTCCTCTGGGCCCCCGACCAGGCGTTCATCTATTTTGTCCAGGGAACGCTCAACGAGCGCATGGACATCTGGCGCATCAGGCCGACGGGCGGTCCACCCGAACGCGTCACGCACCACGACGCGCCGGTGAGCTACCCGACGTTCATCGACGCCCGGACCCTGCTCTACCTCGTCGTCGAACCGGACGGCTCGGGTCCCTGGATCTACGCCACCGACGTCGACAATCCCTCTCCGCGCCGTCTCAGCACGAGCGTCGACACCTTCAGCTCGCTTGCCGCCAGCGCCGACGGCCGGCGGGTGGTCGCCACGCTCACCAGCCCGAAGACCTCGCTGTGGACCGTACCGATGAGCGGCTCCCGCGGAGACATGTCCGCTGCGCGCAAGATCATCCTGAACACCACGAGCGGCACGGTGCCGCGGCTGGGCCCCGGGTTCCTGCTCTATGTCTCGTCCAAGGGAAGCACCGACGGCCTCTGGAAGCTCCAGCGCGGCACCGCGACCGAGCTGTGGAGCGCGCCTGGGGCCCGGGTCCTCGGCGCTCCGGCCATCCATCCCGATGGCCGGCAGATCGCTTTCGCGGCGCAGGAAGGGACGCGGTCGAATCTGTACGTGGTCAACGCCGACGGAACACAGGCTCGTCTGCTGACCGGGGCGCTTCAGCTGCGCGGGTCTCCGGCCTGGTCGCCGGACGGACATTCGATCACGGTGGCGGCCCTGCGCGAGGGCGCACCCCGGCTCCACGCGGTTCCCGTCGCCGGTGGAACCGCGACGCCTCTCATCTCCGAGCACTCCGTCGACCCGGCGTGGTCACCCGACGGGAAGATGCTGCTGTTCACCGGCCCGGACGTGGGCACCACCTTCTCGGTGAAGGCGGTGAACGCCGACGGCACTCCCCATCGGCTGCCCCCGCTGACGCTCACCCGGGGCGCCAGGCATCTGCGCTTCCTGCCGGGAGATCGCTCTGTCCTGCTGCTCCGGGGAGAGATGCGTCATAAGAACCTCTCGCTGATCGATCTGGAGACCGGCGCCGAGCAGCGGGTGGTCGACCTCCCGCCGCAGTTCGACGTCCGTGACTTCGATCTCTCTCCCGACGGACGGGAGCTGGTGCTGGAGCAGTTCCAGGAGCACGCGGACATCGTGCTCATCGATCTTCCGCCGCGGTGAGTCGACGCTTCGCTCAGTCGTCCAGGGCGGCTCGCATCGGAGCAGGCGACATCGGACGCCCGAGCTTCCAGCCGCAATGAGCGACAAGGGAAGGCATCGCAACGCAACGCGGCTGAGCTCGTGGTCGGTTCCGGGATCGCCGGTCCCGCGGGCGGTGCGTGACCCGGGCCCGACGAACGCCGGCCCGGGGGGTTGCCCGTGGCACGCCCCGTGCGAGCGACCCGCTCGAGGAGGGTCTCCCGGTGACGGTCTTCCGCCTCGCGGCGCGCTCGCTGCGCCGGAATCCCGCGCTCTCGCTCCTGTGCATCTCCGCTCTGGGGCTAGGGATCGGTGCGAACGCCGCGGTCTTCGCCTTCATCGACAAGATGCTCCTCGAGCCATTCCCGTTCCCGCATGGGAGGCGGGTGATGGCCCTCGAGACGAGCCCGGGGCGCGATCGACGGCCGGTTCCCGTCCCGACGTTCGAGGCCTGGGCGGCAGAGACACGATCCCTGGAAGCCCTCGGCGCTTATCAGTGGTGGGAGGCGAATCTCACGGGGGTCAACGAGCCCGAGCACCTCGTGGCGTACCAGGTGACGCCGAATCTCTTTCAGGTCCTCGGGGTCGCTCCAGCCCTCGGCCGCGGCTTCCTCGACTCGGAGGCCACGGCCGGGGCCAGCCACGTGGTGGTGCTCTCCCATGCAACGTGGCAGCGGCGCTTCGGCGGCGTTCCGGACATTCTCGGCAGGCCGGTGATGCTCGATGGCGAGAGCCACACCGTGGTGGGCGTCATGCCCGCCGAGTTTCGATTTCCCAAGGCGGCAGGGCTCTGGACGCCGCTCGTGGTGACCGAGAGCATGCGCGCCGCCCGGACCAGCCACTCCGTCTACGGGGTGGGTCGGATGCGGCCCGGCGAGACTCCGCGCAGCGTGCAGGCCGAGCTCGCCGCCATCTCTGCTCGCTTGCAGGCCGCACACCCCGGCGTGGAGGTCGGCCACGTCGCCCAGGTCTTCCACCTTCGAGACTACGGTGATCCGACGACGCGCTTCATGATGCTGGTGATGGCAGCGAGCGTGGGGCTCCTCCTCTTCCTCGCCTGCGCCAACGTGGCCAACGTTCTCCTCGCCCGCTCCAGCGCACGAGCGCGGGAGTTCGCGGTGCGGTCCGCGCTGGGGGCCTCGCGCGCACGGCTGGTGGCGCACCTGCTCGTGGAGAGCCTGCTGCTGGCCCTCGGAGCCTGCGTCGTGGGCCTCGGGGTGGGCTGGGTCGGGATCCGGCTGTTGCGGGCGGGGATGCCGCCGAACATCGAGCGCTTCGTGGCCGGGTGGGAACGGGTTCAGGTGGACTGGCGTCTGGTGGTGTTCAGCGGTGTCGCCTCGCTGCTGGCGACCTTCGCGGCGAGCATCTACTGCGCGCTGCAGATCTCCCGGAACGGTCCCCAGGCCGTGCTGGCCGCCGAGGGCGCAAGCGGATCGCCCGGCCGGCACCGCCTCCGCGGCGTGCTCATCGGCGTGCAGGTGGCGCTGGCCTTGGTCCTGGTCACGGATGCTGGGCTATTCGGCGAGACGCTCCGCCGGATGATCCTCGCCCCGCTGGGGTTCGAGCCCAAGGACGTCTTGACGTTCCGGATCGGCGTGTCGGAGATCGGCTTCCCCGGCGAAGGCGACGTCGAACGGCTGCTCGACGAGGCCAGGGCGCGGCTGCGAGCGCTGCCCGGGGTCGAGGAGGTGGGCGTCGCTGGAAAGCTCCCGCTGAGCGGCCGGTCAGGCGCGGCACCCTTCGAGGTGGAGGGCGCAGAGCCTCCAGCGGGCGGGCGCGAGCTCACCACGCTCTTCACCGCCATCTCTCCGGGGTACCTGGAAGCGATGCGGATCCCCCTCCGCGAGGGAAGAGCCTTCGCCCCCGCCGATCGGCCAGGCGCGCCGGAGGTGGCTCTCGTCTCGGAGCCGTTCGCGCGACGTCATTTCCCGTCGGGCGAGGCCATCGGCAAGCGGATCCGGATCGGGAAGCGGTGGTGGACCGTCGTCGGGGTCACCGCCGCGGTGAAGCACCTCGACGTCATCGACCCCGGGCTCCACGTCTTCCTCCCGCTGTCGCAGAGCGTGGAGCGAGAGGTGGCCTTCGCGCTCCGGACGTCCGGCGAACCGGAGCGATGGGCCTCCTCGGTGCAGAAGGCGGTGCACGCCCTCGCGCCGGACCAGCCGATCTCCGAGCTCATGTCGCTGCGGACGGTCATCGACGACAACGCGCTGCTGTCGGCGCGATACGCGGCCGGAACGCTGGCGGTTCTCGGGGCCATTGCGTTGCTCCTGAGCGCCGTCGGCGTCTACGGCGTGATGTCGCAGTGGCTGCAGGGACGGCTCCGGGAGCTGGGCATCCGGGCCGCGCTGGGGGCCCGGGTCGACCAGTTGCTTGGTCTCGTCCTGTGGCGCGGGCTTCGACCGGCCGTTATCGGCCTCGCAACCGGAATCGTCCTCGCGCTGGGCCAGGGCCGGCTGGTCCGCGCAGTGCTCTACGGGGTTTCCCCGGAGGACCCGCGCATCCTCGGCGGAGTGGCGCTGGTCATCTCCGCAGTCGCTCTGGCCGCGTGTCTCCTCCCGGCACGTCGCGCGCTACGGCGAGACCCGTCAGTCGTGCTCCGCGAGAACTGATCCTCAGCCGGACAGCACGTCTGTCCTGGTTTCCGTCAGGCGATGTGACGACACGCGACGGGTGTGTCGGTCAAAGAGGCCGCGACGAGCAGACGTCTGAAGACTCGCGGACTTGCTCCGGCCCGCCGGGGCAACGGCCATGGCATGGCGGATGCTCTACGCGTAAGTCTGGCCATGAGCGAACATGGTGAAGAGCGCCGGAGTCGGCGCCCCGAGCGGTGAGCGTCGGAGTCTGCGCGGCGCTCATCGGGGCGACAGTGGCCGCTGCTCCCATCCCCCTCAGGCCCATCCCCTGGCAGGAGCCGGCACCCCTGGGGCGACTGTTTCTCCAGCAGCCCTTCGAGGCCCCGGAGCCGGAGACGAGTCTCAGCCTGCAGGTGCTCTCCGCCAACCTCCTCATGAAGGGCGGCCGGCCGGGCGGATTCGACTACTCCGTCGACGAGGAGATCGCTTCCATCTCCCTCACCGGTGAGGTGGCCATCGGAGATCGAATGGGTCTGAGCCTCACCGTGCCGGTGGTGGTTCAGTATGGCGGCTGGCTCGATCCCGTCGTCGATGGAGTGGAGAAGCTGCTCCACTCGCGCTCGGCTCGTCGTGGAACCAGATCGTTCCAGACAACCGTTCGTTTCGCCACCGCGGATGGACGGGTGCTGGAACAGAACGGACCCACCGCGTCCATCGGTGATCTCACGCTGGGAGCACGCTGGTTGCTTGTGACACAGGACGGATTCCGCCCCGCCCTCGCAATGCGTGCGGCTCTGAAGGCTCCCACCGGAGGAACGCTCGCAGGGAGCGGAACGTGGGACGTCGCCGGCGGGGTGCTCGCCGGATGGGAGGCCGGGTTCTTCGCGGCCCACCTCGCGTTCGATCTCGCTGTGCCGAGCGGCCGGCTCGACGTGCTGGACCTGCCCACTCGTCCCTATGGCTCGGTCCAGGTCGGCTTTGCCTTCCGAACCAGCGACGCGATCGCGCTTCATCTCCAGCTGAGCGGCCACACGGCGCCCCTCCGCATCGACGACGCTCCGGGTCTGACCGGATCGACCTTCTACGTCCTCGCCGGCGGGGAGTGGCAGGTGGCACCCCGCACGACGCTCGCGCTGTCAATGGCGGAGAACTTCCTGAGCCCCGGCCGGGGTGCCGATTTCTCGGTGCTCCTCGGGCTCCGGGTCGGCTTCGGTGGAACAGGCCACGCGGAAACGTGGTGACTCGTTCTGACGACACCGGAGTTGACCTGCCCCCGATTCGTTGACGAGAGACATCCTCCGGGTGTGTCGTCGCCCGCCAACGGGAGGGTCCAATGTCCAGCAAGACGTCCTTCGATCGCCGTCGCTTTCTGGGGTCCGCTGCCGCGACGCTCGCGTCCGCAGAGCTCGCGCTCGGCGGAACCGCTTCTGCTCAGTCCAAGGACAAGGGCTCCACGGCAACGAAGGCATCCGCCACACACGCGTCGTTTGCCACCCTCAAGCAGGTCGATGCCGGTGCCCTGAACGTCGGGTACGTCGACGCGGGACCCCCTGCCGGTCCGGTGGCCATCCTCCTGCACGGCTGGCCGTACGACATCCACGCCTTCGTCGACGTGGTCCCGACGCTGGCGTCGGCCGGCTACCGGGTCATCGTCCCGTACTTGCGTGGTTACGGAACGACGCGCTTCCGCTCGAGCGAGACGGCACGGAACGGTCAGCAATCGGCCCTCGCCGTGGACACCATCGATCTGATGGACGCCCTCAAGATCAAGAGCGCCATCGTGGCCGGCTTCGACTGGGGAGCCAGAACGGTCTGCATCGTCGCCGCGCTCTGGCCGGAGCGCTGCAAGGGACTCGTGTCCGTCAGCGGCTATCTGATCGGCAGCCAGGCGGTGGGCAAGATCCCGTTACCACCGAGCGCCGAGCTGCAGTGGTGGTACCAGTACTACTTCGCGACCGAACGCGGCCGGGCCGGCTACGAGAAGTATCGCCGCGACTTCGCGAAGCTGATCTGGAAGATCGCCTCCCCGAAGTGGGCCTTCGACGACGCGACCTTCGATCGTACCGCCTCCGCCTTCGACAACCCCGACCACGTCGCGATCTCGATCCACAACTATCGCTGGCGCCTCAGCCTCGCTGACGGCGAGCGGAAGTACGACGACTTCGAAAAGCGACTGGCGGAGTTCCCGGTCATCACCGTTCCGACGATCACGCTCGAGGGGGACGCCAACGGAGCGCCACACCCTGAACCGAGCTCCTACGCCAAGAAGTTCTCGGGCAAGTACGAGCACCGGCTCATCACCGGAGGCATCGGGCACAATCTGCCTCAGGAAGCGCCGGCGGCGTTCGCGAAGGCGGTGGTCGACCTGGGCAGCAAAGTCGGGTGAGCCCTCCCACTGGCGTCGATGGAGCGACATTGGGGACGACGGCGCGACGCAAGGATTGACAACCCCGCCGAGACCTATTGGCGACGATTCACCGGGCGCTGGATCCGCGGTTGCAAGGGCAAACGCGCACGCCTGCGATCGCGCCACACCGACTGTCGAGTCGGCCGCCGGAGGCGCGCGGTCAATGCACTCGAGAGGGAAGCACCATGCACGAAGCAGTCAAGCTCGTCCCCTCGTCGTACCCCTGGAGTGGACCGGAACGTCAGGCGCCACGATGACGGTCTGGAAAGCCCTTCTGGGGGCGCTCCTCCTCGCTGCAGCCCCGGGGTGCGCCTCCAACCCCGCCCGAGCGCAGCCGCAAATTCCGACCAGGGAAGACGTGGCCCAGACGCCCGAACAGCCCAAGACGGTGGAGGAGCGGCTCCGCATCCTGACCCAGACGATCGAGGAACTGCGGGCCGAAATCAGGCAGTTGCGATCGCAAAGGCGCGCGGTGCCGAACGATCTCAAGCTCTGGCCCTAGGAGGCGGCGGAGCTCCCCGCCTGCGTCCTGGGCTTCGGGTTGTCGCAGGGCGGGGCGCCCCGGCTCCCCGGAAGGCCTTGAAACCCCGCAAGGCCAGAGAGGTCAAGCGCCGGAACAGGCGTCGGCAGCGAAGGACACGAGAGCGCCGACGAACCCGCGGAGGACGAATTCACGCCTGGTCTGCTTCGTCGCGTCGTCCCGGCGGGTGGGGCGTGATCCTTCGTCCGTGTTGATGCTCTTGCAAGTGAACGCCACGCTCCCGCCGGCCAGCAAGGAGAGTTCCCATGGGGGAGAATCGAACGGCGCGTTCGCTGATGGCGCTGACGGCGGTGCTTGTCTCGAGCTGTCAGCCTGGAACGTTTCCAGGGTCGGACGCCTCGACGGCGGCGGTGACGGCAGTCCCGAGGCGGCCGCTTGGCGTCGGGGAGACGCGTGATGCGGTCTGGGCCGACCTCGATGGTGACCACGACCTCGACCTGGTGGTAGCGACGCCCGAGCTGCTGGTCCGGATCTTCCGCAACGATGACGGGGCGCTGGTCGAGGTGCGTGATGCCGTGGATCCATCGGTGGCGCGCGGCGAAGGCTTTCGCCTCGCAACAGGCGACGTCGATGGCGATGGCCGCGCGGATCTCGTCGCATGTAGCGAGGCGGAGCTCGTTCGCGAAGGACGTGGTGGAAAGACCGCCGTGGCAAGATGTCATCTCTTGCTCAACGCGACGGAGCCCGGCGGCCCGATCCGTCTGCAGGCACGTCCGCTCCTCACCGACAGCCCGGCGGTCGAGCCGGCAGTGCCATTGCTCACGGATATCGACGGTGATGGAGATCTGGACATTCTCCTGCTCACGACTGGGCCGCATGCCGCTCATCGTGTCCTGCGCAACGATCGCGACGGTGCGACGCACGTCTTTGCCGAGCTCGTGAACGGCCTCCCCGGTCGGGACGCCCGAGATGCGGCGGTGGTGAGCCGCCCCCGCCGACCGGCTGAGATCGTGGTGATGCGCAACGACGGCACCCAGGAGCTGTTCGTGTACGACGCCGAGCGTGCCCGCTTTCAGGACCGGGCCGCCGAGCTTGGCATCGCCGCTCCCGAAGGTGCCGGGCCAGGGGTCCTGGCCGTGGGTGACTTCGACGATAACCGGGCCCCGGACGTCTTCGTCGCGCGCAAGAAAGGCGGTTCGTCGCTCTATCTGCGCAAGGCCGATGGCAAGTTCCATGATGTCGCGCAGGAGGCCGGCCTCGATCAGGCGGGGGATGGTGTCGCGGTCGCGATCGCCGAGAACCTGAACCACGACACCGCAGGGGCGATCGATCTCCTCCTGGCCCATTCAAACGGCAAGATCGAGGTCTGGCTGAACCAGAGGAGTCGAGACAGCCGTTCGGTCCACTTCGCTCCGGGCGGCGATTTCCGCACCGCACCCGGCGTGACGGCGTTGTCCGTCGCACGGATTCCCGAAGCCTGTGACGTGACGTTGGACATCGTCGCGCTCACCGGGCCGCGCGGCCGCGAGTCCGAGATCCTGACCTTTGCCGGCGATTCGGCCGGACACACGGTGCGAGCGAACGGTCGTGATCCGACCCACGCGCCCTTTGCCGGAGGCTGCGTCGAGGCGAGCGGCGCCGGTGACACGCTCATCGGGCATCCGCGCGGCAGCGTGCTCCTGGGCGGGAATGGCGATGACACCCTCATCGCCCGCGGTGGTGTGACGATCATGCGTGGTGGCCCCGGCGCCGATCGCTTCGTTGCAAGCGGCGCGACGATCATCCGGCTTCCACCCGAGGACATCGCGCCCGGCGACACCATCGTGTGCGACCCACGGGAGACGACCCTGGTCGACACGACGATGGATCGCCAGGCGCTCGAGCGGGCCGGAGTCCGGTTCGAAGGCTGCTTTCGCGACAACGTCTGTCCAGGAGACGCCGCGGAGGCAAGCGGGGCAGCTCAAGCGGACGGCTTTCACGATGACGCTCATTGCGACGGACCGCGATCGAAGGTGGCGCTCGGTCCCCTCATCGACGACCGCACTTCGGCGCTCAAGCCCGCCGTGGTGGCTTTTCATCTTCTTCACAACCCGCAGCCCCTCTTGCCGGTCACCGAATACGACGGCCCTGGGGTCGCCACCTGCCGGTCTGACAAGGACTGCTGGAAGTTTGGGCTCGAAGTCTGTCTCGACGAGAATCTCAACCCGCTCCTTCCGTTCCCGGGTTCCGCGGATGTCGGCCAGTGCTACCCCGGCGACGAGGACGGGATTCGCGACGCGATCTACCAGTGGTGCGACGATCCGTACTTCGCTCGCAACCGCTTCGACGACATCGAGAACCAGCTGACCGCCAACCAGGAACGCTACGTGATTCCGTTGGTGTTCTGGATCCCGCGTTCGAGCGCCGTGACGGCCTCGGGAGCCTGCGTGATACGCAACGCGACGCCTCCCAAGACACTGCAGAAGTGGCACGACGACGTCGCCACCTCGATGGATGGCGTCATCCGCCTGTACAGCAAATGGGGAATTACCTTCAGCTTCCAGGTGCGCACATTCACCGTCAGCTCGTCCGGACCTTTTGTGGACGATGCCAATCCCTGCCTGACCAAGCTGACCTACGCCAAGGACGATCCCAACGCACAATGGGATCCGGCCGAGCCGAACCGGGTGGAGGACCTGGTGGCGGCGGTCCCGTTCGCCTACATCCCCGGTCAGATCAACGCCTACGCAGTGGACGTGGGTACTGGCTGGGGCGAGTCATCGTCCTTCTTGCAGGGCTCCGTCTGGCGACCGTTCATCCTTCTTCACGGCGGCATCGGGGCGGCCGCCCACGAGCTCGGCCATGCGCTCCACCTCGGGCATCCATACGACGGCAATCTGGGCAACACGGGTCTGTCGCCCGATGCGGAATCGCGTGATGCTTGGCCGCGGCGTCCCTATCCTGATGCGCCGCTCGCCGGCCTTCAGCTTTGCCAGCAGGACAGCGACTGCAGCGGCTTCGATGCTCCGCCGGGCGAGTGCCACGTTCCCGATGGCCAGGCCTTCGGCTACTGCTTCAATCTGAAGAAGGACTGCGCGCTCGGTGGTGATCACATCTGTGATACCCCCTGGGACTCGAGACCCTGTTACACCGATCAGGGACGCTACCAGGCGCGCTGTACGGACGACGCCGATTGCCGGCCCAAGGGTTGGAAGGGGGAGGACGGTCTCTGGTCATGTGGCATCGGCGGAAAGTGCGTTCGTTTTGACTGCACCGCGAACGCCGACTGCCCGTCGGGAATGTGCATTCAAGGCCGCTGCGCAAATACCTTCTTCACCGACGCGCCCACCTGTTGCGATGTCCACGCCGACACCGCAACCGGCAAGTTCCACAACAAGTGCTGGGAGAAGCTGACGGGCGGCTCGATCGTTCCGGCGCCTGGAGTCGGTGTTCTTCCGACCGGCTGGCCCGCAGTCAATACCGCCATGACCTATCACGCCGGTGTCGTCGGCGTGCCGGGCTCCTTCACCCTCGGCCAGCGCGACCACATCGTCTGCAAGATGGGCTACGACTTCCAGTACGGCTGGGTACGCCTCAAGCCCAACGGGGTGGGTCAGCCCTGTTCGCTGCTCCCGGGCGCCACTTCATTGAGCTACGGCTCGCTGAGCTCCAGCCGGCTCGTTCCCCACGGCGCTTGTCAATCGGGCGTGTGCGGCGTGAACCATGACCCGGGCAGCGGGCTGACGTTCGCCACCTGTGTGGCATCGAGCTGCACGGACGGCCTCACGGGAAGTGAGGAAGCCGACGTCGATTGCGGCGGCGTCTGCCTCAAGAAATGCAGCGTGGGCAGCTCGTGTCGCGCCGACAGCGATTGCCTGTCGGGCTCATGCAGTCGCAATCGCTGTCAGCCGAGCTGTGCCGATGGCGAGAAGGACGGCACCGAGCTGGATGTGGACGAGGGCGGCACCGGCCGGCAGCCGGGCTGTGGCGGACGTGGGGGCGGCGAGACCTGCCGGTTCGGGGATGACTGCGGCGCCGGCCTCATCTGCGTGGGCTCCAAGAACTGCGTCGACAGCAGTGATTGCGCCGGGAACAAGGAGGGTCTCTTCGAGTCGACCTGCACCAGCAACGCCGAGTGCCCTGGCGGCCTGTGTATCTCGAAGTTCGACGTCCACTGCCGCGACGAGACCTGCAACAAGGACTCCGACTGTGTCTCGGGTCGCTGCGACACGCTCGTCGGCCGATGCTCGTGTGACCGCGCCTCCGAGTGCGGGCCGACCGACCTCTGCCCGATCGCCTCCGGCGCCTGCACCAACGAGTGCATCGATGGCCGCTGCCTGGGAAAGTGCGAGATCGGGCTGTGACCCATCTGCATCCCGGTGACTGGGCCCGAGGCGCCCGAGCGGGTGCATGGCTTCTTCGCGGACCACTGCCTGGTGTACCGGAGCCTGAAGGCGGCGAATGCAATTACCACGAACCATCTCGGTGCGGCTCGAGGTCCTGGGGAACGACCCGCCACACATGCACCGGCCTCGTGTCGCAGCGTCGAGCGCCTCGTCGATGCCGCCCCGATTCCACTGGTGGGATTACGGCGGGTCGATGTATGACGCCGGCTCTCGAGAGAGACCCTGCTTGTAGAGGCGGGTGCCCTCGTCGGCGAACACCTCGTCCTTGCCCTCCGCCAGAGCCTCGAGCGTAAGCCGGGCGACCTGCGCCGCACTCGTCTTGGGGACGTCGAGATCCTTCGCCAAGTCGGTGTCGATGAACCCTGCGTGCAGCGCGAGCACCGCCGTGCCCTGTTTCCTTGCCTGAAGGCGCAGGCTGTTGGTGAAGCTCCAGGCCGCTGCCTTCGATGCCGCGTACGGCGCCAGGATCGACGAAGGCTTCCAGCTGACGACCGAGAGCACGTTGATGATTGCTCCGCCACCGTTCCTCACCAGGGTCGGCGCGAACGCCTGGGTCGTCCGGATCATCCCGTAGTAGTTGGTCTCGAAGACCTCGCGGGACATCTGCTCCATGGACGGGTCCAGAGCAGCTCCGGCTCGAGCGATTCCGGCGTTGTTCACGAGCACGGTGACGTCGGAGCACCGCGCTGCGGCGGCGCGAACCGAGGCAGGGTCGGTGACGTCCAGCTGGACGGGCACGATGCCGGGCACATCGAAGCCCTGGGTCTTGCGCATGCCGGCGTAGACCGTCGCTGCACCGAGTGCCAGCGCCTCACGCCCGAGCGCCAGGCCCAGTCCACGATTGCCCCCGGTGACGAAGACGACGGAGTTCTTGACGTTCATGGTGCTCGCCTCATTTCTCGGACTCACAAGCGACCCCTCGAGCGTCCGAGGATGGATCCATACCGGCTCGCCAGTGCGGAAGGGAGAGGTTGGGAAGAAGAGACGTCGGGAAGTGGGGGAGGGAACGTGCGAACTCGGCCAAGCCCGCTATTGAAATGAGAGGTGCCACTCCACCTCGTAGCTGGCCTCGGGTTGCGAGCCGCCCAGGAAGCTCGCCTCCCCGGTGATGGTCCCCGGCGGAACGACGGGCCCGCTGCCCAGCGCCGACGCGAAGTCGAACGTCGCGGGAAAAGTGGACGTGCTCGGACCCGAGGGCACGCACGTGTCCGGTCCGCTCACCAGGAACTGGGTGGTGACCACCTCCATGGTGGCCTGCACCGAGGGAGGCTCATAGACGATCGTGTATTCCTGCGCCGCGGGAGCGATCGAGAGCACCGCCACCGTCGGCACCTCGAGGGGAACGGTCGAGCCGGTCGTGGTCGTCTGGGTTCTCGTCCCGTACCTGCACTCCCCGGGGGAGCCCGCGTTGGGGACGAAGGTGGTGGTCTCGACAAGGCTGACGTCCGCCGTCGCCGCAGTCGCCTCGAGCAGGCCACCCTCGTACAGGGGCTGCACTTGCTTGACCATCGTCTGGCCCCCCGCCGTGAGGGTGCGCTCCACCGTCGTCTGGCCGGCCGGGCTCGTGGTCGTCTCGCTCGAAGCGCCAGTCGCTCGGAACGAGAGTTCCCCCCGCCAGCCACCGGCGTACCCGACATGGATCGGCACCCGGGAGTCGGCCGTCACCTCCAGCGGCAGGAGAGGCACCAGCACGCTCACCGTGGCCGCCCAGAACTCGTGGTATCCGAGGTCGCCGATTCCGGGATTCCAGCTCCAGGTCGCGTCCGCGCCGCCTCCGAGGGTGGCGATGACCTCCGGATCCTCCTGGCCGGGCGCGCGGTGGTAGATGCGAATCTGATCCACGTTCGCCACGCCGAAGAACGTGGTCGAGTCACGGTCCAGCCTCACTCGAAAGTCGACCGCGCCTCCAGGGGCGACCTCCTGTCGATCGGCGGTCAGCGAGCCGGTGGGGGAGCGCGCGAGCTTCTTCTCGATGCTGAAGGCCGGCTTGATGGCCACGGCGCCACCGAGGAACGTCAGCGCCTGGGCGGCGCTCTTTCCCGGTCCCACCCCGAGGGCGACCTTCGCCTCGTAGCTGGAGGCCCGGGCCGGCTCGAGGATCTGGATGATCCACGGGCTCATCGATGCTTCGGCCTTGGCCATGACGCTCCCGTCCACCAGGCTCAAGCTGGCCGCCCCCAGCAGCGGGAGGTTGAAGCCGACGTCGAGACCGACGGTCGGTCCAAAGCCGATGCCGACCGTCACGACGAGCGGGATTCCGCTCTCCGTGAGGCTGAAGGTGGGCTTGATCTCGATGCTGTCCTCCACCTCCGCGATGGGGACCAGCCCCGTCTCGGGCGTGTAGGCGATTCCCATCGAGGTCCGCGCGTTGGCTTTGATCTCGCCACCTGCTTCGACGAGGTTCGTGGCCACCGAGGCCTTGATCTCTCCCTTGAGGCCCACCGGGATCTGAAGCCCGCCGATGATCGAGAGCGCGCCGGCAAGAGGGATTGGAACCTTCGTGATCAGGTACTTGCAGCTCAGTGATCCTTCGAATCCGGGCGAGAACCTGAGGCTCACGGTGCCCGTCGCCTTCAGGGTCCCGGTCGCGGCGAGGGTCAAGGACGTGAGCTGACCATCCTCTCCGAGGGCCAGATGCCGGGTGATCGTCACGTCGGGCTCGAGCCTCAGCCTGATGTCGCCGGTGACCGGCGTGCCGAACGCCGTCCCCACCACACAGTCGAATGGCCCGAGTCGGAACCCGCCAGGCTCGGGAGCAGCTCCCTGCGCCGAGCGCAATTCCCGGCCAGGCAGCCCGCCGTCTGCGGCGGCTGACGTCTTCTGGGCGTCCAGCACCGAGCTCGGGTCGAGGTGATACGAGTCATCGAGCTCCAGACGCCGAAACAGCAGAGGCAGCGGCACGAGCTCGATCACCACGTCGGTGGCCCCGGTGGGCTGGGGTTGAGCAGAGAGCACTCGGCCCCCCACCGGCTTGCTCTCTCGGGCCAGGAGGATCGCTCCCGGTGCGACCGCCACCCCCGGGGTCAGTGTCAAGCGCAGCCGATAGTTCTCGTCGAGGGCGGCGTTCTCGTCGACAGGAGTCGGGCCGGCCACGACCTCGGCATCGGAGACCAGCACCGCCCCGGGGGCCGGCGCCGCAACCAGCACCAGGACGGGCTCGCTGACCACACCGCCGACGGTGGCGGTGATCTGCGACGAGCCCACGGTGACGCCGGCGGTGACCCGCCCGTCGGCAGCGATCGACACCGCCTCCGCATTCGACGAGGTCCAGATGACCGGAACCGTCACCGGCTGCCCGTCCTGCGCGAAAGCCTCGGCCCGGAACAGTGCCTGCTCGCCGCGGCCGGTGAGCAGCGCCGCCCGCGGAGAGACCTCGACCTGGGCCACCGACGGCCGTGCGGCGCCGCCTCCGTTCGTACCGGCGCCGCCGCACGCCACCAGCGACAGCACCGCGAGCCACCACGTCAGCCTGCGCATATCGGCCTCCTCATGCCCAGACGCGGGAAATGGGGGCATCGCGGCTCAACCGAGGCGTTCATCCCCTGAACGCCTGGGGTTCGGGCGGAACAAATGGGATGCCGGGATGGGAAAACGTGATCCGCGAGCAGGACTACGAGCCGCTCATGGATGACGTGTTGCAGCTGGGAAAGAACCGGAGCTGCTTGCCCATTGGATTCCGTGACCCCTTCCGCGTCCATTCAGCGCGTCCTGTCTCGACGACCTCGATGCGCAGTTCCCGGACCGTCTCCGGCGGCGGAGGTGCGGCGTGACTTCCTCGTTTTCTGTTCGGCGGCGAAGCAGTCTTGCGGCCGGCTCGGTGCTGTCGGTGCTCCTCGTCTCGCTGGTCGTCTCTTGCAGGACCGTCGAAGACGTGCCCGACGCCGGAGCACGCGATGCAGGTCAGGACGCTGGCCAGGAGGACGTCGGCGACGAGTGCTTGACGCCGTCGGTGTGCGGCGGCCGGCAGTACTGTAATCCCGCCCGGACCTGTCTGTGCATCAAGAGCGCCGAGGGGGTCAACCACTGTGGAGCAATCCCCAGCTGCAGCACGCAACACTGCCAGACGAGCGCCGACTGCGCGAACCTCGGCCAGGGCTACTTCTGCGACTCGCCCGACAGCGGTTGCTGCGGCGTGGGTTCCGGACTGTGCATTCCCTCCTGCACGGACTCGCCCTGCCCGCCGGGCCGCTCCTGCGGAAACGGGTGCTGCGATGAGACCTCGCAGTGCATCGCTGGCGCGTGCTGTCCAGGCGCCCAGGTGTGTGGCAGTACCTGCTGCGCCCAGGGAAAGACCTGCGTCGGCGGCGTGTGCACGGCTCCAGCTGCGTGTGCGGGCGACGGACCCACGGAGGCCTCGCTCAAGGCGGCCCTCGACGCGCTCGCTACGGGCGCGACCAGCGTGCCCCTGAGCCCGCGCGGTTGCTTCACCTACTCGCGCACCCTGGCCCCTGGCGGTGTGGACGGCGGTGAGGTGGACCTCGGAGCTCGGCTGCTGACGGAGATGTTCCTGGTCAACGGGAAGGTCGAGGCGCGCTTCACCCACACGGACGCCGGGTCATCCGGCGAGCAGGACCAGGACCTCGATGGCTTCTACGAGTGGCAGGGGACCTCGACGAGCGACGCGGGAACCGGAGAGCTGGATAGCCGGGTGGAGATCCGTCATCTCGACCCGCAGACGTCGACGGTCGTCCGCCGGGAGGTGCGGACCCTGACGGAATCCACGGTGCACGTGGTGATCGAGGAGGACGGGGCCCTCGCGAACGAGTTCGATACCGACGTGGAGCAGACGCAGAACGGTGGCCCGACGCTTCCGGACGGTCATGCGTGCGACGTCGACCACGCGACTCGCTATGCCGACTACATGGTGAAATGCCTGGCCAGGTGGACGAGCTGCCTGACGAACCATGGTCGCTCGGACCTGGCGAAGCAGTTGATGAAGGTCTCCACCAAGTCCGTGCTCAGGTGCGTGGAGGCACCGTCCGACTATCCGATCGCGTCCAACGCGGGCTGGCGGAGCTTCGGAAGGTACATCTCCATCAAGCTGAACACGACCCGGATGGATGCCGCCTCCGAGAACGTGCAGATCGACACGCTATGCCACGAGCTGATGCACAGCACGTCGCTTGGAGGCCATGACCCGACCCTGGAGGGCTCGTCTCGACAGGGCGAGGCAGACCCGATCCTCGCCTGCGAAAGCTTGTGCGGCTTCAACTTCGGACAGGCGCCGACGAAGTGCCAGTGCGCAACCTGCACGGGCCAGGATGTCTGCAACCCGGCGTGCCAGAACAAGGGCTACAAGGATTGCGCTCCCGATCTCGGGGCCATCTGCTTCTGCCCGAAACGCCACCAGTGGTATCCGTCCGATTCGGTGTGTCGTGCCGAGTGCCCAAGTGGTCTGGCCTGCTTCGGATACAGTCGATGCCTGAATCTCGATAAGAGCTGCAAGTGACGTCGCCCTAGAGCTCCGCGCCAACCCAGCGAAAAGAGTGCCCAGGGGCGGAATCGAACCACCGACACGGGGATTTTCAGTCCCCTGCTCTACCGACTGAGCTACCTGGGCGTGTGACGCCCCCCGCGCCAGCCGCCCCGGAGGACCGTCGGGCGCGAGGGGGCGCAGGAATAGGACGCGCCTCCCGGCGAGTCAAGCGGGGCCGCGCCCTAGTGGACCGTGGAGCCGAGCGAGTCGCTGGCCGAGGCGAGCAGCGACTCCAGCTCTGCCGGCTCGACCGGCTTGGCCAGTCGCCCCGAGACGAGCGGGTGCTCCGGTGCCACCTGGTCCAGCGCGCTGTGGGCGGAGCAGAGAATGAACCGGACGCGGGCCCCTACCCGGCGCGCGAGCCCGTAGAGCAGCTCGATGCCGCTCATCCCCGGGAGCATGAGGTCGAGCACCACGATGACCGGCGTGTCATCGGCGGCGGCGCGCTCGAAGAAGCGGAGCGTCTCGCTCGCGTCGCGGGCACCGAGCACCGTGTAGCCCTGGCGCTCGACGGTCTCGCTCAGCACGCGCCGAAAGAACGCCTCGTCGTCCACGACGAGCACGAACGGGGTACGAACGGTGGGGGCAGAAGCCTCGCTCACGGCTGGAAATGGTAGCCCAGCTACCGCCGCTTGACGATCATCTGGATCTGCGGACGGAGCGGCGGTCGGAGTGGATGTCGCATTCCCGCTCCGACGCGCGCAGGGTCATTTCCGCTTTTCGTAGAGCTGCACGAGGTTTCCGCAGGTGTCCGAGAAGATGGCGATCCGGACCGCCCCGGAGTCGGTCGGCTCCCGGGTGAAGACCACCCCCCGGCCACGCAGCCGTCGGTACTCGGCCTCGAGGTCGTTCACCTCGAATGCGGTCATCGGGATTCCCTGCTGGAAGAGCGCTTCCTGGTAGGTGCGGGCGGCTGGGTTCTCGTTGGGCTCGAGCGACAGCTCGAGGTCGTCCGGTCCTTCGGGAGAGGTGACCGTCAGCCAGCGGAATCGCCCCACCGGGAAGTCCTGCCGTTTCACGAATCCGAGAACGTCCGTGTAGAACGCCAGGGCCCGGGCCTGGTCCTCGACGACGATGCTGCTCAGCTTGATTCGCACGGGGTTCCTCCGGTCGGGCGGCAGTCTCGCCGGACCGAGGGTGGCGACGCTTCTCCGAAGTTGCTCTCTCCCGCCATCAGGCCGAAGCAGCTCACTGCCTCTGCGCCCGGGCGGACGGCCGCGCGGCGGAACGCCGACGGTGACTTTCCGACCTCCCGCGCGAACCGGGCGCTGAAGGTCCCCAGGCTGGAGAAGCCGAGTCGGAGCGAGATCTCGGTGATCGACGAATCGGTGGAGAGGAGGAGCTCCCTGGCCTGCTCGAGTCGGGAGCGCACCCTGACTTGATGCGGGGTCTCCCCGAACACCGCCTTGAAGCGACGGATGAAGTGGTGGCGCGACAGGCCGCTCTCGGCGGCGAGGCGTCCGATCCGCAGCGGCTCCTCGGTCCTGGCCCGGAGCCGCGCGCGCGCCCTGCAGAGGACCTGCAACCCGGTGGGATCCAGCATGAAGGCCGCGAGCTTGCAGCTCTCCGGCGTGGGCCTCAAGTGACCCTCCCGCGTGCCGGAGACCGGGTCATCCCCGCCGTTCGACGGGGTCCCAGCTCGGGTCATCGAGCAGGTGGCACAGGAGGAGGACACCACCCACGTCCGCCGTCGAGGACAGAGTCGGCGCTGCTCCCCTCCTCGGGTCCGAGGGGACTCTCTACCGGACGAGGCTTCAGTCCCTCAGGATCGTCGGTGGGGTGAAGTTCTGATGGACCGCACCACAGTCCTCTTCGTCGACGATGATGAGCTGATTCGCCAGGCCTACGGCGAGCTGCTCCGCGACGAGGGATTCGAAGTCGTCGAGGCGTCCGACGGAGGCGAGGCGCTCGAAGCGGCAAGCGCGATCCACGGTGACGTACTTCTGGTGCTCGACGAGGAGATGCCTCGCTTGACCGGAACCCAGGTCCTCGAGCTGCTGGACCGGCGTGACGACGCGGCCCGGTTCCGGGTGGTGATCATCTCCGGCTCGTGGAGCTCCGAAGGGAACGTCCGACCCCGCCGCGGCGTCCGCGTCCAGGCGGTGGTCCCCAAGCCCTTCACCGCCGACGAGCTGCTGAGCACGCTGCACCGGCTCGCCGCCTGAGCGGCCCGACGTACCTCGTCCGGAGCCCGCTCAACCCGCGTCGACGGTCTTCTCGCTCGCCTGAGAGATGCGGCGCTCGTGACGGCGTACCTCGGCGACGAGGAACGCTGCCGCCGCGGCGATGATCCCCGCGTCGTCGAGCCAGCCCAGGACGGGGATCCCGTCGGGAATCAGGTCCAGCGGCCAGAGCACGTAGGCCACCGCCACCACGCCGGCGAGCTTCCGCCACGCGGCAACCCCCGGATCACGAAGGTACCGCCAGAGCTTTCCGACGGTGCGGGTGCGCTGAAAGGCCACGCTCAGGACTCCCCGCCCTCGGTCGGGCCGGAGCCCTGCGGCTCGGATGGCGGCGAGATGATCTCCTCGCCATTTCCGCCATCGCCGTTCTCCTCGCTCGACTCGGGAAGCTTGGAGATGCTGCTCACCTTCTCGCCGGCGCTCTCCAGGGCGATCAGCCGGACACCCTGGGTGTTCCGCCCGATGACCGAGATGTCGTGCACCTTGATCCGGATCAACATCCCGCCGTTGGTGACGATCATCACCTCGTCACGGTCCTTCACCTGGGCCAGGCCGACCACGTTGCCGTTCCGCTCGGTGGTCTTGATGTCGATGATGCCCTTCCCGCCGCGGCCCTGGACCCGGTACTCGGCCTCCTCGGTGCGCTTGCCGTAGCCGTTCTCGGTCACGGTGAGGATGGTGGTGCCAGGCTCGACCACGTCCGCACCCACGACCTCGTCGCCCGCATCGAGCGTGATGCCCTTCACCCCGTAGGCCTGCCGGCCCATGGAGCGGACCTCGCTCTCGGGGAACCGGATGCTCATCCCCTGCGCGGTGGAGAGGAGGACGTCCTTGCTCCCGTCGGTGATGAACACCGCGACCAGCGAGTCCCCGTCGTCCACCCCGAGGGCGATGATGCCTGCGGAGCGAACGTTGGAGAACGCGTTCAGGTCGGTCCGCTTCACCACCCCCTTGCGGGTGACGAAGAAGACGAAGCGCCCGTCCTCGAAGCCCTTGGTCACCAGGATGGAGGCCAGCTTCTCGCCCTCCCCCATCTGGACCAGGTTGATGATCGGCTTGCCCCGGGCGGTCCTGCTCGCGGCCGGAATCTCGTGCACCTTGAGCCAGTACAACTTGCCCCGGGTGGTGATGGGCATCAGGTAGGCGTGGGTGCTGGCGACGAAGAGGTCGGCGACGAAATCGTCCTCCTTCATCGAGGCACCGGTCTTGCCCCGACCGCCGCGACGCTGGGCCCGGTACTCGGTGAGCGGACTGCGCTTGACGTAGCCGGCATGGGACACGGTGACGACCATGTCCTCCTCGGCGATCAGGTCCTCGCTGGTCAGCTCGGAGGCCTCGCCGGTGATCTCGGTGCGGCGCTCGTCGCCGAACTTTTCCCGCACCTCGCGGAGCTCGGTCTTCACCACCTCGAGCAGCGACGACTCGTTCTCGAGGATGTCACGGAGCCGGGCGATCTCCCGGGTGAGCGAGATGAGCTCGTTGAACAGCTCCTCCCGCTGGATGCCGGTGAGGCGCTGGAGGCGCATCTCGAGAATTTGCTTGGACTGCTCCTCGCTGAACCCGCCGTCCTCGTACCGGTGCTGGAGACCGGCGTACTTCGGCTCCTCGGCGCGGGCCCTGGCCACGAGCGCCTCCATCTGCGCCGTCGCCGCGTCCAGATCGAGCCGGGGCAGGTCGGCGAAGCGCTCGTGCTCGTAGAGCGACGCCGAGAGCACGTGCATGAGGCCCCACTTCGCCTCGTCGGGATCTCGCGAGCGGCGGATGATGGTGATCACCAGGTCGATGATGTCCTGGGCGACCAGCAGGCCTTCCACGACGTGCATGCGGCGCTCGGCGTTGCGGAGCTCGAAGCGGCTCCGGCGGGTGACCACCTCGCGGCGATGGCTGACGAACCGCTCCAGCAGCTCCCGGAGGTTGAGCGTGCGGGGCTGCCCGCCGTCGATGGCGAGGAGCACGATGCCGAAGGTGGTCTGCAGCGGAGTGTTGGCGAAGAGGTTGTTCAGCACCACGCCGGAGATGGCGTCGCGCTTGAGCTCGATGACCAGACGCATGCCGCGCCGGTCCGACTCGTCGCGGATCTGGCTGATCCCCTCGATCTTCTTGTCCCGCACCAGCTCGGCGATCTTCTCGGTGAGGCGGGCCTTGTTCACCTGGTAAGGAATCTCGGTGACGATGATCGACTCGCGCTCGCCCTTCGCGGCCGTCTCGATCTCGTGGCGGGCACGCAGGGTGATCTGCCCGCGGCCAGTCTCGTACGCGCGCTGGATGCCCTCGCGGCCGAGGATGAAGCCCGCGGTGGGAAAGTCCGGTCCGGTGATGTGCTGCATCAGCTCACGGACCGTCGCCTTGGGATGGTCGATGAGGTGGAGCGTGCCGTCGATGACCTCCCGCATGTTGTGAGGCGGGATGTTGGTGGTCATGCCCACCGCGATGCCCGAGCTCCCGTTGACCAGGAGGTTGGGGAAGCGGGTGGGGAGGACCAGCGGCTCCTTGGTGGAGTCGTCGAAGTTCGGACCGAAGTTGACGGTCTCCTTGTCGATGTCGGCGAGCATGGCCTCGGCCAGCTCGGTCATCCGGCACTCGGTGTACCGGTACGCGGCGGCCGAGTCGCCGTCGACGCTGCCGAAGTTCCCCTGCCCGTCGACGAGCAGGTAGCGCAGGTTCCAGTGCTGGGCGAGGCGGACCAGCGCGTCGTAGACGCTCGCATCACCGTGCGGGTGGTACTTCTTGAGCACCTCGCCGACGACGCCCGCGCACTTGCTGTACTTCCGGTTGTGCAGCAGCCCCTCGTCCTGCATCGCGTAGAGGATGCGGCGGTGGACCGGCTTGAGGCCGTCGCGCACGTCGGGCAGGGCCCGACCCACGATGACGGACATCGAGTAGTCGAGGTAGCTGCGGCGCATCTCGTCTTCGATGTTGATCGGCACGAGATCGCCGGCGCCGCCACCCGGCGGAGTCGGGGGCGGTGGGGGGGTCGGAAGGTCGTCGGACATGAGGGGCTCCCCATGACCTAACCGCTTGTAACCCTTGGGTCAATCGCGTTTCGAGGGTGGTAACGAGGTGTTTGGAAACTCGGCCTCGGGAAGCTTGCTCGCCTGCTGAGGATCCCGGCGAGTCTCGCGATCAGCCGTGCCGCCGCCGGACGACGTCCTGGATCCGGCGGCGACGCTCTTCCTGGACCCTGGCGCGCTCGTTCCGGACGGACTCGACGACCGCCTTGTCTGCACTTCGCGGCGAGCCACCAGGGAAGGGCGGTGCGGGGTCATACTCGAGCATCAGCGCAATCCGCTCCGCGGCTGCCAGCCCGTGGAGCTCGGCGACGGCGCTGAGAGCGAAGTCGATGCCCGCTGTGACGCCTCCGCCGGTGATGCGGTTCCGGTCCCGCACGATGCGCGCGTCGACCGGCGTGGCACCCAGCTCCGCGAGCAGATCGAGCGAAAGCCAGTGGGTCGTGGCTCGGTACCCACGCAGGAGCCCGGCGGCGCCGAGGACCAGCGCGCCGGTGCACACGCTCGTCACCCACGCCGCCCGCTCTCCTCGCGCGGCAACGAAGTCGAGGACCCGATCGTCCGCCAGGAGCGCGTTCACCCCGGGGCCGCCCGGGATGCAGACGACGTCCAGCGGCGGCGCCTCCTCGAGGGTGCAGTTGGTCGACAGCGTCAGCCCCCATTCACTGCGGATCGGCCCGGGGCGGGTTCCGACGAGGACGACCCGCGTCTCGGGCGCGCGGGAAAGGACCTCGTAGGGACCGGTGAGATCCAGCTGAGTGAGATCCGGAAATACGAGGAGGCCGACTGAGAGCGGTGAGGCCATGCAGCGGAGGGTAACGCGCGTGGTGGGGTCGACCCCAGTACAGCCACTGCGCTCTGTGCTGGTTGATACGTCAGTCCAGGAGTAGAGCGCGGGACGTGCTTTACGGTCGTGACCTGTACACGCTGCCGCCCGATCTGCCGCGCCCGGCGGACGATGGGCGGGCGCGCCACCTCGCCGGCACGGTGGTTCCGGCCGTTCCGCTCGAGGCGACCACGGGCGAGCGGATCGACCTCTCGACCGTCCCCGGCCGCGCGGTGGTGTTCGCGTATCCCCGGACCGGGCAGCCCGGACAACCGCCGCTCGTCCCGGACTGGGATCTCATCCCCGGGGCCCGAGGCTGCACGCCCGAGACCTGTGCCTTTCGTGACCTGGCGAAGGACTTCGGCGCGCTCGGTGTTCGCGTCTTCGGGTTGAGCACCCAGGATCCGGAGTACCAGCGCGAGCTGGCCGAGCGGCTCCACCTGCCATTCCCCGTGCTCAGCGACGCCGGGAGGGCGCTCACCGAGGCGCTCCGGCTCCCCACGGTGACCATCGGTGGGCACGTCCTGCTCGCCCGGCTCAGCTGGCTCCAGCGCGACGGTCGCATCGAGCGGGTCTGGTACCCGGTCTTCCCGCCCGACCGACACGCCGCCGAGGTTCTCTCTTCGCTGACCCAGGCGTCCGCCGACTAGAGTCCGCAGCGTGACCTCCGCCGCGCAGGCCGGAACGCGATCGACTCGGAGCGCCGCAGCGTTCCTGGTGGCACAGGCCGTCGCGGTACTCGGCTGGTGGGTGGTCGTCTTCGTCACCCGCGGAGCCCGCGAGTGGTTCTTCCCCTACGGCGGCCTGGACCCCGCCTTCGTGGCGTTCCTCCTGCCCGACCTCGTGCTCATCGTCGGCGGCTCGCTGCTCGTCGCGCGCCATCGACTCCGGGGTACTGCCCCTCCCGTCGCGTCGGGCATCCTCCTCGGAGCGGTGGTGTACAAGACGCTCTACACCGCCGCCTGGACGTTCCTGCTTCACACGCCGCCCGGGGCGCTGATCGCGATGGGGGTGCTGACGGTGGGGACGTGGCGCGCCTGCCGCTAGCGCTGTAGCTGCTTTCCGAAGGGCGCGAGCGCCAGCATCCCGAACTTCAGGTGCTGGAAGGCAAAGGGGATCCCGATGATGGTCAGCGCCAGCCCCACGCCCAGGACCAGGTGACTGAGGAAGATCCAGATCCCCGCCACCACCAGCCACAGCACGTTCAGGGCAAAGCTGCCCACGCCGGCGCCCGGCACGTCGTCGAAGTCATGCCCGAACGGCACCAGTCCCAGCTTCGCCAGCTTGAAGCACTGCAGCCCGAAGGGGATGCCCACCACGGTGAGGCAGAGCAGCACGCCGGCAAGCAGGTACTCGAGGCAGATCAGCCAGCCGCCACCGAGGATGACCCACAGGACATTGAGGAGGAAGTCCACGGACTGTTCTACGCCGGAGCAGGGCCTCCCATTTCCGGTCCGCCGTTCAGGCCCTGTAGCAGGCGCTCGGCTTCCTTGCCGACCGGCCCGCCGGGATCGAACTCCCTCGCCTTCTCCAGCGCGGCACGTGCGCCGGCGCGGTCACCCTTGAGCTTGAGCGCGATGCCCAGGTTCAGATGGGCACGCGGATTGTCGTGCTGCTTGGCGAGCGCGATGCGGAACTCGGAGAGAGCCCGGTCCACCTCGCCGCTGAGCAGCTCCTCCTTCCCCTTCTGCACGTGCTGGTCGGAGTCGTTCACCAGCTCGACGTCGAGCACGCTCCGGCCGGCCACGTTGACCAGCAGCGCGCGCAGGATGCCCGTCCAGTAGAAGGTGAGCCCCTCGGCGGCCATGACCGCCGCCAGCGGCAGGTCCGGCAGCAGCGGCTTGCCACGGAACTTGAACCGCACCTTGGTGTAGCGACCGGCGTTCGCCCAGTGCCGCAAGGTCTCGGTGACCTTCCGCAGCGTTTCGTCGACGGCGCCGGGCTGTACCTCGATCGGCAGGGTGTTCGATGCCTCGCCGTGAGACCTGGACTTCGCGGCAGGGGCACGCTCTCGCACCGGCTTCGGCTTGGCCGGCGCTCGCCGGCGAGAGGGAGCAGCGCGGCGAGCAGGACCCTTGCGACGCTTCGGAGGAGCCATGACTCGAGGACGCTAGCAAGTCCACGCCAGGGCCGGCATCTCCGGCACCGCTCGCTGCCTCGTCACGACCGGGTAGCGGCAGGGTGGTCTCCTCGCCAGGTCATGCCTCGTTCCCCGCGCAAGTCCCTGCCCGAGCATCCAGAGCGAATCCCGGTGGACCTCGGCCCCGTCTCCAACGGTGAGTTCTTCCCGTTCGCGCCTTCCGCCACGGTTCTGGCCGCGGGGCAACGCGCGCGCCGCGAGGCCGCCGAGCACGCGCGCCGGGCTGGGATGAGCCGCCGGGAGCTCCTCTCCGGCGCGTGCGGAACCGCGACGGTGCTCCTGGCCTTGAACCAGACCGGCTGCGCCGGCGGCCGCTACGCGGTGGAGCCCGATGCCGCGGTGGACCCCGCCAAGGCGGCTGCGGCGGTCGGCGGGGACGAGCTGATCTTCGACGTGCAGACCCACCACGTGGAGCCGACCCGGGACTGGTCCACCCGGAACCGCGCCTTCGACTTCCTCGCCCGGACCGAGCAGGCGAAGTGCGGAGCGGGGCGGTGGCTCGACTGCTACTCGCGGGACCACTTCCTGCGGGCGGTCTTCCTCGAGTCCGACACCGACGTGGCGGTCTTGAGCGCGCTCGCCGAGGTCCCCCGGAACAACCCGCTGACCATCGAGGAAGCGGTTCGGACGCGCGAGCAGATCGATCGCGCCGGGCCCGGACGGCTGCACCTGCACGGCATCGTCCTTCCCAACGGCGGACCGCTCCAGGAGCAGGTCGACGGAATGCAGGCGCTGTCAGAGCGCCACCGCGTCGCGGCCTGGAAGCTGTATCCGGTGTGGGGACCCGGCGGCAGCGGATACTGGCTGGACGGCCCCCTGGGAACGGCGGTGCTGGACCAGGCGCGGAAGCTCGGGGTGAAGACCGTCGCCGTCCACAAGGGCATCACGCTGCCGGGAATGGACTCGACGTACAGCCAGTGTCGCGACATCGGCGCGGTCGCGCGGCGGTATCCGGACCTGACCTTCCTCGTCTACCACGCAGGTGTCGAGTTCGACGTCGGCGAGGGCCCGTACGACGTGGGACGGGCGCTCGGTCTCGATTCTCTCGTTCGCTCGCTCCAGGAGCACGACCTGCGCCCCGGGTCGAACGTCTACGCGGACCTCGGCGCAGTCTGGAAGATCCTGATGCGCGATCCGGACCAGGCGGCGCACCTGCTGGGAAAACTGCTGAAGTACCTGGGCGAGGACCGGGTGCTCTGGGGAACCGACTCGATCTGGTTCGGCTCCCCGCAGGACCAGATCGAGGCCTTCCGGGCGTTCGAGATCGCCCCTGCGCTGCAGCAGAAACACGGTTACCCGGCGCTCACTCGCGAGGTGAAGCGGAAGGTCCTCGGGCTGAACGCAGCTCGTGTCTACGGAGTCGATCCGGCCAAGATCAGGGAGAAAGTCCGCGCGGACGACCTCGCTCGCGCCCGCGTCGAATGGCGGGAGTTCGCGGGAAATCGGGTTCCCGCGCTCGGACCCAGGACGCGGCGCGAGATGATCGCCCTCTGGCGCGCGCGAAACGGGAGGCCGTAGCGGACGCCTTTCCGCGCCGAGCCGTGGGATGCTCCACTCGGGGACGAGGAGATTCCCATGAACCATGCTCAGCGCGCTCGCGCGTACCTCGCGTGCATCGAGCAGGCCCGAGCGTTCGACGAGCTCGCGGCGTTCCTGAGTCCGGACATCGTGCTGGTGGAACACCCCAACCGCCTGGTCGCCGGCGGCAAGACGCGCCGGATCGAGGACGTTCGTCTCGCGTTCGAGGCCGGCCGGAAGGCGGTCAGCGCACAACGGTACAGCGTTCGGACGCTGCTCGCCGATGGCTCGACCGTGGCGCTGGAGGTCGATTGGGAGGGAACGCTCGCGGTGCCGCTCGGGGCGCTGAAGGCAGGCGACGTGATGCGCTGCGCCTCGGCGATGTTCCTCCGCTTCGATGACGAGGGGCGGATCGCGCGCCAGGACAACTACGACTGTTTCCCTCCGTTCTGATCCGCGACGCGGTCGGTGCCGCCGGCGAGCGGCACCCGTATCCTCGCCACTGGATGCCACGCTTTCGTCTCGACCCCGACCGCTCGGAGCTCTGGGCCGAGGCGCGCTCGACGCTCCATCCGGTGAGGGTCCACACCACGGGCCTCACCGGCGTGCTCGAGCTCGAGACGCTCGGCGACCGGCCCGTGCTGGTTCAGCCCACGGTCGTCGAGGTGGAGACGCAGCGGCTCCGGTCGGGAAACGCGCTGGTGGATGGTGAGCTGCGTCGGCGTCTCGACTCCCGGAAGTTCCCCCGCATCCGGGGAGAGCTCACCCGGTCCACTCCCGGCGACCGAGCCGGAACCGCGCGGCTCACCGGGGAGCTGTCCCTGCACGGCGTGACCCGCACGCTCGACGTCGACGTCACGTTGCGGCAGCTCGATCCGCGCACGCTGGAGCTCGAAGGCGCACGGGCGATCGACATGCGGGACTTCGATCTGCCCCCGCCCTCCTTCCTGGTGTTCAGGATGCAGCCCGATGTTCAGGTGAAGGTGAGGCTGGTCGCCGAGCGAGACGCGTGAAGCACCGGCGGCTGGAGCCCAGCGAGAAAGGGACGCTGAGGCTCACGACCCGCTGATGCGATCGGTCGGCTGAAGCTCCCGGATCCCCTTCGGGTCGATGGTGAGGAAGAACAGCGGCTTCTCCGCCTCCCGCTTGTCGTTGAAGCGGGTCTTCCCCGTCGCGCCCTCGAAGTCCTTGATCGCCGCGAGCCCGTCCCGAACCGCCGCGCGATCCAGGGACGCGGTCTGCTTGTCGAGCAGCAGCCGCAGCATGCGCGCCGAGTCGTAGCCGACGGCGTCGAGCAGGGTCGGCGTCGAGTCCTTGTACATCTCGCTGTAGAGCCGGACGAAGCGCTTCGTCGGCTCGCGGCTGCTGTCCGCGTAGAACCCGTCGACGAAGACGCTGCAGAGCACGAACTTCCCGCCCCGCTCGACCAGCTGAGGAATCCCGTCGGAGTTCTTCGGCGAGTTCCAGCCGTTGCCCCCCAGCAGGGTCACCGTCCGGATGTCCTTCTTCCCGGTGGTCTTCTTGAGGTTCTCGATCTCCCGCGGGTCGCAGGTGTTGGTGATGATGTCCTCCACCGCCAGCGCTGGCGTCACCAGCCCCACCCGCTGCCACTCGTCGGGGATGAAGAGCGCCTCGAAGTCCACGATGGGGTCGAGCTTGCTCTTGGCCTTCTCCACCGCCTTCCGCCGGCGGTAGCTGTCCTTGACGTCCTTCGTTGCTTCCTGGACCTCCTCGAAGTAGTCGCGGCGGTCCTCCAGGTAGAAGCGCCCCACCAGCTTCTTGGCTTGCGTGGTGAACGTCGTCTGGTCACCGGTGTAGCTCTCGGCGCCCCGCATCGCGGCGCCCTGGGCGAGCACGTCGTCCCAGAAGTAGTTCGTCATCTCCACGCCGTAGGGCGTGTTCGGATAGAGGACCGCGAAGCTCTTGTAGCCCATGACCTTCGTCGCCCAGTCCACCAGTCCCTTCGTCTGGGCCGAGTAGGTCAGCATGTTCCGGAAGACGAACGGGCCGATGGCCGTCACGTCCTCGCTCCGGGTCAGGGTGAGCAGCGGCAGGCCGAGGTCCTGCGCCACCAGCGCCGCGCGCTTGCTGTCCTCGATGAACAGCGGGCCGATGGCCGCCACAGCCCCGTCGTTGAAGACCAGCTCCTCCACCGCCGTCGCGGCGCGAGTGCCGTCTCCCTGTGTGTCCTTCACCACCAGCTCGACATCACTGCCCTTGAGCGCGAGGCGAATCCCGCGCATCACCGCCTCGCCGAAGGCCTTGTACTTGCCGGTGAGGGGAAGCAGCACGCCCACCGTTCGCCCACGCACCTGGCCCACCCGGTCCGCACGAGCGAGCATCTCCTGGGCCTCCGCGGTGTAGGGGCTCCCCGCCGCCTTGGAGAGCAGCGACTCCAGGGTCGACTTGAGCTTCGGGATGTCTCGAGTGTGCTGGTACACGCGCGCCAGCTTGAAGGTCAGAAGCGGCCAGGCCGGGTGCGAGGGCGAGAGGTCCGCCTGCACCCGCGCGACCTCGTCCACGCCGACCTGCACGTCCACCAGATCCGCGATCTGCGCCAGAGCCGTGTTCCGCTCCTCCGGCGTCGAGGCCTGCTCGGCCTTCTGCAGCGCCATCTTCATCGCCTGGTCGTAGAGGCGAGCACCCTCGGCGGCGCGGCGGAGCGCTTCCTCGAGCTGTGCCCGCTGATCCGACGGCACACGGTCGCGAAGCGGGAGCAGCGTCTGGTAGGCGTCGCGATAGCTCTTCAGCTCCAGCGCCGACAGCCCGAGCTTGAAGCGCGCGTCCTGCGCGTTCGGGAAGAGCGGGTTCTCGAAGAGCAGCTCGTTGAACTGCTTGCGGGCGTTCGTGTAGTCGCCCAGCTCGAAGGAGAGGACGCCGGCCCGGTAGAGCGCCTCCTCGCTCGCGGTGGTTGCCGGATAGGCCTTGCGGAAGTTCAGGTAGATCTCCACCTGCTTCGCCTTGGGCTGGCTTCGCGCCGTCGACTCCACCTGCGCGAGCGCCTGATCGGCGTTGAGGTCCTTCCGGATCTCCCCGCTTTTGCGCGGCGGGGCTCCCGGGAGGTCCGGCATCGGCGCCTGGCTGGCGCAGCCGGTGGCGATCAGGGCGGCCAGCGCGGCGGCCGCAACACGGATGTGCCTCATGGGGGTCGCTCCTTACCAGACTGCGGCGGACGGGCGACCCCTTGCCAGCTTCAGGCCAGCCGCTGCGGGGAGTCGGTCACCTCGCGCACCCCTCCCTGGGCGTGAATCCGCTCCAGGAACCGGGTGAACGCGTCCAGCGTGCAGGCCGGGCCGGGTGGGCCCAGTCGGCACACGGGGACGCCGTCGCGCTCGACCAGGATGGTCTCTCCGGCCTGCGCCCGCTGGAGCAGCTCCGCAAACCGCGCTCTCGCCTCGGTCTCGGAAACTCGGGTCAGCATGGGGTCGGGCTATCCTCCTCCTCCGCGCGTCCGGCAAGCCGCGGCGAGTCAAGATCGACACGCTCTGGCCGTACACGGGGACGTCCCTGCTAACGTCCGCCGCCATCGCTCGATGGACGATTCGACCCTCGACGGACTGCGCACCGCTCTCCAGGCGCAACCGAGCAACGCGGCCCTGCTCCGGCTCGTCCTGCGCGCCCTGCTGGACCGGGAGGAGGCGCAGTCTGCCGCGGAATTGCTGACCGGCCCGGCGCTCGAGGCGCTCGCCGCCCCCGAGGACCGGCTCCTCGCCGCGGAGGTGCTCGGGGCCACCGGGGATCCCGAACGAGCGCTCGGGCTGCTTCCCGCGGACCCGCCGCTCGCGCTCCACGTGGGGCTGCTCCTGGACGCCGGTCGCCGCGAGGACGCGGCGCGGACATATCGAGCGGCGGTGTCTGCCAATCCGACGCTGGAAGACGCCGATCTGGCCGCGCGGCTCGGAGCGCGCGAGCGCGCGGTGGCCGGCCCCGGCGGCAGCAAGCTCCGGGTCATCGCGAACGACGACACGGACGCGACCGAGGCGATGCGCCTCGTTCTCCCCAGCGAGCCGCCGATCGACTTCTCGCACGTGGGCGGCCTGAGCGAGGTCAAGGAACAGATCCGCAAGCGGATCATCCTTCCCTTCGAGAAGCCCACGCTCTTCCAGCGCTTCCGGAAGCGAGTGGGGGGCGGGATCCTCCTCTACGGGCCACCCGGGTGCGGGAAGACGCTCCTCGCCCGGGCCACCGCAGGCGAGTGTCACGCCCAGTTCCTCAGCGTGGCGATCTCCGACGTGCTCGACATGTACATCGGCGAGTCCGAGCGAAAGTTGCACGCCCTCTTCGAGAAGGCGCGGCAGTCCCGCCCGTCGGTGCTGTTCTTCGACGAGCTGGAAGCGCTGGCGGGGCGCCGGCAGTACACCCGCGAGGCCTCGTCGTCGAAGCTGGTCAGCCAGTTCCTCTCCGAGATGGACGGGTTCCAGCAGTCGGCCAACCAGGGGCTGCTGGTGCTGGCGGCCACCAACGTCCCCTGGGCCATCGATCCTGCGTTCCGGCGCCCGGGCCGCTTCGACCGGACCCTGTTCGTGCCGCCTCCCGACGAGAAGGCCCGCGCCTCGATCCTCGGCATCCTCCTGAAGGACCGACCTGGCGCCGCCGAGGTCGACGGGGACGCCGTCGCCCGAAGGACCTCCGGGTTCAGCGGCGCGGACCTCGGCGCGGTGGTGGAGGCCGCCGCGGATCGCGCCATCGCCCGCTCGCTCCAGGCCGGAACCGAATCGGCGCTCCGGGACGAGGACTTCCGCGAGGCCCTGACCGAGGTCAAGCCCACCGCGATGGAGTGGCTCACCACCGCCCGCAACTACGCCCGGTACGCCAACGAGGCCGGCCAGTACGACGAGGTGCTCGCCTTCCTGCGAGAGCACGGCCGCGCATGAGGGCCGCTGGGCTCTACCAGATCATCGATGAGCCCCGGCCGGGAGCGCGTGGACAGATGGTGTCGCAGCCGTTCGTCCCACTCCTCTCGTTCATGTTCGTGGGGACGTTCCTCGCCTGGCCGTGGTTCGTGTTCAACGCCTTCGCCCTGGGCAGCTACCGTCGCTGGCGCGATCTGGCCTGGGCCGGCGGTGGGTTCCTCGTCCGGACAGCGCTGGTGGTCGCCATGATCTGGGCGTTCGGGGCCTTTCACATCGAACAGCGCTATCTCGGGCTCGCCCGCCTCGTGGTCACGCTGTGGACCCTGACCGTGACCTACAGGCTGTACCTGTCGCAGCAGGAGCCGGCCGAGCTGTACGAGACCTACCGTGGGCCGCTCGGCACGCGCGGGCTCCTGGTCATGATCGCGGCCGCCATCGCCGTGCCGTCTCTGGGCTGGTACTCGAGCCCCTTCTTCGTGCTCTTCTTCCGATGACGTTCGACCCCGAGGTTGAGCACTGGATGGACCTCGCTCGCCGGCAGATGATGCGCGGTGAGACCCGGGGCGCCATCGAGACCTTGCGACGGCTGCTCGGCACGGAGCCGACCAGCGCCGACGGGCACGCCCTTCTGTCCATCTGCCTGGTCGACGAAAAGCGCCTCGCGGCCGCCGAGCACGAGGCGAAGGAGGCCCTTTCCCTCGAGCCGGAGTCCACCCTCGGCCGGCTGGCACTGGCTTCGGTTCACCTCGGACGCCACCGGCCGCGCGCCGCGGAGGCCCTCTATCGCGAGCTGCTCGCGGATGGGGCACAGCCCAGGGCGCTTCGCGGGCTCGCGCGAGCCCTGGACCAGCAGCGCAAGCACGCCGAGGCGCGACGGGCGCTCGACGAGGCGCTGGCGATCGAGCCCGAGGACGTGGACACCCTCGTCCTGCGCGGCGTGTTCGACCTCCGGGACCGCCGGTTCACGGAGGCCGAGGCCTCGGCGGACGAGGCGCTGACCCTCGAGCCCGAGCACGCCGGTGCGCTGATCCTGAAGGGGCATCTGCTCCTGCAGCGTGGGAAGGTGGAGGAGGCGCGTGAGCACGCGGTGTGGGCCCTGCGCACCGACGCCATGTCGAAGGACGCCCTGACGCTGCTCGCTGCGGTGAAGGCCCGTCAGAGCTGGTGGATGGGGCTGTGGTGGCGATTCAACAGCTTCGCCACCGGTTCGCAGGCCCGGGTGATGGGCGTCCTGCTCGGCTTGTGGCTCGCGGTCCGGCTCGCCGAGGAGATCGCGAAGCTGACCCACGCCGGGCGAACGGCCGGCACCATCTCCACCGTGTGGATCGCGTTCTGCGTGTACACGTGGGTGGCACCCGGGATGTTCCGGCGGATGATCGCCCGGGAGCTCGAGCCGGTGCAGCTTTCGCCGAAGTTCTGAGCGCCCGGCCAGCGGTGCCAGACACCTCGTTCAGCCACCTCGTTCACGGACATCCCTTCGCCCGAGAGCCCCCTTGCACCCGCGCGCCGAGCGTGGAACATGGCTCCACGAAGCACGGGAGGTGCCTCATGACTCGAGTCTCGAGCGAGGCCAGGTCCCTCCGAGAGGAGATCGAGCCGGGTGTCGTTCGCGGGGCGTGGCAACACCGCCTCGAGGACGGCCGCATCCAGTGCGACCTCTGCCCCCGCTTCTGCAAGCTCCACGAGGGCCAGAAGGCGTTCTGCTTCGTGCGCGAGGCCCGCAACGGAGAGGTCGTTCTCACGAGCTACGGCCGGGCGACCGGCTTCTGCATCGACCCGATCGAGAAGAAGCCCCTCAACCACTTCTACCCGGGCTCGAGCGTCCTCTCCTTCGGGACCGCGGGCTGCAACCTCGGCTGCCGGTTCTGCCAGAACTGGGACATCTCCAAGGCCCGCGAGGACAGCATCCTCTCCGCACGCGCGACGCCGGCGCAGGTGGCCGGGGCGGCGCTCGAGCGGGGCTGCAGGAGCATCGCCTTCACCTACAACGACCCGGTCATCTTCGCCGAGTACGCGATGGACTGCGCGGTGGAGGCGCACGCCCGCGGCGTGAAGACGGTGGCGGTGTCCAGCGGCTACATGGCTCCGGAAGCGCGCAGGGACTTCTACGCCCACATGGACGCGGCGAACATCGACCTCAAGGCCTTCACCGAGGCTTTCTATCGAGGGCTCTGCTTCGCCCATCTCGACCCGGTGCTGGACACGCTTCGCTGGCTCAGGCACGAGACGACCGTCTGGCTCGAGGTCACCACGCTCCTCATCCCGGGCCGCAACGACTCGGAGGAAGAGGTGGAGAAGCTGTCACGCTGGTTCGTGACGGAGCTCGGAGCCGACGTGCCGCTCCACTTCACCGCGTTTCACCCCGACTTCATGCTGCTGGACGTCCCCCGGACGCCAGCCGCGACGCTCAGTCGTGCGCGGGAGCAGGCGAGGAGCGCCGGGCTGAAGCACGTCTACACGGGCAATGTCCGGGATCCGGGCGGCCAGTCGACCTCCTGCGTCGGCTGCGAGCGGCAGGTCATCGGACGAGACGGGTACGAGATCACCGGCTGGCACCTCGACGCCCGAGGCCGATGCCTGAGCTGCGAGACGAGCCTTCCGGGCCACTTCGACCCGGT